>Ga0111539_10000689_pt1 | contig 43768 bp, 41 predicted proteins | sample RhiMethybrSRZTD1_FD_79667 | JGI IMG/M metagenome (GOLD analysis project Ga0111539, IMG submission 79667) | Populus rhizosphere microbial communities from Tennessee, USA - Rhizosphere MetaG P. TD hybrid SRZTD1 (version 2) (version 2) | ecosystem: Host-associated > Plants > Roots > Rhizosphere >... | reverse complement strand
GACCTCTCGGGAGAAATCCCAGGTCCGTGGGGTATCACGGCGCGATGCGGCGGGCCCTCATGGTTGCAACCAGCCTTGCGATGCTCTCAGGGTGCGCCGCGCCCTCTCCCTTCGTTCACAAGCCCATCGACGCACAGCTCTATCACGAGCCTCATCGGAACGCGGTCACCTTCTGGGGGCACGCCTCCGTCTACATCGACGCGGACGGCGTCGGGATCGTCACCGACCCCGTGTTCGAATCCTCGTACTCGCCGATCCACCCTCGCAAGGTCCCGCGGCCGCCGACATCAGCGTACGACCAGACCTCGATCGTTCTGATCTCGCACGCGCATTCGGACCATCTCGATCCGCCCACGCTCCGGCGCTTTCCTCGAACCGCGGTGATTCTCTGCCCCGCGCCCGCGGAGAAGTACGTCCGTGGCCTGGGACCAGGGGTCCAGGTGATGCGGCCGGGCGATACCTATGCGTTTCCGGGGGGGACCGTGGTCGCGGTCGCGGCGCACCATCCAGGCGGGCGGTGGACCGGAAAGGCCGAAGCGGACGGGCGCGCCCTCGGCTACGTCATCGTGACTCCGGAGCGCACGATCTACTACAGCGGCGATACGGACTACTTCCCGGGAATCGAGGACGTCGGGCGCCGATTCCACCCCGATCTCGCGATCCTCAACGTGAACGTGCACCTTCCTCCGGAAGACGCGATCCGCGCGGTCGCGGCGATCGGCGCCGATCGCGTGGTTCCGATCCACCGGGGCGCCTTCGGTGGCGGACATCAGGGGCGGAATGCGAGGTACAGGGAGGAATTTCAGCACCTCGCGGATTCCCTATCGATTCCGCTCGGTGTTGGAGATGACCTTTCGCTCGGCACGCTCAGGGAGCCGAGAACCGCGCTGAGCGCGCCCCCCGCTTCGGCCCGCTAGGGACGGCCGCTCAGGTGAGCGGTTCGACCTTCACCTTCGTCACACCGTCGTGCACGAAACCAAGCACGCGCGCCGCCCGGCGTGAGAGGTCGATGATCCTCCCCTTCGCGTAGGGGCCCCGATCGTTGACCGTGACCACGACGCTTCGCCGATTCTCGAGATTGGTGACGCGCACCCGCGTGCCCAGACCGAGCGTCCGGTGCGCCGCCGTGAGAGCCCCTTCGTCGTAACGCTCGCCGTTCGCGGTGAGATTGCCCACCAGAGACGAGTGGTAGAACGAAGCGATTCCAACCTGGATCGCGCCGACCGCGCGCGTCATCGGCGCGGAAGAGAACAACGGATAGGACGCAAGCATCGGAGCCGGAGCCGGCACCATCCGATCGACGCTCGAGAGGTCGGCCGCGAGACGGCCATGCGGAACGGAAGCACATCCAAAGCCCGCCAGAGCGGACACAATCAGGGCGAGGCGCAGGAAGGTCGCTTTCATGGGGTCGCTCCAGGTCAAGGACGTCGGGTCACTCTAAGCGGATCTATTTGGACGACTTCTACCGGGGGGAGATTCGATCTTCGAGGCGGCCTGAACATCTTACAAGCCGCTTGGTCCCAAGGGATTGCGACGAGGGTGGCCACGCGGACCGACACATCGACGCCTTGTCGGCGATCAGGTGGAAGAGTCTATCATGGTTCCATGGTCGACGCGAAGCCTGAGCAGGCAAACGAGAGATTCGGTCGGAAGGTCGACGAAGCGGCGATCGCCCCCAAAGGCGCCCGCCGTAGGCGCGCCGAGATCTTCCAGATCTACGTGTTTCTCGCGACCGCCGCATTTTTCGGCCTCGCCGTGGCCGCCCACTTCGTCCCCTACTTTCCCATCGATCTCGCCATCACGCATCTGGTCCAGAGCGAGCAGGGGCACGTGCTCGAAAGCCTCATGCGTGGAACGAGCTGGATGGGCTGGAATCCGCAAGCAGCGCTGCTCGTCGCGGGAGCTGTTTCGCTCCTGCTCCTCCTCGGACTGAGGTGGGAGGCCCTCGTCGCTTTGTTCGCTGGGCTCGGCACCGCGGTGGGGTCGCTGGTGAAGCTCCTCGTGATCCGCCCGCGACCCAGCGCCGACCTGGTCCATGTGTTCTCGCAGCTCTCCACCACCAGTTTTCCCAGCGGCCACGTACTCCTCGCTACGGGGTTCTACGGCTTCCTCGGTTTCCTGATGTACACGCTCCTCAAGCAATCCTGGTATCGGGTGCTGGGGCTCTGCGTGGTGGCCCTCATCGTGATCCTCATGGGGCCTTCCCGGATCTACCTCGGTCAGCACTGGTTCAGCGACGTCATGGGGGCGTATGTTCTTGGGAGTGTCTGGCTGGCGCTGTCGATCCGGATCTACCGGTGGGGGAAGCCCAAGTTCTTCCGGGATCAGCCCGCGGCGCCCGAACAACCCGAGGCTTGAGAGCATGCCCCTTCGCTATCAAATCGACGACGAGAACCGGCTCGTTCTCATGACCGGCCACGGCACGGTCACGGATCAAGAGGTCTTCGAGTACAAGCAGAGTGTCTGGTCCCTCGAGAGCGTGGCGGGCTACGACGAGCTCGTCGACATGAGGGATGTCGAGAAGCTCAGTGTACCGACGGCGGACCGTCTGCGGGAGCTGGCGCGGCTCTCCGCGGCGATGGACGTACGGACACCGTCGAAGCTCGCCATCGTCGCGAACGACCCCGTGACCATGGAGGTGGCTCGGACCTACGAGGTGCTGCGGAAGCTGGACCGGCGGAGCACGAGGAAGGTGAGCGTGTTCCTCACCGTGGAAGAGGCGGCACTGTGGCTACGCGCGCCGGCGAAGAAACGGCGTCATTCCGGCGGCATCGCGACGTAGCGGTAGCTCCCCATTCGGTTCACCTGGAGCACGAGCGCAGCGCCCGACGACACGCGCGACAGCTCCTTGTTCAGGCTGTCGATCGTTCCCACCGGATTGCGATTCACCGCGAGGATCACGTCGCCGGGCTCGAGGCCGCTCACCACGCTGGAAGCGTCGGCCGAGCGCGCCACGACCAGCACTCCGTTCGCCTGGCGCAGCCAGGGGAGAACCGGCGCGAGCCCGCCGTCGACCGCGACGACCAGCACCCCGAGGGGCGCGACGAGACTCCGCTCCGACTTGATGAGATCGATGATGCGCGTTGGGTCGTCCTCGCGCGCGATCACGGGAACGCGCAGGATGAGCCGCTGATCTCGGCGCAGCACGGTCACCGTCGCTGAATCCCCTACCGAGTGGCGGTACAGGTTCACGTCGAACTGGCGCCCGTTCTCCATCGTCTTTCCGTCGAGCGCCGTCACGATGTCCCCGGGCTCCAGCCCCGCCGCCGCGGCCGGCGAGTCCGGATGCACGTCGGCGAGAACGACGCCCCATTGCTGCGACAGCCCGAGACCTTGGGCGAGCGAGGGCGTGATCGTCTGGGCGGTGACGCCGATCGAGCCGCGGCGCACGCGTCCGTTGGCACGGATCTGCTTGTAGACGGACTGGACGATGTTGCTCGGCGCGGCAAAGCCGATGCCCTCGTTGCCTCCCGACTGGGAGTAGATCAGCGTGTTGATCCCCACGACGCGGCCGCTCATATCGACGAGCGGCCCGCCGCTGTTGCCCGGATTGATGGACGTGTCGGTCTGGATGTAGACCATGCGGTCGTCCGGACGAAGCTGCCGCCCCACGGCGCTCACGACGCCCATGCTCACGGAATTGTCGAGTCCGAGCGGACTCCCGAACGCGAGGACGAGATCTCCCTCGCCGAGCTGATCCGAATCCCCGAAGTCGAGCGCGGGCAGCGTGGTCTCAGGAACCTTGAGGACCGCGAGGTCGGTTTCCAGATCGACGCCGACGACGGTGGCGACGACGCGCTGCCGCACGGGATGGACGATGGAGCGTCCGGGATTGTCCGGGGCAGCCGGGCGCGGGAGATACACGTCGAGACTCCGCGCCGATTCCACGACGTGGGCATTGGTGACGATGTAGCCGTCCTTCGAGACGATGACCCCCGAGCCGCCTCGCCGCTCCACGCCGACGAAGCCATTACCCGAGGCTGTGCGTCCCCCGCCGACGGGCGCGACCGCAACGGCGGCGATCTGGACCACGGTGGGAGAGACGCGATCGACGAGATCCCGCATTTGCCGGCTCATCGAGACGAGCGAAGCAGGCGCGGGGGATGGCGCGGGCTTGGCCGCCATTACGACGCATGGCGTTCCGATCAACGCCACGGCCGCGAGGATTGTGAGGGCTCGGTTCACGCGCGGAGAATAGCACGCGCGGGGTTGCGGACTTGGGTGGCTAGATCGCCTGCCGCCGGGGCCGTCCGGACGTGCGCGTCGCCGGAGCTAGTACCAGAACCTGCTGATCGAGGTGCCCAGGATGGTGTGATTCTCCTCGCCGGCCGACATGTACATCACGCTGGCCCGCGCGATCCAGTGACGGGAGAACTCGAGGCCCAGCCCTCCCTGGATTCCGAAGTGATTGGTCCGCTCGTCTCCGACATCGCCGCTCGAGGCCAGGCCCGCCGTCAGCTCCAGAGCCCAGGATGGCGTGCCGGGCGCGCTGAACAGGGATAGCCCGAGACCCGTGATCCCCGTGCTGTTCCCGTTCCAGGCCACGTCGTTGACGTAGGCGATCGCGTAACGCTCCGAGAAGCCATAGCCCAGCCGGAAGCGGGTCAATCCCGCGAATTCGGTCCCCGCGTCGGTCTCGGAGAACCCGTTCGACTCGTTGGTGAAGCCGGGGCCCGCACCCAACTCGAACGTGAAGCCACGGCGCGCATCGTTGAAAAGCCCGCCACCATGGGGCGAGTCGAGGTCGACGTCCTTCCATCGATGGAACGGGGCCGCGACGACGGCGCCCAGGAGGGCTCCGAGCGTCGCAGCTCCGACCGTGCCGGCGATGACGCTCGCGCCACTTTGGTTGGGATCGTCCGAGGCCACCGCCAACATTCCCAGGGCGCTGAAGACGACGGCGCCGGTGACGGCCCCTCGGTCGGAGGCGCTGCCGCGATACTGCACCTTCTTCACGTCGGCCCAGGCCAGCGTCGAGTCCGGGTGGCCATAATGCTGGACCCCTTCCAGGCTCATGTCCCGCCCGTGGACGATGACCGTGTCGCCGGGAGACGAGACGCGGGCGGTCGCGTGGGGCGGCACTCGCCGCGTCACGCCTTGAAATGCGATCGAGTCGGCCCGGGTCGGAAGGGACCCCACCGGCGCGGGCGGCTCCGAGGCGCTCGGCGTGGCGACCGTCGTCGAATCAGGCGGGGTCGAAATGACCGCGGCGGAATCGGCTGGGGAAGCAATCATCGCGGAATCGGCAGGGATGGTGATGACGGTCGTGGAGTCCCAGCCGGCGCTGGCGCCGGCGAGCGCCCGCGCCGACGGCGCGCAGGCCAGCACGATGACTCCAGCGATCAGGCAAATCCGGGCCATGGCGCAAGAATTAGTACCACAACCTGCCGATCGAGGTGCTCACGACGTTCCAGTCCGCGTTGTCGAAGGATGCGTGCAGGATCGAGGCCCGCAGCAGCCAATGTCGGGAGAACTCGAAGCCCAGACCCGCCTGGATCCCAGGTTCCCACATGGCCTGGTTGTCGTTCTGTCTCGTCGCGACCCCTCCGACGAGCTCGAGCGTCAACGAAGGCGTACTCGGCGCTGTGAACCGAGACACTCCCAATCCCGTGATCCCGGTGAATCCGTGGTACACGCTCACATCGTTCACGTACGCCAGTGTCCAGCGTTCGGAAAATCCGTGGCCCAGCCGAAAGCGCGTGGACGCCGCCACGTCGGTGCTCTGGTCGTCCGGGTAGACCGTGTTGGACACGGAAGCCCAGCCGGGTCCGACGGCGAGCTCGAGCGTGAAACCGTGGCGCAAGTCGTCGAACGTGCTCCGGCCCTGAGATCGGACGTCTCGATCGATGGGAACATCCTTCCACTGATGGAACGGCGCCCCCAGGACCGCTCCCACCAGGGTCCCGACCGCGAAGGCTCCCAGGGTGCCAGTAACGACGTCCCCCGAGCTCGCGCCGCAGGTGATCTCGAAGGATCCGCAGTCGTGAGTCATCGCGGCCATGCCAATCAGGCCCGCGGCACCGAAGAGAAGACCACCGACGATGGCTCCCGTCCCGGCCGCGCTGTGTCGCACCTGCACCTTCGTCACGTCCGTCCAGAGAAGCGACGACTCCGGCTGACCGAGGGTGTGCACCCCCCTGAGATTCATGGCACGACCGAGGACCTCGACGTTGCCACGCTGCGAGAAGACGCGCGCGGTCGCATCGGGCTTCACGCGGCGCGAGACGCTCTGGAACATCAACGTGTCGGCTCGGGTGGGATGCCAGATGGGCGGCGCTTTGGCTGCAACCGTTGCTGGAACGGCGTCGAGGTCCGAGGCCACCGCCACCGAATCCGGTGCACCCCCTTCCGCGGAAGCCAGTCCGGCCCGCGCGAAGACCGCAGCGAGAAGGATGGCCACGATCAAGCGACGTCGTAACATGCGATTCGGCGGCGTCTCAGCCGCCACTCCCTCTTGCCGGTTCCCTGCATCCGCCCGATAGAACGCCGGGGCCGGTGGAAAGCGCACGGACGGGCCCCTGGGGTAGAATGGCTGCCTTCTCAAGGGGGTGCCGATGCCGACGGAAACCGACGTCCAGGTCAAGGTAGCCATCTATCGAGAATTCGCGGAGACAGGCCGCGCCTTGAGCTGCGAGGGCATCGCGGCCCGTACCGGGTTGTCGGCCGATCAAGTGCGCGACTCCCTCCAGAACCTCCGCTCCCAGCGCCTCCTCTTCCTCGAGCCCGATGGCGTCACCATCCGCATCGCGCCCCCGTTCTCCGGCGTGCCCACGTACCACCTGGTTGAATCTGGGGGCGTGGTGTACCACGCCAACTGCGCGTGGGACTCGCTCGGCATCCTCGCCGCGCTCAAGCGCCCGGGGCGCGTGCGCTCACGCTGCGGGCAGTCGGGCGAGCCGCTGGATCTCGCCGTCGGCGAGAACGGCCCGGAACCGTCGACCTGGCTCTTTCACTGCCTCGTGCCTGCTGCGCGCTGGTGGGAGGACATCGTCTTCAGCTGAGCGAACATGCTCTTCTTCCGGTCGGAAGAATTGGCGAAAGCGTGGTGCGATGCTCGGGGAACGGCGGTCCGGCCGCTCGTGACGATGGACCAGCTATGGGCACTCTCCAAGATCTGGTACTCGACGCGCCTCGACCCGGAGGCTCGCCGCCCGACAGCTGAGGAAATGCCGTCCATCTTCGCGTCGATCGGGCTCGACGGCGAACACTGGAATCCGAAATCGGATCGGTTCGCCTGAGGGACTGACCATGCCGGACCCGGAACGCCTGCACATCGCCGCGCAGGATGGCGATCTCGACGCGGTGAGCCGTCTCGTGGCGGAGGGCGAGGATATCAATGCGTTCGACGACCTGGGAAAGACGCCGCTCCACTATGCGGCCGACCGGGAGCACGTCGAGGTGGCACGGTATCTGATCGAGCACGGAGCCAACGTCAACGCCCACCATGAGCCGACGCTCGGGAACACTCCGCTTGGCGACGTGGCGGCCACGTGCTCGTACGCCATGGCGAAACTGCTGGTGGACGCCGGCTCCGATCCGACGATCTCTGGCTGGATGCAGCTGACCGCGCTCGATCGAGCGCGTAAGCGAAAGCGGGACGACGGGCCCAGGGTGTACGAGCTCCTGGCGCGAGCTGCCTCGCGTCCTGATACCACGTGACCCAAGAGCGGGCATGCGCGTGGGCAGGGAACGATCCTCTCATGCGGCGCTATCATGACGAGGAATGGGGCGTCCCCGTGCATGACGACCGTCGCCTGTTCGAGTTCCTCACTCTCGAAGGCGCTCAAGCGGGGCTTTCGTGGAGCACGATCCTCAAGAAACGGGACAGCTACCGCGACGCGTTCCTGGGCTTCGATCCCGTACGCGTCGCCAAGCTCGGTGCGAGGGAGCGGTCGACCCTCATGAAGAACGCGGGGATCGTCCGCAATCGTCTGAAGATCGAATCGACGATCACGAACGCTCGGGCCTTCCTCGAGGTGCAACGGGAATTCGGAAGCTTCGATCGCTACGTATGGCGCTTCGTAGGAGGCCGGCCCATCCAGAACCGACGGCGAACGCTTGGCGCTGTTCCCGCCTCCACCCCCGAGTCGGACGTGCTCAGCCGCGACCTCAAGAAGCGCGGGTTCCGTTTCGTGGGAACGACCATCACGTACGCGTTCATGCAAGCCGTGGGCATGGTGAACGATCACGAAGTCCGCTGCTTTCGCCATCGCGAGCTGAGTGACGGATGAGAAGGAGGATGGAATGGATCTGAGTGCGGAACGGAAGAAGCTGCTCCAACGCGACGCGGACTGGGCGGCTCTGGCCTCCGAGGGCGGTGACGTGGAGACGATCGTCTCCTACTGGACCGATGACGCCGTCGTTCTCGCCCCGGGACAACCCGCAGTCGAAGGCAAGGCCGCGCTCAAGGGCTACGTCTTGGCCAGCCTTCGAACGCCTGGGTTCAGCATCAGCTGGAAGACCACCAGGGCCACGCTCTCTCCTGATGGAAATCTCGCCTACCTGATGGGTGACAACCGGATAACGATGCAGGGACCCGGAGGGAAGCCGATGACCATCGTCGGCCGGGCCCTGACGGTTTGGCGCAAGGAAGAAGACGGCCAGTGGCGGTGCGCCATCGACATCTGGAACGAGCCTCCAGCGGCCTAGACCGACCAGGCTCGGTTTTGGCCTTGTCAGTCTCCGGATGTAGCGGCATCATGCCGCCCTGCTCTGGCGATGTTGCCGAAGCGTACCGGTACGGATGCCCGCATCCCGCGCCACACCTCGCTCATCACCGTGCCGACCCTCCGGCGTGCTCGAACAAGGAGGTTCGCATGGGTCGATTTACAGTGCGGGCGGGGTTCTGGATCCTGGCCTGCCTGCTCGCGGTGCCCGCCACAGCTCTCGCCGAGGTCAGCGGGCTCCACCTCAACCTGACGCCCTACCTGGGGTACGCCTCGTGGGCCAAGGAGACCAACATGGAGAACGACCTTCTCTATGGCGGTCGCGTCGGGCTTGGGTTCGGGAAGCGCTTCGGAATCGAAGGAAGCTACGGGACGAGCAGCAGCAAGACGCAAGAGGGTGACGGGGCACGCGCCTACGTCCTCCCAACGGTGGGAGTCCCTCAGCAGGATTCGAAGTTCACACACATCTCCGCGGACGCGCTCCTCAACATCATCCCGGGCTCCTCCCTGAACCCCTACATCCTCGGTGGCTGGAGCTCGCACGAGTTCGAGCCGCAGGATTCGACCGGCGCGGACTCGAAGCGCGAGGGCTTCGATGTGGGCGCCGGCGTGAAGCTCCATTTCAACCCACGCGTTGCGCTCCGGCTCGAGGCGCGCGACATGATCTACTCGTGGAGCGATGACGAGAAGGCGGCGGGAGCGAGCGACAAGAGCCAGAGCAGCTTCGCCTTCACCGGCGGCATCCAGCTCTCGTTAGGCGGACAGGCGGGCAAGCCGCCCGATGCCGACGCGGACGGTGTTCCTGACAAGAAGGACAGCTGCGCCGGCACTCCCGTCGGCGCGGTGGTGGACGTCAAGGGCTGCCCGGTGGACAGTGACGGCGACGGCGTTCCTGACGGCATCGACACCTGCGCCGGCACGATCGCGGGAGCCAAGGTGGACGCGAAGGGCTGTCCGACGGACGAGGACGGCGATCATGTCGTCGATGGAATCGACACCTGCCCCAGTACGCTCGCGGGCTGCACGGTCGATGCGAAGGGATGCCCGACCGACTCCGACGGTGACGGGTTGTGCGACGGTCTGGACCAGTGCGCCAACACGCCGACGGGCGCGACGGTCGACGCCAAAGGGTGCCCCTCGGACGCGGACGCCGACGGAGTCCCGGACGGCCTCGACCAGTGCCCGAACACTCCGGCGAACGCGCGGGTCGACAAGGACGGCTGCCCGATCGAGATCACGGCACGCGAGACGGAGATGCTGGAGAAGGGCGTGATCACGGAGCGCGGCCTTCTGTTCGACACCGGCAAGACCACGCTGAAGCCGGAGTCCGAGAAGACGCTCCAGGACCTCTGCGCGATCTTCCAGCAGTGGCCGACGCTCAAGATCGAGATCGGCGGCCATACGGACGCGCGCGGCAGCGATGCGTTCAACCAGACCTTGTCGGAGGGGCGTGCGGAGGCGGTGCACAGCTGGATGAACGCCAACTGCGCGAACGCCAATCTCGCGAACCTCACCTACAAGGGGTACGGCGAGAGCCAGCCGGTCGCGAGCAACAAGAACGCGGCGGGAATGACGAAGAACCGTCGGGTGGAGTTCAAGGTTCTAAACCCCGAGGAACTGAAGCGCCTGAAGGAGCACCGCGAGATGCTCCAGAAGGAGACGCCCAAGCAGTAGCCACAGCTCGCAGAGCCATCACGCACGAGGAGGGCGGAGACGCCCTCCTCGTTGCGTTTAGGGACCGTTACCTTCCACGTCGATCAACTGAGCCCCGCCGCACGAGCGATCAGGACCACACCCCATGCGATGACGGCCACTCCGATGGCGCGGGCCAAGCGCTCACCGGATGGGACGACGCGTTCCACCGTGATGGCCACCGTCACGACGGCCATCCAGCGCATGTCCATCATCCCGACCGCCAGCAGCACCGCCATGAGATTGCCGCAGCAACGAACGCAGTGGAGTCCCAGACGGACGCCATGCCGAAGACTCGCCACCATACCCGGTGAGATCGTCCGGGTTTCGGGCACCTCGCGACAGCACTGGACTCCGCGCGTCTTCCAGTTCGTGATCTGAACGAAGCCCGCCAGCAGCACGATCAGGCCCGCCGCAACGGGACGACTCCCGGCCAGCGCCGGCTGATGCGCTTCGACGGCTGCGATCGCGGCAACGATCGAGTAGACAAGGGTTCCGACTGCGATCCAAACGAGGAAGTAGCCCGTGCCCGCGAAAGCAGTCGAGCTCGCTCTGTTCGACTCGCCCAACGCTTGACGATGGCGGCCGAGCATCGGGATCAACGCGGGCAGCATCATCGGCACCATCATGAGCGCCCACATCCACAAGAAGGACGCGGCAGCGCCGAGCCACAACGGGCCAGGCGCCGACGACATCGTGCAGCAGTCCGACATGGCTCCGAGGCTCCTTTCGTCTGGTATCCTTCGCGATTCGCTTCCGACGCGACGTGCTGCGTGTTCGTCGTGAGATCAAGTCTCCTCCCGCGCGTTCCCTGCCGGGAGTGACAAGTGTGGCGGGATTTCGATGGACTCCATGATCACGGCCGCGGCCCGGGCGCTGGCCGCGGGCGACCCGCTCGGGGCTCTGAAGCGGGTCGCCCTCAGGAACGACGCTCCCGCGCTCGCGCTGCGCGGCATCGCCATGGCGCAGCTCGGCGAGTTCCCGCGGGCCAAGGCGCTCCTCCGTCGAGCGGCCCGAAGCTTTCGCCCGCGCGAGCGGGTCGCCCGCGCGCGCTGCGTGGTCGCCGAAGCCGAGGTCGCACTCGCGTCTCGCGAGCTGGGCTGGCCCGTGAGGGCGCTGCACGCCGCGCGGGCTACCCTCGAAGAGCACGGCGACCGCGCGAATGCGGCCCACGCACGCTACCTCGAGGTCCGGCGGCTCCTCCTGATGGGGCGCGTCGAGGAAGCGGAGCAGGTGCTGGGTGAAACCGATCCGTCCCGCCTTCCCCCCGCGCTCCGGACGGCGCACGAGCTGGTGCTCGCGGGGATCGCCATGCGGCGGCTCCGGACGAAGGCGGCGCGGGCCGCGCTCGCTCGAGCCGAACGCGCTGCCCGCGAGGCTGGGATCCCTGCGCTCGGCGCCGAGGTCGAGCGTGCGGGCCTCGCGTTGGGCACGCCCGCCGCGCGCAGGATCGCACGCGGGCGGGAGGAGCCGGTCCTCCTCGGCGAGGTGGAATCGCTGTTCGCGTCGAAGGTGCTCATCGTGGACGCGTGCCGGAATCAGATCCGCAAGAACGGCACCGTCGTTTCGCTCGCGAGGCGTCCCGTGCTCTTCGCCATCGTCCGCGCCCTTGCCGAGGCGTGGCCGGGGGACATCGCGAGGGACGCGCTCGTCGAGCGCGCCTTCGGATCGACCGTTGCCGACGAATCCCACCGCGTGCGCCTGAGAGTCGAGATGGGACGGCTTCGGAGAGCGATTCGAGCCTTCGCGGACGTGAGCGCGACGAAGCGTGGATTCGCCCTCGAGCCGCGGCGCACGCGCGAGGTGGCGGTGCTGGCGCAGCCGGTCGAGGACGAGCACGCGGCGGTGCTTGCCTTCCTCGTGGACGGTGAAGCGTGGTCCAGCTCCGCTCTCGCGCTCGCGCTCGGCGTCAGCCAGCGGACCGTGCAGCGGGTGCTCGACGCGCTCGCCGCCGCGGGCAAGGTGCAGTCGTTCGGGCGCGGCCGGGCGCGGCGCTGGACCAGTCCCCCCGTGGCCGGATTCACGCCGACATTGTTACTCCCCCTGGCCCTGCCGGGCGACTAGGATGGACGCATGAAACGATCGAAGGCCGACATCGTCCGCGAGTACGGCCCCTTCCCGGGGCTCGATCACGTGGGCGGGGTCTCGTTTGACGGCGAACACGTGTGGTTCGCGGCAGGAGGCAAGCTGAACTCGCTGGATCCCACGGGCGGATCTCTGGAGCGCTCGCTCGACGTGGTCGCACACGCGGGAACGGCGTTCGACGGCAAGCACCTCTTTCAGATCGCCGAGGATCGGATCCAGAAGATCGACCCGAAGACGGGACGGGTGCTCGCAACCATCCCCGCGCCCGGCGGCGGCTCGGATTCAGGGCTCGCGTGGGCGGAAGGAACGCTCTGGGTCGGTCAGCATCGGGATCGGAAGATCCATCAGATCGATCCCGAGTCCGGGAAGATCCTTCGCACCATCGAGTCCAATCGCCACGTCACCGGCGTGACCTGGGTCGACGGCGAGCTGTGGCACGGCACGTGGGAAGGCGACGAGAGCGAGATCCGACGCATCGATCCGCGCACCGGGGACGTTCTCGAATCGATCGAGATGCCCAAGGGCGTGAACGTCTCGGGACTCGAGTCCGACGGCAAGGATCGATTTTTCTGTGGCGGGGGCAAGACCGGGAAGGTGAGAGCCGTTCGTAGGCCCCACGCGCGCCAGCCGTGAGCACCGACTGGTTCGCGCAATCGCTGTCGGTGATCTTCCGCGAGCTCGTTCAGGGCTCTCCTGACCCGGGCGCGCGCACGTACGTGCTCAATCAAGGCGACCAGGGGCTTCTCGCGTCGCTCGACCGACTCTCCGCCCAGGCGGCCTCCGCCTCGCACGACGGCGGAGCCTCCATCGCGGCGCACGTCGATCATCTTCGCTACGGCCTGTCCCTGCTCAACCGCTGGGGAGACGGCATCTCACCGCCCTGGCCCGCGATGGACTGGACCGAGAGCTGGAGGCGGAACGTCGTCTCGGACGATGGTTGGCGGACCCTGCGCGAGGAGCTCCGCCGCGAGGCGGCGAAGTGGGCCTTGGTCCTCAGCAAACCGCGCGATCTGAGCGAGACCGAGGCGGGATGGATCACGGGAAGCGTCGTCCACCTCGCCTACCATCTGGGCGCCATCCGGCAGATCGACCGGGCGCTCCGCGGGCCGACCGCCGAGGACGAGGCGCGAGCCAAGGCCTGATCCTTAACGAACTCGTAACCCTGCACCCCGCATCAATCGCTCAACGAGCCCGCCCCTGACGCGGTAGAATCGGGCGCACGCTTCCGGCCGCGGAGGCGATCCCAGGGGAACCCTCATGCCTTCAACGGACCAGCGGTTCGGTCCCTATCTGATTCTCGGGAAGCTGGGCGCGGGAGGAATGGGCGAAGTGTTTCTCGCCCGGGATCCGCGCCTCGAGCGCGACGTCGTCCTCAAGATGCTGCCGGCCGAAGTCGCGGGCGACGAGGAGCGCATGGCGCGCTTCCGCCACGAGGCGCTCGCCCTGGCCGCGGTCAATCATCCGAACATCGCGACGATCTTCGGCTTCGAGGAGTCCGACTCGGGCGTGCTCGCGCTCGTGCTGGAACGGGTCGAGGGCATCACGCTCGCCGAACGCCTGAAACAGCGGCCGATGCCTCCGAACGAAGCCCTCAGCGTCTGCGCCCAGATCGCGGAGGCGCTCGAGGCCGCGCACGCACGCGGCGTGATCCACCGGGACCTGAAACCCCAGAACGTCATGCTCGCGCCGAGCGGCCTCGTCAAGGTGCTGGACTTCGGGCTGGCGCAACGCGTGGGTGGGGCTTCGACGCCGGCTCGGAGCGGTCCCGGTCGAAGCCGCTCGAGGCGGATCGAGGATCGGGACACCATCGTGATGCATCGCGGCGACACGCCGGGCAGCGACGGTGAAGTCTCGGGCTCGCCCGGATACATGAGCCCCGAGCAGGCGAGGGGCGAGCTGCAGGATCAAAGGACCGACGTCTTCGCGTTCGGCTGTGTGCTCTTCGAGTGCCTCACGGGCCTCCGGGCGGTCGAGGGCGAGACGATCATGGAGATGATGAGCCAGGCGATGGACACGAGCGTGGATCTATCCGCCCTGCCGGAGGCTACGCCGGCCGCGGTTCGAAGCCTTCTCGAGCGATGCCTCGAGCGGGACGTGAACCGGCGCCTCGCCGAGATCCACACGGCACGAATCGAGATCGAAGAGGTGCTCGGCATTCGGCGCGCCTCGGCGCTCCGTGCGGGCGAGCAGGTGGCCGCCGCGCCGCATCATCTGCCGTTCCAGGCCACGGCCTTCGTGCCCCGCCATCATGTGATCGAAGACTGCCTCGCCCTTCTTCGGACGACCCGCCTCCTCACCGTCACCGGCGTGGGAGGGGGCGGCAAGACGCGCCTCGCCATGAGGCTGGCCGAGGTCTTGACCCAGGAGTATCCGGATGGCGTCTGGTTCGTGGACCTCGCTCCGCTCACCGATCCCGACCGCGTTCCCGAGGCGGTCGCCACAGTGCTGGGAGTGGGCGAAGAGCCGGGCCTGACGGCGACCGTTGCGGTGGCGCGCCACCTGGCCGCCAGCCACGCGCTGATCGTGCTCGATGGGTGCGAGCATCTCCTCGGCGCCTGCGGCGAGCTCGCGCGGGCTCTGGTTGCGGCGACCCCCGACGTGAAAATGATCGCGACGAGCCGCGAGAACCTCGGCATTCCCGGGGAGAGCACCTACTCGGTGCCACCCATGGCGCTCCCCGACGCCAGCCGGCGTGATCTCACGGCGATCCGCTCGTCGGAGGCGGTGCAGCTCTTTCTGGATCGAACCATGGCCGTCCGTCCCGACTTCGCGCTCGATGAGGAGAACGCGGCGGCGGTGATCGAGATCTGCCGTCGACTCGACGGCATTCCCCTCGCCATCGAGCTGGCCGCCGCTCGGATGCGTGTTCTGTCGGTGGGACAGATCCTCACGCGCCTTCACGACCGCTTCCGGCTGCTCGCGGGCGGTCATGCGTCGCTGGCGCGCCACCAGACGCTGCGCGCGTCGATCCAGTGGAGCTACGACCAGCTCACAGCCGACGAGCAGCGGCTCCTCCGTACGGTCTCCGTGTTCGCCGGCGGATGGACGCTCGAAGCCGCCACCGCGTGCGCCGAGGAGTGGGACGAGTTCCAGGTGCTCGACCTCCTGACTCGCCTCGTCGAGAAATCGCTCGTGGTCGTCGAGCGGATCGACGGCGAGGACACGCGCTACCGCTGCCTCGAATCGGTGCGTCAGTACGCCGCGGAGCTCCTGAGCGAGTCACACGAGACCGAGGCGGCGCGGAACCGGCACCGTGACTGGTGCGTCGTGTTCGCCGAGCGCGCGGCGAAGTACATCCGAGGCTCCGACCAGGTGCATTGGTACGATCGCATCGAGGCCGAGATCGACAACATGCGTGCCGCGCTCGAATGGTGCCGTGACCATTCGCAAGGACGTGAGGCGGGGCTGCGCCTCGCCGCGGGTCTCGGCTGGTTCTGGGCCGTGCGCGGCTACAACCGTGAAGGCGGGCAGTGGATCGCCGAGGCCCTCGCGCGCGGCCCCTTCGAGCCGTCGACGGCCCTCGCCATGGTCCTCCACAGCGCCGGGAATCTGGCCTACCGGCAAGACGACCCCGAGGCGGCACGCCGCTATTACCAGCAAAGCCTCGAGGTGCGCCGAGCCCTCGGGGATGAGAGCGCGACCGCGGGAATCCTCGGAAGTCTTGGAAACGTCGCCCAGACGCTCGGTGAATGGGACGAAGCCAAGTCACTCATGGAGCAGTGCCTCGAGATCAGCCGCAAGAACGGAGTCAGGATCTGGCAAGGCACCAGCTTGACCTGTCTCGGCAACGTGACCCGCTATCTCGGAGATCTGACGGCCGCTCGAGCCTATCTGGAGGAAGCACTCGCGATCACGCGTGAGCTGCGCAATTCCGTGGGAGAGGCCATCGCGCTCCAGAGCCTCGGGGATCTGCATCTTCAGACCCGCGAGCACGATCTCGCGGGCTCGTACTACGAGCAATCGATGGCGCTCCAGGAGACCCTGGGCGACCGGCACTCCCACGCTGCGGCTCGCGTCGGCCTCGCGGTGGTCCTGGCACGACGAGGAGATCGTGCGCGTGCCCGGCCTCTCTACGCGGAGGGCTTCCGGACGCTGCTCGACCTGGGCAATCGTCTCAACGTGGGCATGGGAATGGAAGAGCTCGCGAGCCAGCTGCTCGAGGAGGGGGACGCGCCGCGGGCCGCTCGGTTGCTGGGCACCGCGAGCGCGATTCGCGAAGCGATCCATTCCCGCGTCCCGCCATCGTTCGCGGCCAGTCTCGACCAGACCATCACGAGCGCGCGCGAGGCGCTGGGCGAGGAGGCGTTCGCGGTGGAGTGGGAGCGCGGCCGGCGCTCGAGCCCGGAGCAGACGGTGGATGAGGTGTTCGGCCCGCGGTAGGCGGGGCCGTTTGGATCAGATCGAGGGGGGCTCGACTCCCATCAGTCGGAGATAGAGGTTCAGCTGCGCCCGATGGTGAAGGTCGTGCTCCTGCAGGTGATCCAGGATCCAGTGGAGCGTCCCGCGCCGCTCCACGCCGCGATCGCCGCGCCATGTGAATTCACGCGACAACTCCGATGCAGGCTTGTCGAGGCATGCCTGCGTGTGCCGGTGCCATTCGTCGAGCGCCGCGAAGAGCGCCGCGTGGTCCGGCAGGTCCACGACGGTCACCCATCCCTGCCCGGGATCCTTGTGCGGGACGACCCAATCTTCCTCTGTTCCGCCCTCCACGATGTTGTGAATCCATCCGCGTTCGCACTCGGCGATGTGAACGACGATCTGATGGGCGGTGAACATCTCGGGCCGTGGCTTGAAGTCGAATCGGTCGGCCGGAAGCGCCGCGACTGCCTGCAGGAGGAACGGACGGTACTGGACGTCCCAGAAGGGATAGAAGGACCGGATGGTGCCCGGGTGATTTGCGGCGGAAGCTTTGCGACCTGCGTCGCGGAGCTGCTGGGCCGATGGAATCGAGTTGACGGTGGACATGGCGGCTCCTCTCCTACTTCCCGACCTTCGCTCTCAGTTCCTGGTCGAAATTCAGCGCGATCTCGAAGTGGCTGACCTCGGTCTCGGCCGCGGCTCGGCGAATCGTGAGAAGGCTACCGTCCGGCATGATATCGAACAGCCCGCCCCAAAAACCGGAGGCTGCTCCAAGGGCGTCCATATCCCATGCCGTGGCCGGAGGAGCCGTCGAGAGCGTGGCAGAGGTCGCGACGGTCGCGTCGTCGATCTTGTTCTCGGGCGTGATGAAATAGATCCGCTTGCCGTCCCGGCTCCAGACCGGCGAGCTGCCGCCTCCGCGAGAGACCAAGACCGGCGCTCCGACTGTTTTCTGGGTGGACGAGTCCCAGGACGACAGATAGACCTCCTCGCGTCCAGACTCGTCCGAGACGTACGCGAGGGCCCGCCCATTCGGCGCGAACACCGCGGCACCCATTCCCGGTGTTCCGCCGAAGAGCGGTCGTGGGGCCCGGCTATCGCCGGCATCGATGTCGATCGCGCAGAGGGCGCCGCGAAATCCCTCGTACTTGGTCACGAGAAGAACGCGGCCGTCAGGCGACCAGGAGGTCGGGAAAAGCCTCACGTCGCCCGGAACGACCTTGGCGATCCGACGCGCCTCTCCGTTTCCGTCCGCGTCAGCGACATAAATACCGTCCTGGTCCTTTCCACCTTCCTGAAGATACGCGATCTTCCGGCCATCGGGAGACCACACCGCGGCCCCGCAGTTCGATCCCGGAACCGCCACCAGGCGTCGCGCTCGATCGCCGCCGCGACTCGAGGTCCAGACCTCGTAACGGCCCCCCGTCTGAATTTGTGATGCGAATCGCGCGCCATCCGGAGAGACGGCAAGCGCCATCTGGAAGGGCTGGCGCTCGGGCGACCATTCCGACACGTGGCCGTCCGTGCTCACGAGGATCGCCTGTCGCCCCGACATATCGCCGCCCGTCATGTAGACGAGGGTGCCCGACCGCGCCAGAACGAACGGGGATGCCGAGAGCCCGGTGAACACCCGCAATCCGTCCATGATGGCGACCGGCTGCCCTTTCGTCTCGAGGGATCTCGAATCGAACCGCACGGCGAGGAGCGTGCCGCCACGCGAGAACACGAGGTATCCCGATGGCGAGTACATGGGTGATCCGCCATCCGCGATCAACCGCTTCGTCCTTCCCGACTTGAGATCGAAGACGCCCACATCCTGCCGGAAGGACGACGCATCCCCGCCTCGCATCGTCACGAGAACGCCGCGGTCGCCGGGCAGCACATCCGAGAAGTCGGTGACGGCACCCTCCGAATGCAGTGAGATCGGCTTGGACGGCGGCCCGCCGTTTGCGGGCAGATGCACGTAGTCCTTGCCGTTCGAGAGCGGGAACAGCTGATCGCCGGATTCGAGAAAGATGGGGCGCCCCCACGTGTCCGCGGCTCGTGTGAGGAACACCGGCGGGGCGCTTCCATCGACCGGCATCTTGAAGATCTGGGGATCGAACGAGCGGTCGGACGCGGACGAGATGAACTCCACCCACTTGCTGTCGCGGCTGACCACGAACCCCAGGACCCCGTCGGTCCCTCGAAGGGGCTCGAAGGATGTCTGGTCGAGGCGCCGCACGTAGATTCTCGACGGCTGCGCCCCGTCCGGCCCGGGTTGACGCGGTATCGCGGAGAGCACGATCGTCCGGCCATCCGCCGTGATCCAGCTTCCGCTCGTGACGCGCAGATCGGGGGGGATCTGGACGGATAGGCGGGTGACGTCGCGAGTGGACCCAGGTGTGGACTTGCCGAGAACGAGATTCCAAAACGCGGCCGCCACGAGAAATCCGAGAACGCCGACGATCAGGTCTCGTAGGTGGAGGCGATGGTACCAGGGTCGCGGTGGCGCTTGCGGCGAGCTCCGCGGAGCGACGAGCGGGGCCTCCGATGCGCCCGAACGGATGTCCTCGAGCGCGAGCCGGGCTTCACCGATGTCGCGCAGACGCCGCCTCGGATCTTTCACGAGACAGCGCTTCATGAGAGCGGCGAGCGCGGCCGGCGTCGCGGGTGGAAGCTTGGCCCAGTCCGGCTCTTTCGTCAGGATGAGCGCGATCGTGTCCGACACGGTCTCGCCGCGAAACGCGGTCGAGCCGGTGAGGCACTCGTAGAGGACGCAGCCGAAGGACCAGATGTCCGTGCGGCGATCCACGGCTTTGCCGCGCGCCTGTTCGGGTGAAAGGTACGGCGCGGTGCCGAGAATGACGCCCGGCATGGTCGGCGAGTGCTCCGCCGGTTGTGTGACGGTGGGTGAGCTGGGGGTGATCGCGGGCGAGTTCTCCTGCGCCACCGCGTCCCCTTCCCTCCCCCTCGCCAGGCCGAAGTCCACCACCTTGAGCCGGTCCCCGCTCGTGACGACGACATTCGCGGGTTTGAGATCGCGATGGATGATCCCTGCCTCGTGCGCAGCCTCGACGCCCGCGGCGATCTGCGCGCCGAGCTCGAGCGTCTCGTCGATCGAAATCGGACCGCGAATCAGCCGCGCGGCGAGCGACTCACCCTCGATGTATTCGAGGGCGAGGTAGCGCCGCTTGCCGCTCGTCTCGATGCCGAAGATCGTCGCGACGTTGGGGTGATTCACGCTCGCCAAGAGCTTGGCCTCCCGCTCGAATCGCTGGAGGCGGTCCTGATCGGAGGCGACTTCCTCGGGGAGCGCTTTGAGCGCGACGACGCGGTTGAGCCTGGTGTCGCGCGCCAGGTAGACGATGCCCATCCCGCCGCGCGCGAGCTCGCGCTCGATGCGGTACGGACCGATCAGATTAGGGGTGGTCGCGGGCGCCCCGGCGGGCTCGGACATGATGCTGGAGGATAGCACGGTACAGCCACGGCTTGGCGTTACGGAGCCGGCTAAACCATCAGGTCCCCGCCATTGATGTCCCACGATGCGCCCGTGATGTAGCCGGCCGCCTCGGACGCCAGGAAGCAGATGAGGTCCGCAACCTCTTCGCGCGTGCCGAGCCTCGCGATGGGATAGCCCCCCGCGATGGCCGCGAGCTCTTGATCCGTGGCGTGCTCACGCGTGAGCTCCGTGTCGATCATGCCCGGACAGATGGCGTTCACGGTGATCCCGAACGCGCCCAGCTCCTTGGCCGCAGCGCGCGTGAATCCCTGGAGTCCCGCCTTCGAAGCCGTGTAATGAGCTCCGCCGAGCGTGCTCACCGTCTTCCCCGCCAGTGACGAAATATTGACGATGCGCCCGTACTTCTGCGCTTTCATGGGATCGACTGCAGCTTTCGTCAGGAGAAACGGCGCCGTGAGGTTCACCTCGACGGCCCGGCGCCACTCCTCCGCGGTGAGGTCGTGGAAGCGGGTGGACTGCGCGTAGGCGGCGTTGTTGACGAGAATGTCGAGACGTCCGAATCGTTCGAGCACCTTGCCCACGAGCGCTTCAGGCGACTCGGTCACGTCTCCAGGGACGGCGAGCGCCCGGTCTCCGAGCTGTCGCGCCAAGGCGTCTGCGCGATCCTGTCCGCGGACGTTCACCGCGACCGACGCTCCGCGCGCGAGGAGACGCTCCGCAGCGGCGCGTCCGAGCCCGCGTGCAGCGCCTGTGATGAGGGCGACACGACTATCGAAGTCACTTCGGGGCGAGCTCACGATACGGTCAATGTAGCATTCCAAAGCGGGGGCGCGCTCATCCGGTCTTTCCCCGGCGCGCTCAGCTGGAGGGGCGTGGTCCGATGGCGTCGGCTTCCCTTTCCGCGCCGACGACTCCCGCAGGCCATTACCCCTCGCGAGCGCCGACGTCAGCGGCGCTCGTTCCCTTCTGAGCCTGTCGCCAAGCTAGGCGCGGGTCGGGAGTGCGAACGGGGCCTCTTGCCCTGTTCGGCTGAATCGCCCCTGCACGACGAGTGCGGCCATCAGGATCAGGCCCAACTGCGGGACGAAGCTGATCAGCGCAGCGGCCTGTGGACCTAGAGGTGTGTCCGTGGGCAGCACGATGCCGAGTGCTCCCCATGCGACCAGCGTGGCCGCAAGCGCTCTCGGGCTCGGCTCGTATCGGGCCGCGATCAGGGTCAGCAGCCAGCCTGCGGGAACAGCCGCATAGGACATCGGCAGAAACGGGCTGCGAAGGGTGGCCAGGATCAGGACCGCGAGCCATACCATTGGCTTCTCGTCGTCGGACGTCGCGCGCCGTGCCAGAACGACGGTTCCGGCGATCGCCACTAGCGTGTAGATCCAGCCGAGGAGCTTCATGTTCGCAAACGTTGCGGCGCCGGCGAGCCCGAAGAGCTTGGCCTTGAATACGAGCCCCGGAATCGAGAGATTGATGGCGATCGCTGCCGGATTGCGAAAGGCCGGGAACGCCTCGCCACCGAGTAGCCCGGGCATGTGGTGCGCAAAGCTTCGATATACCGCCGGGCCGATATCGATCGCCGCTGCCACGACGTAAAGGACGCAGAATGCCGCCGTCCACGCCAGCGCACGCCAGTCGCGGCGAACGGCGAGATAGACGACGAGCAGGCCCGGGTACAGCTTGGCGACCGTGGCAAACCCGAGCAGGGCGCCGCCGGCCACGAAGCGCCGCCGGTGGAGCAGGACCATCCCCAGCACCGACATCGCGATGACGACGGCCTGTATGTTCTCCTTTTGCGCGACGTCGATCATCGGCGGGAAGAGCCAGGCCAGTGGGGTCAGCAGCAACGCGCGCATGCCGAATACGGGGCCGAGGAGACGCACCGTTACGACCATCACGATCAGGATGAACGCGCCGCTCAGTCCGAACCACAGCATTCGGAACGGCTGGAACTCGGGAGTGAGGAGGCGCAGGGCACGCGGCAGCAGCAGGAACGGGGGCGGATATTCGAAGACGTCCACGTTGAACGGTCCCATCGTGAGGGGTTTCCGAATCTTCGTGGGGTCATCGTCACGCGCGGTGTACAGCGAGCCGGCGTAGGGATCGGGCGAAGTCGACGAGGCCTTCGCCGCCACGAAGTAGGCCGTCGCACAGTTGTGATGCACCGAGAACTTGCTGTCAGGATTGGTGGAAAGCTCGACCTGGCTTGGATCGACGATGAAAATCGCGAGACGCGCGAAAGCGACCAGAGCGGCGATGGCTGCGACAGCCGAGAGCGCGCGTAGACCCACCGGCGGCAGGGGCGCGTGGTCGGTCCAGCGAAGGGCACGGGCGAACCCGAGGCCGGCGAGCGCACCGGCCGCGATCGCGATGGCAAGGGCCATTGCGCCAGAATGGGTGAAGGCCTGCGCGGCCGGCGCTGCGAAGACGGCGACACCCATGCCTAGGGCGACTGCGATGACACGCGAAAGCTTCACGGACTCTCCGAGGCATAGAAGACGGAAGGGAATTGTGAAGCCCGAAGGCAGGTTACACCGCCTAGGGTTGTCAGGCCGTAACTCACGAGCGTTCGGCCCCTGTTGTAATGAACCGCCTCGCCGTGGGACTCAGCTTGTCTTTCTCCGCGCCGCGACGCGCTCGTCGGCCGATTCCCAACCCGCATCGAAAGGCTTTCCGGCGCTATCGAGATCGATCACCAGAGGGGCGTGGTCCGACGGTGTCGGCTTCCCCTTCCGCGCCTCGCGGTCGATCTCCGTCCACACCACCCGCGACGTGAGCGGCCGCGTGACGAGCAGGTGATCGATGCGCATTCCGATGTTCCGGTGAAAGTCTCCCGCTCGATAATCCCACCAGGTGTAGCGCTCGGGTTCGGCGTGATGGATCCGGTACGCGTCCACGAACCCACAGCGGCATAGGGAGGTGAAAGCTGCCCGCTCGCGGGGAGACACGTGCGTGCCGCCATGCGCCGCGGCTGGATTCCAGACATCGGCGTCCGCGGGAGCCACGTTGAAGTCGCCGCCGATCACGAGCGCGTCCTCGGGATGGGACTCCTCGCAGACCCATCGAGCCAGGCGCTCGTACCAGAGCAGCTTTGCTTCATAGAAGGGGGAATCCACTCTGCGGCCGTTGGGGGCGTAGATGCTCAAGACCCGTACGTCGCCGCAACGGGCCGCGATCATGCGCGCCTCGGCGAATGGCTCGTCGTCGCCCGCCTCGGGCGTCTCAGCAGGACGGAGCGGCTCACCGAAGTTTGCGACGACATCGACGATCCCGACGCGGCTCGCGATGGCGACACCGTTCCATCGTCCCTCGCCGTGGTGCGCCAGCTCGTAGCCGCGGTCGCGGAACGCGGCCACGGGCGCGTCGGTGTCCTTCAGCTTGGTCTCCTGCATCAAGAGGACGTCGGGCTGAGCGCGGTCGAGCCACCACACGACCTTTTCGAGCCGGGCCTTCAGGGAGTTCACGTTCCAGGTCGCGATGCGCATGCCCCGAATCTACCTCTTGGGTGTGCCGGGTGCTAGGATACTGGTCCCATCGGCGCGTGCCGATGGGGCCGCTCCGCCCACAGCCGCTCTGACTTGCTCGGCCGCGGTGACGATCGAGCCCTCATCAGCGAGGAACCTGGAATGCCCGACACGACTACGGTGAAGAGTCTTGATGAAACAAAGGAGGGCCCCTACGGGTCTCAAGGCAACGGCGCGGCCCCGCCCCCGCACGTGCAGCTCGTGCAGATGGCGATGGGCCACTGGGTGTCCGAAATCGTCTACCTGGCCGCCGAGCTCGAGATCGCGGACCTCCTCGCGTCGGGACCGAGGACGGCCGAGGATCTGGCCGGACCCACCGGCACCGCCGCCGGACCGCTCTATCGCTTTCTGCGCGGTCTCGCGAACCTTGGGATCCTCACCGAGAGCCCGAACCGACGCTTCGGCCTCACGCCGCTGGGCGAGGCGCTGAAAACGGGCGCGCCGGGTTCGGCGCGCGCCTCGGTCCTGACCATTGCGAGCGATTGGTGGGCCAATGGCTGGCGCGAGCTTCCCTACTCCGTGCGGACCGGAAAGAGCGGCTTCGAGAAGGCGCTCGGCATGCCCGTCTTCGACTATCTGGCCCAGCAGCCCGAGAAGGCCTCTCTGTTCAGCGAGACCATGATCGGGTTCCACGGCGAAGAGCCTGCCGCGATCGCCGCCGCGTACGACTTCTCCGGGGTCTCGACGCTCGCCGACATCGGCGGAGCGACCGGGCATCTGCTCGCGACGGTGCTGGCGAAGAACCCGAACATGCGCGGTATCCTGTTCGATCTGCCGCACGTCGTCGCGGACGCGCCGGCCTTGCTCGATGCGCGCGGCGTGAGCGACAGGGTGAAGATCGAGAAGGGCACCTTCTTCGATCGGATTCCCGAAGGAGCCGACGCGTATCTGCTCTCCCACATCATCCATGACTGGAGCGAGCCGCAGTGCCTGACCATCCTGGGGCATTGCAAGAGCGCCATGCGCCACGACGCCCGGCTCTTGATCGTCGAGATGGTGCTGCCGGAAGGCGACGAGCCGCATCCGGGCAAGATGCTCGACCTGATGATGCTCGTCGGCCCCGGAGGACAGGAGCGGACGGTGCCCGAGTACTCCGCATTGCTCGCGAAGTCCGGCTTCCGTCTCACGAAGGTGGTGCCGACCTCGACCCCGGTGAGCGTGGTCGAGGCTGTTCCAGCGTAAGGGGGGTACGATGCTTCGATTCCTGGCAGTGCTTGCTGTGATCCTGACCTGTGCACCCGGCGCGCTCGCGGCGACGGCCACCGGAAGTTCGGCCAAGACATCGCCATCGCCAGCAAAGGCGGAAGCAGAGATCCGCGACGCGATTCACAAGTACGATGACGCGCTTCGACGGGGTGATGCGACCGCCGCCGGCCGCTTCTGGGCCGAGGAATACAGGTTCATCAATCCGGCCGGCCAGATGCTGACCCGGGCCGACCGGCTCGCCAACGTGCAAGCGGCTTCGACCGCCTTCGATTCCCTGGCCCACGCCCCTCAGGAGGAAAAGATTACGATCTACGGGAACGGCAACGTCGCGGTGTATACCACCCTGCTCCATATCACGGGCCAATACGGCGGCCAGGCGCAGGAGGGAGCACTCCGCGGGCTCGTCGTCTGGGTCCGGCGCGATGGCCGATGGCAGCAGGTTGCGAGCCAGCTGACGCCCGTGGCTACGCCTTAGAGCCGTGGCGCTGGAGGAATCGATGGAACGGAAGCGAGCGAGTGACTATCCGCAAGATCTGCTGAATCTCTTCGACAAGTACGTCCACGGCGCGATCGACCGCCGCGGCTTCCTGGTAGGCGCCGCCAGGTTTGCAGCGGGCGGCATGACCGCCGCGATGCTGCTCGATGAGCTGTCCCCCAAGTTCGCCCAGGCGCAGCAGGTGCCTCCGGACGACAAGCGTCTCACCACCGAGATGCTGAAGTACGACTCGCCCCACGGCAGCGGCAAGATGAAGGGCTATCTGGCACGCCCCGAGAGTGCGAAGGACAAGAAGCTCCCGGGGATCCTCGTCATCCACGAGAACCGCGGCCTCAACCCGCACATCGAGGACATCGCGCGCCGGCTGGCGCTCGAGGGTTTCATGGCGTTCGCTCCGGATGCGCTGACGTCGCTGGGCGGCTATCCCGGGGACGAGGACAAGGCGCGCGAGCTCTTCCAGAAGCTCGACCAGACGAAGATACGCGAGGACTTTCTGACCGCCGCGGAGCTCCTGCCCAAGCGCTCCGACTGCACGGGCAAGATCGGCGCGGTCGGCTTCTGTTACGGCGGGGGCATGGTGAACTTCCTCGCGACGCGGCTCCCGGACCTGAAGGCCGGGGTGCCGTTCTATGGCAACCAGCCGCCTGCCGATGACGTATCGAAGATCAAGGCGCCCCTGCTCATCCATTACGCCGAGAACGACGAGCGCATCAACGCCGGATGGCCCGCATTCGAGAAGTCACTCAAGGAGCATCACAAGAAATACGAGGCATTCATCTATGCAGGCACGCAGCACGGCTTCAACAACGACACCACCCCGCGCTACGATGCCGAGGCTGCGAAACTCGCCTGGTCGCGCACAGTCGAGTTCTTCAAGAACCACCTGAGGTGAGTAAATCGTGGTACTGTTCCCCGTCCAAGTTGGCGAACACCTTCCGCGGAAAGGAGACCGTGATGAAGAAGACCCTGGTTCACCTGGCTCTGGCTGCTCTCATCGTAGCGGCCGCATCCTGCTCCAAGACTCCAAAGCAAGAGACGTCTACGACGACGACCGAAACGCCCCAGCAGAGCGCACCCGTCGCGCGTGGAGAGGCGGCTACCGTCCATATGTCCTTCTCCGTCGAAGCGGTGGATGTGGAGAAACGCCACATCACGCTCAAGGGCCCGGAGGGCAACACGGGCGTGTTCGAGGTCGGTGACCAGGTCCAGCGGCTCTCCGAGATCAAGGCCGGCGACACGATCCACGCCGACTACACGGTAGGGGCGGTGGCCGAGCTGCGCGAGCCGACGGAAGAGGAGAAGAGCGCGCCTTTGACCGAAGTGACTGCCGCCTCGCGAGGGACATCAGAGGAGCCGCCGGCTGCGGGAATCGGACGATCTGTCCGAGCCGTCGCGAGCATCGAGTCGCTGGACCCAACGGCTCAGAGCGCTACGGTGAAGGGACCCGAAGGGGGCGTCGTGACCGTGCATGTCGAAGATCCCACGGTCTTCAACGGCCTCAAGGTGGGACAGCCGATCGTCGTTACGTTCGCCGAGAAGCTTGTCCTCGCCGTTCAGCCAAAGAGCTAGGTAACTGGACGACAGCCAGGCCGGCTCCGACCGGCCTGGCTGCGTCCTGAGCTGACGAGATCTCCTAAGGTGTGCCCGCCGGAGACCACGGCTTCCCGGCCAGACGAAGCAGGAAGTTCCTCAGGTCCACTTGATCCAGAATGTTCATGGTCGTGTCCTTCGCCTCCGGATCGGTGCGTTTATAGTTCATGATGTCATTCTCGGGGCCGTCGAAAAAACCTCCAGGAATCTCCTCGAAATCGGGTAAACCGATTCCGAGGAGGGGAACCTTCTTGATCCCCTTGAAGACCACCTTTGCATCAGGGTGGCTACGCCCGGAGAGGTGGACCACTTCATGAGCTAAAGCCTTCCGGCGGCCCGGGATGAGGTTGATGACAATGTATTGATATGGCCACAAGAGAAATTGGCCTGGCAAGACCTGGATGGGCTTGTCCAGGGCGCCGCGAGTCTCGGCCACGGTCGGATACTTCTCCGCGGATATCTTGGCCTTACAGAATATGACGTTGATCCTGGATTCATTTCCGATCCCGTCGAGAGCGTAGCGGAGCGCCATCTGGAGGCGGAACATCCTGTCCCCCGAGGGCTCACTCATCTTCTCTACGATCTTGTCGATCACGTCGCTCCTCTTGATATAGAGGTTATCAAGAGCCTCATGTGAGGAGCGGATCGCCTCGGTGATACGCCTCCAAGATGCCATGGTGGTATTCTTATCCTGACGGGTACGTGACAGCTCGGCATTGATCTGAGCGATCTCCTGAGCGTTGGTCGTGTTGTCTCGCCGTTCGTATAGCTCGTCTCGCTCTCTCTCGAGTGCGTTGATGAGCTGCAAGTACAGATCTTCGCGTTTCCGCAACTCCTTCTCCTCTTTCTTCGTCTCTTGGATCAGCTTTTTCAATCGTTCGTATTCCCTCCACTCAGCAGGTGCCATTTCAGCGTATGAGCGAAGGTCGGGGCGGACGCCACTATTCTTCGTGAGAAGGAACTTCGATGCACTCTTCATGGTGAGCGGGTACGAAGGATTGACGTCGAGTTCGAACAACTTGTCGACCGACTTGTTCTTGTAGAACTCCGTCGCCCATTTCACCATGCCTTCTGAAATGCCCTTCTGGATGTCCTCCAGCAGCACGGACTCGTCCGTCCACATGAAGTTCAGCGGAATCGGGGTGGCCATGGTCGGCTAGAGCTGCCGGCCGGTCTTCGGGTCGTACTTCACCTCGACCGGCACGATCTGGTCCGTGGGCAGCACTTCGGTCCACTGGTCGAAGACCTCGTAGTCATCCCCAACGTTCGCCCGGAACCCATCCTTGAGCGGGAAGAAGCCATGCTCGTAGACACGGTCGATCGGAGTGGCGGTCACCGTGTTCTCGTTGTCCACGAGCGCGGGGTCCAAAATATCCGGCTTCAGTCCGTCCTCGTACTTCTTCTGGATCCTCCGCGCCAGATTCTTTAGCACCTCCATCATGGGCTTGCCGTCCATGAGAGTCGTCCCATCGACGCCGCGCTCGTCAGGATTGCTGGCGTGATAGATGACGTCGTCGGTGATCCCGTTCATCCCCTCGACGCCCTTCAACCAGTTGATCGCCGCGAGCTCTTGCCCGGGGCGGATTGGGATCACTGCCTTCACCCAGGGGGCGTTGAGGAAAGCGTTCCGCATGTTGTCTCCGTCGAGCTGGAGGAGCCAACCCAGGGAGCTTCCGAACCGAGCGGGATCGGATTCGTCGGTGATGTAGTAGCTGTCGCGGTTGGGATCATCCACCCCACCCCAGCCGACGGTGCTGGACGCCAGTGGGTTGCTCGGCACACCACCCAGGGCTCCCGCCGCGAACTTTTGCAGACCCCTTCGAATGTTCTCGTCACGAACGAACGTGAGCCCGTTGCTCGGCTCCTGTGGGCGCTCCGGGAGCTGTTGCCGGCTCCGGTGGAGCCGCGGGCGCCACCACTCCGGGGCGACGAAGTAGAGCATCTTGTCGACGTCGAACATGGAATTGATCACCTCGGCCACGACGTGCCGGGAGCGGTCATCGGGAAGGGGCACATTGTTCATCAGCATTTCCTGGATGAGCCGGCGGTACACGACGATCCGCTCCTCCTCGCGCATCTCCTCGGCCGCACGGGTGGTGATCTTACTGGCCATCGTGACCCGCTCTTTCACGCTCTCCATGTAGCTCTTCTCGTATTCCTTGCGCTCTTGCTCCTTGAACGATGCGAGGTTCTCGGCGTTCTTCGCCTTGAGCGCGTCGTTCGCGGCACCGGTCGGGGACCAATGCAGGATCACCTTGCACGTGACGCTGTTCTGGCCCTTGAAATCGGCGGAATGGAGGCGCAGATCGAACTTCGCCCGGTCCCCTAGATTCTGAATGCCGCCTTCCATCCAGACGGTGATCGGCTGACCGCCTGAGTCGAATTCGACGCTCGACAGCTCGTAGTTCGATTTCGGACAGACGAACTCCTGCGGGAAGATGTACTGGATCTTCTCCGTATCCCCACAGAGCTCGTTCTTGTCGACCTCCTCCCCGTCGAGATAGACCTCACCCTCGTTGTCCGCACCCTCCGGGTTCACGGCTATGAATGGGATGGTGACGTCGCGGGGATCGGCGAAGGCCTCCAGCGGGGGCAACTCCTCCGGGTGTGGAATGGCTCCCAGCTCGGGAGGCTTGGCGATGTGGATCAGCTTCGCGAGTCCGAGCTCGCGGCCCGGATCGTCCACATAGCACTGCCAACAGAGAAAGGTCCCAATGTCCTGCACCTGGACCCCGATCTGGCGCATCTTGCGCCGGAGCTCGTAGTTGATCAGAGAGTCCGTCGTATTCGCGAGGACGTGCCGGGTGCTGGACTCGTCGGTAACGTCGGTCGTCTGCTTGAAGGTGGATTTGAAGTTCTTCTTGATCTGGCTGGAGAGCTTCTCCGTCTGGTTGCGCATCCGCTTGTGCGTCGTCTCCCGCGACTCCTTTTGGGACGCCGAATAGTCGAAGCTCGAGGTGGCGGTAACCGAAGCGTAAGAGCCAGTCACGCTCGCACCGAATTTGGTGTCCTGCTGGTTGTCTTCCTTCACGGCATCGGAGATCTCGTCCTGCTGGGTGGTCGTCTTCTCCGCGGACGTCGTGATCTCGAGTGCGGTTTCCAGCGTCTTCTCGATGATGGTCCGCCTCGTGTGGACTTCGACCAGCTCCACGCTGGATCCGGGACTCAGCCACACATGCTTTTCGGGAGTCCCGAGGAATGTGTCCAGCTCGAAGAAGTACTGGCGGAACAGATGAACGACCGCGATCGGCGACAGGACTACGCTCTGGAGGTGGTCCAAGTCCTGAGGATTCATGGTGGTGAGGTCGAGATATCCCGACGCAGGGTCGTCCTGGTTGAGAACGCGCATCAGGGTCTGAGCCTGTTCCACCGCATCGTGCGTGGCGTAGAAGATCTTCTCGAGTGCCGCGTGCGCCTTGTTCCGTGCGAGCATGTGCACCGCGCCGGCCACAGCGGACTCATACCGAAGTTGCTGCTCGAGGATGACCGCGGAGCGGTCCTCTAAGTCCTCGCCTGTTGCCACGCGCGCCAGGACACCGTCAGGCATCGCGGCGATCCGGATCCGGCGCCGCACGCCCCCTCCCCGCTTCAGATCTTCATTTGCGGCGGAGTAAGCCTTCACGACATCCGTCTTGAGGATGTGATCCAACCGGTCTGCCGTGATGACATTGGGCCAGACCGACGGGTCGAGCTGATCGTAGGGCGGGAGCGCGGTGGCGAGCTGCTGCAGGACGACGCTGTCGTAGGCGTGCAGGGCGCCTGCCTTCAGGGCTCCTTCACGAATCTTGATATCGAACTGACCCCCGTCCCCACGCGTGACCTCGACCAGACCGACGAACTGGCGCGTCAGCTTCTCGAGAGCCTGGCGTCGATCGCTCTCGAGGCCCCCCTGAAAGCGCTCCTGAATCCGCCGCGATTTCCAGCCGAGGAGGGGCTGATACACCCCGAACATCTCGCTGGCGTAGGGGAGGACGGAGGTGTACGGCTGGAGATCGGTGATCCGTTTGACGGTAGCCATGGAGAGCAGTCCTCCCCTCAAAGGGACGCGGGCCGGAGCTAGATCTTTTGGTCTAGTTTGGTCTAGTGGATTGGGTGCTTGATGACGGTATAACGTCCGAACCGGCTGGAACGAACGTGTGAATTGCGGACCAAGAGCTATTCTCGCCGAGGCTTGCAATCACGGCCAAGCTTTCAGAGAATGCGCGGCATGTCCCGACGGATCTTGTTGCGCTTGACCCTGTTCCTCGCGCTCGCCTGCGCCTTGGCGGTCGGATCCACCGCAGAGGCGCGAGGGCCGGCCTGGAAGGTGTACGCGGTCCGTTACGCCACGATCCCGAAGTTCCCCGTGCACGAGCTGGTCTCCGGGGCCGACACCACTCGCACCGTCGACATCGCGATGATGTTTTGGGTCCTCGAAGGACCCGATCGGCGTCACGTGCTCGTGGACGCGGGCTTCTATCGCCAGAAGTTCCTGGATGACTGGAAGCCCGCGGACTATCGGCGCCCCTCTGATGCGGTCCGTGAGCTTGGTATCGCGGCCGACTCGGTAACCGACGTCATCATCTCGCACATCCACTGGGATCATGTCGACGGCGCCGACCTCTTCCCCAACGCCCGCATCTGGATTCAGCGCGAGGAGTACGCGCACTACGTCGGAGACAGAGGCGAGCCGCTCGACGCGGCGATCGACACCGTGGATGCGGCGATGCTAGCGGAGCTACATCGGGCGGGTCGCGTGCAGCTCGTCGACGGAGACGCCAAGGAGATCCTGCCCGGCATCACCGCGTACACCGGCGGTAAGCACACGTTCGCTTCTCAGTATGTCGGGGTGCGCACCGCGAAGGGGACGGTGGTGGTCGCCTCGGACAACTGCTACCTGTACGAGAACCTCGACAAACACCGTCCCATCGCCCAGACGCTCGATGCCAAGTCCAACCTGGCCGCGCAGGATCGGATGAAGCGCCTCGCGTCGAAGCCACAGTGGATCGTTCCCGGCCATGACCCTGCTGTCTTCAAGCGCTTCCCAGGCGTCGGCGTGGGTGTGGTTGGGATTCGCTAAGTGCGGGGGGTACCCCCTGCGCGGCGGTCGCTAGAGGCATCGAAGCGAACGAGATTTCTCTCCCGCCCTGATGACTATCAAACAGTTTTATATCTCCGCGATCGCGGCTCACTCGGCACGAAGGTTCGAAGGATGAAAAGTTCCAATTCTTCGAACCTGGCGCATCGCCTCGGGTGAGCACGCATCACACAGGTATCGCCGCGGCGTCGTACACCTGGACGAGTCATCCTTGCGTGGCCTCGGTCACGCGCGTCATCCCATTCGTCAAGGAGTCAACGCCATGAATACCGGTATCAAGTCAGTGCATGCGTGGATCGCTCTGATCCTCGTGGCCGCCCTGTGCGGCGCGTGCAGCAACGAGAACGGTCAGATGAAGCCAGCGACGGCGCCGCAGTTGAGTGCCGGCACCGCGGTCGCGGCCGCGCAGGCAAGAACGACCGCCTCATCCTCGGGAAGCGTCAAGGGAGCGGGCGGCGAGATGCCTGCCTTCTACGACGGGGACCAGATCACGATCAACTCGGTGGAGCTTCCGGAGGATGCCTCCGCGGCGGCCATCGCAAGTAACAAGAGCCTCAACGAGATCTATGCCACCAATGATCTCGACGACCCCCAGGATTTCTTCCCCGTGGTCGATGCCATCCAGGGTGACGGCTTCAATCCGCTCTGGCGCCAGAACCTCATTGTGTTCAATCCAGGGTTCACGCCGCACCAGTTCCGGTCCGACGAGGAGGTTCTGGACGCAGCAACCGGAGCCAACCCGGAGATCCATCTGATCGTGACCGATGAGGTGTACCGTTGCGCGGTCGTGACCCGGAAGTAGCCTGTGGCACGCGGGCAGAGTCGGGTGGGGTGGGCTCGTCTCGTCCCACCCGGCTTCGCTCTGCCGCTTTGCATGTTCCTTGGGAGGATCCTGAATGCCACGCCAGATCGTGTTCACCCCGAACGCCCCCAAGCCCCCCGCAAGCTACAGCCAGGCAGTGAAGGCCGCGGGGTTCCTCTTCGTCTCGGGCACAGCGCCCCACGATCCGAAGACGGGCGAAATCGTCGGCACCACCATTCAGGAACAGGTCCGCCAGAGCCTCACCAACATCTCGGCGATCCTCGAGGCTGCAGGAAGCTCACTCGATCGAGTCGTCAGCGCGACGATCGTGCTCGCGGACGAAGACGACTGGGCGGGCATGAACGAGGAGTGGCTGCGGTGGTTTCCGGCGAACCCACCGGCGCGTCAAGGCGCGAAGCTCCCGGCGCGCATCCCGGGACTCAAGGTCTCGATCGCGGCCATCGCTGAGGCCTAGCGAGCACCGGTGTGCGTGGCGTTGGTGCTGAGGCGTTCGCGGTGATAACGGAGCGCTAGGGCTGCTCGATGGGAGCGGGAAGCAGGCGGTACCGGGTTCCGTCTCGCTCGCGCGCCATGTAGCCCCAGTCGCAAAGCAGGCGGCGAAGCACCGCCCAGTCCCCGAACGTGTGCCAGTCGAGCAGGAGCTCGTTCACCTCGCGCTCGGTGTATTCGCGCCCAGGAGTGAACCGGGTGGCGAGGTAGTCGATGGCCATGCGCTTGATCTTCAATTTGGCGGGCCACTGGATGATGCGACCCTGCTCGTCCATGAAAGGACGAAGCTCTCGGGGCAAGGATGTGCGTTCCATGCTTGGAGTGTAGCAGACAATTCCGGCCCGAAGGCCGGCCGCACGCCCTACGCCTGCAAGCCGACCAGCAGACCCGTGAGCGTGGCGGATGACCGCCACTCGCCTGGCGCATGTCGAACGGAGGTGCTGTCGAGGTCGAGGAGTCCGATCAGCACCTCACCGACGATCCGGCCCCCGACGGGGCCGAGTCGATTGCCCCCACAACGAACGTCTGCCTCGCGAAGGATGTAGTACCAGAGCGGCGTTTCCCCGTGCCATCCGACGGCCGCGGCGCCGACCTCCTCTCGCGTCAGGGGCGCTTCGCCCATGGCGGTCGCAACGGTTTCGCCCGAAGGGAGCGCGACACCCTGCCCGCGCTCCAGGTCGCGCACGGCGAGCGAGTGGAATTCCTCGACCGGGCTCTCCCCCGTCAACGCAACCGGCAAGGCGATGAGCGCCGCGACGAGACGTCCGTCCATTTTCTTGGCGCGGTCCGCGGTAGGCTGCCCAGAGACGTCGAAGAGGCGCGACCAGTCCACGATCCGGTCCTCCCCCAAGGGCCGGAACCCGACCATGTCGGGAAAGATCCTCGATGGAGGCTGTCCGTGACGGAGCGTGTAGAAATGGCGGATTTGCGAGTGACCGTAGCGATAGGCCGCATCCGCGAACTCGATCGGTATGAACGCCTCGCCGCTCGGCCGATACAGCTGGCGGCCACTCCGCAGCAACTCATCGACAAGTGGCCGCCCGATCAGTCGCGGGAGGAACTCGTCCAGGACCGCGGTTTGGTAGTGCCAGCGCAGCTCACGCGCCGCCGTTTCGAAGACCAGATCCTCTGGCGTCCCCCGTGCGCGCGCCCGATCGACGAGCGCATTGTGCGCGTGGACGAACGCCAAGTGCATCTGGGTCATCAACGCGTGGGTGTCATTGCGAGGATCGCCGATAACGGCGGTGCCTTCGAAATTGCGCAACAGATCGCGGCCACCGGCGCTCGTCAGAAGCTTCGCGCCATCGGCTCGCTGAAAGAGGAAAGGATGTCCCGACGGTCCGTCGCCGTACAGACTCTCCAAGTTGAGCTTCGGCGAGCGAGCGTTCGTCAATCGCGTCGGATCGACGTGGTGCCGGAGTCCAGAACGATCCGCGGTGATGTCGTGGGCGATGAACTGCCCGAAGAACGGCCACCCAGCCGCTTCCGATCCGAGTGACGACTCCTCGTCCGGGCCGGAGCCACAGTCGCAGAGGCCCCCGGAGCGACCGAGGGCATAGAGAAACGCATCGTCCGCCGCGAACGGCGGCAGGTCTGGGAACAGGCGACCGTACTGCGTTCCGGTGAGGGACGCTCCGGACTTCGCGGTGCGGGATGGGGCCAGGCAGTGGGTATGGCTCATGCGCCGATTCTAGACCTTCGGGGAGCCAACTGGGTGACTTGGTGGGTGGGCTAGGCCGGTGCCGTGGGGCCGAGCCTCTCCCAGGCATCGCGCAGCAGTCGTTCCGTCTCGTCCCAGCCAATGCAGGCATCCGTAATCGAGACGCCTCGCCGCAGCCCTGATCGATCCGCCGTGAGGTCCTGGCGTCCCTCCTCCAAATTGCTCTCGAGCATCCCTCCGATCAAGGCCGCATTTCCCTCCGCGCGCTGTTGGATGACGCTGGACCACACGACCTGCTGACGCTCGTGGCGCTTGCCCGAGTTGGCGTGGCTGCAGTCGACCAGGAGTCTGGGCGGCAGGCCCGCGGCTTCGAGTTGAGCAGCGGCCTCGGCGATGAGCTGCCGATCGTAATTCGGTCGCTCGCGCCCGCCGCGCAGGAGCAGGTGACCCGATGGATTGCCGCTCGTCGTGACGATGGATGTCCGACCGTCCTCGTCGATTCCCAGAAAGCGATGGGGTTCGAGCGCGGCCCGAAACGCGTCGAGCGCGGGCTCGATCCTTCCCTCGGTCGTGTTCTTGTAACCGACCGGCATGCTCAGCCCGCTCGCCATCTGCCTGTGCGTCTGCGACTCGATGGTGCGGGCCCCAATGGCCGCCCACGATACGAGGTCGTCGATGTACTGCGGCGTGATCGGATCGAGCATCTCAGTGGCCGCCGGGAGCCCCAGCTCGTTGATGTCGAGCAGCAGTCGCCGAGCGAGTCGCAGGCCGTGCTCCATGTCGAAGCTATCATCGAGATGTGGATCGTTGATCAGACCCTTCCAGCCCACCGTGGTTCTCGGCTTCTCGAAGTACGTCCGCATCACGACGGCAACGCGGGACGCAAGATCGGCGGCGAGTGTGGCCAATCGCCGCGCGTATTCCCGGGCGGCCCCGACGTCGTGGATGGAACAAGGCCCCACGATCGCAAGGAAGCGCGAGTCCCGACCATCGATGATGGCACGGACGATCGAGCGCCCCGAGGTGACGGACGCCCGCGAGCGGGCTGTGAGGGGCAACTCGGCCTTGAGCTCGCGCGGCGTGATGAGCGAGCGAAAGCTCGCGACGTTGAGATTGTGGGTGCTCGCTTGTGGTGTCTCGGGGCTCGACATGTCGCCGAGTCTACGCCAAGACCCAGATTCCCGCGCCCCTGAGACCTGAGCAAGGGCGCGGGTAGCCGCCGATCCTATGACGACGCGGCTTGCCGGGCGGCGGCTCGGCGCACGGACCCCGCCAAGAGCAGGATCACGCCGACGAGGATCACGCCCGTCGCGGCCCATTCCTGTGGCGTGACCGATTCTCCTCCGAAGGCGATGCCCAGGAACAGCGCGATCACCGGGTTCACGAAGGTGTAGCTCGCCGCCAGGCCGGCGGGGGTCCGAGCCAGCAGCACCATGTAGGCGTTGAAGGCGAGCAGCGAGCCGAACACGACGAGATACGCCCACGCCCCAACGGCGAGCGGCTGGGGCGGCCAGTGCCAGCGCTCGCCGGCGACGGCGGCGAGAGCCATCAAGACCACTCCGCCGGCGAGCATCTCGCTCGCGAAACCCATCGCGCCCGGCACCAGCGGGAACCGCCGCTGGCTCAGCACACTCCCCATGCACCAGCAAACGCAGCCGATGGCCACCGCCCGCAATCCCGCCGGCGACGCCTGGAACCCGTGGCCCCGCGTCAGCAGCACAACGCCGGCAAGCCCCAAACCGATCCCGATCATCTCCATGCGACCAGGTGTCACACGCCAGAACAGGTTGAAGAGCACGATCAGGAGCGGATTGATCGCGATGAACACGACCACGAGCCCCGAGCCCACGGTCTGCTCGGCGACCGCCACGCTGCCCATGCCGCCGGCGAGCAGGAGGCCGCCGATCACGAACGCGTGGCCCCACTGGCGCGGGCTCGGCCACGGCACCCCACGCACCCAATGCATCCAGGCCGCGAGACCGGCGCCGGCCACGAGGAAGCGCGATCCCATCTGGATGTATGGGGGAAAGCTGACGAGCGCGAAGCGGATGGCGAGATAGGTCGAGCCCCAGATGAGCCAAGTGGCGGCGAGGCACGCCACCACGATCGGCGGGAGGCGCGGCGCGGCCCTCTCTGGGAATGCGTTCAAGGCACCAATCTAACGGCCACCAGCGCGGCGGAGAAAGCTTGAAATCGCACCCGCAGTTTCAGAGAATCCGCCGAATGTTCCGGCGGATTCTACTGGGCGTCGCCCTCCTCATCGTGCTCGCGATCGGGTCATTTGCCGTCTACGTCGCGTCCCGGCAGCATCTCCGCTTCAGCGCTCCCGAACCTCCGATCGCGGCGTCGGCCGATACCGCGATCATCGCTCGCGGACATTACGTCGTGCGCGTCCTCGGGAACTGTGCGGCCTGTCATGGCGCGACGGATCAGCGGAAGGCCTACGAGGCGGGAGCGGACGTGCCGCTTTCCGGCGGCTTCACATTCAAGATCCCGCCCGGCGAGTTCCGCGTGCGGAACATCACGCCGGACCCGGAAACGGGCATCGGGCGCATTTCAGACGGAAAGATCGCCCGGGCGCTGCGGTTCGGGGTGGGCCACGACGGGAGCGCGCTCCTGCCGTTCATGGAGATGCAAGGATTGTCCGACGAGGATCTCACGGCGGCGATCTCCTACCTGCGGTCGCAGCCTCCGGTCCGCAATCCGGTCCCCGACCACCACTACAACCTGCTCGGAATGATCGTTCGGGCCACGGTGCTGGCGAATCCGGTGGGACCCAAGTCTCCACCGCCCCATCTCTCGCCTCGCGGGGCGACGGTCGAAAACGGACGCTATCTGGCGGGATCGGTCGTGAACTGCTGGGCGTGCCACACCTCGCGCAACCCGAACACGGGTGAGCTCACGGGCCCTTTGTACGGAGGCGCCAAGGAGTTCACCGACGACTTCGTCCCGAAACGGACGTGGAATCCGCCGAACCTCACGCCCGATCCGAAGACAGGCCGGAGCGCGATCCTCACCGAGGATCAGTTCGTCGCGCGCTTCCGCGCGGGGCAGGTCATCCCGGGCTCGCCCATGCCGTGGCAGGCCTTCCGCCTCATGACCGACGACGACCTCCGCGCCATCTACCGATTCCTCAGGACACTTCCCCCGGTCGAGAACGACGTGGGGCCGCCCTTCGTCGAAAATCGCACTCACTAGCCGGCTCTTGGACGAGTGGGCGCGTCCTCGACCGCGTCAGGGGCGTTGAGCGCGGATACGCCTACTTCCCTGCCCTTGCGCCTAGTATTCCCTTCAAATCCATGATGGTGTTCTGGTCGGACACGATGACCGAGACGTTGTCCGAGAGCTTGTCGACGTACAGGTACTTGATGTAGTTGGGATTCTGCGCCAGCGCCCGATTGATGACCTCGATCGCGTTCGCGCGGCCCTGCGCCTCGATGACCTTGCGCTCGGCCTCCTTCTGCTCCTTCTCGAGCGTGTACTTCATCTGCTCCGCCGACTGTTGGGCGATCTGCTTGGCCTCGATGGCCTTCGCAAATTCCGGGGTAAAGCGGACGTCGCGCAGCACGACCTCGTCGATGATGAACCCATCGCGCTCGACCAGCGCCTTGGTCTTCACGTTGATCTCATCCTGGATCTGCGCGCGCTTGGAGGAGTAGACGTCCATCACCGGGTACTCGGAGATCACGAGACGGATGACCGAGCGCACCGCCGGACGGATGATCTTCTCCTCGTAATTGGGGCCGATCTTCTGGTGGATGGACGTGACGCGTTGCGGATCCAGGTGGTGCCAGACCGTGAGGTCGATCCCGACCTGCAAGCCCTCACGCGTCGGCGACCACAGCGAATCGTCGACCTCGGCCTTGCGACCCTCGCCGCTCACGCCCGACATCGTGTACTCCAGCCGGCGCAGGTCGTAGTCCTCGGTGGAGCTGATGAACGGGGGCACGAACGTGATGCCCTGTCGCGCTAAGCGGAAGCTGCGAGTCAGGGTATTGAAGATCACGAGTGCGTGGCCAACCGGCACGACCCGGAGCGAGGTGGCAAGCACCATCAACACAATGATGGGACCGATGATGATCGGGAGGACCCGGGCCGCGTCTAGGGCTGTGTCGCCCGGGAGCCGGCGCCCCTCGGCGTCGTGAACGCGTGCTCCCCCCCGGCGCGCGACCCGGCGCCAGATGAAGAGACCAGCAACGACGAGTATGACGACTACGAGCAGGCCGGCCATGAGGAAACCTCCCGAAGTCAGGACGGCGGCTGGAGCTTGATCGGTGGCTCACGCCGCTTGCGAACCGCGATCAGTATCGCCAAGGGGAGGGAAAGGCAGGGCCCTCTACCCGGGTACCGGCAAGTTGGTGCGCCGCCTAGGAATCGAACCTAGAACCTACTGATTAAGAGTCAGTTGCTCTGCCAATTGAGCTAGCGGCGCGCAGGTAGGGAAAGCCGAATGAAACTAGGATCGATCGGGCCGGAAGTCAAGGCCGGAGCGCCTTTAGCCCCTCCTCCAGGACCCCCGGGAACCCCGCCCTACCCCCGGCTGTGTAAGTGGCAGCGGGGCGGGCCGGATGCTAGGATCGTTCGGCTCGAATGAACCCCGATCCTTCCATCGTTCCAGGAGATTCCTTGAGCCATCGCACCAGGGGCCGCGCCCGGCCCGGCGCCCTCACCCTGCTTCCCCGCCCTCGATTCCTCGCCACCCTAACCGTCGGACTTGCCCTCGGCCTTGGCGTCTGGACCTGCGCCCGGGCCGGCGAGAAGCCGCGCGAGAAGGTCCTCCTGATCGGCGTGGACGCCGGCGAGTGGGACGTGCTCGGACCGCTCCTCGACCAGGGCCGCGTCCCAAACTTCGCCCGCATGCGGGATCAGGGCGTCTCGGGCAAGATCCGCACGCTCGAGCCGCTCACCAAGAGCCCGATCATCTGGGCGAGCATTGCGACCGGCAAGGTCCCGAAGAAGCACGGCGTGCTCGACTTCTTCGTGAAGGAAGGACAGAAGGAGCGCCAGGCCGCGCGCGCCAAAGGAGACAGTGCGAAAGCCGATCCCATGGTGACGTCGAATCTCTGGCGGGCTCGGCCGATCTGGGACATCCTCGGGTCCGTCGGCAAGAAGGTGAGCGTCGTCGGCTGGTGGACGACGTGGCCCGCGCAGCGCGTCAACGGAACGCTCGTGAGCGACTACGTGCAGTACGACCTCGATGCGTGGGCCGGCCGCGACACGCGCCGCACGTATCCCGACTCGCTCGACCAGCTCGTCGCCAAGCTCCGCGTGAAGCCCGAGAACGTCTCCTGGGCGGAGCTCTTCCAGTTCGTCGCTCCGATCGACACGACGAAGGTCACCGAGCGCCAGAAAAATCTGCTTAAAGATTTGCGATGGATCTACGCCGCGGACCTCACCTTCTATCGCATCGGCATGCATCTCTACAAAACGCAGAAGCCCGACTTCATGACCGTCTATTTTCGCGGCGTGGACGAGATGTCGCACATCTACTGGGACATCGATCTCCCCGGAAAGCAGCTCTCCGATGCCGAGTACCAGTGGCTCAAGACGCTCATCCCGAACTACTACGTCTTCACGGATCGGATGATCGGCGACTTCCTCAAGGAGGCAGGGCCGAAGACGGACGTCCTGCTCACGTCCGACCACGGCTTCGTCGGGGGCGGACCGGGAGTGATGGCGCACAAGGCGGACGGCATCCTCTTCGCGATGGGGCCGAACGTGAACAAGGGTGGGAACGTGAGCGGCGCGACCGTGCTCGACATCACGCCCACGGTGCTCGCGTTCTTCGGGCTCCCGACCGCGCAGGACATGGATGGCCGGCCCATCGAAGATATTCTGACGGCGCCGGTGATGAAGCGTGTGGCGAAAGAGACGCGGCTCACAACATACGAGACCGGGCACACCGCGACTGGGCAGGAGCCGGTCCGCTCGCCCGTCGATGACGAGCTGCGCGAGCGACTCCGTTCGCTCGGATATATTCAGTAGCGAGCGACGCTAGGGCCAACCGCATCCTCCACGCTTCCGAGTAAACCTTCGAGCTACGACATCACCACCGCGGCCTTCAAGAATGGGGGCCGATGAGGGTTGAAGCTTGGATCCGGCGGCTGGCCTCGGTCCGCCGAGTGGGCGCCTGAGGAAGGGAAATGGTATGGCTAAGCTCGTATTTGGAATGAACCAGTCCCTAGACGGCTACGTCGACCATATGGCGTTTGCGCCAAGCCCCACGCTTTTCCGCCACTTCATCGAGGAGGCTCGGGGTCAGGCGGGGAGTGTGTACGGTCGCCAGATGTATGAGGTCATGCGCTATTGGGACGACGATCATCCTGAATGGAATGCAGATGAACGAGCCTTCGCGACGGCGTGGCGGATACAGCCGAAATGGGTCGTCTCGCGTTCGTTGAATTCGGTCGGACCCAATGCCAAGCTTGTTAAGGGTGATCTTGTGGGCGCGATCCGCCACTTGAAGGCCGAGCGAGACGGGGAGATCGAAGTTGCTGGCCCGGATTTGGCTAGAAGCCTCACCGAACTTGGCCTGATCGATGAGTATCGAATCTACCTGCACCCCGTCGTACTTGGTGGCGGCAAGCCATATTTCGCCGGACCGCGGCCGCCACTTCGCCTTGTGACTCATGATCGGATTGGCGAGGATGTGATCAGGTTGACCTACGTTCCTGCCTAGACGTTCTTCCAGTGCGGAGCGAAGCAGTAGTTGAGTCGAGGAAATGAACGGAAGCCCTCGTCCGTTTTCAGGCGAGGGCTTCACGTTTGAGTCGGCCAGAGTTGGCCGGCGTCGAGTCAGCTAGAACGGCAGATCGTCGTCCGCGCCGCCGCCTGAGTTCGCGGGCGCGAACGTCTCGTCTCCCCCGCCATTGCGCGGATCCGCACCCGGATCGCCTCCCCGCTCGCCCGCTCGCCCGAGCATCTGCATCTGCTCGCAGATGATCTCGGTCTTGTACCGCGTCAGGCTTGCATTCTCCTTGTCTTGCCAGGAGCGCGTCTCGAGGCGTCCTTCAACGTAGACCTGCTTCCCCTTGGTGAGATAGCGCTCGACGATGTCCGCGAGCTTGCCCCAGCAGACGATCGAGTGCCATTCCGTCTTCTCCTGCTTCTGACCGTCCTGGCCCGTCCACTGGCGTGTGGTCGCCATCCGGAAATTCGCCACGCGCTGCCCGCCCGTCGTCGAGCGGATTTCGGGATCGGAGCCCAGGTTGCCGACCAGGATGACCTTGTTCACTCCAGCCACGATGCACCCCCTTATTGGGTAGTTGTCGGGGTAATTGTCGTAAGGGTAGGCCTCTGGGGAGGGGCCGTCAAGGCGGCCGGGACGTGGGCTCGCCCCGATTGACGGCCCGCGGGGAGACCCGTACAGTATCGTGACTTGGCGCCGGCGGCGGGACGGGGCGTGGCGCAGCCCGGTAGCGCACCTGCCTTGGGCGCAGGGGGTCGGAGGTTCAAATCCTCTCGCCCCGATTCCTCTCCGGCGCCCCCCGACTTTATGCGCCTGTAGCTCAGCTGGATAGAGCGGCGGACTTCTAATCCGTAGGTCGGGGGTTCGACTCCCTCCAGGCGCGCGTCTTTTACCCGCATCCTCGCGTCCACCTTCGACTTGGCTACAGGCTGCGGCTCTGTGCTACCATCCTCGGCCTGTCCCGCGCGTGGTGGATGTAGCTCAATGGTAGAGCACTGGACTGTGGCTCCAGTGGTTGCGGGTTCGATCCCCGTCATCCACCCCAAATCTTCCAGCGACTTACGCCGAAGGGGACGCTTCCTACGGATTGTGCCTGTTCTGTGCCCGTCGAGGCTGAATCCGCCTCCAAAACGTCCGCCAGCTTAGCGGCCGGTGAAGTTCCCTTCATCGCAGCGGAGAAGGCGTCCCACTCGCTCATGATCTTGTGCCGCTGTCTGCGGGTGACGCGCAGCGGGTTCTACGCCTGGCAGCGCCGGCCCGAGTCCGTCCATACGAAACGGGATCGGCACCTGAAGGTCCTCGTGCGTGCATCGTTTGACGCGAGCAAACACCGGTATGGCAGCCCGCGCATCTACAAAGACCTCCGTGAGCAAGACGAACGGGTCTATGACAACGCCGTGATGGAAGCGTTCTTCTCAACGGTGAAGAGCGAGCTCGCGGACCGATTCGCCAGTTGTAGCGAGGCCAAGATGGAGTTGTTCGATTACATCGAGGTGTTCTATAACCAGCGGCGACGGCATTCGACGCTCGGCCAGATCCGTCCGGCCGAATTCGAAAAACGCGCGAGCACACGGCGCCGGTAGTCTCGGAGTACGCAATGTCGAAAGTAATTGCTGTCTTGGGCTCCGCTCTGTTCTTCGTCATTGCGCCGTTGATGCTGGCAGGCTTCATCCCCTGGTGGGTCACGCAGTGGGAATTTCGGCCAGCTTTTTTCGGCCTCGATCTAACCCGCATCCTCGGCGGCATATTGATCATTGTCGGAGTGCCCGGACTTGTGGATTCATTTTCCCGTTTTGCGCTGGAGGGACTGGGGACGCCCGCCCCGATCGCGCCGCCACAAAAGCTCGTAGTGACTGGCCTTTATCGCTACGTGCGAAATCCGATCTACATCGCGGTCGTCGCAGTCATTTTTGGTCAGGCCCTTTTGTTTGGTGACTGGCGTCTCATCTGGTACGGCGCGCTACTCTGGCTTGT
>Ga0111539_10000687_pt1 | contig 43818 bp, 33 predicted proteins | sample RhiMethybrSRZTD1_FD_79667 | JGI IMG/M metagenome (GOLD analysis project Ga0111539, IMG submission 79667) | Populus rhizosphere microbial communities from Tennessee, USA - Rhizosphere MetaG P. TD hybrid SRZTD1 (version 2) (version 2) | ecosystem: Host-associated > Plants > Roots > Rhizosphere >... | reverse complement strand
TCACTCTCGCTGCGTGCGCTGACGGCGGCAAGGAAGATCGGCCGCAGAGCGACGTCAAGTTCACGTCGTCCCAGCACTTCTTCGGCTTCAAGACGCTGCGCGGGTTCGGCTCGTTTCCCGTGAGCCCGAACGTCGTGTTGACGGACCGCGGCAAGCTGAACCTGTTCGACGACAGCACCTACACGGTCACGCGCTCGTCGGGAACGACGGGCGCGGACCTCTATGCGCTCGAGACGACCGGCGCGTTGTCGTTGTTCATCTCGGGCAGCGGCCAGGAGCCGTCGGTCGTGTTCCTCGGCGGTTATGGCCTCGCTGCCGGTGTGCCCGCGGCGACGGACCTGTTCTTCACGGATCGCGTGTCGACGCCGCAGAGCCAGTCCATCGGTCTCTATGTCGGCACGCGTGTCGTCACGGGTCAGGTCGAGCTCGGGGGCAACTGGCACCTCGTATCGCTGCATACGATCTTCGACCAGACGATCCTGTCGCCCGAGAACGTCGGCCGCGCTGCGCACGGCAGCATACTCATCGACCCCGGCGCGCCCGGTACCGCGCGATCGATCAGCGGCACTGGCTTCCAGAGCGGTTCGACGCAGGGCCCCGTTGCGATCACGCTCGGCGGCACGATCCAGAACCTGTTGGTCGGTGGTTCGGGCGACGGCACCTGCAACCTGACGCTGAACTACGGCAGCGACGCCCGCATCGTGCTGGCCGTGGCCACGGGAAACGCCGCGAACGGGAACCTGGTGCTCGGGCTCGACGCGGAAGAGAGCGACGGCGAGGCGGGCCTCGTGCTCATGGTGCGCAAGTTCGACGCGGCAACACCGGTAGATCCACTGCGCGTGCCGGGCAGGTTCCTCATCGGTGGCCACACGCTGTTCGTGAATCCCACGAACTCGGGCTCGGATGCGTTCGTCGGCGTCGTCACGCTGTCGGCGCCGGACGGTTTCCGGCTCGACGCCGTCGGCAACCAGGGCGTCGACTTCACCTACACCGGCACCTACACGCTGGCGGCCGACGGCGGCATGACGATCTCGGTCAACGGCACCAACGAGACCTGGTTCGCGGCGATCGACCGCAGCTACAACACGATCGTGGGCGTCGACGACTTCGTCGAGATGCGCAGCAACAACATCCCGGAGCTGAACCTCGCCTTTGGCGTGCGCGAAAAGTCGAACTAGCCCCGGGCAGGTCAGCCACGGATCGAGAACGGTGGCAAGAGATGCCGGACGGTTCTTCCGCTCGCGCGGCGGCAACGCATAATCGGATTCGTGAACGCACCCGTCCTGTCACTCGATCTTCCGTTCTGCAAGCGTCTCGGCCGCGGCAAGGTCCGCGAGATCTTCGAGCTCGGCGGCGACCTGCTGCTCGTTGCGTCGGATCGCATCTCGGCGTTCGACGTCGTGATGAACGAAGGCATCCCGGGCAAGGGCCGCGTGCTCACGGAGACGTCGGCGTTCTGGTTCCGGCTGCTGGCGGACGTCTGTCCCAACCACCTGCTGTCGACCGACGTCGACAGCTGGTCCGACGTGCCAGCGGACTACAAGCCGCAGCTGCGCGGGCGCACGATGCGCTGTCGCAAAGCCAAGCCGCTGCCGGTGGAGTGGGTCGTGCGCGGCTACCTGACGGGCTCGGGCTGGGCCGACTACCAGAAGCTGGGCAGCGTGAGCGGCGTCGTGCTGCCGAAGGGCCTGCAGCACGCGAGCGAGCTCGAGCCGATCCTCACGCCGTCGACGAAGGCCGAGACCGGACACGACGAGCCGATCTCGTTCGGGCGCGTCGTCGAGATGGTCGGCGCCCCCACCGCCGAAGCCGCGCGCGACAAAGCGCTCGCGCTCTACAAGAAGGGCCGCGAATACGCGAAGGGCCGCGGCATCGTGATCGCGGACACGAAGTTCGAGTTCGGCTTGCGCGACGGCAAGCTCATGTTGATCGACGAGTGCCTGACTCCCGACTCGAGCCGGTTCTGGCCGGCCACCGAAGTGCGTCCGGGCGGCAACCCGACGTCGTTCGACAAGCAATACCTGCGCGACTGGTTGAACTCGAAGAAGTGGAACAAGACGCCGCCGCCGCCGACGCTGCCACCCGAGGTCATCGCGAAGACGGCAGCGACCTACGCCGACATCCAGAAGCGACTCACTGCCTGATACTCACGCCATGACGACTGCGCGACCCATCGCCTTCCTGCTCGGTTCCGACTCCGACCTGCCCGTGCTCGAAGGAGCCTTCTCGACGCTGCAGAACCTCGGCATCGGCTTCCACGTGCGCATCCTCAGCGCGCACCGCACGCCCGACGAAGCGGTCGCGTTCGCGCGCACGGCGCACGAGAACGGCGTGCAGGTGCTGATCGGCGTCGCCGGCATGGCCGCCCACCTCGCGGGAGCGCTCGCGGCCCACAGCACGCTGCCCGTGCTCGGCGTGCCGGTCGACAGCGGTCCGTTGCGCGGCGAAGACGCGCTCTTGTCCACCGCGATGATGCCGCCGGGCATTCCGGTCGCCGCGATGGGCATCGGCAAGGCGGCCGCCACGAACGCCGCGATGTTCGCCGTGCGCATCCTCGCGCTGTCGGACCCCGCGGTCATGAAGAAGCTCGAAGCAGCGCGCGACGCCGAGCGCGAGAAGACGCTCGCCAAGGACCGCGAGGTGCGCGCGCGCTTTTCCTGCTGATTCCCGCCGAGCCGACGCCGCCATGCCGACACCGCTTCTTGCCTTGCCGCCGACGATTGCCTGGCGCGGCGACGAGCAGGGCCACCTCGAAGTGCTCGACCAGACGCGGCTGCCGCACGATCGTCACGTGCTGCGCATCGACACCGTCGAGCAGACGATCGACGCAATCGTGCGCCTGCGCGTGCGCGGCGCCCCCGCGATCGGCGTCGTGGCCGCATACGGTCTGCTGCTCGGCGTGCGGCGCATGGCGCCGCTGCCCGCGGCGTTCGCCGACAGGACGCGCGACGTGGCGGCTCGGCTCGGTGCGGCGCGGCCCACGGCCGTCAACCTGCAAGCTGCTCTCGATCGCTGCCTGCGCGCGGTGCTCGCCGAGCCGAAGCTGCAGCGGCTCTACCGCGAGGCGCGGGCGATCCACGCGGAGGACATCGACAGCTGCCAGCGCATCGGCCAGCTCGGCCAGGTGCTCGTGAAACCGGGTGCCGTGGTCCTCACGCACTGCAACACGGGACGCCTCGCGACCGCCGGAGAAGGCACGGCGCTCGCGGTGCTGTTCGCGGCCTGGCGCGCGGGCGTCAGGTTCCGTGTCCTGGCTTGCGAGACCCGGCCGTTGCTGCAGGGCATGCGGCTGACGGCGCTCGAGCTCTGCGCCGAGGGAATCCCGGTCGAAGTGATCGTCGACGCCGCCGCGGCCGGGCTCATCGCGCGCGGCCAGGTCCAACTGGTGCTCCTGGGCGCCGACCGGATCGCACGGAACGGCGACTTCGCGAACAAGGTCGGCACGTATGGCCTGGCACTGGCCTGTGCGGCCCACGACGTGCCGTTCTACGTCGCGGCGCCGGCGTCCACGTTCGACCTCGAGTCGGCCTCCGGCGACGCGATCGCGCTCGAACAGCGCGATGCCACCGAGGTGCTGACGCTGGCCGGCCAGTCGCTGGCGCTGCGCGGCCTCTCGGCGCGCAACCCGGCCTTCGACATCACGCCGGGGCGGCTCGTGCGCGGTTTCATCACCGACGTCGGCGTGCTCGAGCCGCCGTTCCCACCGGCGATCAAGACGATGCTCAACCTGGGCCGATGAGGCAGTTCATGGCCATGGCCACGAACAAGAAGTCGAAAGACAAGGCCAAGAACGGTGCCGCCGCGGGCACGAAGCCGCGGCGTGCGGACCGACAGGACCTGGCCGACGAGGACGTGGACGAGCCCGAGCGCGCGACGCCGCCGCTGGCCGAGGTCGATGCAGACGCGCTCGAGTTCATCGCGGCCATCGAACGGTTCAAGAAGCAGCATTCGCGCCCGTTCCCGAGCTGGAGCGAGGTCCTGCTCGTGCTGCGGCAGCTCGGTTACCGCCGGTCCTGAGCCCCCCCACGCGCAACGCCCCCGCGGCGAAGTTTCCACCGCGATGGAACGACCGGGCAAGCAGCCGCGCGGTCTCCTCGCCGCGGTGGCTCGGCCTCATCGCCGCTGCGGCGCCTCGTGCCTGTTTCGCCCCCGCATGAGCACGCCGCGTTGCGGCGATGACAGACTACTCGATGACCTGTTCCCAGCAGAGCACGGCGAGCATCACGCCGCCGACGAGGCGATACCACGCGAACGGCATGAACGTGTGGTGCCGCAGGAAGCGCACGAACGGGCGCACGACGACCAGGGCGCTGAGGAAGGCCACGAGCGTGCCGACCAGCAGTGGCCCCACGAACTCGGGCGAGAGCTGTTCCTTCAGCGTGAGCAGCCGGTAGCCCGAAGCGCCGAACAGGATCGGCAGACCGACGAGGAACGAGAACTCGGCCGCGGCCGTGCGCGACAGGCCGAGCACGAGCGCGCCGCCGATCATCGCCGCCGAGCGGCTGGTTCCCGGCACGAGCGCGAGACACTGGAAGAGCCCGATCCAGAGCGCGGTCCGATACCGCATCTGCTCGAGCTCGAGCGGCGCCGTGGTCCGTCTCTTCTCCCACCACTCGAGCCCGACCAGCAGGAACCCACCGCCGATCATCGTTGCGGCGACGACTCGGGGTGTGAACAGGTTGGCGTCGATCCAATTGCCGCACTTGAGCCCAAGCAAGGCCGCGGGGGCCGCAGCGATCGCGATCTGCAGCAGCAGGTTCGGGGCACCGGCCGTCGGGCGCAGCACCGTGCCCGCCGCTGCGAGCAGGCGGCGCCAATACAAGGCGAGGATCGCCGTGATGGCCCCCATCTGGATGCCGATCAAGAACACGTTGTTCAGCGGGCTCGCTTGCAGACCCAGCAGGCTGCGGGCGACGAGTAGGTGACCCGTGCTCGAGATCGGCAGGAACTCGGTGAGGCCCTCGACGAGACCGAGCACCAGCGCGTCGAACAGGTCGATGCCCGTCTTCACCGCCGCCGGGTCGATCACAGCACCGAATTGGGTGCGTGGTATGGCAGGTTGAAGGCGTCCGCCACGCCTTGGTGCGTGCAGACCCCCGCGAGGATGTTGGCCGCGGTGCCGAGACCTGGATCCTGCGCGGCCTTGGCGGCGCCCATGCCGGCGAGCTTCTTGGCCCAAGGGCCCGTGGCGTTCGTGAGACCGAACGTCGAAGTCCGCGGCACTGCGCCCGGCATGTTCGCGACGCAGTAGTGCAACACGCCGTCGACGACGAAGGTCGGTTCGGCGTGGGTCGTCGGACGACACGTCTCGATGCAGCCGCCCTGGTCCACGGCGACGTCGACGATGACGGCACCTTCCTTCATGGTCTTGAGGTCCTCGCGCCGGATCAGACGCGGTGCCCTCGCCCCCTGCACGAGTACGGCGCCGATCACGAGGTCCGCGTGCACGATCTGCTCACGGATGGTGATCGGCGAGCTGTGCAGCAGCGTCACGTTCGCCGGCATCACGTCGCTCAGGTAACGCAGGCGATCGAGGTCGATGTCCATCAGGCGGACGTCGGCGCCGAGGCCCGCGGCCATCTTCGCTGCGTTGGTGCCGACCACACCGCCGCCGAGGATCACGACCGCAGCGGGTTCGACGCCCGGGATGCCGCCGAGCAGGATGCCGCGCCCGCCGTAGTGCTTTTCGAGACAGACGGCGCCGACCTGGACCGCCATGCGCCCCGCAACCTCGCTCATCGGCGTCAGCAGCGGCAGCGAACCGCGATGCACGAGCGTCTCGTAGGCGAAGCAGTGCGCTCCCGACTTCATCATCGCCTCGGTGAGCTCACGCGCCGCAGCGAAGTGGAAGTACGTGAACAGCACCTGGCCCTTCTTGACCAGCGAGTACTCGGCGGGCAGCGGCTCCTTGACCTTCACGATCATGTCGGCCTTGGCGTAGACCTCGGCAGCGCTCGCCACCATCTTGGCCCCGACCTTGGTGTAGGCCTCGTCGGCCACACCGGCGCCGAGCCCGGCGCCGGTCTGGACCAGGACCGTATGGCCGGCACCGACGAGGTCGAGCACCATCGCGGGGACTGCCCCGACGCGGTTCTCCTGGGCTTTGATCTCCTTGGGGACACCGATGATCATGCGTTCTGCTGCTCCGGCGAGGGAAGGGGCGCAGCACGATAACGACGCAACCCACTCGCTGCGAGACTTGGTTGTTCCTGGCGGTGCAGGTCGCGTTACCACAGCTGCCGCAGCGGCGGGCGCAGCCATGCCAACGGAGCTCGGGTGGGCGTCTCAGCTCACGGCGTCGCGCAATCGCTGTTCGATCTGGCTGCGTTCGGAGGCCGGCAAACCCGGCAACACGTCGAACGCCACTTCGACGGCGGTCGTCGTCGTCGTCATGATCGGCTCCGGCCGCCGCAGCACGCGTGGATCGTCGGCGAGCAGGCGCAGAAGTTCGGCTTGAGACTGGGTGCTTGCGCCGGGAATGCGACACCGCACCGCCGTGTTGCGCGTCGGGTTCACCGGGCCGAGGGTGGCTCGGGCCGGCGCGGGCCTCGCGGCCGTGGGATCCTGCGCCGGCTTCGTGGCTGCGGTCTCCGGCGCGACGAGTGCCGGGACCACGACGCGCTTCTCGCGCTCTTCGCCGAGCACCGATATCTCGGCCAGGTCGACGCCGTCCGCGGCTGTAATCGCCGGCTGCGGCGGTGGTGGCGGCGGCGGCTGTTGCGATGCGCTGTTCTGCTTGAGCCGATCGACGGCTTCGCCGAGCAGCGCCGCTGCGGCCCATATCTCCTGCACGGTGTCGAGATCGCGTGAGAGCGGCGACGCCACGTTCGCCGGGCCGGTGGGTCTTGTAGCCGCCGCAACGGACGGCCGGTTCGGCAGACGCCTGAGTCGCAGCAAGAACGCCACGCAGAGGCTCGCCGCGAGCACGACAGGCAGCGTCCACCAGAACACCGACCAGTGGCGAGGCGGGCCGACCACGCCGACGCTACCGGAGGCGTTGTCCTCTTCTCCCCCACCGGTCGCCGGCGGTGTTCCCGTTGCGGGAGGCACACCGTTGCTGCCAGGAGCTGGTTCGCCCCCGTTCTTGATCGGCGGCTTGCTCGCAGGTGTGTCCTTCTGATCCGGCGGCTGTCCGGGCTGGACCGTGCCTTCGAGTCGACGCAGGAAGTCCTCGAGCCGATCCGCCGTGCGTTCGAGGGCGCCTTGCATCAGCGCTTCGACCTCGCGATGGCGCTTGTCCTGTTCTTGCAGCGATTTCTCCAACTGCTGCAGGCGCTGCGTCATCGCCTTCGCCTCTTCCTGCCGCGCGCCCGTCGCCGTCTCGACCAGCAGTTGCGACCAGCGCTGCATCTCCTGCGTCAGCGTGACCTGGCGCGTCTGCAGTTCGCGCTGCGACGCCGCCAGTCCGTCGATCACTTCGCGCAGCGGTTGCAGCGCCGTCGTGATCTGGCTGCGGTCGGCAACGCCCGGCGCGGGTGACTGCACCCCGGCGCCGCTCTTCTGCTGTTGCGCGAGCAGCGCGCGCAACGCGCGCAATTCGGTGGCGACATCGGTGTCCGGAGGCGTGGATTCGCCACAGCTCGGCAACAGCACGAGTGCTCCGCACAGCGTCGCCGCGGCAATCCTGTTCACGGCTGCACCGGCACGCCGTCCCTCGGCGCGTCCATCGCGAACCTCTCGCCCACCCACCGCAACCGCCTGGGCTTCACGACGACGGTTCCACGCAACTCCGAGAGTTCCGCGTCGCGCAGCTGCAGCGGAACGTGCGGCGGCGACGCCACGGTCCCACTGGGATTGCAGAGCACGACCGGCACGACGGCGCACGGATCGTTGCTGCGCATGGGGAAGCGGGAATGCAACGACGACGGGCAGCGGAACGAATGCCCCTCGCGATCATCCCATTCCGCCGCCAGCTCGCGCGGCGGGAGCTCGATCAGGATGGACGGCCGGCTGCCATCGCGATGCCACACGAGACTCGGTACGAGGGGGATCTGCAGGTAGCCGCGAAGCCTTCCGCCCGGCACGAGCGAGATCACGTCGCGCGTGATCACGCGCACGGGCAAGCGAGGAGCGCGCAGCTCGAGCGTCAAGCGGCCTTCGTCGACCAGGCCGAGCGCGAACCGGCGCGACGTGCGACCGTCGGACCACAGCAGCGTGTGGCCGCCGCGCACCGACTCGAGCACGAGTTCGCAGCCACCCGGCTGGAGCCGCACACTGCCGCCCCGCTCGGGCCGTGGTATTACCACGATCAGCAGGAGCTCGGGTGAGGGTTCCATCGGCGGTGTGGTGTCGTGGGCTGGCCGATCTGTACGGGCTCGGCAGTATCCTGCGCATCCGGAGTGCGCAAGGGCTCGAAGCAGCAAGAGTGTGGGGAGACCAGACGCACTTGACGATCTCGCGTAGTGCAGGATTCGCCGGCAGGTTTTTTTCGCCTTGCTTCTCGCTAGGTCGCCGCCATGATCTCTCGCCTCGAACCGAGGGCGTTTAGCTCAGTTGGCTAGAGCATCAGCTCGACAAGCTGAGGGTCGCAGGTTCGACTCCTGCAACGCCCACCACTGTTCTGATTGCCGATCGCCGACTTCCGGCGTCCCCCTCGAGAGCGAGGGAGCGGCGTCGAACGCGTTTCCCCTGCACAAGCGGGTCACCCAAAGCCGGCTGGAGCACCACTCCTTGGTCGGATCCGACCCGGCGAGTCGCCGCCGCCAAGGTCACGCACAGTTCGTCATCCGCGCACCGACGACAGGCCGACTGGCTGGCGAATGCGGACAGCGTGAGACCCAGACTTTCCTGGCAGCTTCGTTCCGCGCAACGACCACGTCATTGGGTGCGCAACCGGTGGCCCTATTGGGCAGCAGGGGTCACCACCCCCACACCCGCCGCAACGCAAACACCCGGCCGAGACATCGTGTCAGCGAGCTGCCCGCAGACCTCGTCCCGCAGACCTGGTACTGCGCCGCAGCTTCGGACGCAGCCCCCCCATTCACTCGAAGCACCCATGGCATCGCGGTTGTGCTTCAGTCGACACCGCTCCCCCATGCTGGAAAAGCGTCCGCCTCCGCATCGCGTGCGGCATTCTCCCGAGGTTCAACGCGTGGCCCCGCAAGGGGCGCTCACTCAGGCAACTCGCTCATCGTTGCCATTGCGATCATTGCGCGGTCGCGCAACGGGTCGCACGAACTCGCCCGGCGAAGGAAAGGCGTCCCGAGGGCCGCGCAGCACGCGGCCGACCAACGGCGCGAGCAAGATCGCGCCGAGGCACCAAAGCAGTAGGATCGTGGTCGTCATGTGGTGTCAACAGTAGCAGGGTCCGGCCATTGCGGCATCATGCGCTACGATCGGACGTTGCCGAACCGGCTCGCCTGAAACTCTGATTCTGGGGATATCCCCGGACTCTTCAGAACCTGCCAAGCCCGCAACAATCCCCGTACTGCTGACCGCAGTCGCCCTAAGCCCCTTCCTGGCCGAAACCACGAGCCACGACGGCGCGATCGCCCTGGATGGCAGTGCGCTGCAAGTAGGGCTGCAGACCGCGCAGGCCACCGAGCTCTTCGCCGCCACCCGCGCGGCCGGGGCCGCCATGAATCGTGGCGGGCAGCACGGCACCCGGCCCCAGAGCCTGTCCGTGCGTCTTCTCGCTGCCGAGCCACACCCGCCCATGCCATGGGGCGATCCCGTGCACGAGTTGCTCCGTGAACGTGCGGTCGTCGCTGTAGGCGCTCGCGACCAGCGCACCGCCACCGCGGTTGCAGAGGTCGACTGCAGTGCTGACGTCGCCAGACCAGGGCAGCAGCGTCGCGCAGGGTCCGAACACCTCGAGCTCGTGCAGCACTGCGGCATCGTTGCGCCGGGCGCGCAACAGCGTCGGCGAAACGAAATACCCCTTGCCCGGCATCGGCGTTTCACCGCCGAGCAACACGTCGCTGACTTCCCGCAGGCGAGTGATGCCGGAGCGCACCTCGCGCAGCTGATCCTGACTGGCCACGGGGCCCATGCGCACGTCGGCGTCGAGCGGATTGCCGACTCGGATCGCGCGCAGGCGTTCGACGAGCGCGTCCTGCACCTCCGCGACCAGGCTCTCGGGCACGAGGATGCGCCGCACGGCAGTGCACTTCTGACCAGCCTTCTGCGTCATGTCGACGACGACGTTGCCGAGGAACTGCTCGAAGGTATCGCTGCCGCTCTCGACGTCGGGACCAAGCACGGCCGAGTTGATCGAGTCGGCCTCGATGTTCACGCGCACGCCGCGCGCGAGCAGGTTCTTGTTGCTGCGGATCAGGAGGCCGGTCTGAGCACTGCCCGTGAAGGCCACGGCGTCCATCGGCCCGAGCAGGTCGAGCAGACCCGACACGGATCCGGCGACGAACTGGAACGCGCCTTCGGGAAGCAGCCCGCTGCCGACGATCAGTTGCGCGAGCCGGAACGCGAGCAGCGCGCTCGGCGTGCCGGCCTTCTCGATGACCGGCACTCCGGCCAGCAGCGCGCAGGCGATCTTCTCGCCCATGCCCCAGGCCGGGAAGTTGAACGCGTTGATGTGCACGGCCACGCCGGGGCGCGGCACCAGAATGTGCTGGCCCCAGAATCGCGGCGTGCGGCCGAGTTGCACACCCTCGCCGTCGGGCAGGCTGTTGCCGGCCGGCAGTGCCGCACCGAGCTGGGCGTAGAAGGCCAGAGTGCCCGACGCGCCATCGAGGTCGAACTTCGCGTCGCCGCGCGTATTGCCGCCGTTCTTCGCCGAGATCTCGATCAGCTCGTCGCGGTGTTCGTGCAGCTTCTGCGAGAGAGCCTTCAACAGCTCGGCCCGCTGCCGGAACGTGAGCGCGCGCAGCGCGGGGCCACCCTTGGTGCGCGCATGCTGCAGGCACGCGGCGAAGTCGACGGGGCCCGACAGCACGTCACCGAGCACGGCTTCGGTCGCGGGGTCGTGGAGGGTCCTGGGTTCACCACTGCCAGCGACCCAGCGACCACAAACGTAGCTCTGCAACGAGATCATCGGTGGCCGACGATAACAATGGCCTCCGAACGATGCACGCGCAGCAGTGCCGCGCGACTACAGCGTGAGCAACATCGTCCTCGTGTCGCCGACGCAAGCGGGCAAACCCCCTGGCGTCACGCTGAGGAAGCTCCAGTAGACCGGCAGGCCCGCCAGGAACTGCAGGATCACGGGTGGAAGCGAAAAGACCGCGGTCGCGCGACCCAACGGATCGAACATGCCGAAGCCATTGTTGAGGATCCCCCCGCTCGGCTGACTGGCGAGCAGCTGCGTGACCGCATCGACGTTCAACGCCACGGGGAAGCCCGGATACCACAGAAAGCCCGGCGCCGTGCCCGAGATCGAAGCGATCGCGAGATACCAGTTGCCGGCCCCCGCGGCGCCGACGTCGAGTTGGATCTGGACCGAGCCGCCCGCGGTCGTGCTCAGATACGGCGGCAAGAGGGTCACCGCCGAGCCCGCAACGAAGCGGCGGCGCGTCGTGCTCACGTGTCCCGTGTTGTCCCTGACCTGCATCGCAGCGACCCACGATCCCGGATGACGCGCGAGATCCACCGCGGTCGCACTGGGCTGCAACTGCGTGTCGAACATGCGGTCGTTCTCGAAGTCGAACCGGACGTCGAGACTCGCAGCAGGCTGGTCGAGATCGGTGCTCTGGCTCGGATCGAACGACGACGTGAGGCTCGGTGACGACGCGGTGAACGCGGGACGCGGCCAGTTGCAGCCCGGAACCGCGAACTGGGCCATCTTCGTCCACCACGACGGGTTGTTGACGAGGAACTGATAACGGAACGCCTGGTAGCCGTTGCCGCTGCCGAGCAGCGCACCCGTGATCGAGGCTTCGATCGTGAGATCCGTCGTCGTCTCCCCGTCCCCGGTGTAGGTCTTGATCGTCGGGCAGACCCGGCGTCCCGGCAGACCCGCGTTCGTGCAGGCCGTGCGCGCGTATTCGGCGGTCTTGCGCACGTAGGCCTGGTGCAGCGCGTAGCTGTTGTAGATCGAGCCGTTGGCCGTGTAGGCCATCGGCATCAAGACGTCGACGTAGGGCGCGAGGTGTTCCCAGTTCTGGCCGAACTGCGTCGCGAGCGTGCTCATCGTCGCCGCGTACGAATTGAAGACGCCGTTGTAGGTCGGACCGTCGAACGAGTAGCGGTTCGCGATCAGGTAGGCGTGCAGCGACAGATTGCCGATGTGCTCGCGCACTGCCGCGACGAAGTTCGTCACGTTCGCCGCGACGACGCTCGTGCCGCCTACGTAGCGCACGTAGTCCAACGCGATGCCGTCGAGGTCGTAGACGGGCTGTCCGTTCGGCGTCCACGCATCGACGAAGTAGTCGACGACTTCGAGCAGATACTGGCAATGCGCGGCGTTGTCGGGCTGCACGGTGTCGGCGAAGCACTTGAGCACGGCGACGACGCGCACGTTCGCGGCATGGCAGGCGGAGATCAGGTTCTGCAAGTTGATGCCCGCGCCGCCGGGTCGCACGGGACCCCACGCAGGATTCCAATCGACAGCGCTGTCGGTGATCCAGAGGTCCCCCGTGCTCGGTCCCGTGGCCCGGAACGAGCTCACGTAGAGCGTGTCGATGCCGTAGGTCTGGCAGTTGCCGACGATCTCCGCGATGCGCGGGTCCATGTTGCCGACCAGGAACGGGAACAGGCCGACCGCGACGTCGGACGACGGGCTCTGCGCGAGAAGGCAACCGGCGAACGCCAGCGCGGTCAGGCCGTGCAACATGGCTGCGCAGCATGCCACCTGGCCAGGCACGTGTCACGGGGAGGGGTCTTTCACCGAGCCGCAGCGCAGGTACGGTCACGGGTCGCGCGATCGACTAACTTGGTCTCTTCCCCCCCTTGGAGTTGCCCATGACCTCGTGTCTCCGCTGTCTGCTCGTCTCTTCTGCGTTGGCTGTCGCCGGTCCTGCACAGGTCCAGACGATCCTGTTCACCGGCCGCTTTCCGTTCGTCAGCTCCGACGCCGTGAACGAGCGCCCCGGCGGCGCGATCACGCGCCTCGAAGAGTTCGACCTGTCCTACGTGCTGCCCGTGGCCGGCGTGCCGGCCCGCACGCTGCTGCCGGCGACCGCGATGCAGTGTTATCTCGGCGACGGCAACAACGACGGCATCTACACGAAGTTCGCCAACTGGAAGACCTACTTCCAGGCCATCAACATCGGTGGCATCTTCGTGAAGGCCGCGGATCGCGCTTCGGTGACGTGGGACAAGGTGTATTTCACCGTGCGCCGCAACGCAGCGGCAACCAGCACTGCCTCGCCGGGCGCGCTGCAGATCGAAGTGCTGACGAACGGCGGCGCGACTGCACAGACGCTGCTGCCCGGCGACTACGTGCGGCTCTTGCCGAACGGCAACGTCGAGTTCTTCATGACCCAGGCGCAGCTCGCCGTTGCCGTCGGCGTGCAGTCCGGTGCGGCGACGATCGGCGCCGGCTGCCTGCTGCAGGCCGCCAACGGCGACCTCTACTATTCGCCGGTCGACGGCAGCCACTGGGTCAGCGGCAACGGCCCCGTGCCCGTGAACGCGTCCGACGGCGCCATCCTCAAGATCGCCGCGGCGAGCATCACCTACGACGGCAACGGCAACGTGCTGAGCCTGCAGTCGAACTCGGCGCGGCTGTTGATCAACGAAGCGACCGGAGGCCCCGGTGGCCCGCTGACCACGCGGCAGATGGTGCTGAACTCGGGGGCCATGAGCCGCGACGGCACCGCAATCGTCGTCGCCGGAGTGTTCGGCAAGATCGTCGGGCTCGCCTTCGATCCGGCTGGAGGCACGTTCACGCCGACCTACCCCGACAGCCAAGGCTTCTACAACCCGGAGCCGAACCTGCTGTTCACGAGCGACGCTGGCTCCTACGCGGCAACGATCTTCTCGACCGCCAACAACGGCTCCGTGGCGACCATCAACGGCACGCTGTGCGGCAGCACGACGCTCGGTGTGCCGGCCAACGGTTCGTGGCTCGGCGTGCAGTTCGACTATCCGAACTTCCAGCCGACGCTGATGGGGTTCACGCTGTGCGACCTGGTCGCCTGGCAGCCGTTCCTCGTCGACCAGAACGGCTTCGGCAGCCTGCCGCTCGCGAGCACGCAGCCGAACTGGGACGTCGACGTGTTCGGCTCGCCCCAGACGCTGGCATTCCTGTTCATGTCGCTCGGGCCCGCGACAGCGGGCACGTTTGCGCTGTCGGTACCGACTGCGCTCGTGCCGCTGCCCTTCACGACCGACAGCTGGAGCGACGTGTTCTTGACCAACGGGTTGTTCTCGCTGGGTGCTGCGGTCACGGATGGCTACGGTTATGGCACGGTGACGGTGCCGAATCCGAACACGGGCGGGTTCACGGGCTTCAACCTGATGGTCCAGGGCATCGCGCTGCAACCAACCGGATTCCAGCTCAGCACTCCGATGCTCGTGCAGCTGCAATGAGGCAGGTGGTTGCGGTCATTTGCTCTGATGCGTCTCCCATCGACGTCGCAGCGGGGCTGGTTGCGCTGTTCACCCCTCGGGCGAGCAGGCTCATGCTCACACGCCAGCGATGAACTGCTGCAGCTCCTGATAGCGGCGCTCGATGGTCTCGCGATCGGCGCGGGCAATGCGGTCGACGCCGAAGCCCTCGACCGTGAGGCTCGCCGTCACGGTGCCGTAGGCGAGAGCGCGCTTCATGTTCCAGACGCTGATCGAATCGCAGTTCGCCAGATGGCCCATGAAGCCGCCCGCGAAACTGTCGCCAGCTCCGGTGGGGTCGACGACGGCCTCCGTCGGATAGGCGGGCAACGCGCAGTGGAAGAAGTTCGAGAACAGGAAGCAGCCATGCTCGCCCTTCTTGACGATCACGAGCTTGGGGCCGAGCTCGAGCGCCTTGCGGCCGGCCTGGATCAGGTTGGCCTTGCCGGTGAGTTGCTTGACCTCGTCGTCGTTGACGATGAGCCCATCGATGCGACGCAACAGGTCGAGTAGCCCGTCGCGCTGGTGCTCGATCCAGAGGTCCATCGTGTCCGCGACGCAGAAACGCGGGGCGTCCATCTGCTCGAGCACGGAGCGCTGCGTGGTCGGGGCCCCGTTCGCGAGGAACACGAAAGGCGTCTTGCGGAAGGCAGGAGGGACCTTCGGCTGGAAATCGCCGAACGTGTTGAGCTGCACGTCGAGCGTCTCGCGGGAGTTCATGTCGGACGAGTAGCGGCCGTGCCAGCGGAACGTCTTGCCCGGCTTCGACTCCATGCCGGTCAAGTCGATGCCGCGAGCTTCGAGCAGCTTCCGGTGCTCGCCCGGGAAGTCGGCGCCGACCACGCTCACGAGTCGGACCGTCGTGAACAGGCGCGCCGCGAGACCGAAGTAGGTCGGCGAACCGCCGAGACAGTCGGTGGCAGTGCCGTGGGGAGTCTCCACGGTGTCGAACGCGGTGGAACCTACGACGAGCAGCGACATGACGGCCACGTTAGCCGCGTGCGGCGCGGCGTTCCACGTCGTCCTCGTGCTCCTCGAGCTCCACCTCGGCTTCGATCTCGGCGCGCGTGACGCGGTTCCGTTCGAAGAAGATGAACATCCCACCGAGCAGGGACCACAACGTGACGTGCAGACGATACAGGACCGACAGCGCGACGCCGCGCGTGCCCATCGCCTCCGCAGCCATGGGACCGGTCAGATAGCGCGCTCCATACGTGCTGAACAGATACTTGTAGGACCATTCGCCGACGCCCCAGCCATTCGGCCCGATCGGCACGGCGGTCAGGATGTTGATGCCCGGGATGAACACGAAGTAGTCGAAGGTGGGCAGGCCGACGCCGAGCGCGTCGCCGATGAAGACGACGCTGAGGACCGAGAGGATGTGGTTGCCGACTCCCGCGAGCAGACTCGCGGCGATGACCATCTTGTGGTTGCGATACAAGAACACGGCCTGATCGACGAGCCGCAGCAGGTTCCCGATCCTGTGTGGCAAGCGGCCGAGCAGCCAGCTCAGCCGCATGAGATGCCGCAGGCGCCGGCTGAACGCGACGATCCCGAGCAAGCTCACGATGCCGATCACGCCCCAGATGGCGAGCGCGATCTCGCGATAGCGATCGAGTGCAAACAGCACTGCGATGCCGCCGAGCAAAGCCAGCGAGGCCAGCCCGAGCACACGATCGACGATGACGGAGACGAGAACCTGCACGCGGTGACCCGGGCACCGCTTCATGATGTAGAGCGCTTTGACGAGGTCGCCGCCGGTTGCCCCGGGCACTACGTTGTTGAAGAAGATCCCGATCCAGGTGTAGCGCAGCGTCTCCGACAACGAGACGTCGGTGCCGTTCACGCGCAGCAGCCACCACCAGCGCGCTCCCGCGATCAGCGCGGTCAGGAAGTAGCAGAAGGCGCCGAGCGCGAAGAGCCCCACTCCGAGGTTGTGCCAGTAGGTGAGAAAGCCCGGTACGACCTCGAGCTGTCGCCCATCCGGCTGCGGACCGGGGTCCGCGGTGCGAATGGTCTCTTCGCCAGGAACTCGATATTCGAGCGGATCGGCCTGCCACGACCCCTCGATGTCGATGACCTTCGACTCGGCGACGGTGTTGCCCTGCCGGTAGACCAGTCGGTCCTCGAAAGGCACCTGAAGGAAGACGAACACCATCAGGCCGGCGACGAACACCAGCTTGAGCAGGTTGACGAGGCGCTTGGTCAACGCCACTCCCCCTTCGGGCGCACCTTGGCTCGCGCCGACGCGATCGACTGTTGCTCGGCGGCAACACGTTCGAGCAGTCGCTTGCCGAACAGGACAGGATCGACGCCGAGCTCGGCGAGGCTCGCCGTCGCCACGGGGGCGCCACCCTGCACGGCGTTGACGGCGAAGTGGATCAAGGCGCTGACGGGCGTCACAGTGGCGATCGAGATCGAGAGCTTGCCGGCGCCCACCCACAGGTCGTCGCCGTCGCGGCGCACGATGCTGTCCGGCGCGAGTTCGCGCAACAGTTCGCGCGCCTGGGCGGCCATCAACCGTTGTCGGTGCACCGCCAACAAGAGACCTGGTTCGGCGAAGCTCTCCCAGACGAAGTGGACCAGATCGGATCCCGCGATCCCGGGCCCATCGAGGTCCGCGAGATCGGCCATCTCGGCCGCGGTGACGCGACAGGGACCGCGAAACGCCACGAGCGCATCCCCCACGAGCCCGCATTGCGACAAGATCCAATGCGCGCGCAGCTGACTGCCGTCGTAGGCGATGTCGACGTCGATCCACCTGGTCAGCATCGGACTGCCTCTCTGTCTCGGTCTCGGTCTTCGCTGGCCCTTTGCATCAGAAGACTCACGAGCATCGCAAGCCTCACGAGCCGGCATGCCGCTGCTGCCGCCACGCGCTCACCCAACTCGGATCGGGGTCGAACCGCGGCCGCCGCAGACTCCAGGTGAGGGCCACGAGGGCGGGTGTGCGCAGCTTCGAGTAGTAGGTCTGTTCCGTCAACACGGTGTTGGCCAGGAAGTCGACCGGTGCCACGGAATCCCACTCCTTGCGCCCGGGCAGCGTGACCTCGGTCGTCGCCAGCTCACCCTGCAGTTGCCCGCAGTAGTGGATCAGTCGGAGCTGGACATAGTAGTCCGTATCGTATCGCGGTTCATTGCGAGCCCGTTGCGCCGGACTTGCAGCCATCACGGCTAGCATGAGGGGAACGGTGCGTGGGCCGCCGAGCCGCCGGATCTGCTCCATCGCGCAGAGCCGCAACTCGACGAGCAGCGGATCGCGGCCCTGGATCGTGCGCAGCAACACGCCTCGCACGCAATGTGCGAGCGCAATGCGCAGCGCGCTCGCTGCCGCGGGAATCACGCGCGGGTCGCGTTCGTCCCGGTAGAGTTCGATCAGCTTCTCCAGCAGGCGCAGACGCTGCACCCAGTCTTCGAGCGGGTTCGCGACGACCACTGCGAAGGCATCGACGTAGGGCTGGAGGCGCTGATCGTCCCAAGGCGTGGCGCCGCGCGCTTCCGGGCGACCGGCCTCGATGATCGCGAGCGCCGAGGCGAACTTCTCCGAGTCGGCTGGCGCGCCGATGCGTTCCAGCGGACCGGCGAACAGGTCGATCTGCAGCTGCTGCACGACGCTGGCCAGGCCGTCGATGGCCACGATCCGACTCTGGCCGTTGCCCTCCACCTCGGCGATCCAGGCCAGGCGAGTTGCCGCATTGGCGCAGGCCAACAGGTCGCCACCGGTCTCGTCGGGCAGCTCGCGGATCAGCTCGCGCACGTGGCCGGCCGGGTTCTCGATCGGCCCCTCCTGTTTGTCGCCGAACAAGAACCCGAGCACGGGCCGGATCGGCACGAGCAGGAACCACCGCATGTACCAGGCCGAAGTCGCCGCGCGGTCCGCGTACGCGATGCGTCGATCGGCCCCGGCACCCTCGATGCGCACGATGCCGTCGAGCTCGTCGACGATCTGGCCGTAGGACAGGTTGTCGGCGACCGAGCACGAACCGCAGAGCAGCAGCATCCATGGCCACAGGCAACCGCAAGGGAATCGGACCGCGCTGCGCCTGCCGTCAGTTCGCATATCCGTCCGGGTGACGTTGATGCCAGGCCCACGCGGTCCTGACGATCGTTTCGATGTCGGAGTAACGCGGGCGCCAACCGAGCTCGCGTTCGATGCGTTCGGTGCTGCCGACGAGGACCGGCGGATCACCGGGCCTGCGCGCCGCGATCGTGTGCGGCACCTCGCGTCCGGTCACCTTCCCGCACACACGCACGACCTCGGCGACCGAGGTTCCCGCGGCATTGCCGAGGTTCAGGGCGCGAAAGCCCGATGCACCCGCGAGCAGGCTCTGCAGCGCCAGCACGTGCGCAGTCGCGAGGTCGGTCACGTGAATGTAGTCCCGGATGCAGGTGCCGTCGGGGGTCGGATAGTCGTTGCCGAATACCTTGAGCGGGTCGCGCCGCCCTGCCGCAGCAGCCAGCGCGAGAGGGATCAAGTGGGTCTCGGGACGATGGTCTTCCCCCAGGCGGCCGGACGGATCAGCCCCCGCGGCGTTGAAGTAGCGCAGCGCCACGCTGGCCAGACCGTGGGCCACGGCGAAGTCGCGCAGCATGTACTCGCAGACGAGCTTGGTGTTGCCATACGGGTTGATCGGCAGCTGCGCGCAGGTCTCGACGATCGGCACCTTGTCCGGCTGGCCATACGTTGCACACGTCGAGCTGAAGACGATGCGCGAGACGCCGGCCCGCTGCATTGCCTGCAGCAGGTTCAGCGTGCCACCGACGTTGTTCCGGTAGTAGCGGCCGGGATCCTGCACGGACTCGCCGACGTAGCAGTGCGCGGCGAAGTGCACGACCGCGTCGATCCGGTGCGCCTTGAACACGGCGGCAAGCGGTTCGGGCTGCATCAGGTCCACTTCGACGCAGTCGCCCCCGAGCAACGCCTGCCGGTGGCCCGCGCAGAAGTTGTCGAGGCACAGCGTGCGAAAGCCGGCTTCGCGCAGCGCCAGTGCGGTGTGCGAGCCGATGTAGCCGGCCCCACCCGCGACGAGGATCAGCGCGGCCATTGCTGCCTCCATCCGTCGACGATCTGCTGGCGGCCCTCGGCGGTCTCGCCACCGCCGGCGGGCAGCTGCGGCGCCGTCCTGCCGAGTTTCTTCAGCGCTTCGTGCAAAGTTGCGAAGGTCGCGGGGTCCTGCTCCTTCGCGAGGCAATCGAGCAGCAGGAAGGCGCTGGCGGGACCGAGCAACTCGACAGTGCGCGCCGCCGCGAACTGACGCACGATCGTGGCTTCGTCGGCCAACGCCGTTTCACAGAACTCCGCGGCGGTCTCGGCCGACGGCCGGTGGAGCTGCACCGCCCGCGCGCGGACCACGGGCGCAGCATCGGCGCTCGCAATCTCCACGGCGCGCGCGCGCAGCGCCGCGGTGGCACCCTCGTCGGCGGCCGATGCTCTCGTGAGTTGTTCGAGCACGGCGATCCGCGTGCTCACGTCAGGCGCCCCGCGCAGGTTGCCGAGCAGATCCACGACGCGCACGCGCTCCGGTCCCCTGCCGCGCTGGATCTCGGCCGCGAGGCCGCTCAGTTCCTGCTGGTGGTCGAGGCACCAGGGGTCGTCGCCGTGGACCTGATCGATCTCGCGCAGGTTGGCAAGTGCCTGCGCGCCGTTGCCTTCGAGCCAGTTCAGCTCCGCGACTTCGTACAAGAGGCCCGGGTGCAGTGCCCTTGCACCGCGCTCGCGCACCAGCGTCTCGAGCTCGGCCAAGGCCAGATGCCGCCGCCCGAGATCGCGCTGCAACCCGGCGCGCGCCACGCGCAGCCTCGGATCCGGGGACCGCGTCTCGGCCTGCTGCACGACGGCGAGCGCTTCTTCGTGACGCTCCTCTGCAGCCAGGAATCCCGCCAGTTCGAGGGCGCTCGCGGTGGGGTCCTCGGCCGTCGCGAGCTCTTGCCGCAACGAACGCTCGATGGCCGGTGGCTCGGTTTGCCTCACGGCGGGGCCGAGCGCGTCCGCTTCGTGCGCGAAATCGAAGCTGGCGGCGATCGGAGCGTTCGCGCCGGGAGGAGCGGTAGCGGGTGCGCTGGGCATGTCGGTCTCACGTTGGCGTGGGAAGGTCGCGTTGCGTGGTGCAGCATCGGATCCGGCAGCACATGCACCGAGCAACCAGGCCGCCAGCAACACCACGTGCACACAGCCTGCTGGGCTCAACCGGGTGACCATGTCGGCGATTGCTTGTACGCGCGGCGGATAGCCGCTGCACGCGCCTTTTTGCGGCCCGGATTCCATTCGCCAGCCGCGGCATGCGCGGGCAGACTGATTCTGCACATGGCAAGCAAGGAACTGACCTCGGCTCGTCGTGTGGTGCAGCGGTTGCGCACCGCGACGAAAGCGACGGTGCTCGAGGTGGCGGCGCGCGTCGCGCGGGCCCAGCATCAGCTGCGTCCCTCCGACTTGCGACGCAAGGGAGCCGGCGACTTCGTGACGCGGATCGACCTTCGCACCGAAGCGGAACTGCGGCGCGCGCTGCGCAGGGTGTTCTCGGAGGCCGGCTTCCTCGGCGAAGAGTCGAAACCGAGCTCGCTCGGGCGCGACTGGATCTGGGTCGTCGACCCGATCGACGGCACGAGCAACTTCTCGCGCGGCTTGCCACACTTCGCGGTCTCCGTCGCGCTCTTGTGGCGAGGCCAGCCGATGTTGGCCTGCTTGCACTGTGCGCCCGAGAACGCGCTCTACGTCGCCGTGCACGGCGCCGGCGCCGTCCGCAACGGAAGGCGGTTGCAGATGCCGGCCGGGCGACTCGACGACGGCGCGATCATCGGGTGTCAGTGGCATCGCGGTCAGCAGCACCTCGAGTTCCTGGCGAGGCTGCAGTCGCGTGGCGGCCGCATCCGGACCCTCGGCAGCTCCGTGACCCAGCTGGCCGACGTCGCCGTCGGGCGGCTCGATGGCAACGTCCAGGAACAGGGCAGGATCTGGGACATCGCGGCGGCGGGACTCGTCGTCGAAGAATCCGGCGGCCGGTTCACGGATTGGGCCGGCAAGCCCGTGTTTCCGGTGGCCAAACTCGGCCCTGGTCACACGCCGACCGTCGCCGCGTCCCCGCGCGTGCATCGCGGGCTGCTGCGCCTCCTTGCATCGCGGCGCTAGTCGTTTCCGATTCGTAACGCGCCAGGTCGCGGCAACGCGCCAAGATGACTGCGCCGCCGGTGGCCCCCCTTTTGCAAGAGCCCCGCGGGCCCGGCTAGACTCGTCTTCTCGGCCCTGGGCGACATCTGCCCACAAGCGAATCCAAGCGCCACGGCGCACTCCCGTCCAATCGATCAGGAGATCTCATGAAGAAGCTCGTGCTTTCCGGACTCTGCTGCGCAGGCCTCGTTGCCCTGCTGCCCGAAACCGCCAGCGCCCACGGCGGTTCGTATCGCGGCCCGGGCGACGTCGTGCCCCCGAGCCCCGGCGGCGGTGGCAAGTCGGGTGGCCCTTCCGGCCCGACCACGGGCGGCCCCGCTGGCCCCAGCGCACCGGCCCCCTCTGGTCCTGCGACCGGCGGCCCCTCTGGCCCGAGCACGGGTGGTCCTTCGGGCCCTGCCGGTGGACGCGGCCCGACGACGGGCGGGCGCGGTGCGCAGATCGACGACGACCTCACAGGCTGGGACTTCTGGTGGGAGTTCAACAAGGACCCCTTCATCCGCCTGAAGGATGCCGTGCAGAGCGGTGGTCCGCAGACCGGTAGCGACGACTTCTTCCTCGGGCCGACGCGGCGCAGCGAAGCCAAGGACTCGCTGAAGCCGACCGAAGAGCAGATCAAGAACGAGATCCTGCCGGCGCTCAAGAAGGCGATCGACGGGACCGAGCAGCGAGACATCACCTCGTCCTGCATGGTCGCGATGGCGAAGATCGGCATCAACCACCCGCCGGAATTCGATCTCATCGACGTCTTCACTCCGCGGCTCAAGAAGCCGGACCAGGAGATCCGCGAGACGGCGGCCCTCGCGATCGGCATCGCGGCGATCGCCAGCGATGAGAAGAAGGAGATGCCGCTGCTGATCGCGCTCGCGCTCGACAAGGGCATCGGCCGAGAGATGGCCGGCGGCTCCGTCGACGATCGCACGCGTTCGTTCGCGACCTACGGGCTCGGGCTCATGGCCTACCACCACACGAAGGTGGAGCTCAAGAAGGCGGCGTTCGACGCGATGAAGGAGCTCGTCAACGACAAGAAGATGAGCAACCGCAACATCAAGGTTGCCGCGATCAACGCGATCGGCCTGCTCAACATCGGCGGCACGTCGGACGCCGAGAAGGCTCTGATGGATGAAGCGCTGAAGTGCCTCGAGGACTACTACATGGAGCCTCTCGGTGCCGGCGAACAGCTGATCCAGGCTCACTGCCCGACCGCGATCGCGAAGCTGATCGGCCGCGATCATGCGAAGTCCGCTCACTACAAGGAGCTGTTCGCCAACGAGTTGCTCGAGAAGAACAGCTCCAAGGTCAAGCGCTCCAACGACGCGATCTTCCAGTCGTGCGCGCTCGCGCTCGGTCAGCTGGCCAAGCCTTGCACCGACAAGGACGTCAAGAACTGCCCGGACGTCGAGTACAGCAAGCTGCTGCTCGACCAGTGGCACAACCACAAGGACGCGCAGACGCGCAACTTCTCCGTGCTGAGCCTCGGCTTCATCGGGGGTTCCGAGAACCTCAAGGTGCTGCTCAAGGAGCTCGACAAGGGCACCAAGAACCAGCAGAAGCCGTGGTGCGCCCTGTCGCTCGGCGTCTACTCGTTCTTCGTCCACGAGCAGCGGAAGAAGGGCAACGCCGCCGCGCAGAATGAAGATCTCTCGCTCGTCAACGAGGCGCTCTTCACGTCGCTCAAGGCGACCAACGAGCCGAGCCTCACGGGGGCGCTCGCGATCGCTCTCGGTCTCAGCCAGACCATCGAGGCCGCGGACGTCATGCGCGAACGCATGCGCGAGAACGTCGCCAAGGAGCAGATGGCGGGCTACCTGGCCATCGGTCTCGCCCTGATGAACGACGGGCGTTCCCTCGAGGACATCCGCAACGTCGTGGACAACTCGATCCGTCGCACCGAGCTGCTGCAGCAGGCTGCGATCGCGCTGGGCAAGCTCGGCGACAAGCGCGTGGCGGAGCAACTGCTGAAGCACCTCACGGAAGGCGAGCCCAACCTCGCGAAGCTGTCGGCCGTCGCATCGGCCCTCGGCTTCATCGGCGATGCCCGCACCGTGGCGCCGCTCAAGAAGATGTTGTTCGACGAGAAGCTCAGCGACATCTCGCGCGCGTTCGCCGCGGTGGCGCTCGGCGGTGTCGCCGACAAGGAGCCCCTGCCCTGGAACTCGAAGATCGGCACGAACATGAACTACCGTGCCTCGGTCGAGACCCTGACCAACCGTTCGACTGGCATCCTGGACATCCTGTAACCGGTTGCCTGCGAACGCCGCAACACGGCGTCACTTCCACCACGCGGGCGCGTCCGGCTTCGGCCGGGCGCGCCCGCGGCGTTTTCCGCCAACACCACCGCGAATGCCGATCAGCGGCGCAGGCACGCAAGGCCGAGAACGAGCGCCACGACGCACAGCACGGCCTGCAGCCAGCCGTTGCGCCCGGCCACTTCTTCTGCGTGCGTGATGGGCTCCAGGTCCTGCGCCAACCTCGCGAGCTGGCCGCGCAAGCGTTCAGCAACAGCCGGATCAGACGTCGCGGCCGTGGCGGCTTCGTATTCCGCGCGCGCCGAACGCAGCTGCCGCAACGACCACCGCGCGTTCCCTGCGTACTCGCGCAAACTGGCGGTCTCGTTCCTGCTGCTCGCGACAGCCGTCAGGACAGCGGTCCAGTTCCTGGCCAACCCCTCGGAATAGGCGGCCATCTCGGCACCGGCCGCGTCTTGCGTGCCACGACACTCCACGACTGCGCCAGGGTCCGCGCGGTCCACGTAGCTCGCGAGCAGCAGCCGGTCGAGCACGGGCCGGTCGTCCTCGAGCACCACGGCGCCGCGGTCGATGCTGGACCAGAACTTCGGGGTGGCGGCCGTCGCGACGAGTTGGCGCCAATGCGCTGCATCGGCCTCGAGCAACCGCTCCTCGCCGAACACGAAACCCTCCAGCGCTCTTGGCTCGATCGCACTGCCGTTGCGGCCGACGAGCAGGAAGTTGCGCGAGTTCGGTACGTGCAGCGCCATCGCGTTGCCGAGCACGGAAGCCATCGTGCTGCCGATGGCGCGCAGCACCGGGTCCTCGGGATGCAACGCGCCGACGTTGCAAGCCACGACCCCGCCCGGCAACAGGCGCTCGCGTACCGCCGTGAAGAACTCGCGACTCGCGAGATGGGCCGGCACGTAGACCTGATGCGCGTATGCGTCGACGTGGATGACGTGCCACTGTTGCCTCGACCGCTCGAGGAACACGCGTCCATCGAGGACGATCCTTGCCCCGCCCGCCTTCGGAGCCGGGAAGAAGCGGTCGCCGAGCGCCATGCACTCGGCGTCGATGTCAACCGCGTCAACGGTCGCTCCCGGATGCACCGCGTGGTAGATCGCACGCAGCGAACCCGCGGCGTCGCCGATCGACAAGGCGCGCAGTCCCGAAGGCCTCCGGCCGGCCTCGACGAACAGCGGCACGACGCCGTGCCAGTCGTAGTAGGCGCCGCCCGTGAACGCCGAACCCTCGACCGCCAGCGAGTGGAACGAATCGAGACCCTCGTTGATCACGAGCAGCGTGCGATCCGGGCAGCCAGCCGTGTGTTCACGCTGCACCTGCAGGAACTGATAACGACTCTCGACCTCGGCCAGCAGTTCGCGTCCGGGTGGCGGCGGACGCAACGGCCCGCCATGGCCCGCGACCGCGAGACTCACCGCAACGATCGCCAGTGCGGCCGTGACTCGGGCGGCGCGGCGCGTTGCCACGAGAACTCCAGCGAGCACGAGCAACGCGCCGGCGATCGACATCGCGATGCGGCAGCCATATCCAGGAACGAGCCAGTGCGTCGCAGCAAAGGTGCCCGCGAGGCTGCCAAGCGTGCCCGCGGCGCTGATCCCGCCCGCGGCGCGTCCGACCGCGACGCCAGCTCGGGCGAGTCCGGCCACGAGCAGCGGAGCAAGAGTGCCGAGCAGGAACATCGGCAGCCCGAACAATACAGCCGTCGCGACGAACGAGCCGCGCACGATGGCCGGCATGGCCGCGTCGAGCGGCAGCTCCGCGGGCAGGAGCCAGCTGCCGAGCGGACCCGCCACGAACGGCACGATGCCGAACACCAGACCCGCGATGACCATGAGGCGAGTCGGCAGCCGGTCGGCGCCGTCGCGCGCGGCGAGCCGCCCACCACACCAGGCGCCACCGGCCAACGCCGCGAGGATCACGCCGATGACGTTGGTCCACACCGACGCGCTGTCGCCGAAGTGCGGCGCCAACACGCGAACGGCGGTCAGCTCCCCCGCCATGCAGGCGAAGCCCGCGAGGCCCGACGCAGCCAGCGCGCGCGCGTGTGCGGAGGCGCCGGCAGCGTGACCAGGAGACGCGCTCACTTCTTCGGATCAGCCTTCGGCGGTTCCGCCTTGGGCACGGTGGCGTGGTAGGCCACGGGGAAGATGTACTCCCAGTCGCGGCGCAGCAGCAGACGCTCCTGCATCTCGCGGAACGATCGGGCAAGCTTCTGGTTCGAGGCCTTGTCGTTGATGACGACCGTGAATTCCTTGTCGAGATCGATGAGGTCGTCGTTCAGATACAAGAAGAAGCTGTCGACGCCCTGCGTCTTCACGGTGATGCGGTTGGTCGCGCGATCCGCTTCGACCTCGAGCCGCGGCTTGTCTTCGGGTCCCGCCGTGCTCAGCGGCTCGACGCGATCCATGTCGGCCCAGTAGGACCGGTTGAAGCGGTCGTGGTTCGACTCGATGACGATCTTCTTCGGGGCGATCTTGCGCTGCTGCTTCTGCATCCACGCTTCGATCGCTGCGCTGGCACCTTTGTGCGGATAGTCGTCGGTCGCTTCGACGACCGTCACCGAGTCGGGTGTGACGGCCTCGAGCCTCCCCTTCAGCGCCGCGACGTCCGCTGCCGTGGCTGCCGTCTGCAGCATCAGCACCGGCATGCCGAGAAGGCTGCCCAGGCGGATGCCCCCCGGCGCGGCGGGGTCGCCCACATCGATGGGCTGCCGCAGGATCAAACCCGCGAACCGATCCGGGAAGATCGAAACGAACCGCACGCCGAAGCCGCACGTGGCGCGCCCACAGTCCAGGAAGACGCGCGGGCGATCGACGTTGTACGAGTTCATGACCAGCCCGAAGCCGCTCCACACCGTGTTGATGCGGCGCTGCTCCTCGTCCGCCTGACCCTCGCGACTCCAGTCGGGCACGAGATCGAGCTCGAGCCCCGCGGGAACGTGGCAGACCTCGAAGATCGTGTCGTTCAGCGCGGTCGTCTTGTCCCACACCGCCGCGAAGTAGTCCTCTCGCTTGGCCCAAGCGGGAGCACCCGCAGCAGCGGTGCCGGGCAGCACGATCACGGCGCGCATCGGCTTCTCTGCCTTGTAAGTCTTCGGCAGGAAGAAGCTGTATTCGATGACGTCCCCCTTGCCGTCCCCCTTGGGCTTTTCCGCGCGCAGGTTGCCGAGCGAGAACTCCGGTCGATCGAGCAGGAAGCAATTGTCGTAGATCGCACGCAGATCGGGCATCGAAGCGAGCAGGTTGCCGCGCTTCTCCATCTGCTTGTCCCACTCCTTCTCGAACGCCGCCTTTGCCTTCTCGCGCTGTGTGTTCGTCTTCTCGCGGTCCCTGACCGCGGTGGCGCGGTCGTAGGCATCGTTGCTCTTTATGAATGCCGCCATCTTGTCCCTGAGCCCTTGCTGCTCGGCCGGTGTCAGCAACGGCGCACGGCCCTCCGGTTCGGTTCCGCCCTGTCCATTGCTTGGCGGTGCCTGGGGCAGCAGGGCGAGCACGGCCAGCGAAGCCAGAATCGACATCAGAGCATCCTCGGGTAGCAGAACGGAGATGGCTGCCGAGGCGGCAGCGGCGGCCAAAGAAGCCTCAGATTAGCGCAGCGTCGACTTCCTCACCACTTGGCAGCCCGGAGATCGGGGCCTGCCGGCCGGGGTGAAGACCTGTGGCGACGCAGCGGGGCTGGCTGCGTGTCTCGCCCTCGCTGTCTCCCCGCGTAGCGTCGCCCCGGAGATCGTCGAGCGGGTCGCCTCTCGGGCGAGCCGCTCAGCAAAGCTCGACCTGCTGTTCGCCTGCGATCACCTCGCCGAGCGGGAACGCCGCCTCGCCGAGCTCGCGCAGTTGCGTCACCACGGCGTCGCGGTGCTCGGGACGCACGAACAGGACCATGCCGACGCCCATGTTGAGCACGCGGTAGGCTTCGGCCCGTTCCACCTTGCCACGCTGCACGATCAGCTCGCAGATCGGCAGCTTCGGGATGGCCTTCGTGTCGATGCGCGCGCCCGTGCCCTTTGGCAGCACGCGCGGCACGTTGTCGGGCAGTCCACCGCCCGTGATGTGCGCCATCGCGGTCAGGCGGCCAGCCTGTACGAGCGGCAGGCACGTACGCAGGTAGCTGCGGTGCACCGCGAGCAGCGCATCGCCGACCGTGGTGCCGCCGAGCTCGGCCGGCCGGTCGCCGAGTTGGAACCCGGCGTCGGTCAGCAGCACCCGCCGCGCGAGCGAGTAGCCGTTCGTGTGCAGGCCGGAGCTGCGCAGCCCGAGCAGCTGGTCCCCGACGCGCACCCTCGAACCGTCGAGCAGCTGCTCGCGCGGCACACAGCCGACGATCGTGCCCGCGACGTCGACCTCGCCCTCGCGATAGACGCCTGGCATCTCGGCCGTCTCGCCGCCGATCAGCGCACAGCCGTTCTCGCGGCATGCCTTGGCCAGGCCGTCGATGATCTGCTGCACGAGCGGCGGCTGCATCGGCGACATCGCGATGTAGTCGAGGAAGAACAGCGGGCGCGCGCCCTGCACGAGGATGTCGTCGACGCAGTGGTTCACGAGGTCCTCGCCGACGCTGCCCAGCGTGCCGCGTTGGCGCGCGATCATGACCTTCGTGCCGACGCCGTCGGTCGAGGCCACGAGCAGCTGGCCACCGGCTCCGGCCGCAGCCGGGTCGAACAGGCCGCCGAACAAGCCCACGTCACCGACGACGCCCTTGGTGAAGGTGGAACGGATCGCCGCGGACGCGCCGGCCACGGCCGCATACTTCTTGTCGATGTCGACACCCGCGCGCCGGTAGGCGGAAGGGGCTTCGCTCACGTGAAACTCCGATCGTGGCAGTGGCAGCACCGCCGGTAGCTGATGAGAGGCTCGCGGCACGTCCGGAGCATCGAACCGCATCATCGGGCCGCGACCGCGGCCCGGCAACCTTCCGGTGGCCGTTGCATTCGCCACCCGGCAACGCCGATGATCGAGGTGTGTCGAGACGGCGTATCGCGATCCTCGGTTGTACGGGCTCGGTGGGCCAGCAGGCCCTCAGCATCCTCGGCGACCACGGCGGTCGTTTCGAAGTCGGGCTGCTCGCGGCCCACACCTCGACAGAGGCCCTGGCCGCTCAAGCACACCGCCACCGGCCCGCGGCCGCGTGCCTCACGGGATCCGACGCCGCGCCGGCGCTTCCGGTAGGCACACGCTTCTTCGCGGGCCACGGCGGCCTGCTCGAAGCGCTCGAGGCGACTGCCCCCGACACCGTGCTCAACGCGATCACGGGGGCCGCCGGGCTGCAGGCATCGGAGTGGACGTTGCGCACGGGCCGCACGCTCGCGCTCGCGAACAAGGAGTCCCTCGTCGTCGCGGGCGAGTATCTGATGGCGCTCGCGACCCGCAGCGGAGCTCGGATCCTGCCCGTCGACAGCGAACACTGCGCGGTGTTCCAGTGCCTCGACGGCGAACCAGCCCGCGCCGTGCGACGCATCTGGCTCACGGGTTCCGGTGGCCCGTTCCGCACGCGGCCGCTGCACACGTTCGGCGCGATCACGCCGGCCGAGGCGCTGCAGCACCCGACGTGGTCGATGGGAAAACGGATCACGATCGGCAGCGCCACGATGATGAACAAGGCCTTCGAGGTCATCGAAGCCCACTGGTTGTTCGGCGTGCCGCCGAGCGCCATCGAGGTGGTCCTGCACCCGCAGAGCATCGTGCATTCCATGGTCGAGTTCGTCGACGGTTCGATGCTCGCGCAGTGCGGGGTGCCCGACATGCGCGTGCCGATCCTGTTCTGCCTCGGCTACCCCGAACGGCTTCCGTTCGCGTTCCAACCGTTCGATCCGCACCGCTGGCGCTCGCTCGAGTTCGTCGCGCTGGAACCGGAACGGTTTCCGGCCGTGGCCCTCGCCTACGATGCGTTGCGGCTCGGCGGCGATGCCGGCGCCGTGCTCAACGCCGCGGACGAAGTCGCCACGGCGGCCTTCCTGGCGGGACAGGTGCCGTTTCCGACGATCACGCAGACTTCGGCGCGCATCCTGCGCGAACGGCCGGTCCGACCGATCCACTCTCTCCAGGACGTCCTGGATGCCGATGCGGAAGCACGGCGTTGGGCCGAGCGTCTGCACGCGATGCAAGTAGGCTCATGAAGCGAACATCCTGATGGAACTAGGCAGCATCTTCCTGGCCGCTCTGGGCATCGGCCTCCTGATCTTCATCCACGAGCTCGGCCACTTCCTGGCCGCGCGTGCCGCCGGAGTGCGCGTCGAGGTGTTCTCGCTCGGCTTCGGCCCGCGCCTGTGCGGCGTGCCCTGGAACGGCACCGACTTCCGATTGTCGCTCGTGCCGTTCGGCGGCTACGTGATGGTCGCCGGCCAGGATCCCTCCGACCAGCGTTATCCGCGGCACGAATCGCTGCACGGCAAGACGTTGGGCCAGCGCGCGCTGTTCTGGTCGGGTGGCGTGCTCATGAACACGCTGTTCGCGCTCGTCGTGTTCCCGCTCGTATTCCACGCCGGCGTGTCGTTCCTCGCGCCGGTCGCCGGCACGGTGGATCCCGGCGGCGCGGCCTGGGAGGCCGGCCTCGCGCGCGGCGAACGTGTGCTGGCCGTCGCGGGCAAGTCGATGTACTCGTTCGAGAACCTCTCCGTCGAGGTGGCCCTGCACGGCAACCGGCCCGTGCAACTGCTCGTGCGCGGCGTCGATGGCAACGAGCGCGTCGTCACGGCGACCGCCCACTTCGACGCCGAACGCGGGCTCTACGATCTCGGCATCCGTCCGGCCATGGTGAACCAGCCCCCGACGCTGCAGGTCGTCGAGGGCGGTGCGGCACAGCGCGCGGGTCTGCAGACCGGCGACACGCTGCTGTCGATCAACGGCGTGGCCGTCCTCGGCGAGACGGTCGGTACAGCACTCAAGCCGCTCGACGGCACGGCCAACGAGCCGGTCGTCGTGCTCGTGCGCCGCGGCACCCAGGAGCTCACGGTCAAGGTCGCACCGACGGTGCACCCCGAGCCGTCGCCACCGCGCATCGGCGTCGGCGCGTTGCCGCGCCGCGTGCTCGGCATTCGCCTCGGCGACGGCTTCGAGAACCGGCTGGGTCTGCAGCGCCACGACATCGTGCTCGCGATCGACGATCGGCCGTTCCTGTCCGGGGATCTCGCGGTCGTGCGCGACGGACCCGAGCGCATGCGTGTTCACGTGCTGCGCGAGGGTCGCGAAGTCGTGCTCGAACAGACCGCGAGTGCTTTCGATCGCGCGGCCCTCGCCGAACACGTCGCTCTGACGAGTGCCGACACCGTCTTGCTGCTGCCGACGCCGGGCAGCGCGGCCCTGGCCGCAGGCCTGCGCAGCGGCGACCGCGCGGAGACCGTCGACGGCACGCCGGTTCGCGAGTGGCACGACATGCGCAAAGCCATCGAACGCGCCGGCGACCGGCCCATCGCGATGACGGTGCGGCGCGTGCGCTCCGGAGCGCTGTCGACCTTCTACGATCCGGCGCAGAAAGACCTGCCGATGGACGAGGTCGTGACGGTCACGATCACGCCGTCGCGGCATCCGCTCTACGACTTCGGCTTTTCGGCGCACGGCGCCGAGCTGCGCGAGGAGACCAAGGCGACGTCGCTCCTCGACGCCCTGCGCCTCGGCACGGTCTGCTCGCTCGACCTCGTGAAGCAGCTCTACGTCACGTTGAAGCGCCTCGTCACGGGCGACGTCGGCCCCAAGAACCTCGGCGGCATCATCCGCATCAGCCAGGTCAGCTACGACGCAGCCCAGCGCGGCTACACCTGGTTCTGGTACTTCCTCGCGCTGCTCAGCGTGAATCTCGCGTTCGTGAACCTGCTGCCGATCCCCGTGCTCGACGGCGGCTACCTGATGTTCTTGCTGATCGAGAAGGTCAAGGGCTCGCCCGTGAGCACGAAGGTGTTCGGCTACAGCCAGGTCGTCGGCCTCGTGTTCGTGCTGCTGCTCGTGTTGTTCGTCACCTACAACGACATCCTGCGGTTGCTCTGACGCAGTAGAGCGGTTGGAATCCGCGCGTGTCCCGCCTCCTCCCGCTGCTGCGCCTCGTGCGTGTCGGCACGTTGTTCTCCCCGGCAGCGGACGTGGTCGCTTCGAGCGCGATCGCCGGACTGCCCTGGTCTGCCAGCGTCGTGGCCGCGATGTTCGCGAGCACGAGCCTCTACGCGGCCGGCATGGTCTGGAACGACGTCGCCGATCGCAAGTCGGATGCCTTGCTGCGGCCGGAACGCCCGCTGCCACGCGGCGACGTCTCGCTGCCCCTCGCGGTTGCGTTGGGCACGGCGCTCATCGGTTTCGGCCTGTGGCTGTCCCCCTGCCGCGGCTACCACGGCCTGATCGCCGCACTCGTGCTCGCCTACGACTTCGCGGGCAAACGTCTCGCGTGGCTCGGCGTGCTCGGCATGGGCACGCTGCGCGCGTTGAATCTCGCGACGGCGCTCGCGTTCGGCGGCGAACAGATAGCTCCCGGGTCGGCGAAGTCCGTGCTCATCGCCGCCGTCTGCTACGGCTGCTACATCGTCGCCGTGACGATCCTCGGCATCTTCGAAGACCTGCCAAAGGCGCCTGCTCGCGCTGTCGCCGCGGTGCAGACGGCGCCGCCGCTCTGCGCGTTCGGCGGCCTCCTCGTCGTGCAGGGCGGGCTCTGGCCGGCCCCACTGCTCGCCCTGGTGCCGATGCTCTGGTTCTTGCGGCGCATCGTGCGCACGGCGCACTGGGATCAGGCCGCGATCCGGCGGTCGATGACGTTCCTGCTGCTCGGAACGATGCTCTACACGGCCCTGTTGGCGCTCGCTGCGGCCCGCCCCCTCGAGGCGATCGCGATCGCCTCCGCGATCCTGCCGGCGCGTTGGATCGCGCGCCGCATCGCACTGACTTGAACCAGCGGCAACTTCGCTCACCCAGGAAGCAACTGCGCGGTCGCTCCGCCCCGCACGCCGCATTGCGGCGATGACAAGCGACTACGCCTTCAGCCCCATCGTCGCCAGGCGAGCCTGCCACGCCGCGCGGGCTTCGTCCTTGTTCATGACGCCTTGCCGCACGAGGGCCTTCAGGGTGCCCTTGAACCGCTCGAGCTCCTGCTCTTGCGCCGGGTTCGCCTGCGACGGCGTCGGGGTCTCGGACGAGGCCGGCTCCGTGACGCGCGGTGCCGTGGGCTGCGGCGTTGCCTGCACTGCCGGCGGCGCCGGCGGCTTGGCTGCAGGCGTTGGCGGCTTGGCTGCGGTCACTGGCGGCTTCGCTGCGGCCGTTGGCGCGGACCACTGGAATGGCAGCGGCTCCGGTGCCGGCGGCTCTTCTTCCTGCGGCGGCTCGTCCTGCTCGGCCTCGGGCAGCAACGCCGCCACCTTGTGCTCCTCGATCGGGACGGGCTCCGGCTCCTTGTTCTCGGGCGTCGTCGCCGCGGCGCGGAACTCGCGCTGCACCTCGTCGACCGCCGTGTTGAACGGATCCTGACCGATGTGCTTGTCGTAGAGCTCGGCCGTGCCCTCGTTGCGGAACCGGTCCAGCGCCGCGCCGACGATGTTGGCGATCCTCGGCTCCAGATCCGTTTCGGCCACGGGCCCGCGCTTGTGCTGCAGCACCGCGACGACGAACGCGTTCATGCGCGACAACGCGTCGAACAAGAACGCCTCCATCTCCTGTTCCACGCGCTGCCCCGCCTCGGCTTCTGCATCGCGCGCGACTCGCTCCACGATCCCCGCGGCCTGACGCGTCGCAGCGGCGAAGAAATCGTGCACTTCGCGCGTCAGCTGCTGGTCGAGGACCTCCTTGGCTTCTACCTGCTCGAGCTCCTTGAGCGCCTCGTTTGCTGCATAGCCGAGCGCATTGGGCTGAGGACGCTTCGACTGCGAGCGCTTGCGTTCCCAACGGAAGTCGTCGAATCCCTTTGTAGTCCGGCCTGTCATGATCTCCTCGGCTGTGGCGGCAGGTCGTGCGTCACCACAGTCGACCCTATCGAGCTTTGGGGCTCTCAGCCTTGACGCAGTCGCGCGACCATGTCCCGCAAGAGGACGAGCGCCTCGTCACGGCTCATTGGGGTCGGTGACTCGTCGGCGGCGGCTTGCACGCGGGCCAGCAGCCTGCCGACGTCGGGACCTTCGGCGATGCCGAGGGCCAGGACGTCCTTGCCAACGACGAGTGGGGCCTCGACGGGCGGCAGTTGCTCGAGGGTGGCTCGCGCGAACTCGTAGATCTCGAGCTTGCCGTGGCTGCCGAGGCAGTCGGCGCGGTGGAACTCGAGGTGCCGCCGGAAGTGTGGTGTTCTCATCCACCGTTCACGGCGCCGCGGCCGCATCTGCGGCAACGCGGCGAAGTGGATGTGCTTCTCGCAGATCTCGACGACCAGGTCGCGCAGCTCCGTGCTGGCGCGCAGGCGCTGCAGGATGCCGTCGGCCATGCGGGCCGACAGCGCATCGTGGCCGTCGAAGCGGATGCGATCGGCCGCGAGCCGCCAGGTCGGCGGTTTGCCGACGTCGTGCAGCACAGCGCTCCACGCGAGCCCGAGGTCGCCCTCGGGCACGTGGTCGAGCACGAGGCACACGTGCGTCAGCACGTCCCCTTCCGGGTGATACACCGGCGGCTGCGTCACGCCGCGCATCGCGGCCACCTCGGGCAGCACTACCGCGGCGAGGCCGAGCTCGACGAGCAGTCGCAGCGCGTGACCGCGTCCCCGGCTCGTGAACGCGTCGCAGAGCTCGGCGAACGTACGCTCCGGCGACAGGACCGACAGCGTCGGCGCCGTCTCGACCATCGCGGCCGCGGTCGCCGCCTCGATCTCGAGGTCGAACCGCGCGGCGAAGCGCACGCCTCGCAGCAGACGCAATGCGTCTTCCTGAAAACGCCGCCGGGGGTCGCCGATCGTACGCAGCGTGCGTTCGGCCAGGTCGCGCCGGCCCCCGGTGAAGTCCAGGATCTCGTTGCGCTCGACGTCGAGGTAGAGCGCGTTGATCGTGAAGTCGCGGCGTTGCGCATCGACCTCGGGCTCGCGCACGAAGCGCACGGAGTCGGGGTGCCGGTGGTCACCATACCTGCCGTCGGCCCGCAGCGACGTGATCGCCACGGGGCCATTCGCCGACGGCACGCGGCAGGCACCGAGATCCGCGTGGCGATGGTCCGCCTCGGGCAGCACGCGTGCTACCTGCGCGGGCACGAGGTCGGTGGCGATGTCGTAGTCGCGCGGCACCACGCCGAGCAGCAGGTCGCGCACCGTGCCTCCGACCAGCCAGGCGCGACCGCCCGCGGCGCGCAAGCGACCGAGCAACTCGCCCACTTGGGCGGGCAGCATCGGCGCAGGGTCGATCCTGGCAACATCCATGAGCAACGACGATACTGCCCCGATGGAGGTTTCGCGGCGGTCGCGTTGGTGCAACCCGGGTGCCTGGCTCACCGCGCTCGGTCTCGTGTTGCTGGCCTCCACGGTCTGGGTGCCGTTCCAGTCGGCGGAACGCACTGCGCGCGTCGAACGGCGCGCCGACCAGATCGCGGCCCTTCTGCTCGAAGCGACCTCGCGAGCGAGCGACGCCAATGTCGGTACGTACTGGGATCCTGCCACGGCGGAGATCGTGCTCGCCTACTTCCATGCGCTGGCCATGCGCGACGGCGCGTTCGTCAACGACCTCGAGGTGCTGGACCAGGCACTGCCGGACAGCCTGCTCACGCTGCAGAACAAGCACTACGCGTTCCAGATCGCGGTCTCACCGCCGGACCCCAAGGACACACCCTCTGCGGACGCCGAGCCTGCCTACGAAGTGACCGCTTGGCCGCTCTCCGCGGTCGGTCCCGGGCGCAGCGTGTTCTTCTATCCCGAGAACGCGCCGCGCGCCTACACGCGCAACCTCGCGAAGGGCTACACCGGTCTCGACGACCGGCGCATCACGCCTGGTTGTGGCCATCGCCGGCTGGCGCAGACGCTCGAGCTGCGTGTTTCCTATCGCGGTCTCGACGACGAGCGCTGGATCGTTTTCTGATCGTCTCGCCCAAGGGCGAGACGATCGATCCAGCCGCCCGATCGCGGCGACGCTCCTAGTAGGAATCGTTCAAGAAATCCGTGAACAGCACGCGCAGGCCGGGCTGTTCCTGCAGCCGCATGCTCTTGATCCGCAAGATCTCGTCGATCGTGAGCCAGTGGCGCGCCAACAGGTTGAGCGCCAGCACGCGCATCTGCGGCAGCTCGTTGCGATCGAACAACACCGCACGGACCGGAGCCAGACAGGCCTCCTGGAGCTGCTTGTCGGTGCGATCCGAGGCGATGCCCGCCAGCGTCGGCAGCAATGCAGCACGCAAGCGCCACTGCTCGGCCGGGATCTTCGCGGCAAGAGCGAGAATCTCGCGCTCGGCGCCGCGCAGATTCAGCAGCAGCGTGGGGACGTAATTGCGCGTCGTGAAGGTGCCCGACGCGCCCTTCGCCACGACCTCCTCGGGGCCCATGAACAGCGCGAACAGGGCCTCGGCCGCGGCCTTGCTCTGGTTCCCCGCCAGCGCCTGGAGGAACGGGCGTCGCTCGGTCTGCGGTGCCTTGTGGTAGCGTTCGACGAGGATCGGTACCGCGCGCTCGTCGCCGCTCGCCGTGAGCTCGCTCAAGAGGCGCTGCAAGTGCGTACCGGTCGCCGTCGACACGTCCTCGAGCAGGACCGTGACAGCCTTCGGCCGACCGCGCCGCGTGAGCTCGCGCAGCGCGATCGCACGGACCTCCCACGGCTCGTCTGGTCCGATCAGCAGCTCGTAGACGCCCGCGACGTCGTCGCCTTCGACGCGCGTCAGCACCTTCGCCACTTCGAGTCGCACTTCGGGCCGCAGGTGCGTCGAGGCCCGCAGCAGCGGTTCGCGCAGGACGCCGGGATCGCCGACGGGGTTCGGACCGCAAAACACACAGTGCCGGATCGCGAGCGTGAGCTGGCCGATGTCCTCGCTCTGCAAGGCATCCTGCAGCCAGGCCGTGCCTCCGGCGTCCCCGGCCGCGTGCTTCACACCCGCGATGATCGCCTTGAACTCGGCCACCGCCTCCGGCCAACGGCCGTTCAGGATCTCGGCCGCGTCGGCTGCGGGCATCTGCAGCGTCTCCTTGAGCACCTGATCGCGCCACGAGCTGTGGAACTCGGCCATCATGAATTGTTTCAGCAACGGCACCGCGCCGGCGCCGAGCCGGAGCCGAACGGCTCGCAAGAACGCCTGGCGCGCCCTGCCGTCCAGCTGCGGGAACCACGCGACCATCTTCTGCAGCGTGCTGACCTTGCTCGACGTCGCGAGCGCCGAAAACGCGGCCTGGCGCACGGCGTCACTGCTGTGCTCGACCGCACGCTGCAGCGCGCTGTCGAACTCCTCGCGGCCCATCTTGCCCATCGCTTCGACGCAGTTCTTGACCATGTCCGCGAGTCCCTGTTTGCCGAACGCGCGATCCATCGCCTCGATCAGCGGTTCGATCGCATCTTCGGGCGCACGCCAGAAGAACTCGGTGGCCGTGAGCCACGTCTCCTTGCGCCCGGAGCCCATCAAGTTCGCGCAAAGGCGTTCGAGGATCTGGCGCCGCGTGCGGTCGTATTCGCGCCCGCTGTACGGCGGGTAGTCGAGATCGACCGGGAAGTCGGCGTGGAACGGCTCGAGCTTGTAGCGATTCTCGGCCGGTTTCAGGGTCGGGGGTGGCTCGGGCGCTTGCCCGCCATGCTGCAGAGCCGGTGCCACCGCGGCCGGCAGCACGCGGGCGGCGCCGGCCAGAAGACAGAAGGGCAGCAGGGCTGGGCAGAGAACGAATCGGAGACGTCGCGCCATCGGCAACAGACTACTAGTTCGGAGCGCGGCTTGCGTCACCGGCCACGACGCCGGGTGCGAACGCCCGGTGGCAGCGGCTCACTCCACGGTTGTCTGCAGCAGACCCTGTGCATGCAACAATCGGCCCTCGGCCACGCGGTAGTCGAGCTGGTTGCGCAGCAGACGGCTGCGGGCCTCGCGCAGCGCCTGGTTGCGGCGTTGGACCTCGAAGTTCGTCGACGCTCCGACGCGCAACTTCACCTGCTCGGTCTCGAGATTGCTGACTGCGAGCCGCACCGACTCGGTGCTCGCGACCACACTCTGTCCGAGGCTGTACATGTTGCGCACCGCTTCGCGCACGTCCTTGGTCACGTCGAGCGTGATCGCGTGCAGCAGTCGGCGCTGGCGCTCGACTTCGAGCGAAGCGCGGTTCGCGCGAGCCTTGGCCTGGTGGTTGCCGATCGGAATCGCGAACTCGAGCCGCACCGACCAGTCGGGATACTGTTGGTCGAGCGAATCGCGGAAAGCCGCGTTGATGTCGTCGCGGACCCCGTCGCTCGACCAACCCGTCACGAGGTCGAGCGCGGGCAGCGAGTCGCGTTGCGTCTGCATCAGAGCGACTTCGGCGACGGCCACCGCGCTGCGCTGGCTGCGCACGTCGGGACGGTTCGCGAGCGCGATCTCGACGATCGGCTCGAACGGCTGCTCGGCGGCCGGAGGAACGACGTCGATCTGCGCTACGGGCCGGAAGTTGAAGTTCCATAGCGCTGGGTCGGTCGCATCGAACAGGAGCCGGCGCAGCTCGTCCTCGCGCGCGCGAATCTGGTTCTCCGCGACGATCAGCGCCTCCTTGCCGCGCGCGACCTCGGCTTCGTCGGCCACGCGGTCGCGCGGCGCGAGCTGGTTCACGCGGATGCGTTCTCCGGTGATGCGCAGCTGCTCCTCGGCAACGGCCAGCGCCGACTGCAGCACGCGCCAGTTCTCGCGCGCGAACACGAGCTCCCAATACGCGACCACGATCTCGAGCAGCGTGTCCTGCACGGCCTGGTCGAACGTGTGACGCGCCTGGCTCAGGCCGTAGCGGGCCGATGTGACCTGGGCGAGGTTGTAGTCGGTCCAAGCCCCGCGCAAGAGCGGCTGCCGGTACGACGCCTCCCACTCCGACGAGAACTGCTTGTCCGGGAACGCCGCGGCCCCCGACGTCTCGTAGCGGGCGGGCCGGTAGGCGAGGTCGAACAAGCCGCCCGTGATGACACGCTGGCGCCAGCCGACCTCGGCGTCGATCACGGTGCGCGACACCGACGGGTTGAACGCGTCGCGCGTCGGCGACTCGGAGTCGAGGTAACCCGTGCTGCCGTAGAGCTCGGGCTCGAAGCCGGCTTCGGCGAACAGCACGTCGAGACGGGCCTGTTCGGGCACCAGCTCGGCCGCGCGCAGCCGCACGTTGTGCAGCCGTCCGATGCGCAGCACGTCGCCGAGGGTCACGTCGCGGATCGGAGCGCCGCGGCGTTCGGCCTCGGCGTCGACGGGGACCTGCGGTTCCTGCGGCGGCGGAGCGGGAGGCTTGGCGGGATCTTGCGGCGGCGGTGCGGGAGGCTTGACGGGATCCTGGCCGAGCGCGGCGGGTGTCAGCAGGACCACCATCAGTGAGAGACGACTGCCGAGCGATGCCGCTGTGACCATAGAGTTCGGCTGCGAACGTGGCCGACTTGGTATCCGACGCTGCCGCGGAAGCCCAGTGAAAAGAACGCGGTGAAAGAAGGGCGCGAACCGGAAACCCGCAGCGGGGCACGACGCGCCGCGGCTAGTCGCCCGTGACGTCGCCAGCGCTGCCGCGGAAGGCCGCGTAGTTCGTCGCCAGGCACAGGCAGAAGGCCGCGCGGTCGAGCAGCGGCTGCGGTTCGGACAACACGGCGAGCTGGCGCAGGTCGCGTTGCATGCGCGTGAAGCCGGGGCGCCCTGGCTCGAGCGACCAGGCGAGCTGATGCACCGTCACGAAGTCGGGCGCCAACAGGGCCGGGTGCCAACGCCGCAGTTGCACTTCCATCTCGTCGCGCTCGCGCGACGGCAACAGGTCGGCGCTGCCGAACACCATCGCCGCGAGCACCTCGGGGCCATCCTCCTTGCGGTCGGCGCGTTCGCGCAGCTGCCCGAGCATCAGCTGCCGCACGAGCCTGCACCGGTCGGCCTCCACACCGAACCCCGGCAGCAGGCGCAGCAGACGGCCGCCATCGCCGATCGTCGCAGCCGCCACGTGAGGCGACAGCAGCTCGGGACGTTGTCGCCCCCAGTTCTGTTCGTCGGCAGCAAGCACCTCGTGGACCAGCCGTTCGCCATGTTGCGCGATCTGCTCGACGTGCGCGCCGTTCACGGCCGCGACCTCGACCAGGGCGGCGAGCGCCGTGAGCAGGCCCGAACCCGTCCGAGCAGGCAGCTGCGCCGCGAGCCAATCGCCGCCGAGATCGAGCGCGCCGCTGCGCATCGTGTTGCCGGGACCGGCCGCCACGAGCGCGCGCAGCGCCAGCGCGATCGCGCGCAGATCGGGCACCGCCGTCTTCGAGGACAACGTCACCGCGAGCTCCGCGGCGATCCGATCGGCGAGCGTCTGCACGCGCGCGTCGGCGGCGACCAGGCCACCACCGGCCCGCAAGGCTTCGCGACGCACTGCGGCGGCCGCGTTTCGTTCGTGGTCCACGCGCAGCCGCGCGAGTGCGTTGCGCGGCTCGAGCCAGCGGCGCAGCGGGTCGTCCGCGGGTTGCAGCCCCACCTCGAGCGCCTCGCACAGACGCTGCGATGGCTCCTGCGTCAGCCACCGGCGCATCTCGTCGATCGATGGTTGCCACGCGGCCGCCGGAACCACGCGCGCGACGGGCTCGCTCTTGCCCTCCGCCTTGCCAGCCTGCTTCTTCGCGGACGTCGAGCTGGTTGCTGCCAGAACGAGCTCGTCGGCAATCGTGCGCCGAGGGCTGCGCCGCGCCAGCGGATCCCAGTGGAACAAGCCCGCGAACGTCACGACTGCCGCGGCTGCCGCAATCCATCCGGCAGGGACACGTCTTGGCGGCGCGTGGTGCCTTCGCCGCCCGGCGCGCGCGACGACGTCGGCGAGCCTCGCGGCGAACGTGGCGCTCGGTTCGACGCGCAGCTCGCGGAACTTCTCGAGCAGCGTCACCGTGTCCGCCATCTCGAGCGCGAGTTGTGGCTCGGCGCCGATGCGGGCCCGCAGCTCGTCTTGCTCCGCGGGCGTTCCCTGGCCGAGCAGCAGATCCAGGGCCGCGATCTCGATCTGATCAACCTCGACGGATTCGCCGCGGCCAGTTTCGCCGCGGCCAGTCTCTGGGTCACCCGTGCCGGTCACCCGACTTCTCCGGTCTTCGGCCGCGCGGCGTTGGCATCCGCCGACTTTGGGCTCGCGCCGAGCATCTGCTTCAGCGCCTGCACCGCGTTGTGCATGCGCGACTTCACGGTGCCAACCGGAATGCCGAGCAGATCGCTGATCTCGCCATAGGGCCGTTCCTGGTAGACCGCGAGCTCGAACACGAGACGATGCGGTTCCGTGAGGCTCTCGAGGGCCCTCCGCATCGCGGCCTTCTCCTCGCTGTCGGCCAGCTGCTGGATCGGCGTGACAGTGGCGCCGGCCGACTGTGGCGTGTCGATCTCACTCTCGGGCAGCACGGCCTGATCGAACGAATAGAACCGCGGCCGCGGCCGCTGCTGCCGGTAGTGGTCGATCCAGAGATTGGTCGCGACGCGGTAGACGAAGGTCGTCATCCTGCCTTCGGGTCGATACCGCCGGGCGCCCAGCAGCAGCTTCAGGAACAGGTCCTGGGCGAGATCCTCGGCGCGGTCGCGATCCCAGCACAGCCGGTAGAAGAACTGGACCATGCGGTCCCGGAAGAGATCGACGAGCTGACGGAAGGCGCCGACGTCGCCATCGCGGTAGTTGGCCAGCAGGTCGACGTCGCCTTCGGGCAGCACGCGGTTCTTGACCGGGAGATTCTTCACGGGACTCGGGCGACGCCGCCACAACGAACGGCGCGGGCCAGGGTTCAGGCTTCCATCTTGGGCAGTTCGCCCAACCAGGGGAAGTGGCTCGGGCTCTGCACCCGTAATTCGAGCCGCCTTCCCCCACCGGCCGGCATCGTGAACTCGATCCACAACGTCCTTTCTGGAAGGTGCTTGGCGATGCGCTGCCCCCACTCGACGACCAGCACGGCACTGGGGTCGAGCAGGTAGTCGAGACCACCGTCTTCGAGGAATCCTTCGAGCTTCTTCGGCAGGTAGGCGTCCGCGTGCAGCAACGGCGTGCGACCGGGGTGTTCGACGACGAGCAGGTAGGTCGGGCTGCTGACGGCGTCGGGGTCGGTGCTGCCGAGCCCCACCGCGATGCCGCGCACGAGCGTGGTCTTGCCGGCGCCGAGCTCGCCGATGAGCCCCACCACGTCGCCGGGAGCCAGGTGCTGGCCGAGCCAGACGCCGAAGCGTTCGGTCGCCGCCGGGTCCGGCAGCATGGTCGCAACACGCACCGCGGTCATCCCGGAAACCTACCCGCGCTGGCCTCGAGGGGCGACCGTGTTCGAGCCGTGCATCGGGAATCGGGGGACGCTAGGGTGACGACGCGTGGGGCTCCTCGTCTATGCCAGCCATCGCCTCGAGGATCTGTTCGCCGCCTTGGTGCAGAACCTGACCGCGGCGCCGCTGCCGCCGCTCGAGAGCGAAACGATCCTCGTCCCGGGACAGGGCCTCGCTCGCTGGCTGCAGCTGCGGCTCGCGTCGCAGATCGGCATCGCGGCCGGTCTGCGGCTGCCCTTCTTCGGCGCGTTCCTGCAGGAACTGTGCAGCGCCAACACGCGCGGTCAGGTCGATCTGTTCGCGCGCGACGTGCTCGTCTGGCGGCTGTGGCGGTTGCTCGGCCAGGCGACGCTGCGCGAGGAGCTCGGCCCGGCCGCCGCGTATTGCCGCGACGACCCGGACGGCCAGAAGCGCTTCCAGCTCTGCACGCGGCTCGCGGCCTGCTTCGACGACTACCAGCTCTACCGCGACGACGTGCTGCTCGGCTTCGCGCGCGGCGACGACGGCAAGGACCTGGGCCCGCACGCGATCTGGCAGGCGCATCTGTGGCGCGCGCTGCTGCAGGACGCCGACTACCAGTTGCCGAAGGCGCCTGCGCGCAAGCCGCAGGAACGGCCCGGGGAGAAGGGCGCCGGCTGGCTCTTCCCCGAGATGGCGGCGCCCGAGAACGCGTCCGCGGAGCGCGCCGTCGCGCCGCCGGCGCACCGCCTCGAGCAGCTGCGGCGGCTGTGGAGCGATCCCGCGCGCGCGCGGGCCATGCTGCCGCGCCGCCTGTCGGTGTTCGGCGCCGTCACGCTGCCGCCCGCGTTCGTGAAGCTGCTGCAGCAGGCCGCGGCGTACGTGCCCGTGAACCTCTACGTGCCGCAGCCGACCCCCCACTACGTCGGCGACGCGCGCCGCCCCGCCGCCGGCGAGAACGCGTTGCTCGCGCGGCTCGGCGCGGAGGCGCGTGAGCTCGCGGACCTGCTGCTCGATCTCGATGCGGAGCGCGTCGAGGTCGAGGCCACGCCGCAGCAACAGCCGGGTTCGCTGCTCGAGTGCCTGCAGCAGGACGTCGTGAACGCGTTCGACCGCGCGAGCGCAACCGCCAGCGCACGCTTCCGCATCGACGCCGCCGACGACTCCGTGCGCGTACACGACTGCCACAGCGAGCAGCGTGAGCTCGAGGTCGTGCGCGACCAGATCCTCGCGGCGTTCGCGGCCGACGCCGGGCTGAAGCCGCACGACGTGCTCGTGCTCGTGCCCGACATCGATCGCTACGCGCCGTATGCGCACGCCGTGTTCGGCCCGGTCAAGAACCACCTGCCGTTCCACGTCGCCGACCGCAATCCGAAGAGCGAGCTGCCGATCTGCGCCGCGCTGCTCGAAGTGCTGCAGCTCGGACGCGACCGCCTGCGCACGTTCGACGTGCTGCACCTGCTCGAAGAGCCCGCCGTGCAGCGCCGCTTCGAGCTCGCTGCGTCGGACCTGCCCGTGCTGCGCGACCTGTGCCAGCGCGCGGGCATCCGCTGGGGCCAGGACGGCGAAGCCCGCAAGACGCGCTTTCAGCTGCCGGCCTTCGACGAGAACGCGTGGCTGCCGGGTCTGCAGCGCATGCTGCTCGGCGTCGTGACAGGCCCCACGGACGACCTCGTCGCGGGCCGCCTGCCGGTCGGCG
>Ga0111539_10000685_pt1 | contig 43832 bp, 45 predicted proteins | sample RhiMethybrSRZTD1_FD_79667 | JGI IMG/M metagenome (GOLD analysis project Ga0111539, IMG submission 79667) | Populus rhizosphere microbial communities from Tennessee, USA - Rhizosphere MetaG P. TD hybrid SRZTD1 (version 2) (version 2) | ecosystem: Host-associated > Plants > Roots > Rhizosphere >... | reverse complement strand
GGCCCGGGCCCAACCAACCTCGCTACGATACCCGATTGTGCACGCAAGTGCACTGCGGAGGCTGGTGTGCCGAGCTGGAAGAACGCAACGAAGCTCGCGCGGGCTGAAGCCCGCTCTCTACGATCAGATGGCGTCGCGCGGGGCTTCCGCCCCCCGGCGACAGGTCAGATCTGGATCCGCGAAAATGCCCACGCGCCCAAGACCAGGAACCCGGACGCGACCACCGCCAGCACCGAGAGGTTTGTGACGACACCGAACTGCGTCAAACCGATCAGCGCCCCGCGCAAGCCATCGATGCCGTAGGACAGAGGATCGACGCGCGTCGCGAGCGTCAACGCGGTCGGAAGATTGTTCAGCGGGAAGAGCGCCCCGGACAGAAAGAAGATCGGCATCACCAGGAAGTTCATGATCAGCTGAAAGCCCTGCATGTCTTTCAGCGTCGATCCGATCGCCGTCCCCAGGCCCGCAAAGACGAGGCCGACGAGCAGCATGAACATCAGTGCCACCGGAATCGCGGCGATGCTGTGCGGCCGAAATCCGGCAATCATGCAGACGATCAGGATCAGCGTTCCCTGGATCGAGGCGATCGTCGCGCCGCCGAGCGTGCGTCCCAACATGATCTGCAGTCGCGGCACCGGAGCGACCAGGGTCTCCTTGAGGAATCCGAACTGGCGATCCCACAGAAGGCCGATACCGGAGAAGATCGACGTGAACAGGATCGCCATTCCCACCACGCCCGGGGCGATGAACTGCAGGTAACTCCCCTGCCCTGATTGCGCGAACACCGGACCCAGACCGAAACCGAGCACGAGCAGGTACAGCAGCGGCTGCGCGATCGATCCGATGATCTGCGGACGCGACCGCAGATAGCGTTTCACTTCACGCAACCACAGGTAATAGACGACGGTCACGGCTCATCTCCTCCACATCCGCGCCATCTGGCGCATCTGGTCCGCGGCGTCGGCGCGCTCGTCGCGGATGGTCGATCCCGTGAGCTTGAGGAACGCTCCCTCCAGTGAATCCGCGCCGGTCTGCTGCTTGAGCGATTGCGCCGTTCCCTGCGCGACGATGTGACCGTGATCGATGATGGCGATTCGATGCGCCGTGCGCTCGGCTTCATCCATGTAGTGCGTTGTCAGAAAGACGGTCACACCTTCTGTTTCATTCAGATGTTTGACGTGAGTCCAGAGCTGGTTGCGGCTCTGCGGATCGAGGCCAAGCGTGGGCTCGTCGAGGAAGAGAATCTTCGGCGTGTGGAGTAACCCGCGAGCGATCTCGAGCCGGCGCTTCATGCCGCCGGAGAACGTCTTCACGAACGAGCCGCGGCGATCCCAGAGCTCGAACAGCGTCAACAGCGTCTGGATGCGATCGACGCGAACCTTGCGGGGCACGTGGTACAGCGCGCCGTGCAGATCCATGTTTTCGTACGCCGTCAACTCGACGTCGAGACTCGGATCCTGAAACACGATCCCGAATCGGCTGCGCGCCTGCAGTGGTTGGGCAACCGGATCGAGGCCGTCCAGTTTCATCGAGCCGCTGGTTGGGCGCTGGAGCGTCGTCAGCATCTGGATGGTCGTGGTCTTGCCGGCGCCGTTGGGACCCAGGAAGGCGAAGATTTCACCCGGAGAGATGTCGAAGGAGATGCCATCGACGGCCTTGACCTCTCCGAAGGTCTTGACCAGGTTCTCTACGTGGATCATGGAAGGCTGGCTCTCCTTGGAGCCGAGGAAGGTCGAACCCCGGATTTTACACTCAGCTTTGCACGCCCTTGCTGACCTCATCGAGCGACTCCCGTCATGAGACGAGGACGCTCAAGCGCGCTTCGCTCAGCCGGATGAATGGCGCAACTCCTTGCCATCAAATACGTTAGCTTGTGTGGCGAAGCTGTGGCAGGGGCCTTGCCTGATCCTCGACCAGAAGGCTCCCCGGTCTTCACAATGGAGGTGGGGCGTGAGATCGCTGTTGTCGGTGATGATGAGCGGTGCGCTTCTCAGCGGAACGGTGTTTGCGGGTCATGCGGAGGCTGGGGACAAGCGAGAACACGGCCGCGCGGAAGTTCGCTACGAACGACATGACCGCGGGTACTACCAGGACGACCGCGACTATCGTGATTACCGCCACTACGGTCACGATCGGTACCACCGCGATCACGACGTGGTCGTGATTCGTGACTACTACAGGCCGTACTACCGGCCGCTGCCTCCGGGGTTGCAGAAGAAATACTACCGCGGTGGATATCTGCCGCCAGGATGGGCAAAGCGCGTCTACCCGGTGCCGGTTTATCTCGAGCCGCAACTGGTCGTTGTGCCGCAGGGATATCGTCGCGGCATCATCGACGGCCAGGCGGTCGTCTACAACGATCGTGGGTTTGTCCTCGACGTCGCGGTGTTGTTCTGAGCATTCGGCGGAAAGCGGGTCTCAAGGCCCGCCTCTACTTCAGAGGTAGCGGCGGCCTTCAGACCCGCCGAAATAGTACGTAACGGCGGATCCTTAGACCCGCCGAGGGGAGCATGGGATGACTAGATGGCTTGTTAGACGCGTGGCTCTTTTGACCCTGGTCGTCGGCGCGATGTCGTCAGCGGCGTGCGCGAGTCGAACCATCAACCAGGTGCTCGCCGATCCCGGCCGATACCGCGATAAGCAGGTGAAGCTCTCGGGCTCGGTCGTCGACAGTTACTCGCTGATTGGAAATGGCGCCTATCAGATCGAGGACAAGACCGGGAAACTCTGGGTCGTGTCGAACAGTGGCGTGCCGCGCAAGGGCGCGCATGTGAGCGTCACCGGCACGGTACGGGAAGGCTTCAGCCTCGGATCCGTCGGTGACAAAATGAAGCTGCCCCCAGCGGTGAGCTCCGGCATCCTCCTGATGGAGGCGTCGCACAAGGCGAAGTAGCGGGTCTGCACCAGGCGGGTCTGACCACCTTCGCTCTTTGAGCTATGGTGGTCCGCCGTAGCCTTGGCGAAGGCGGAAGACCCGCCTCTACTTATCGCAATCCGATCCGGATCGAGCCACTGCGGCTATTGGCCCGCACGAGCGGGCCGCCGCCGCCGACCGTGCCGGACGCGGCGCCTTTCGACGTCGAACCTTGCAGCGCCGAGCCTTCGACCGACACTGAGCCTGAACCACTCCGCGCGTCGAGTGTCAGCTTTGCGTTCGAGTCGAAGTCCAACTCGAAGCTGCCAGACCCGCCCGTCACCTGCCATGGTGCGGTCGGAAGACCACTCACGCGGATACGGCCGCTGTTGGAGGTGGCGACCAGCCCTCCATTCACGCCCATGAGATCGATGGCACTCGATGCCGTCCCGACGTCAACGGTTCCGTTTCCGCGAAAGGTGCCCTCGATGGCGCCACTCTGTGTACGAACGTGCAGCCCGGCGGCCACGTCTCGCACGCTGACACGACTGCTTTGCGTCGCCACCCTCAAGTTGCCCGTGATCCCGTCGACCTGGACTGCTCCCGATCCTGTTGTCAGTTCTGCGTCGCCACCGAGCTCCCTGATCGTAATTGCGGCCGATTCCGTCCGAACCGACACATGCCCCATGACGCCGCTGATCGTCGTGGCGCCGGAGTCGCTGCTTGCCTTCACAATCGTTCCGCGCGGCACGCTCACGTCGTAGGCGACGGTCATCGCGCGCTGCTCGTCCGCTCCCGTCGGCGGGCGCAGCCGAAGCGTGGCGCCTTCCTGTTGAATCGGTGGATTTGCGGCCACGCGCTTGACCAGCTCGTAAGCCGACGCCGGTACGCTCAAGCCGTACCGGACAGTGGCCGAGCCCTTCACGACGATGCGCTCGGTGTCTCCCACGGACACATCGATCTGTCCGCGAATGGTCGAGACGTCGAGCGTCGGCGCGGCACTGACCATGTACGTGCGTTCAAACATTACCCGCTGAGCAGAAGCAGGAACGGCGGAGAGTGACAATCCCGCCATGAAAATGCATACCGCGGCTGGAATACGCATACCGCAGTCTACGCCTCCGGTAAGGGCGGTGCACGCTTACATCAAGTTCGAAGGCGGAGGCGTCAGGAGGTACTGCTGGTCACGCAGTTCCCGGCTGAGCCGCGCGTGACGCTGCCGCCAGGGCTCGAAGTGTCTGGCGATCATTGCCAGCAGCCGCGCCTTCTTGGTCGATCCTTCATAACCGGCGGCCCGGTTGAAGAAGCCCGCGCCGAGTTCCGCATACCACCGGATGTCGTGCCGCACACGCATCCGATCCTCGAAGAAGCCGGTCAGGAAGAGACACTGTGCGCCTGCGACTTCGAGCAAGTGCCCGTCGGGAGGGATTGACGCGTTCAGCACGAAGTTATCGAAGATGGCGGTGAGATTCGCCGGCGCCGGCATCTCCAACCCGGCGCACGTGGACACTTGCGCGTAGTGCGCAAGCACGCTCGCGTTGTAGAGCAGCTCCTGTCGATCGACACCCGGATCGGAGACGTCTTGAAGACCCGTGACGAAGAACTCGAGCGCGCGACGATGATCGACGGCGAGCAGTTCCTGCAGCGGCTCCATGCCACCTCCTGGTGGACTCCACGTGCGGTCCATGGCGGGTATATACAAGCCCATCGGCTACTTCCCGTGAGGACTTTACCCGTCATCAACAGTGGCAAGAATCCCGCCAGATCCGTGTCGCTGGATTGGGCATGTTGCGACAGAAACACCTGCTTTTGCCTAGAGAAATGTCCTGCTCCGGCTCACACACTGTCTCGTTTCAGCCTGACTTCTCCACGTCGTCGACAAGCGCGACGAATTCGGCGAGCACCATAGCCGTTGCTCCCCAGACGCGCGCATCGAGCACATCGAAATAGGGAACGTTCATGACGCCTTGCGGCGGAAGGATCCGTGTCCGCTCTTCCCACAGCACGCGCTGCGGCTCACGCAAGAGAGCGAGCGGAACTTCGATCAGTTTCTCGACCTCGTGCGAGGCGAGTGTGAACGCCGGTCGCCGCTGTGAGTAGCCAACGACGGGATGCAGCAGATGGCCGCTCACGTACACCGGGAGCGATGTGAGGCGTCCTAGTATTTCGACGTCCCTGGGAAGCACGCCAACTTCCTCGTGCGCCTCTCGGAGTGCCGCCTCTTCCACCGTCTCGCCAACGTCGAGGCGTCCGCCCGGCAGGGAGACCTGTCCGGTGTGGTGACGCAACGACGAACCGCGCACTGTCAGCGGCACGTGCCAGACGTCATCAACCGTGTACATCAAGATGAGGGCTGCCGCCGGGCGCAGCGAATTGACGTCGACGCCGGAATCCGCTCCAAGGCGGGGGCGTGGTGACATCCGCTGCTGCGCCTCGACTCCGGGCAATGGCGCGGCGAGCCGCCGGCGCAGAGCCTGTGGCAGGGAACGATCGTTCACCCCTCTATCTTCTCCGATGCTTCGTGCCGCTGCGCCAGGACCGGAACCGCCAGCCTCCGTCCAGACGTCATAACAGTTATGAGCACATTGACCACACGCGCCTCTTACCCGCAGACTGTGTGCACGGGTCATTGGCGTTGAAGGGCCGCTTTCCCAACCGCCGCACATTCATGGCTACCGGTGCTGTCGCAGGCGTTGGGGGTGCGGCATGGCTTGGCGTGTCGACGTCGTGGGGCGCCCGGTTTCTGCGGCAGCGCTTCGAGGAAATCGGTCGGGACATTCCATCGGCGCCGCACAAACCCGAACCAGGGACCTGGTCCGACAACGCCGTAACGCTCGCCTGGCTCGGACACGCGACCGTCTTGATCAACTTCTACGGCGTTCACATCCTGACCGACCCCGCGCTATATCCGCGCATTGGCGTGGACCTCGGGCTGGGCACGCTGGGGCCGATGCGGCTCGTACACTGCGCGCTCACTCCCGACGAACTGCCTGACATCGACATCGTCCTCGTGTCACACGCGCACTTCGATCATCTGGATACGCCGTCGCTCGGATCGATCCGCGGCCGGCCGGCCGCTGTTATGGCCTCGTCTATTTCCGACCTGTTGCCGCAGCGACGTTATTCATCGGTCCGCGAGCTGCGCTGGAATGAAGCCGCAACCGTCGCTACTCCTCACGGCGACGTGCTGATCCGTGCCCTCGAGGTCAAGCACTGGGGTGCGCGCATCGGTCGCGACACGTGGCGGGGATACACGGGTTGGGTCGTCGAGCGCGAAGGTCGCCGCTTGCTCATTGGCGGTGATACGGCCGTCACGACCACGTTCAAGCGCCATCGCCAGCACGGCCCATTCGACGCGGCAGTCATGCCCATCGGCGCCTACGACCCGTGGATCTACAACCATTGCACTCCGGAACAGGCGGTCGCGATGGCCGACGCCGCGGGAGCGCGTCTCATCGTCCCGGTACATCATCAGTCGTTCCGTTTGAGCAACGAGCCTTTCATGGAACCGATCGAACGTATTCAGGAGGCGCTTGCCAAAGAGCACGATCGCCTCGGCGTACGCGTGATCGGCGAGACGGTCGTCATCCCGAGTTAGAGCGTTTTCGACGACGAAAACGCACTAAGCTTCCAGCTCATGAACCTGCCGCGGCATAACGGCCTGAGCCGCCGCGCGGTGCTGCTTAAACGAGGTGTCATTCGCGCTCGTTCACTACCTCTCTAAACGGCAGCGTCGTACCGCCCAGATGCTGGCGGCCGAAATCGAGCATCGCTCGACGATGAGCGATCTGACGAGCGTTGAGAAACACATTGGCCAGTCGATGCGGAAACGGGCTCGCCGCTTCAGCTGTCACATTGGCCAGATCCCGGGCACGCTGGCGATCCCGTTCGGAACGATAGCTTTTGAAGCAGACGATGGCGGCTGGCATTCCGGTCCTCCCTGTCGACCATCGTCCGCCGGCAGTGTGACAGACCAGGTCACACCGGGTAGCTGGGTTGCTGGGTTGCTGGGTTGCTAGGTTGCTGGGTTCTTAGGTTGCTGGGTTTCTAGGTAGACCCAGCCACCCAGCCACCCAGCTACCTAACTACCCAATAACCTTAAGGTTTCGGAATCCGGATGGTGCTGATCATGGCGCTGCCGCTCGCCACGTACAGCAGCGACAACGGATGAAGCGTCGCCGAGGCGATTCGCGCCGACCCGAACCAGAGTGCTTCGCCAATGCGTTCGAGCATGAAGGCGAGCGCCAGCAGCCCGACGATGACGATGGTGGTGGGGATAGGAGTCCCTTCGAAATACTTCACTTTGCCCGTGCGCTCGTCCGCGAGCTCGGCGGCCGTGGCGTTGAAGCGGGCGAGACGACTCACGCCGCAGACCACGAAGTAGGTCAGGCAGACCATGTCCCAGACGCCGCGCAGCCCCAGGGTGAAGCCGAGCACCGCCGGCGCGACTCCGAATGAGATCACGTCGGCCAGCGAATCCAGATCCCCGCCAAGCGTCGACTGGCGGCTTTTCTGCGTCCGCGCAACGTAACCGTCGAGGACGTCGAATACGAGCGCCAGCGGAATGAGCACGAAGGCGACCCACAGGTACCGCGCACTGGCGGTCGCCACGTAGTCGAGGCACAGGAAGATGGCGATCGTGCCGCAGCTCGCGTTGCCAATCGTGAGAGCGTCGGCTGCGGTGTAGGACCGCAACATCGACAAAGGTTTGTGAGGCGGGGCCATAATGCAGTCTAATCTCAGGCGCACATGCTGAAACAGCTGACACATGCGGCGCGGATTCTCATCCTCGCAATGATGGCGGCAATCGTGATTGTGGCGTTAATCGAAGCAATGGGGTTGAACCTGGTGCGCCTGGCGGAATGAGCGGAGGAACAATGAAACGGTCTGCCCTGCTGGTCGTCATTGGTGCGATGTTCGTGGTGGCCATCGCGGCGCAGTCGAGGCAGCCTGCCGGCACGGCCCACAACGGCAAGGCCTTCAAGTTCAACAAGGTCAGAGAGGGCATCTACCATGCGGTCGGCACAGGCTCGCTCGCCGTCGTCGGCAACTCGTCGTTCATCGTCAACGACAACGACGTGATTCTCGTCGACGACCACGTGTCGCCCGCGGCTGCGTGGGTGCTGCTCGAAGAGATCAAAGAGGTCACGAACAAGCCTGTGACCACGGTGATCAACACGCACTTCCACTTCGACCATGCGCACGGCAATCAGATCTTCGCGCCGAACGTGCAGATCATCGGGCACGAGTTCACGAGGCGCATGCTCCTGAGCAATTCGATTGGAATGCCGCTCTACCAGAATTACGTGACGGGGTTGCCGGGACAGATCGACGGGTTGAAGAAGCGCATTGCTTCCGAGGCCGACGCGGCGGCGAAGGCCAAGTTGCAGACGCAACTTCAGGTGGCCGAGAACAACCTGGCCTCGCAGAAAGAGCTCAAGCCGACACCTCCGAACGTGACGCTCGCAACCCAGATGACGCTCTATCGAGGGAGCCGCGAGATCCAGATTCGCTTCCTCGGCCGCGGGCACACGGCAGGCGATGTCGTTGTCTTGCTTCCCAACGAGAAGGTCGTGATGACCGGAGACTTCCTGACGTCGGGGCTGTCGAACATGAGCGACTCATACCCTGAGGAATGGGTCACCTCGCTCGACGCGCTCAAGAAACTCGATTTCGACACGGTGCTTCCGGGCCATGGCGACGCATTTACGGACAAGACGAAGATCGATTACTTCCAGGCGTATCTTCGCGATGTCTGGAGCGAGGTGAGTCGACTGAAGAAGGAAGGCGTGTCAGCGGAAGAAGCCGCCAAGCGCGCCGACCTCACGAAGCACAAGGATCACTTCCCTATCCAGGGTCCTGGCGTGCCACCGATCGCCGCGACTCGGATTTACGACCTGATCGATGGCAAGGTGAAGTAAGCGCAAACTGTGAAGGGGTCTGACCCCGTCTATCTTGCGTGCTCCAGGCCCTCCGCGCAGGCAAACTCCCGGAGTTGATCGTTCGGGTAGGTCGCCTTCCGGTAGGTCTTCACCGTTTCCCACGGTTTTACGAGCGCGATGGGATCGGTCACCGTAATTCGATCTTCGAGCAGACCTGACGGGAGCAGCCGGATTCGTTCCCGCACTGTCATCTTCTCGCTGTGCGGCGTGAATCCCTCGATGTAGGTGTTGTCGCGCAGCGCAACCGTCTCGATCACCAGTGTGTCGCCTTCCCAATGCCCGATGGAATAGCCGGCGTAGGTCGGATCGTCGAGGGTCGCTGGTGTCGGCTTTCGACCGTCGAGGTAGACGCGCCGCAGCGCGTCGTTCAGCTCACTGAAGAACGTGATCTTGTCCTTCGTCTGCATGATCTCCATGCCGTACGCCATGTTCATCATGGCCGGCATTCCCGGCGGCAGACATTTCGCGGTGTTGTCCGAGTCCGACGAGCCGGCTATGCGCGAGTCACGCATCGCCTCCCACTTCTTCATGTACTCCGGAGTAAGCACCGGTGCATCCGGCGAGCGCCCACGCGAACCGTCTGACAACGGTGCCGTGCGCGCTGGTGCTGGCAGTGGCTTCGGTGGAACCTGCGGAGCAGGCGGTGCGCCTCCGGCCCGCGCCCCGCCACCTGCGGCATTGACCGGGTAGTACACGCCCGAGAGGTCCGGGAGTGTCTGCGCTCCCGAGGGAGTCTGGGCTCGCGAGATGGGAGCCGCGACTGCGGACGCAATCGCAGCCACCGTCAACAGCGCGATTCGTTTCGTCATATACAGCTCCAGGCTAGTTCGCTGGCGGGGCGTTGGGCAGCACGCGACCATCGGCCATCGTCACCCGCGCGATCATGCCGACCTTGCTGCCATCCTTCGAGGGGCTGTAATGCACCGTCACCTTGTCGCCCGGCTTCAGGACCGTGCGAGTCCAGCCGGCTCTCAAGAGGACTCCGGGAGCGCGTCCTTCCATCGCCCACTCAACACTGCCTCCCTTGCCATCATCGACGTCCACGATCAGCCACGTGTGCGGATTCATCCACTTCCACTCCTTGACGACGCCCGTGGCAGTGTTGACCGTCTCGACGGCAAAGCCGACGTTGCTGTGATGAGCGAGTAGTGACGCGTGAAAGCTGCCGGCGGCCGCCAGCATGGTGAGGACAACGAACGTGCAAGCCTTCATGGCTGCCTCCTCAGTGTTCGGAAACTATATCCTTTCCGCAACCGAGCAGCGTTCGCGAATCGAGCGTGACCGACACACTCTGCGGGAATACTTCCCCGCTCATGGCATCGGTGCACGACGCATTCTCGATCTGGACGATCAGGCGATGTGATTCCACCATGGCATCGTAGACCGTGGACGCTCCCTTCACGGTCGGCGCGGGCACGGGCGCGGTGACCTGGTGCTCGGCGTAGTCGTAGACAAAACGGATCTGCTTGTCTTTGTCGATCTCCAGGAACCAGCCTGGCTCCTGGCCAACCGCGCGGAAATCGACGCCGCGATCGGCAGCTTCCTGCCACGGCTCCTGTCGTTCTCGACACGTCTGAGTGTGACCGCTCAGTTCGAGCGTCGCCTCGCGCCCTTCATTCCAGAAGGTGTCGGAACCGTTGCTGTATCGAACGCCCGACCCAGACACGACCCGGGGCAGCGTCCGCGCGCGCTGTTCCGGTATTTCTATCAACACCTGATCGTCGTGAAATGTCGCCGTCAGCCCCAGCGTGTCGCAGTCGAAGCGAGCGACGATTGGCGGTTTCGCCGGCGGAGTCTGTTTCACAGCAATGGCATCCGCCGGCGGCGACGACGAGCCGCACGCCGCGAACACGATCGCTATCAGCAGCACGCAACCAACCGACCTGTGACTTGGCACCTGTACCTGCACCTTCACCTTCACCTAGTACCTTGTACCCTGCACTTTGAACTTAGTACCTTTGACGTGACTTTTGACCTTTGACCTTTGACCTTTCGAACTAATTACGACACTCAAAGCTCTCCGCTTTCTCCGGATCCCCCTGTCCCTTGTAGTGCGCGTGCTGCGGATATGCGCACAGCGGGCGGCTGCGACCGGGGAACGCCCGGCCAGTGGCCGTGACCGAAGGCGCTGTGCCTTTCTCGACCCAGTCCACAAGTGCCGTCAGGAGATCGAAACTATCCAATGCGGCTTCTCCGCCGTTGCAGTGACCCATTCCCGGCGCGAGATACAGCCGGCTCCAGTTGTTCACCGCGGCCGGGCCGCCATTCGCCTTCGTCATCCGCTCGTAGTAGTCGATCGTGTCGAGCGCGGAGAACCACGGATCGCTCACTCCATGAAAGAAGATCAGCTTTCCGCCGTGATTCGAAAACGTGTTGAGGTTCGTCCAGCTCGACGTGGCCGCCAGTGCTCCCCCTGAATCCGCGGCGGCCGCAGCCGCTCTCGCATCCACGTCCATCGTCGTCGCCGAGAACCCCGGCCCGACCGGGTTCCTGCCGCCGTGGAGAAGCCCCGGAATGCCCTGCGTCGCGGCGATACCTGTGTCGAAGAAAAAGCCTGGATAGACCTGGCGGCCTTTGGAGTCCTTGGGCCCCGCAAATCCTTTCTCGAGTGCGGCCGCCTGCTCAACTGAGAGACATCCGTTAGCTTTCGATCCTTTGCAGACGAGCGTCTTGGGATCGAACTTGCACGCATTGGTATCGAAGACCATCCCGTCTTTGAGACCATCGCCGGCGTCGCAGGCGTTCAGGAACCCGTCGATGACGGTCTTCTTGTCGGCGTCAGAAAGTGCCTGACCGGTTATGGGCTGTCCCTTCTCGTTTTTCGGCGCCAGCGTGTTGAGCTGAGTGGCGACCCATTCGTCGCCGATGCCCGAAAAGTTCGTCCGCATCGCAGGCGCACCGGAAATGACGCCGTCGAAGTAGCCTGGATGTCGTTGCGCCATCAGCATCGCTTCGCGGCCACCAGTCGAACAGCCGGCAAAGTACGAACGGTCCGGTGACTTCGAGTAGTGCTGCGCGATAATCTGCTTCGCCACGACAGCCACCCGCCCCACTGCCTGGTAGGCGAAGTCCAGTGCCGCCTGCTGCTCGCCCATGAAGCTGGCGTCGAAGCCGTTCTGTCCTGTGTGCCCTGTATCCGTGGACACGACGGCGAAGCCTCGCGCGAGCGCCGGTGTTCCGCCGCTGGCGGTTGCACCGAGCGGCGGTTGAACGCTGCCGTTGAGCCCACCGCCACCTTGGAAGAGAAAGCGCCCATTCCACTCTCCGGGAAGAGCCAGCGCGAAGCCGATGCCATAGGGCTTGCCATCCGCACCTGTGCGTCGATCGAGTACACCGTCAAGACGGCAGTACGCCGGCAACGTGATCGGGTTCGCCGGGGCTCCCGGGCCGCCACGCGGCGGCGGTGAGCCTGCCGCAAACCACTCGGCCTTCGTGATGGAGAGCTCGAGCCCGGGAATCTTCAATGACGTGAGCGCCGCGCAGGCGGTCGCATCTCGTGTTGTCTGCGCCGACGCCGCAGAGGCGAAAGGCGCCGAACAGAACGCCAGCAGCACGATTGTCGCTCGGGTCCGCACCCGCATCAGAACCTCCTGGTCAGCAATGCCGCCGGGCCGATTTTAGCCGCGCTCAGAAGAACAGGCGAATACCGCCATTGATGACACGACCGTCGAGCGGTGCCCACGCACCGACAGTCCAGCGGCCGTCTGGATGGCGTTCCGGGCGCACGAGTGGATCGTAGTAGGTTTGCCGGACATTACCGAGATTCTCCGCGTTGACGAAGACGCGTAAACGCTCGAAACGCTTCTCGATGAGCGCCCCGAATATGAATTGGCCGACGCCACGTGTCCGAAACGGGTTCTCGTCCAGCGATTGCCGTCCGACGTAATACAACTCGAGTCCTGCACGGCCCCAATTCTCAGTCTCATACATGAAGTCGAGCGTCCCGTAGTGGCGAGGCGTCAACGGTACCTCGCGCCGCGTGGCAGACTCTTCGTCGAACTCGCGCGACTGCACGAAGGCATACGTGGCCACCGCGAGAAAGGGTCCCGATCGGTAACGACCCAGCGCCTCGCTTCCGATCGTCTGCGTCGAGCCGCTGGCGTTGACGAAAATGAACGGACGATCTGGCTGTACACCGGGACGGCCCGAGCCGTCGATCAGCTGGACCGGATTTCGAACTGTCGAGGCAAAAAACGTCCCTGTCACTTCGAGGCCGCCCACTCGCTTCGTCACATCGACGGAACTACCCCATGCCCGTTCGGCTTTCAGCCCTTCGAGCGGCGCGACCCGCGACAACCCTGTTTCGTCGGTGTCTTCGACGAACGGCGTCGGAGCGAACGCGCCACCGCCCGCTGACACGCGAACGGTCCACTCCGTGTTCGGGCGCCACAGCAGCGACCCGCGCGGCGATGCCAGCGCGCCGTACTCGTCATGCGCGTCGAGGCGGCCACTCAGCGAGGCCCGGATCGACCCCGCGCCGAATTCGTCCTGTCCGAAGACGGCGGGGGCGTTGAACGAGTAGCCGAACATCGGCAAGTCGCGCGCGTCGTAGCCATCGTGCTGATAGGCGCCGCCCACGACCCACGTGTGCCGCGTGGATGCTCCCTGCAGCGAGATCTCTCCGAATCCGGTCGATCGCACACCGCGCTCGCGTGCCTCGCCGAACGTCCGATCCTGTGCCTCACGCGCGTACGATCCACGAACTGACACCAGGCGTGATGAAGCCAGGGCTCGCCGCATGACGCCGCCCAGATCGCCGCGCGAAGTTCCCAGTGATTCCTCGAAGGGAGCGCCGTCTGGCGCCACGCGCCCGTCGAGTGTGCCTCCTCGGCGATCTTCGAAAATCCCTCCTCCGGTCGCCATCACCGTCGTGCCTTCCCCATTGGAGTAGAAGACCCGTGGACGCACCATCCCGCGCTCGTAACCCGCCACATCGGTCCAACCATCGTCATCGAGATCGCGCCGGTTCTGCCGGTGGTAACCGCTGATCAATGTCCACGTCCATCGATCGCGGGGCGTATCGGCGAGCCAGACGGTCGCGTCGCTTCCGCCGAGCGATGTCATATTGAGCAGTGCTTCTCGTCCTGACGCGATTGGACGACGGGATACGAGATTGATGACGCCGCCAAGCGCGGACGCTCCGTAGAGCGCTGATGCGGCACCCTTGATGATTTCGACCTGCCCCAGATCGAGCGGTGGAACCTGGAGCAGGCTGAAGGAGTCACCTTGTCCGCCGTACAGCGGCAACCCGTCGGCGAGCACCTGACTGTAGCGCCCGTTCAAGCCCTGGATCCGGACGTTTGCCGCTCCGAGTGACGGCGCCGTTGGCTGGACGCGGAGACCTGTGGTCTCGCCGATCAGCATCGCGACGCTTCCCGGCGTCATCAGCGCCTTCTCTTCGATCTCCTCGCGATCGATCACCTCGACGCGCAGCGGCTGGTCCTGAATTCGAGTGGGCGAACGAGAGGCGTTGACGACGACCTGATCTTCGAATTCGGGCAGCCGCTCGAGTTCCACGTCGATGGTTTGGCGCAGTGCGGTCACATGGACCGTCGTACTGAGAAAGCCTTCGGCTTCGACGGTCACATCCGCTGGCAGTCCCGCAACGGTGAATGGCACAAGACCGCGAACGTCGGTTTCAGCCGACTGTCCGGCGCCGCTGACGCGAGCACCTGCGAGAGGGCGGCCATCCGCCGTCACATGAATCGTCAGGGTCTGTTGCCCGGACGCTTGTGCAGGCAGGAAGAGCGTCAGGAGCAAGACAAGGCACGCGGGCATGTCGAAGGAACTACCGGTCCCAAGGAAGTACCGGATGCAGGGCGCGAGCACCCTCGATCTCGAGAAGACGCCGCTTGGTGTCGACACCACCCGGCGCGGAGAACCCTCCCGACTTGCCGCCGGCCGCGAGCACGCGATGACACGGGACGATGATGGCGAACGGATTGCGCCCGAGCGCTTGCCCCACGGCACGCGAGAGACTCACGTCGCCGAGACGGATGGCGATGTCGCCGTATGTGAGAGTCTCGCCGAAAGCAATCGTACGTGCTTCAAGGTACACACGCCGATCGAACTCGGGGACTCGACTCATGTCGAGCGCCACCGACGACAGATCGCGAGCCTCGCCCATCATTAGGCGCTGGATGCTGTCAATCACGGCTTTCACCTCGAGCGGAACGGTCCTTTCTTCCGCTTCGGGGTGGTGTCTCCTCATGCGGCTGCGTATCGCGCCATCATTGCGCTCTGGAAGCTTCAGACCGACGATTCCGTCCGGTCCCCACGCGATCGCGCATCGTCCAATCGTCGTGTCGAAGAGTGCGAAGCCTTCGGAGGTCATAACTGCTCCGGCGGTGCAGGTGGTTCACTTGGCGCTAACACGACGGCCCGATGCTCCTGAGCAAACATGTCCCAGACCGAAAGGAACAGCGCCGCAAGCACCGGACCCGCCACGAACCCGGCAGGGCCGAAGACGGATATTCCACCGAGCGTCGACAGCAGGACCATGTAATCCGGCATCCTCGTTTCACGGCCGACGACGATGGGCCGCAGGATGTTGTCGGCAGTGCCGACGACCAGCGCGCCGCCGGCGGCCAGAATGATCCCCTTCGTGATTGAACCGGTCAGCATCAGGAAGATCGCGGCAGGACCCCAGACAACGGCAGGGCCGACGAGCGGTATCAGCGAGAGCATCGCCATGATCACGCCCCAGAACACCGGAGCGCGGAGATCCAGCGCGAGGAAGAGCAAACCGCCCAATGCGCCTTGCACCAACCCGATGAGCAGCGATCCCTTCAGCGTCGCTCTGGTCACGCTGGCGAACTGACTGAAAAGCGTCCGTTGCCGCGTGACGCCCATCGGGATCGCATCTCCGAGCACACCTACGAGACGATCACCATCGCGAAGAAAGAAAAAGAGGAGATAAAGCATCAGCCCCGTCTTGGCCACGACGCTCAACAGATTCTGACCGACTACGACTGCCCGCGTGGCGATCGTTTGGGCCGCGAGTCCGGCGGCCTGGAAAATTCGCTGTTGGATGGAACCAGGCTCGATTCCAATACGGAGACTCAGGTCCTCCAACATCGGGCTGACGCGGGTCAGATACGCCTGAACATCAAGACTCCCGCTCTGAATACGGTTGTAGAGGTTCACTGCCTCCTGCGAGACGGCGAGGCCGAGCAGTATGAGGGGGACGAAGACGACGAGGACAATGATCAACAGACTGATGAGCGCCGCGCGCGTCTTCTTGCCCCTCATCAGGACTTCGAGCTGGCGCTGCAGCGGATTGAATATGACGGCAAGTACGGCTGCCCAGAACACTGGCTCGATGAAATCGAGCGTGAGCCAGAGAAACGCCACGGTGACGACAGCGAGGACAATGAGGAACCACGCCCGCTGGATCGCTTGCTGCTCCATGTGATCTGCAAGGATACGTCGCTAGACGTAGTACTGCTTGTACATCCCGCGACGGAACAGCCACCCGCCGAGCGGCCCCAGCCATTGCAGGACGTAGTACATGTGCCCCAGATCCATCAGCTCGATCAGGTTGCCGTCCATGTCTTTCGCAAAGAAAAACGAGTGCCCGCGCGGGGAGCGCTCAGGCTTGCTGACGCAGACCACTCCCTTGCTCGTCAGATACCGATGCCAGCGGTCCAGGCCACGGACATTGAACGAAATGTGCGTGAGGCCCACCTGATTCCAGGGAACCGGAATCGCTGCCCGCTGTGGCGTGAACTCGAAGATCTCGAGCACGCCGCCACCGGGGACGCGAATCCATCCAATCTTGCAGCTGGGCGCAGCGCTCTCCACTCCGAAGAAGGTCCGCACGCGATCGGGCGGCGTATCCGCGACGCCGACGAGCGGACACCCGAAGACATCCCAATAGAAGCGAACGGCCTTGTTGAAGTCCGACACCGTAATGCCGACGTGGCTGAACGATCGCGCTCTCATATTCGGCTCTGGGCTCCCGGCTCCCGGCTCTGGGTGACCGGCTCTCGTTTCTCGGTTGTACGCGGAGGCGGCTCGTCCCTGATGTAATCGGCCACGCGCAACGCTTGCGCGGCGATCGTCAGGCCAGGATTGACGGCGGCCGACGAGGGGAAGAACGAGGCATCGACGACGAACAGGTTCGGCACGTCGTGCGCGCGACAGTAGGAGTCGAGCACCGACGTTCGCGGATCGGATCCAAAGCACAACGTGCCGCACTGGTGCGTCGTGTTGGTATTCCCGAGCGAGTGTGTCACGGGGAATCGCAAGCCGAGCCGGGCCAGGATGCGCTTCATCTCGGCGACGAGCTCGCGATGGGCCTTCACGTTGGTCTGCCGGTAATGCAGGACGATGCGCCCCGTGCTATCGAGCGTGACGCGATTGTCCTCGACCGGCAGATCTTCCGACATCGCCAGCCAGTCATACCCGCGATCGACCCACCAGTTGTAGATCGAGAGCGGAATCCACCGGCCCCACCACGGTGCGTGCAGCTTCGCCATCAAGCCGTGTGTGCGGCCTTGTGCCTGAATCTGACCGAGTGGATAGCCTCCGTTCGGGCCGGTGAGGTAGAAGTCGTTGATGGCGATCGTCTTGGAAAAGGTCGTGTCGTTTCGGCGGCGCAGGTCGACCGCTTCGATCATGGTCGCCAGATGCGCCATGTAGCGCTTTCCCACCAGGCCCGACGAATTGGCGATCCCGTCCGGATGCGCCGCGTTCGCAGATCGCAGCAAGAGCGCCGCCGAATTCACCGCGCCGCAGGAGACGATGACGATCGCCGCGCTCGCATGAACGACCTGGCCTCCCCGCTCGATTTCGACCGCTTCGATCCGCTTGCCGGACGCGTCGGTCAGGAGCCGGCGGGCGAATGCTCCGGTCCACAGCGTGACCGTTGGCTTCCCCACTGCCTCTCGAACGCACAACACGTCTGCGTCACTCTTGGCCTGCACACGGCACGGAAAGGAATTGCACGTGTTGCACAGCACGCATCCTCCCGGTTCGCCAGGTTTGATGAGGCCGAGTGGCAGCGGCGATGGGTGCAGTCCCTGAGCCCGCAGCCGCGTGACGATCGCTGCCATCGCCCGCGCGTGCGGGATCGGATCGTACGGATATGGCGCGTGATGATGTGGCTCGGTTGGATCGAGGCCGTCCTCGCCGTGGACGTGATACAGGCGCTCGGCCTGTTCGTAGTACGGCTCCAGAGTGTCGTAATCGATCGGCCACGCCGGTGACGTGCCCTCGACGTGTTCGATCGCGTGAAAGTCTTCGCGACGGAGGCGATAGAGGACGCTGCCCCAGAACTTCGTGTTGCCGCCGACGCAGTAGTGCGTGTAGGGACGGAACGATCGACCGCCCTCGTCGATCCACTGCTCGGTCGTGCGATAACGCAGATCTTTCCAGACGGCGACCGGGCTCCAGTTCTCTTCTTCCTGCGGCACGAACGTGCCGCGCTCGACGATGAGGATCCGGGCACCGCTGCCCGCCAGCGCCTGGGCGATCGTGCCGCCACCGGCACCGCTGCCGATGATGATGATGTCGTAGGAGTCGTTCTGCATCGTGCCGGGATGCCTAGCGCAGCACCGCGGTTGGGCTGCTGCCTTTCAGGCTTGCATAAATGCGATCCATGAGACGCTGATCCTCCATCGCTCGCTCGAGGCTCATGGCGGGCGACCGTCCTTCATGGATGGAAAGATGGAAATCGCGATACATGGCCTGATAGCCCCTGATATCGCGGAAACCAGGAAGCAGGATTCGCGGGAACCCTGCGCCGCGAACAACGACGAACAGACCGTTGGATTCGAACGTGATGATGGCTTTGCGGCCGAGCAGCTTCGAGAGCCGCATACCCTTGAAAAGCGACGGGACCTCGCGTGAGTAGTACAGCGCGCCCACAGCCCCGTTGTCGTATTCGAAAGCGACCATCATGCTCTTGGCGCGACGGTCGCCCCCGCCCACCGCCGGTGCCGGCCGGAATCCCTCGATACGCGTGATGCGCGGACCCAGACTGGCCGCGAGGTGCAGCCAGTGGATCCCCTCTTCGAAGAACGCGTCTCCCCCGGCCATTGTTTCATCGTTGCGCCAGTCCTCGGACGGCTTGAATTTCTTCGCCAGCGTAGTGAAGTGGCCGAACACCATGTCGCCGATGGCTCCACGCGCCAGCAACTTACGAAGGCAGACAGCCAGCGGCTTGTAGTGATCGTTCTCACCCACGAGCACAACCTTGCGCGCCGCGCCCCTGGCAGCCAGCACGGCCTCATAGTCCGAGAGGCTCGGGAAGGCGGGCTTCTCGACGAGGACGTGCTTTCCAGCGCCGAGAGCCTGCAGCGTCAATTCCAGGTGAAGGCGCGGCGGCACGGCCACGACGACCGCATCGACGCTCGTATCGGCGATCGCTTCACTGTAACTGCCGTAGCTCCGCCGGCCGCGATGTCTGCGGCGGAATTGCTCGGCTTTATCCCGATCCCGGCTCGCGTAGCTGCAGACAATATCGGATCGGAGGCGGCGGAGATGGCGGCTGTGCACGCGCGTGATGAAGCCGCAGCCCAGGAAAGCGAGGTGGACTGCGCCCATCAGCGAGTGGCTTGAAGAGGAACGTCGCCCCGTGTCAGTATCCGCGCCAGTTCGCAGTGGTCGACCAGGCCCATACGCTGCTGCTCAAGTCATTGTACTGAACGGAGGGCTCATGCGCCCTGTCGTGTGTATCGCGTGCTTCCTCGTCTTGATGCTCGCGCCCGCTCTGACGCGTGCTCAGGGCGCTGTCACTTCCGGACGCTCGTCCCCCAGAGACTGGATGCCGCCGCGGACTGCCGCCGGCCAGCCGGATCTACAGGGCGTCTGGCTGATTCACACCGCCACGCCGCTCGAACGTCCGAAGGTGCTCGAGGGGAGAACTCGACTGACCGATGACGAGGTTGCCGAATTCAGACGCCGGGCCGAACGTCTGTTTGGCGCGACCAACAGCGATTTCGCGGTGGGCGATGGCGTGTTCCAGGCAGTGCTGGCCAACCCCGAGAAATACACCAACCCGAATTCGACGCACGGCGCCACCGACATGATCGATCTCGAGTTCGACAACCGGACCTCGCTCATCGTCGAGCCGCAGGACGGCCGGATCCCGGCGCTCACACCGGAAGGTCGCAACCGGCAGACCGCCGTCAACGCGGCGTTCAGGCGACCGGCGGTGCCCGCCGACGTCGGCAACGCGCTGCGCTGCGTGTCATGGGGCGTGCCGCGTCTCGGCGGCCGCTACGGATCTGGCGACATGGCGTACTACCAGATTGTGCAGAGTCCGACCCACGTCGTGTTGTTCATGGAAGTCGGACACGAGGCGCGAGTCATCCCGATCGATGGCAGTGCTCACCTCTCGCCCACGCTCCGGCAATGGAACGGCGATTCCCGCGGTCACTGGGAAGGCAACACGCTCGTCGTCGATACGACCAATTTCTCGCCGAACAGCTATTTCATGGGATCGACCGAGCGGTTACACGTCATCGAGCGCTTCACGCGTACTGCCGCCGACACGATCACGTACGAGATGACGCTCGAGGATCCGACCACCTGGGCGAAACCGTGGACGGCCATGATGCCGATGAAATCGCGGCAGGAGACGCTCTACGAGTTCGCCTGTCACGAGGGCAACTACCACATCATGTCGGGAATGCTCCTGGCGGCGCAGGCGCAGCAGGAGACAGAACGCTGAGTTTTGGCGCGTCTAAAGAGAAATACGGTGCGACGGTGCGATGGTGCGATGGTGCGATGGTGCGATGGTGCGACGGGTCGGGGTGCGAGGGTCCGATCCGAAGGTGCGAGGGTCCGAAGGGCGTGAACCCTCGCACTTTCGAACCGTCGGACTCGACCGTCGCACTCTCGCACCCTCGTTCCATCGCACCGCACCAGATGTTTCTCAGCGCGCTGCTAAAGCGCCTCCGCTACGTGGGTCTTCACCCTTCGTTATACGCGACGCGAATGGCGCCAGTCATTCGATTGCGATCGTACTTCCCGCCCAGTTCGTCCTGGACCAGCTTGATCGTGTCGTCCAGCGTCTTGCCTTCCCTCTTGTGGGCAACCGTCCCAACACGCACGGCGGTCAAATACGCACGATAGTTGGTGACGAACGAGATATCGCCCATCGGCCCATGACTCGGAACGATGCGCTTCGGCTGAAGCTTCTCGAACCGGTCCATGCTGGCCAGCCAGGTCGCAATCGTCGAGTCCGCTCCGATCGCCGGCAGCGCGCTCATGGCCACATCACCCGAGACGAGAATGCTGTCGGGCTCGACGAAGAAAGCCGTGTCGCCGGCCGTGTGATTGAAACCCATGGCCATCAGACGAACGCGGACGCCCCCGAGATCGATGGTGTGCTCCTTGTCGAACGTGATGTCGGCTTTGCGGAAGTCGGCTCCCTGCAGCAGTTCTCCCACGGCCGGCGAGAAGCCGGCAAACCTCTTCGCGGTCTCCAGCTTGTCCGCGGCAATCTCCCTGACCTGATCGTTGGAGCGGATCATTTTCGTATTGGGCGGGAAGGCGTGTGCTCCGAGATCGTGCTCCGGGTGAATGTGCGTTGTCGCCAGGTAGAGCTCGCTGTTCTTGCTGATCTTGGCGACCTCGCGAAGGATGATTTCTCCGTTGCGTGCGCCGAGGCCGGTGTCGACGACGAGCGTCGCGCGGTAGCCGACGACGATGGCGACGTTGGGGATCAGCGGCGCGCTGTTATCGGGAATCACATGGACGTGCTCGGAGATCTTCTCGGTCACGCCTTCTCTGATGAGAGGAGTCGGAATCGGACCTCGTTGCGCGGATGCGACGCTCGCGGCCGCCACGATCAGCACAAAGACCGTCACGGTTTGCACAATTCGCATGGATGAAAGCCTCATTGAAGGAACGCACTGGCCAGGCCGAGAAATAGAAAAAATCCCATCGCATCGGTGATGAACGTAAGCAATACGCTCGATCCGTACGCCGGATCGCGCCCGGTCGAGTGTAGTCCAAATGGAATGGCCACTCCTGCCACGGCCGCGACGACGAGGTTGAGCACCACCGCACCGGTCATGACTGCTCCGAGAGCGTAGTTGGCATAGAGCGCCACGGCCACGATGCCGACGACCACTCCCCAGATCGATCCGTTCAGCAGGCTGACCAGCAGCTCCTTGCTGAGAATGCGCCTGGCACCGGAACCACGCACCTGGTCGCCGGCGAGCGCCCGAATCATGATCGCCATTGTCTGGTTGCCGGTGTTCCCACCGATGCTGGCGACGATCGGCATCAGGGTGGCGAGAGCCGACAGGTCTCGGATCGTGTGCTCGAACTGGCCAATCACGCGCGATGCGAGGAACGCGGTGACGAGATTGATTCCAAGCCATGGCCAGCGGTTCAGCGCGCTGTCCACCGGGCGCGCGAATAGATCCTCGTCCCGCGTGAGACCGGCTTGCTTGAGTGTTCGCATGTCGGCCTCGGCGCGTACGAAATCCATCACGGCATCGACCGTAAGACGGCCCACGAGCTTGCCGCGAGCATCGAGTACAGCAGCAGAGACGAGGTCGTAGCGTTCGAAGGCGCTCGCCGCCTGCTGCACCGAATCGACGGCCCCGAAGGTCGTTGAGTCGGCTTCGACCGAGGCAAGCACCGGCAAAGAGGGATCCGCCAGCAGCAGCGCTTGCAGCGGAATCGATCCGCGCAGCACATTTCTCGCATCGACCACGAAGAGACGATCGGTCTGCGGCGGCAGCTCGGCACGCGATCGCAGATCAGCGAGCGCCTGCTGAATCGTGTGGGTCTCCGGCACGGCGACCCACTCGTGCGTCATGTGGTGCCCAATCTGCCCCTCGTCGTACTGAATCGTCGCCTCGAACGCCTGTCGATCTCGCGACTCGAGCGTTCGCGATGCCTGTTCCAGCACCTCGGGCGGCACGTCCTCCGAGATGTAGCCCAAATCCTCCGGGTCCAGCGTCGTCAGCAGCGCAACCAGGGCGTCGCGCTCCGTGCATTCGACCAGCCACGCCCGCACCGCGCTCGATACCTCCACGAACACCAGGCCCGCCTTATCGGCGTCAATCTGATCCCAGACCGTTTGTCGATCCACTGGCGGGAGCGCTTCGAGCACGAATGCCACGTCGGCGGGATGCATCGCCCTCAGACGCTTGTGGAGCTCGACCAGGTTTTGACGATGTTGCAGACTCTCCAGCAAATCGCGTTTGGGACCTTCCTGGCGATGGGTGAGCGTCTCGAGGACACGATGTCTGTCGAGCACTCTCGTCACATCGTCGAGGCTCTGCTGAAGGCGCGATTCCGGCCTAACGGTTGTCATAGGGACCCACCCAAGTGTGTGGCTAACGATAATAGGTCCGTGACGAAGGCGGCGCTATCACGCCGTAATGACGGCGCGCGCGTGACAGCCGCCATAATGGAGGCATGCCATCCTGGCGGCTGCCCGGCGCTCTCGCCGCTCGTTTACACGAGACGGCGCGGGCAGATCGATGGGATGTGCCGGTTGCGAGCTTCGCGGCGGTCCTGGAACGGAGCGCCGGGAGGGCATTCGCAACGTCGCCGGATTCGCGTGAACTCGAGCGACATCTGACGTCGTTGCACCTGGAGGACCTGGCGCTGGCGTGTGCCTGCGCAAGCGGGCACGAAGGCGCCTGGGAGCACTTCGTGCGAGAGTACCGCCCGCTGTTGTACAGGGCAGCCGATGCCATCGATCCCCGTGGCGGCTCACGCGAGCTTGCTGACTCACTCTATGGAGAGTTGTTTGGCGTTGTCGAGCGAGCTGGCGAACGGCGATCGCTCTTCCAGTATTTCCATGGCCGCAGCAGTCTCAGCACGTGGCTCCGGGCCGTGCTCGCTCAGCGTCATGTCGATCGTGTTCGAACCACGCGTCGATTCGAGTCACTGACGGCTGAAGATGGCGGGTCGAAAGAGCCACCCCAACATGATCCCGACCCCAGTCTCGTGCAGGCAGGCGGGGTTCGTCAGCCGCACGCGGAGAGGTATGTCGAGGTGATGCGGCGCGCAGTATCAGCAGCCGTCGCGCGTTTGACGCCAAAGGACCGGCTCAGGCTCGGCTATTACTATGCAGATGACCTGACGCTCGCTCAGATTGGCCGCGCGCTCAAAGAGCATGAAGCGACCGTCTCGAGGAACCTCGCGAGGGCGCGTCGCGATATCCGGCGCGATGTAGAACGTCAGCTGCGCGACCAGGAACACATGAGTCCTGGCCAGATCCAGGAGTGTTTTGCTGCCGTGGTGGACGACGTCGGTGCGCTGGACGTGACCGATCTTCTCGGCAAGCGCAAGGACTCGCGGGACGAACGTTCAAAGGAAAGACCTGAGGGAGCCAGTGCCTGACCACGACCGCGACCGATCGGTGGAAAACGTCCTGCGGCACGTGCTGTCCGATGGCGCGTCATCACAGAAGCAGAGTATCTGCCCGGACGCCGAGACGATTGCCGCGTGGCATGAGGGGGCACTGGGTACGGCAGATGCAACGGCCATGGAACGTCACGTCGCTGACTGCTCTCGATGCCGCGCATTGATGGCGGCATTCATCCAGACCACTCCCGCAACCCCAGTTGTCGAGTCAATATGGCGGCGATGGCATCTGGGATGGGCGGTTCCGCTTGCCACTGCGGCCACTGCCGCCGCGCTGTGGATCGCCGTTCCCCGAAACACATCGTTACCAACACCGTCTGGCGAGAGCCGGACGGTGTCGGTCGACGCCGTTGCTCCAGCGGCTCCAGCGGCCACACCTCCTTCCGCCGCCGCTGCACCCCCGGCTTTGACACAGACGGAGTCACTCCAGGTAGCACGGGCGTTCGCCATACGCGAGAAGAGCGAACCTGCCAGCGAGCAGGAGTCCGCGTCGAAGCCTTCAGAAGATCAGCGTGCGGCTGCTACAGCACTGTCGGCACGCATTGAGGCGGACAAACGTGAAGACGCGAACAGTGCCAGGCCGCAAGGTGCCGCTGCACCGGAAGCCGCTGTCGCGCCGCGAGTCGCGACGGTGACGCGAGCTGCCACGCTGCGCGAAGAGATTGCGATTGCGCTGACCGAAATCGTTGCCCCGGGGGGTACGGCTCGCTGGCGAATCGTCGGTGGCCGGCGGATCGAGCGGGCGCCCGGCCCCGGCGGTGAATGGGCGTCGGCCTTAATCGACGCGCCCGATCCTCTTACCGCGGGCGCCGCACCGTCGGCCACAGTGTGCTGGATCGTCGGCCGCCGGGGCGCCGTTTATGTCACGGCCGACGGCATGCGTTTCGTACGTGTTCCCTTCCCTGAGATGTCAGACCTCGTGTCTGTCACCGCAACCGACGTGCAGAGAGCCACCGTGTCGAGCGCCGACGGACGTTCCTGGACAACCGTCGACCAGGGACGAACGTGGTCGGCAGGACAATAACTTCGAAAAAACTTCCAACGTCCAACTCCCAACTCTCCAGGGTGGGAGTTGGGAGTTAGAAGAATCGTGTAGGCTATGGGGCCGGAGAGGCCGCGCGTGCGCGCGCGGGACATGATGACCCAGCTTTCGATTAAAGTGAACGGCCGGCTGCGCAAGGCGCAGGTCGAGCCGCGCACGCTTCTCGTTCATTTTCTGCGCGAGCAGTTGAATCTCACCGGCACGCACGTGGGCTGCGATACGAGCCAGTGTGGTGCCTGCACTGTCCTCGTCGACGGGCGGAGTGCCAAGTCCTGCACGATGTTCGCCGTGCAGGTCGACGGTTCCGACGTGACCACGATCGAAGGGCTGGCTAAAGACGGTCAGCTGCATCCGCTGCAGAATGGCTTCTGGGAAGAGCACGGTCTGCAATGCGGCTATTGCACGCCCGGCATGATCATGGCCGGCGTCAACCTTCTTGGCGAGAATCCAAACCCGAACGAGCGCGAGATTCGCGAAGGTCTGTCGGGTAACTTCTGCCGCTGCACCGGGTATCAGCACATCGTGAACGCGGTGCAGAACGCCGCGGGAAGGAGATAGGCCGTGCCTGCCACTCCTGTCCTCCCGAAACTTGTCGGCCAGCGCGTGAAGCGCCGCGAAGACCCGCGCCTGATCCAGGGGCGCGGCACCTACGTCGACGACCTGAAGATTGTCGGCATGCAGCATATGGCCTTCAAGCGAAGCGACATCGCGCATGGCCGCATCCAATCGATCGACGTCAGCGCCGCGCAGGCGATGGAAGGCGTCGAAGCTGTCTTCACCGGGAAGCAAATCGCCGAGTTCGTGGCACCGATGCCGATCGGGACTCCGTTCCCCTCACCGGATCACCGTGCGCTCGCCACCGACGTCGTCCGGTATGCGGGCGAGCCCGTGGCGCTGGTGGTCGCCTCCGATCGCTACATTGCTCGCGATGCTGCGGACGCCATCGTCGTGTCCTACGATCCTTTGCCGGTGGTCGTCGATCCTGAACTGGCGATGACCGGTAAACCCACCGTCATTCATGAGAAATTCGCGAACAACCTGGCGGTTCCGCTGGTGCCGAGCGGTACGGGCTGCACGCCTGACGGCTCGGTAAGGGACGATACGGCGGTCGACCGCGCGTTCGCGCAAGCCGAATTGGTCATCACGCAGCGGATGGTCAATCAACGGCTGGTGCCGAACGCAATGGAGCCTCGTGGTGTCGTCGCACACTACGAACAGGGCAAGGACTATCTCACCATTTGGTCCTCGACGCAGAACCCCCACATCCTGCGGTCGATGATCGCCGGCATGCTGGGGATGGGTGAACACCAGGTGCGCGCGGTCGCGCCTGAAGTCGGCGGTGGTTTCGGCGCCAAGATCAACATCTACGGCGAGGAATACGTCGCTGCCGCGGTGTCGAAACGGCTCGGCATGCCGGTCAAGTGGATCGAGGATCGCGCCGAGGCGTTCGTCGCGACGACCCACGGCCGCGACATCATCGGCTACGTAGAGCTCGCTGCCAAGCGTGATGGCACCGTGCTCGGCCTCAAGATGCGGCTCATTGCCGATATCGGTGCCTACAACATGCTGCTCACTGCCGCCATCCCCACGCTCACCATGCTGATGGCCAGCGCCACGTACGACATCCCCGCGATCCGCACAACGCTGACCGAGGTCTTTACCAATAAGACACCGACCGATGCGTATCGCGGTGCGGGTCGACCGGAGGCGACCTACTTCGTCGAGCGCGCCATGGACATGCTCGCACGCGAGCTGAACATGGATCCCGCCGATGTTCGTCGGAAAAATTTCATCAAGGCGGACAAGTTCCCGTTTCAGACGCAAATGGGCGCAGTGTATGACTCGGGCGACTACGCGAAGGCACTCGACGCTGCGCTCCTTCACTCCAAGTGGGACGAGCTCAAAAAGGAGCGTGACGCGGCCAAAGCACAGGGGCGGCTGGTTGGTCTTGGCCTCTCGATGTACGTGGAAGTCTGCGGCATCGGTCCCTCCGCCACGCTTCCGACGGGCGGATGGGAGCACGCCAACATCACGGTTGAGCGCGATGGCCGAATCACGGCGACGACCGGCGCGTCGCCGCACGGGCAGGGTAACGAGACCACGTTCGCACAGATGGTGGCAGACCAGTTCGGCGTCGCCTTCGATGACGTCACCGTGCTGCACGGGGACACCGCCGTCGTCAAACAGGGAATCGGAACCTTCGGGAGCCGATCGCAAGCCGTAGGCGGAACGGCCCTGCACATGGCGTCGAAGAAGGTGAAGAAGAAGATGGCGGCGTTTGCCGCCTCGCTCCTCGAGGCAAGCGAAGACGATCTGGTGTTCGAGAACGGCACGATTGGGGTAAAGGGATCACCGGCCGCGTCATTGAAGTTCCAGGCGGTTGCCGCCTTTGCCTACATTCCCGTCCCGCTACCGCGTGGGCTCGACGAGCCAGGGCTGAGCGCGGACGCCTATTTCGAGCCGCCGAACAACACCTACCCGTTCGGTTGCCACATCTCCATGCTCGAGATCGATCGCGAGACTGGTGAGCCCACACTCCTGAAGCTCGTCGCCGTCGACGATGCCGGTCATTTGATCAACCCGTTGATCGTGGAAGGACAGATTCACGGCGGCCTGGCGCAAGGTATTGGCCAGGCGATGATCGAGGAAGCCGTCTTCAACGAGGACGGTCAGCTGGTGACCGGCTCGTTCATGGACTACGCGCTCCCCCGTGCAACCGATTTCCCACATTTCGAACTTCACAGCACCGTCACGCCAACTCCCGTGAATCCACTCGGTGCCAAAGGTGTCGGTGAGGCGGGCACGCTGGGCTCGACGCCCAGCATCGTCTCCGCCGCGGTTGACGCGTTGAGCGGTTTCGGCGTGAAGCACATCGACATGATGCTGCGGCCCGAGAAGCTGTGGCGAATCATTCACGGCCCTCGACAGAGCTCGGGCCAGGGAGGCGTGGCGTGATCCCGACCGCATTCGATTATCAACGTGCCACGTCCATCGACGACGCGCTGACGAAGCTGCAGGCAGCGAGCGGTGGAAAACTGATTGCCGGCGGCCACAGCCTGGTGCCGTTGATGAAGCTCCGGCTCAGCGAGCCGGCGGTGTTGATCGACGTCGCCAGGATTCCGGGCTTGTCCGGGATCAAGGAGAAGGACGGCAAGATCGAGATCGGGGCCGCGACGACGCATCGTGAGGTTGCCGCATCCGCACTGCTCAAGCAGGTGTGTCCGGTCATCGCCGATACCGCGATCGAGATCGGTGATCCGCAGGTGCGCAACCGCGGCACGCTCGGCGGCAGCCTGGCGCACGCCGATCCGGCGGCCGACTATCCTGCCGTGATGCTGGCCGTCGACGCCGAGATTCACATCAAAGGCATTCAGGGTTGGCGCACGGTCAAAGCGAACGAGTTCTTTCAAGGACTGTTCACCGTCGATCTGGCGCCCAATGAGATCATCGCGGGTGTACAGTTCAACCCGATCAAGTCGGCGGCGTACGCCAAGCTTCATCAGCGCGCTTCGCACTTCGCCATTGTCGGCGTCGCGGCCGCCGTGGACGTGAAGGGTGGCCTGTTTCAGTCGGCACGAATCGGGTTGACCGGTGCGACCACTCACGCGGTTCGTCTCACGGCAGTCGAGCAGGCGCTGGCCGGAAAGCCGGCGACGAAAGAGACGATTGCCAGCGCGTCGGCCGTAGCCACGGTGGACGAGGTGAACTCGGACATCCACGCGAGCGATGAGTACCGCCGCGCGATGATCAAAGTGTTCACGCGCCGGGCGCTCGAAGGCGCGCTGGCGCGCGCGCAGTAATCCGATCCTGGCGATCGCGCAGATTGCCGGAGTCGTCGACGGCTCTTGGGCGTGCGGCGGAGTGAAAGGAACTTCGCAACTTTCTGAGGCTGTTATATGCGTTACCGATGGCTCGTTTCGATTTGTGCGCCTGCCGTCCTGCTCGTGATCGTCTCGGGATTCCCACCACGTCTCATCGCGCAGGCGCCGCAAACGGCGGCGCCGTCGCGGTCTGCGACGAGCGCCAGCCGCTGGTCGGCGCGTACGCCGGACGGCCAGTTCGACCTGGAGGGTGTGTGGGACTTCAGCACGATCACGCCGCTCGAACGGCCCAATGGCCTCGACAAGCAGACGTTCACCGACGAGGAGGCCGTGGCGTTCGAGCGCGATGAAAACCAGCGCCAGAACCGCGATCTCATCGATTCCAAAAAAGGTGGCGGTCAATACCTGCCCGGCAGCGTCATCCCCTACAACGAGTTCTGGTACGAGCGAGGCAACAAGATCATCGGCGACAAGCGGACGTCGCTCATCATCGATCCGCCAGATGGCCGCATTCCGGCGCTCACGCCAGCGGCTCAGAAGACGCTCGATGCACAGGCCGCCATCGCGCGCGAGGAGCAGCTTGGCCAGGTTCGCGCGGATTCACCGCAATCCCGCTCGCTTGCCGACCGCTGCATCCTTGGCTTCAACGCCGGTCCCCCAATGACGCCTGGCGCGTACAACAACTACGTACAGATCACCCAAGGCCCAGGCCTCATCACCCTGCTCGTCGAAATGGTGCACGACGTGCGTGTCGTCCCCGTCGATGGGCGTCCGCGTCTACCGTCCGCGATCCGCCAGTACAAAGGTGAGTCGCGTGGACGATGGGAGGGACGCACGCTGATCATCGAGACGACGAATTTTCTTCGTGAGACCAGCTTCCGCGGGTCGAGCGCCAATCTCCATCTCGTCGAGCGCCTGACGCGCCTCGACGCGAACACCCTTCTCTACGAATTCACGGTTGACGATCCGAAGACGTGGACGAAGCCGTGGACCGCGGCCATTCCGATGAAAAGAGTGGACGCGCCGATCTACGAATACGCCTGCCATGAGGGTAACTACGCGTTGCGCAATATCCTCGCGGGCGCACGCGCGCAGGAAAAGTAGCGATGCGACGATTGGCTTGTGCAACGGCGATACTGCTGGCGACGGCGACGCTGTCGGCGCAGACTCGATCCACCAAGGCGCTTACTATCTATGTCGTCGACGTCGAAGGCGGCAATGCCACCCTCATCGTCGCGCCCACGGGTGAGTCGCTGCTCATCGACACGGGAAACACCGGCGCCGGCGCGGTGCGCGATGCCACGCGCATTCTGGCGGCGGCGCGTGACGCGGGTCTCTCGAAGATCGATCACCTGATCATCACCCACTGGCATGGCGACCATTACGGCGGATTGGCCGAGGTCGCCGCGCGCATTCCGATCGCGCACTTCATCGATCACGGTGCGAATGCGCAACCGAATCGCGTCGTCGACGATTTCCTGAAGGACACGTATCCCAAGCTGCTCGGCAATGCCAAACACACAGTGGCGAAACCCGGGGACAGAATCAGCCTAGGCGCCGTTGATGTGCGAATCGTGACGTCGGCAGGACAAGTCGTGTCGTCGCCACTGAGCGGGGCGGGTTCGCAGAATCCGTACTGCGCCAGCTTCAAGTCCGGCGACAACAATGCGGAAGATCCGCAGTCAGTGGGAAGCCTCATCACGTTTGGCCGCTTCCGGACGATCCACCTCGGCGATCTCACGAAGAACAAGGAATTCGAGTTGATGTGCCCAACCAATCGGCTCGGCACAGTCGATGTCCTGCTCGGCTTGCATCATGGCCAGGACACGTCGAACTCCGAAGTGCTGGTCCATGCCTTGCGGCCGAGGGTCGCAGTCATGAACAACGGGACACGTAAAGGTGGTCTGCCCGAGGTCATGAAGACCGTTTACACCTCGCCCGGTCTCGAGGACCTCTGGCAGATTCATTTTTCAGTATTGAGCGGGCAGGAGTTCACGATGCCTGGCGTATTCATCGCCAACTGGGTCGACGACCAGGCCCAGGCGATGCCGATTGACCCGGTGCCGCTGCCCGCCCCTGGCCCCAACGTACCACCGCCACCCGCGCACGAAGGCCCCGCCTATTGGATCAAAGTGTCCGCCCAGGAAGACGGGACGTTCACGATCACGAATGCCCGCAATGGCTTCTCGAAGGTCTACGCTCCAAAGTGATAAGCCGACAATCGCAGCCCGGCGAACGTGTCGTTGAATGCGACGACTGCGCTGTCGTTGCCGGCAGCGCCTGAGGCAACCATCAGCGGCAGCAGGTGTTCTTCCCGCGGATGCGCCGCCCGTGCCGCCGGCGCGCTCGCCCACTGCTCGAGGCGGCGGTTTCGCTCGGATGGTTCCTGCACCATTGCCTCGCGAAGCCACGCGTCGAAAGCCTCCGCAACCGGCGCTGCACGAGGATCGCGAAACGCGCGCAGGTTGTGGAACGTCATGCCACTGCCGATGATGTAGATCCCCTCGTCACGCAACGGGACCAGCGCGCGACCGATGGCCAGATGCTCAACAGGATCCAGGCCTCGTTTGAGCGATAGCTGCACGGCTGGCACGTCGGCGTCTGGATACGTGAGCTTCAACGGAATGAACGTGCCGTGGTCGTATCCGCGCTCGGCATCGGAGCCGCTTCGAATACCTGCATCGTTCAACAACTGTTGCACGCGTGACGCCAGACCGGGCGCGCCGGGCGACGGCCACGTGATCTCGTAGGACTCTGGTGGAAAGCCGTAGTAGTCGTAGAGGATCGGGGGATGCGGCGATGTCATCACCGTGGGCACGGGCTCTTCCCAGTGAGCCGAGACCACCAGCAAGGCTTTCGGCTGCGCGGGTGGAATCGCGCTCACCGATCGGAGATAGGCTGCCAGGCGATCGACATCCGACTTCGGGAAACCAATCTCGACGAACGGCCACGGACCGCCGCCGTGTGGCACGAACACGACGGGCATGCGGTCCATGGGGTTCCCTCTTGGTCCGACTGAAGCCGGACCAGTACAGTCGGTCCGGCTAAAGCCGGACACTACGCTTACGAGTCCAGGCCCAACGCGCGGAACATCACCAGACGCTGCTCGCGGATTGGATCGTTCACCAGCTTGGTCTCGTTATTGAACACCATCGTCGGGCGATCCGTTGCGTCGTAGGGAGTCCAGCGCGGCAGCTTCGGCGTATTCGGGTTGCCGCTTCGCGCGAACGCGATCCAGGTATCGCTGACCTTGTCGGCCAGCGCCATCGCCTCTGGTCCTCCACCCGTGAGCCGCGTTGCCGCCTTGACGTTGTCGAAGGCGAACGGAATCTCGATCGTATGCGGAGACTTCAGCCGGCCGCCGTCAACGGGCGTCTCCCACCGGAAGTAATAGAGGTACACGGGCCCTTTCCCGAGCGCCGCGCGGCGTTCCGCGATCTTCATCACGGGACCGCTGTAGCGATGATCGCTGGCGATCAGGAAGTAGAGATCGGAGGCACTCGCGCCGGGATTCGCCTTCTGGTAGACCTGGATCGCGTTGTCGGCGTGAGTACCGAGCAACGTACGGATGCGGCTGCGCATCGCTGCGTCAGTCAGCTCGAAGTCTTCAGGTCGGGCGCTCGACGTCAACTCCGTGCGCGTCGAACCGAGCATCAACGGCACGTCCGCCGACACATTCGATGCCACAGGATGGAATGGGTGCTGTGGAATGAAGATCCCGTCGACCAATGGGGAGAACCCCTGCGTCATCTGGTCGACGTTCATCTTTCGCACCACCTCGAAATACGCGCCCATGAGCTTGTCGAGCGGGATCTTCTGAAGCTCGCGCGCCTGTCCCCGCGTGAGCCCGAGCGTCGTCATCAACTCCCGGGCGACCCGCGTCCCCTGCGCGCTCTCCACCAGCCTCACTGTTGCACCGCTTTCAATCACCGCGCGGTGAAACAGTCCCTTGGCCTTCGGCATGGCGAGCAAGGTCGCGACCTTGCGGCCTCCGCCCGACTGGCCGAAGATCATCACGTTCCCCGGGTCGCCGCCGAACCGCGCGATGTTGTCGCGAACCCATTCGAGGGCGAAGACGATGTCGAGCATCCCGGCATCGCCAGAGCCGGCGAACTCCGGGCCACCGGCTTCCTCGAGCGAAGTGAAGCCGAGGACATTCAGGCGGTGATTGATCGTCACGACAACGACGTCACCTCGCTTCGCCAGGTTTGCGCCCTCGGTCACCGGTGACGATCCAGAACCCGTGGCAAAGCCTCCGCCGTGGCACCAGAACATCACGGGGCGCTTGCGTCCATCGCCGAGCGCGGGCGTCCAGACGTTGAGAACGAGACAGTCTTCGCTCTCGGCAGGAAGGCCAGCGCCGGCGACGGCGAGTGGTGAGGCGTTTCGGGCCGCGCCCGGCTCGCGCTGCGGCGCGCTTGCGCCATAGGCGAATGCATCGCGCACATCCGTCCACTTAGCGGGAGCGACCGGTGGCATGAACCTGTTCTTGCCGGCCGTGCTCGCGCCGTACGGGATGCCTTTGAAGATCTTGATGCCCGAGACCTCGGTGCCGCGCACACGGCCGTACGCCGTTTCGACGATTACGGGCGAACCATCCTGGGCGAATACGCTCGCTAATCCAGCGCTCGACGCCGCGATCAACAACCCGGATTCTCGAAGGAAGTCTCGACGGGATCGCATCGTGATCATGTCAGGATCCTTTCAACGCGCGGGCTGAAGCCCGCGCTCTCCGAACAACAAATCAACGTAGAGCGGGGGCGTGAGCTCCCGCGGACATCCGCGGTCAACTCAATTTTCCCTGCAGGCAGGTAAAGAACCGGTCCTGCATCATTTTCGATACACCAGAGATCAGCCGCTGCCCCACGCGCGCGATTGGACCGCCAGTCTGGATGGTGCCGTTGACGTCGACAACCGTGCCGTCGCCATCAGGGCGAAGCGCAATCGCCGCGTTCCCCTTGACGAACCCTGGCCGCCCCTGCCCTTCCACGGTGAGACGATAGGACTTGTGTTCAACTTTCTCCGAGATGATCACCGTGCCGTCGTAGGTTCCGGTGATGGCGGCCAGCGCCACCGTGAGTCGCGCGTGGTAGCGATCGGACCCCTCTGGTTCGAGGGTTTCACAACCCGGAATGCACGACGCAATCGCGGCGGGATCCATGAGGAGATCCCAGACACGCGCCGGCGGTGCGGCAAATGTGTACGAACCGGTGATATCCATCAGAGAAGTGCGCGCCTGCGCCGTGATGGTGCACGCGAGGCGACGGCGCCCAAGTGTACCGCCAAGTCCGCGAGATCGGCGAGCGTTCGCGCGGCCAGGAAATCGTCGACGAACGGCAGCGCAGCCTGGAGGCCCCTGGTCAGCGGCGCATAATCGATGGTTCCGATGAGTGGGTTGAGCCAGATCAGCCGGTGACAGCTGCGCTGCAGCCGGGCTACTTGTTCGCGCAGGACGTTGGGATCGCCGCGATCCCATCCATCCGAGATGAGCAGCACGACCGGTGCCTGATGGAGTACCCGCCGGGCCCACCGTTGATGAAACTGGCGCAGCGCGGGACCGATTCGCGTGCCGCCCGACCAATCAGGCACAACCTCAGAAACGGCGTCGACGGCCTGCTGGAGCCGTCTGAAACGAATCTGCCGCGTCACGCGCGTGAGTCCGGTCGCGAACAGAAATACTTCGAGCCGTCCATGACGATGGGCGAGGCCGTGCGCGAAGTGAAGCAGCATGCGCGAGTAACGCTCCATCGAGCCGCTCACATCGCACAGCAGCACGAGCGGCCGGAGCTTCGTGCGGCGGCGACGAGTGGGCAAGACCACGACCTCGCCGCCGCTGCGAAGGCTTCGCGTCAGCGCCCGACGGATGTCGATGCGGGGACCGCGGCCACGAATCCACCGGCGCGTGCGGCGCTCACCAGGAATCCACTCGAGGCGGTCGAGCGCAACCCGCGCGCGTCTCATTTCTTCGGGAGAGAATTCGGCGAAGTCTTTGTGAGCCAGCCTTTCGGTCTCACTCCAGGTTTGCAGGATGCCTTCCGGAGCCTCGTCGCCCGTGCCTTCGTCGGTTGCTTTTTCCTCCGGCGTCAAGAGGCCGGCGGACGCGGTCGCGCTCGCCGCCGACGTGCGCGCGTCGTGGCCGTTGGACCGTTGCCTCGCGAACGGGTTCAAGTGATCGCGCCAGAACGCGTCGAACACCTCCGCAAACGTCGCCAGTTGATCGTGTCTCTGTACGAGCAACGCGCGACACGTGTGGAACACCTCGTCCCGCACCTTGACGTCGACGTGGGTCAGCGCTTCGGTAAGCTCGAGGATGCGGCCGACTGCTACCTCGAAGCCAAGGCGCCGAAGGACGCGCCCGAAGACGACGAGGTTTTCGACGAAGTGGCCAGCTTCCAAGGTGAACTCCGATAGGTAGCTAGGTAGCTGGGTAGCTGGGTAGCTGGGTCGAAGGCTACCCACTAACCCAGCAACGTAGAAACCCTGCGCAACCTAGTAACCCAGCAACCCAGCAACCCAGCAACCTAGAAACCCAGCAACCCAGCAACCCAGCAACCCAGCAACCCAGCTACCTGCTCAGCGCACGTTGCAGCATGCCGGCGAGTCGCTCGCCGCGAACAGTTTCGATGTCGTCCTTGGCTTTCAGGACGACGCCGAGTGTGCTCTCGATTGCATCGACGTCGAGCGCATGATGATTGAGCGCCGCCAGCGCTGCCACCCAATCGAGCGTTTCGGATACACCCGGAACCTTATACAGCTCCACGCCGCGCAGTTCGTGGACGAGCGCAGTCACTTGTCGCGCCAGCTGCTCGGCGGCGTGCGGGACTCGCGCCTGGACGATCGCCATCTCTTTCTCGAACGTTGGATACTCGATCCATTGATAGAGGCAGCGCCGCTTGAGGGCATCGTGCACTTCGCGCGTGCGGTTGGACGTCAGGATCACAAGCGGCGGTTTCGTCGCGCGCATGGTTCCGAGCTCGGGGATGGTGATCTGAAACTCCGCCAGCAGCTCGAGCAGGTACCCTTCGAACTCTTCGTCCGCGCGGTCGATCTCGTCGATCAGCAGGACGACGGGACGGGAACGCGCCGGATCGATAGCCTGGAGAAGCGGGCGCTTGATCAGGAAGCTCTCGTTGTACAACTCGCGCCGTGCCGCCGATTTCAGCAACTCCCCGGTCGCTTCGAGAATCCGCAGCTCGAGCAGTTGCCGCGCGTAGTCCCATTCGTACACGGCGTGGGCCACATCCAATCCCTCGTAACACTGAAGCCGGATGAGGTCGGCATCGAGAGCGGATGCGGCCGCCGCGGCCAGCGAGGTCTTGCCGACACCCGCCTCCCCTTCGAGGAACAACGGCTTGTTCAATCGCAGTGCGAGAAACAGTGATATGGCGAGCCCACGGTCAGCCACATAGTGCTCGCTGGCAAGCCGTTGCTCGAGTTCGGAAATGGATGCGGGAGAGATAGGCGTGACCCCTGCGTGTGGTGAAGCGCGCCGGAGTATAGCATTCTGTACCGCCGTCCTTGGTCCCTGGGCCTTCGTGCTGAGTCCGTCCACACCCAGGGACCAAGCACCTCACGCAAGGATTTCCGCCAGCCCCGTTCTAACAACAGACGCCCGATATCGGGCCCGATCCGGCGAATGCGCCGGCCGTTGGAAAGGGGTTTTGCGATGCGTGCAGGTCTATGGCTTGTGGGAACGGTACTTGCCGTGGGGGGTGTCGTGCCGACGTCGATGACTCGCCCGATCGCCAGCGCCGAAGCGCCGGCGGCTGCCGCGCAAGGCTCGTCGACGCTCGACGATCAGACCGAGCTTGCCCTTACCGTCTACAACTCGAACATCGCGCTCGTTCGCGACGTCCGTACGCTGCAACTGCCGCGTGGAACCTTCGATCTGCAGTTCATGGACATCGCGGCAACAGTCAATCCCGCCACGGTGCACTTCAGATCGCTCAGCGAACCCGATCGAGTCAGCGTGCTCGAGCAAAACTATGAGTACGACCTGCTCGAGCCCGACAAGCTGCTGCGCAAGTACGTCGGCCGCGACGTCACGCTCGTGCGGCGCAGAGAAGATAATGGTCGCACCATCGAGGAGCCGGTTACCGCCCGCCTCCTCAGCTACAACCAGGCGCCCGTGTGGCAGATCGGCAACGAAATCGTCACCGGCCTCGGCGCGGATCACATTCGCTTTCCTGAGCTCCCTGGCAATCTCTTCTCACGCCCGACGTTGATCTGGTCCCTCAGCAACGATGGCGGCGCGCGTCATCGCGTCGAGGCCTCCTACCTTGCCACGAACGTCAAGTGGAATGCGGACTACGTGCTGACGGTCGCGCGCGACGACAAGACCGCCGATATCGATGGTTGGGTCACGGTGACCAACGGCAGCGGGACCGGCTTCAGGAACGCGACGCTGCAGCTCGTGGCCGGCGACTTGAATCGCGTCTACTCCCCTGCGGCAATGATGGAGCAAGCCGATCGGCTCGAGAGGGTCGCCGTCAATGTTGCAAAGGAGATGACGCAGGAGGCCTTCTCCGATTATCACCTCTACTCGCTCGGTCGCAAGACGACGGTCAACAACAACCAGACGAAGCAGGTCAGCATGCTCGATGCGACCGGCTTCCCGATCGTCAAGCGCTACGTCGTCGATGGCCAGGCCTTTTACTACCGCAACGCGCAACATCCCGGGTCGCCGATCAAGGACGTCGTCCAGGTCTACTACCAGTTCAAGAACGAAGGGCGCGCGGGTCTGGGTATCCCGATGCCGGCTGGAGTGGTCCGTGTGTATCAGTCAGACTCCAGGGGCGGGACGCAGTTCGTGGGCGAGGACCGCATCCAGCACACCCCGTCCGATGAGACACTCAAACTGAAGATCGGAAACGCTTTCGATGTCGTCGCCGAGCGGAAACAGACCGACTTCGAGAAGATCGGCTCGAACGTCTACGAGATCGAGTACGAGGTCGTCCTCCGCAATCACAAGACCGCGCCCGTCGCGGTCGAAGTGAATGAGCCCATAGGCGGCACCTGGCGAATCCTGCGCTCGTCGCATCAAGGGACCAGGACCGATGCATGGGCCGCGCAGTTCAGCGTCCCGGTCGCGGCCAACGGGAGCGCCACGCTCAACTATCGTGTGCGGGTATCGTATTGAGTCGGAGCGACGAGGCGGGTCTGAAAAGCAAGACCCGCCCTACACTGTCGATGTCCTGCTAGGGAGGTCCTGTTCTTTGGACTCGCCGGGTCCGCCTATCTCCTAGAGTGTGCGTAAGTACGCAATCACATCCGCCGCATCCTGAGGAGTCATCCGGAATCTCGGCATCGGGTAGCGCAACTGCGTTCCGTCACGTTTGATCGCACCCTGCGTCAGCAGACGCATTGCTTCCGCGTCGGTATAGCCAGGCAGTCCGGCGATGCGAGGGATCTGCAGGGGCCAGTCGGAACGCCATTGTGGACGCATGGGCATCGGCCCGCCCTTGAAACGCGTACCCGCCACGATATTTCCCTGAGGATCGCGCGTCGAGTGACACTCGTAGCACATGATGACGCGTTCGACGATGTAGCGTCCGTGCTCGACATTGCCTGTAGGCGTCGCTGTGGCCGGCGCGGGTTGTTGAGCCGAAAGTCGAACCGCAACGAGTAGTAATGCGCTGGCACCCAGGGAAAAGAACAGACGTGAAACCGACAACATTCACTCCTCCTCTCAGCATTATGTGCCGGAGTAGGCGCTTCGCATACCGTTCCAGGTTCCTCGTTCCCTGTTCCGGTTCGTGTTCAGGGTTCGGGTTCGAACATCGAACCTGTAACCAGGCACGATGAACTGGAACCTCGAACACGAACAAGCAACCTGGAACCCGGAACCTGGAACTGCTCGCGATCAGTTCTGTGTTGCGAGCGCCGACATCAGCGCAACCGGATCGACGCTGATATCACCAAGGCGCACTGCCCAGTGTAGATGCGGCCCGGTCACGCGGCCAGTCGCACCTGACTCTCCGACGACGTCACCGCGTGCGACGGTTGCGCCGGGTGCGACATCGATCCGCGACAGGTGAGCAAGCAGCGAGAAGACGCCGAGGCCGTGGTCGATGATGACGGTGTTCCCGGCGAAATACAGATTGCGCGCGATCACGACACGGCCGCCGTTGGGAGCCTTGACCGGTGTTCCCGTCGCCGCGCGAAAGTCCGCGCCCTGATGGCGGCCCGCGGGCTTGCCGTTGGTGATCGTCAATCGCCCGAAGCTGCTGGTTGCCGTGCCCGGAACAGGCGCATCGAATGGCCCATGCCAATAGCGTTCAGGTGTGACAACTGCGAAGGCATCGGCCATCGCCTTGGATTCCTCTTTGATCCGCGCGAGCTCCTCTTGCGGCGGATTCGCCAGCTTCGGGTCGACTTCAATCCGGCGAGTTTCGAACTTGTATCGAGCGACAGACAACGACACGCTGGTCGTCCCCCTGAGTCCTGCCGCAGTTGTTCCATGAATCGTCAGCGGCACGGCACCAGGTGCCGAGTCCAGGTTGATGCCGACGAGGCCGTTCCATTCCTTGGGCGATGCCGCGCTCCAGAAACGCACCGCATGGCCAGCCGCCTCTCCGGTGAGTGCCTTCAGATCCTGCGTTGAGGTAACCGACACCAGCGCGACGCTCCCTGGATTGAGCGGTCCCGGTGCGTCAACCACAGTCAGCGTCAGCGGTTGCTGGCTTGCCGTCTGCGTCCACACGCCGCCGTTCGCGACAACCCACAACGCGACCGCCAGGAACGAAATTGACCGGGACAGGGTGAATGGGCGCATGTGCTGGTCTTTCGAGTTCAGAGTAACGCGTTCTCTGTGTCGGCGGAAGACCCGCCGGACTGCACGGGACGGAAGATCCACGCGGCGGGTCCAAAGAACAGGACCCGCCCTACGCGTACCCGACCACGGCGGGTCCAAAGAGCAGGACCCGCCCTACGCGTACCCGACCGCGGCGGGTCCAAGGAGCAGGACCCGCCCCACGATCAGCCCTGCCCGTTCGGGTGATGACTGTGGCAGCGGCCTCTGCCACGATTGCATCCATGTTGAACGAACTCTCGAATCAAATGGCTGATGCCGTGGACGCAGTCGCGGCGTCGGTCGTGCAGGTGCAAGGTCACAGGCGGCCCGCAAGCGGCCTCGTCTACGGTGAAGGTCTCGTCCTGACAACGATGCGCGCGATTGGGGGCGACGAAGGTCTGCACGTGCGCAGGCACGATGGAACCGCTCTGGACGCCGAACTTGCCGGCTGGGACCCGGCAACCACTCTCGCCGTGCTACGCGTCAAGGACCTCAACGTGCCGGCCCTCAAACCTTCCTCCACCGCACCGCGTGTAGGCCATCTTGCGCTGGCAGTCGCTCGCTCGTGGAGCAATTCGCTGACCGCCAGTGCCGGCATCATTTCCGTCATCGGTGGACCGCTGCGAACCGGCAGGCGACGGGCGATCGACCAGGTGATTCGGACGACGGCGCCGATGCACGAAGGCTTCTCGGGTGGGGCCTTTATCGACTCGACCGGTGGGCTCACAGGCGTCACAACAGCGACGACGATCCGCGGCACCACGGTCGTGATCCCCGCCGGCATCGCGTGGGCCGCTGCTCAACGCGTCCTCGAGCGCGGGCAGACGCGACAGGGTTATCTTGGCCTCATGGGACAGCCGGTCACGTTGTCGGCCGCGCAAGCCGCGTCGACGGGGCGCGAATCTGCGTTGCTCGTCGTCGGAGTGGTGCCGTCAAGTGCCGCGGCATCTGCGGGCGTCCTCGTCGGCGACATCCTCCTCGCGCTCGATGGCACGTCGACGGTCTCGCCCGACGATCTGCTCGATTTGCTTGCGACGCAGAGTGTCGGGCGGCAGGCAACGTTAAAGCTGCTGCGCGGCAACACCGCGGTCGATATGCCGGTCACGATCGGCGAACGCCCTGCCCGGTGAATGCGCGCGATCCTCGTCGGCCCCGCGAGCGCGCGCAACGGTCTGCGCTGGGAGCTGGAGGCGCTGTCCATACAGGTCATCGGCGAGTTCGACACGATGGCCGAGGCCCGGCGCTCCGGGCTCGATGCCGACATCGTCGTCACGCCGCCTGACGATTCGCCGGCGTCAGAGGATGCGCGCGCGGACGCGCGGGACGATGTTTTCGAAGAGGCGCTCACCCACCGCGAGCTCGAGGTGCTCGAGCTGCTGGCCGAAGGCCTGGCGAACAAAGGCATCGCGGAGCGATTGGGCATCAGCGATCAGACCGTGAAGTTCCACGTTGCCTCGATCATGGGCAAGCTCGGTACGTCCAATCGGGTCGAGACGGTGAGGCGCGCGGTCAGGCGCGGACTGCTTTCGCTGTAGTTGCCCCGGGCCGCGGGGCTGAAGCCCCGCTTGACCAGGAAGAATTGGCAGTTGCAAGTTGGGAGTTGGGAGTTGACATCCCGTTCTACCGCTTGGCTTCCTCGGGCACGACAGTCAATTGCTGACGCGCACCACTGCGAAGAATAGTGATTGTGCTGGGCACGCCGATACGGTCGGCGGTCAGTGCCCGATGAAGATCGTCGACACCCGTCACAGCGACCTCTCCCAACGCGATGATGACGTCGCCGGCGGCCAGCCCGGCCCGACGTGCCGGGCTTCCCGACTCCACGGACAAGATCAGAACTCCGGATGACGAAGTCGTGTGCAGCGCAACGCCGGCCTTGCGCCGAACGGGCACGTTCTGGCCACCGACGCCGATGTAGCTTCGCCGGATGCGACCGTCGCTGATGAGGCGCGCTGCCACGAAGCGCGCGGTATTGCTGGCGACGGCAAAGCAAAGCCCCTGCGCGGGAAGAATCGTGGCCGTGTTCACACCGATCACCTCCGCACGAGACGTGACGAGCGGACCACCGGAGTTGCCCGGATTCAATGCCGCATCGGTCTGAATGACGTCGTCCATCAGTCGGCCCGAGCCGGCGCGGAGCGATCGGCCGACACCACTCACGATACCGGCGGTTGCGGAGTGGTGAAAGCCGAATGGATTGCCGATGGCGATCGCCATCTGGCCGATTCGAACGCGACGCGAGTCGCCGAGTCCCGCCCACGGCAATGAGCGGGCGTCGATGCGAAGCACCGCGAGATCGGTATGCGGGTCGTCGCCGACAAGGTCCCCGCGCGTGGCGTGGCCGTCCGACAACGTCACCGTGAGGTGACCGGCCTTGTGAACAACGTGACTGTTGGTCAGCACGAACCCGTCTGGGGTGAAGATGACGCCAGAGCCGCCTCCGCGTTCGCGCTCGACCCGTACGACGGCCGGGCCGATTGTCTCGACCACGTGAACGACTGCCGCTGAATACGCATCGAGCAGTTCGTCATCGTCAGGTTGTCGAAGTGGACTGGTAGCCATAACCCGATCGTAGGGATTGGCCACGCGCCGGACATCACCCATACGGGCAGGGGTCAGACCCCCTCGCACGATTTCACATGCGACAAGATGTGAAGGGGTCTGACCCCAGTCAGAGCGTCCGGCCGCTCAACGAAGACTGCTCTTCGTTCGGAGGCGTTTCGTGGCGATGCCGCGTGTTCATCTCGAAGTCAGCCACGAATCTATCCAACTCAGCCACGTGGTCAATCACCTGGTCGGGATCTTCGAGCGCCGCGGATGCGGGCTCGAGGGCGGGTGGCGCGATCGGAGGCGCCGTGCGCTGAGGCATCGACGGCTTCGATACAAACGGCTTGCGCACGGGTGGCGACGGGCGCTTCAACGCGATCTCGGAACTGCGATCGTGCCGATACCAGAAGACCAGCCCGATTCCCCATGCGAGCCAGACCACCCAGCCCACTTTGAGCGGCATCGCAAATGCGTCCAGGATGTCCAACAGTTCAGCCATGTGCTACTCCACCCAGGTGAACGTTTTGAACGCCGAAAGCGAGTAGCGAGTCAGAAGCGCTTCGAAGATTGGTGCGTTGATGCTTTCGAGCGCCATCGCCGCCCGCAGTGCCTCGTCGACGTTGGTGCCCTCCTCGCGTTCGAGCACCAGGATGATGACGACCCGCCGCTGATCGGAGGTGTCGTTCGCCTCGTTGGTTGGCGTGTGGTGGCCGACGTTCAGCTTCCGGATTGGGATCGGCGTCGAGATTGCCCGGCGCACCCACGTTGCAATCCGCTCGGCGCGTTTAGCGGCTCGCGCCTCCTCGCGCTTGCGGCCGTCTTGCAGTGACAACCCGGGAACGATCTCCTCGGAGCTCGCACCCACCACGATGATCTCCCGCGCGCGATCGAGGACGGCTTTCATCTCGGAGGTGAACGCCGGCTCCTCGACGTTGCTTTCGAGCGACTCGTACGACGACATCCTCCAGCGGAATTCGTCGGTGAAGAGCAGGACCCGGAACGATGCTCGCCGTCCCTGCTGATCCTTTGCGTTGCGGACGATGACGTCGTGCGCCACTTCCGGTGGCTTCGGGGTGTTGATGCGCGTCAACCGATCCACTTCGCGGACGGTGGCGTACGCGATGCCGACACCCGCGATCACGAACGCTGCCGTCGAGAGACCCCACGCGGCCCGGCCAACGACCGAGCTCCAGCGATGTTCCGGCGAACCTGCTTTCGAAGCCACGTTGCCTGCCTCCGCCGGGCGAGGAATTGCAGGATTGTCGCCACGGACGAGCGTCGTGGCATCACACGCACACGCGTGCAGAAGTGGGCCGGATTACGGGCCGAGATCGCTCAACAACCTGACACAAAGTGTCGGAGGGCGAAAAAGTGTCGCGGGATCGAGAGGACTAACGGATGAACGTAAACCGCGATTGCGCTGAAGGACCGCTGCCAAAAGGCCAGAACACCGACCCATTGCTGGGACGCGCGGTCGCGCTGACGCGGATGT
>Ga0111539_10000682_pt1 | contig 43995 bp, 39 predicted proteins | sample RhiMethybrSRZTD1_FD_79667 | JGI IMG/M metagenome (GOLD analysis project Ga0111539, IMG submission 79667) | Populus rhizosphere microbial communities from Tennessee, USA - Rhizosphere MetaG P. TD hybrid SRZTD1 (version 2) (version 2) | ecosystem: Host-associated > Plants > Roots > Rhizosphere >... | reverse complement strand
GGAGCAGCCGGAACGGGAGCACCCGGAACGGGAGCAGCCGGGACCAGTAGTGGCACCGGAGTCGGTGTCGGCAGCGGGTCCGGCGTCTCGGGCTCCAGTTCGAGCACCGGCGCGGCACCCGGCGTCGGCGCCACGCCAGGCGTCTCAGGCACCGGAACATCGGCAACGACTGGCGACGGCGGCGACGGTCCCGGGTCAAGCGGCTCTCCGTCCGGGGTGAGCACCGCAGCGGCCGGGAGCCTTCTGTTGGCCCAGGCGGAAGCGGATCTGGCGAAACGCTACTTCCGGGAGGCGCAGCAGAAGGCCGACGCCATCCTCGCGAGCCGCGTGAGTCCTGACGTTCGCGCGGCGGCGCTGCTCGTCGCCGCCGACGCGGCCTACGGCATGTACGCCTATCCGCTTGCGGCCACGCGCTACGGAGAATTCGTCGCGACGTATCCCGCCGCGTCGGAAGCGCCGCGCGCGGCGATGAGGCTCGGCTGGGCACAGTACCGCGAAGGCGACGCACCGGCCGCGCGGCGGTCATGGATCACGGTGGTCAATCGGTATCCGACCGACCCACGCGCGCCGCTGGCTCTCGCGCTGGCCGCCGAGGTCGCGAGCCAGGCCGGCGACGCCGGCGAGACGCGGGTGTTGCTAGACCGGATCGTCATGCGCTATCCGACCAGCCGGTATGCCGGCGCCGCGCGACTGAGCCGATCGATACTGGCGCTCCGACAGCAACGTGAGAAGGACGCCATCCGCGATCTCGACGAGGTGGCCAAGAGCGGCGGGACGGCCGCCGTCGACGAGCGCGCGAAGCTCACCCAGGTCCTGACCGTCCCGCGGGCCGAGCTCGCGCTGGAGGCTCGCGCGATTCCCCCCGCGAACGGCGACTCGGCGGCGGGCTCGGCGTCCGCCAGTCCCGGCTCCGCGGAGAGTGATCCCTACGAGGGTCTTGCGGTGGCTATCGACGCCCGCGACCCCGCCAGCGCCCCGTACGTACTTCACGGCCTGGCGCTCGGGGCCGCGGCAGACCGTGGCTGGGGTAGTCCGCGGGCCGGCGCGCTCACGGTTCGTCTCGTCGACCGTTACCCGACGTATCCTCCCGCCCCCGCGCTGCTCGCGAAGGTGGCCCAGCAGGCGGTGGCTGCCGGCGAGTGGCCGACGGCGCGGAAGGCGTACGAGACCCTCGCGGCGCGCTATCCGAACGCAGGCGCCCGATCCGAGATGGATTTCGCCGAGGCCCTGTACCGGACCGGGTCGCCGGCGGCTGCGCGTGGCCATCTCGAGAAGGTCGCCGCGGCCGGCGGCGCCGAGTCGCCCCGCGCGCTCCTCAAACTGGCCGAGATCAGCGAGGCCGCCGGTGATCGGCGCGCGGCGCTGACGGCCTACAACACGCTGCTGCGCGACTATCCGCGCCTGCCGCGGCAGCCGGAAAGCCTCCTCGCCCACGCACGGTTGCTCGACGAATTCGGTCCTGCGTATCGCGCGCGCTCGCTCCTACGCGCCATCGTCGAGAGCAACCGAGGCGAGGTCGCAGGCGAAGCCGCCTTCCGTCTCGGGCGAATGCTGAGCGCGGAAGGGCAGCATCGCGACGCCGCGGAGTGGTACATGCAGGCGGCGCAGCTCTCGCCGAACTCCGCCACCGAACCCCGCGCGCTGGTCGGCGCGGTGAGCTGCCTGGTGGCAGTGGGTGATCGCGCGGGGGCCGAGACCGTCTACCAGCGTCTCCAGCGAGCCGCCAAGGCCGGCCCCAACGATCTGGCGGCGGCTCGCACCGCGCTCGGCGGCGAGCCTCGTCCCGCGGTCGCCGAGCCTCGTCCCGCGGTCGCCGAACCCCGGCCTGCTCCTCGCCCGGCTGTCGACCCAAAGCCGGCGCAGCCGCGTCCCGCCGAGCCACGTCCCAGCATCAAGGAGTGGCGCGACGTCGGAGAGGGCTCCGTGTCCGCGACGCGGTGATGCGTCAGCCGGTGTTGCGGAGCCCGGCGGCGATGCCGTTGATCGTCAGCACGACGACCTCGCGGTAGTCCGCCGCCGTCGGGCTCTCGGGATCCGTCAGCGCGCGCAGACGACGCAGCATGTCCACCTGCAGGTAGTTGAGGGGGTCGACATAGGGGTTGCGCAGGTGGACGGATCGCTGGATGACCGGCTCGCCGTCCATCAGCGACGTGTGGCCTGTCACCGTGAGGATCGTGTCGCACGTGCGCTGGTACTCGTCCTGGATGCGGCCGAGGACGCGGGCCGCCAGAGCCCGGTCGGGCACCAGGTCCGAGTAGAGCGCGGCGATGCCCATGTCGGCCTTGAGCAGCGACATCTCGGCGTTGTCGAGGATGGCGCGATAGAACGGCCAGGCCCCGTACATCTCCTGGAGCAGCGCGCGATCGGCCGACCCGAGTGCGGCGCCGAGGCCGAACCACCCGGGCAGATTGAAGCGGCTCTGCATCCAGGAGAACACCCACGGGATCGCGCGGACCACGTGCGGCGTGAGCGGGCCGCCACGCCGCGCGGCCGGGCGCGAGCCCAGCCGCAGCCGACTGATCTCGTCGATCGGTGTCGCCGCATGCCAGTAGTCGAGAAAGCCGGGCGTGCCCTCGAGCAGCCCGCGGTAGGCCTCGAGCGCGCGCGCCGCCATCGCGTCCATCGCCACCCGCCATCCGAGCGCCATCTCACCGCCGGACGCTTCGCCGGAGGCGAGCAGCACCGCGCTGACGATCTGCTCCAGATGCCGGTGCGCCAGCTCGGGCTCGGCGTAGCGTGACGCGATCGTCTCGCCCTGCTCGGTGAGCCGAAAGCGCCCCTGTACCGTGCCCGGCGGCTGGGCGCGGATGGCGCGGCCCGCCGGGCCACCGCCGCGCGCCACCGTGCCGCCGCGCCCGTGGAAAAGCGTCAGCGCGACGCCGTGCTCGAGGCATGCACGCGAGACCGCCTGCTGCGCCTGGTAGAGGGCCCAGCCGGCGGCCAGGTAGCCGCCGTCCTTGTTGCTGTCGGAGTAACCGATCATCACGGTCTGCTGCGCGCCGCCGGCGTCGAGGTGAGCGCGATAGGCAGGGGTCGTGAAGAGCGCACCCAGCACACGCGGCGCCGCCTCGAGATCCTCGAGCGTCTCGAAGAGCGGAACGATCGGCAGGCCGGGGGCGGCGCGGGCCCAGCGGGCCAGCAGCATCACGGCCAGCACGTCGGCCGTGCCGCGGGTCATCGAGATCACGAAGCAGCCCAGCGGATCGCGGCCGTACACGCTCTCCGTCCGCGCCAGCAGCCGGAACAGCCGCCACGTCTCCGCACTCTCCTCGCGCGTGGCGGCCGCCACCGCGATGTCCGACGGCTTGGGCGGCTCGTCCGCGAGCAGGCGCAACAGCAGCGCGGTCCGGGTGGCGTCGCTCTGCGACTCGAACGCCGGCTCGATGCCGAGCCCGGCCAGGATCGCGCCGAGCGCGAAGGCCAGGCGTCCGGCGTCCTCGCGCACGTCCAGCTTCAGCGCGTGCAGGCCAAACGTGGCCATCTGGGCGCGCAGAGGGTCGAGACCGTCCGCAGCCAGTCCCGGCGGGAGACCCTCGGCGATCAGGTCCAGCACGCGCGCGACCTCTGCGGCGGCCGCGAGCGCCTGATGCGGCGCCTCGTCGAGCAGCCGGGCGGTCATGTCGTCTTGCGACGCGACCTCGAGATCGGCCGCCAGCAGCGACAACGCCAGGCGGTAGGGCTCGCCGGCATAGCGCTCCTCGAGCCGGGCCACCCGCGCCGGCAACGGCCGCCGCGACTGCAGCCACTCGGCCAGCGCCGGCGGCGGCGGACAGCGGCGATCGCTCAGGCTGAGCCGGCGCGCCAGCGCCAGAAGCCCGCGCCGATGGCGCTCCACTGCCAGGCCGCGATGCAGCCGCAGCGTCTCGGCCGTGACCGGCGTCACGACCAGCGGGTTGCCGTCGCGGTCGCCGCCGATCCATGAGGCCAGCGTGAGCCATCCGGTGGGGGCGACGAGGCCTGGATAGTGCTCGCGCAGCGCCGTGTCCAGGTCGCTTGCGATGCGGGGCAGCGCGTCCCACAGCACCGTGTCGACGAAGAAGAGTCCGGTGCGTACCTCGTCGGTCACGGCCGGCCGAGCCGTGCGGTTGCGATCCGTGAGCCAGAGCGTGGTGATCTCGGCTGTCAGCGCGGCCCGCGCCGCGTGCCGCTCGCGCGGGAGGAGATCGGGATCGTCGAGGCGGTGCAGCGTCTCCGAGATCCGCTGCAGCTTGGACAGCACGGTTCGCCGCTTGGCTTCGGTCGGATGGGCCGTGAGCACGAGCTCGACGTGCAGCCCCACCAGCAGCCCGGCCATCTGCTCGGGTGGGAAGCCCGTGGCCTTCAACCGGGCCACGGCGTCGCCGACCGAGTCGGCGATCGGTTGCGGATGCTGGGTGCGCTCGCGCTCCCGGAGTGCGCGGATGCGCTGGGCCTCTTCGGCGAGGTTCACCAGGTCGAAGTAGACGGTGAAGGCCGAGGCGGTCGCGCGCGCCGCCGAGGGGGACAGCGCAGCAACCTCGGTCGTCAGGCGGGCCGCGGCTTCGCTGTCACCGGCGCGCCGCGCCTTCGCGAGCCCGCGAATCTCCTCCTCGGTCGCGAACAGCGCGGGCGATTCCTGCTCGCGCAGCACCCGGCCCAGCGTGTCGCCCAGCAGGCGGATCGTCGACGAGAGATCCAAGGTGCAGCAGCGCCGGGCGGTGACCGCCGGGCTAGATCAGCGGGCGGCTCGAACGGTGGTGCCTGAGGTGCCACCCACGAAACGGACAGGCTCCTGACCCTTGATCACGGACGGCGTGATCGCCCAGGTTCCTGCACACGCCGCCGTGGCGACTCTCCCTGCCGTGTCCGTGCCACCGAAGGGCAGCGTCAGCCCGCTGGTGACCGCGCCCACCACGCAGAAGCTCGTCTTGAACGGAGCATAGAGCAGCGTGCCGAACACGCTGCCCGCGCCGTAGGCAGCTTCCTGCCCGGCGGAGTCGGCATGAGCCGGACTCACCGCGAGCGCTCCGACGACAATCAGCCCGAGCAGCATGAGCAGAGTCTTCCTCATATCCCCTCCCGCGCCCTTGATCGACCTATCGTGCGCCCCGGGTCCGCCACGCGCAAGCGCTAACGTCGGTCAGCACCCTTCGGCGTGCTCAGCGGCAGGTACGCGCGTCCGGCCATGGCCCCGCCGTTGACGGAGAGCGTTTCGCCGGTCACATAGTCGGCCGCGGGTGAAGCGAGGAACAGCGCCGCCTGCGCGATGTCGGCCGGTGTGCCCGCCCGCCCCCACGGAATGTTCTTCATGATCGCGGCTTCGTAGTCCGAGGTCAGGGGCGACGTGCCGCTGTCCACCTTGATGTAGCCGGGGGCGATGCAGTTCACGTGGATGCGTCGCTCGGCCAGTTCCATCGCGAGCACCCGGGTGAACATGACGACGCCGGCCTTCGACGCACAGTAGTGCGAGGCGCCGGCCCGGCCGCTGGCATACGCGCCGGAGGAGATCGTGATGATCTTGCCGGGGCGCCCGCCGGCCGTCATGCTGCGCGCCGCCGCCTGGCACGTGAGGAAGACCCCGCGCATGTTGGTCTCCATCACGCGGTCCCACTCCTCGACGGTCATGTCGAGCACCGGGCAATTCGGATAGATGCCGGCGTTGGCCACGGCGATGGTGACCAGACCCAGCGCCCGCTCCGCCGCCGCGAAGAAGGCCTGCACCGATTTCGCGTCCCGCACGTCCACGGCGCCGGCGAACGCGCGCTCGCCCCCCAGCCCGGCCGCCACGGCCTCCGCCGCGTCCTTGCGCACGTCGCCCAGCGCCACGCGGCCACCGGCGGCGTGGAACGCCTGCGCGATGCCCTGCCCGATACCGGCGCCCGCGCCCGTCACGACGACCATGGCGTTGCTGAAATCGAAGCCGCTCATGCCCGTTGCTTCTCGTGCCACCGCGCCACCTCCTCGCAGGTCGTGAACCAGACCCCGCTCTGACGACGCATGTACCGCACCAGATCCTCGATCAAGGCTACGCGCGACGCCCGTCCGCTGATGAAGGGATGGCAGGTCAGCACGAAGCACGCGTTCTCGCGGTGCATGGCGATGAACTCCCGGCTCCACAACTGCATCACCCGTCCCGGATCGGCGATCGCGTTGCTGGCGCCGTAGACGTGACGGAAGAGCGGCGCGTCGTCCATGATCCACTGCACCGGCACCTCGGTCAGCGGTCCGAGCGGCGTGGCCAGCTCGTACGGCACGTCGTTGCCCATCAGCGAGCTGTCGTAGAGGAAGCCGTGCGACTTGAGCAGCTCCGGGGTCCACACGTTGACGTCCCACGACGGCGAGCGATAGCCGGCGGGCCGCACGCCGAGGTGGTCCTTGAGGATCGCCAGCTGACGCTTCATGACCGCGATCTCCTGCGCCTGGTCCAGCATGCCCACCGCCTCGTGGACGTTGCCGTGGGCGCCGATCTCGTGGCCGGCGTCGCGGATGCGCTTGCACTGCGGCAGGTGGTTCTCGACCGTCCAGCCCGGGATGTAGAAGCTCGCCCGCAGCTTGAGCCGATCGAGCAATCGCAAGATCCGATCGACGCCCACGCGCGGGCCGAAGCGGCGCTCTTCGAGATCGCCGAGGCTGCGCTTGGCCTTCTCCGGCTCACGGAAGTAGAAGCCCGACTCGGCGTCGAAGTCGAACGACAGCACGGCTGCCGAGCGCTTGCCCTTCGGCCACGTGTAGCGCATGCGCGTCCTCCGATCACTGCGGCTGGCCATTCGTCGCTGGCTATCCTAGCCGAAGCAACAGGCAGCGTGCTGCCAGACTGCCCGTTCAAACGGCGACGGGATGACGCGCCCTTCGCAGGCGGTGCGTCCAAATACTTGTCGCAGCGCGCTATTCCTCCTCCCGAGATCTGGCACGCCGCCTGCTGGCCGTAACGACAAGGGCCAGCGCCAGTCCCCAGACGACAACGCCGTTGCGTCGCGCGACGGCGTTTTTGCGTTCGCGAAAGCGCGGATCAGGCGCATCGAAGGAGAAAGAGAATGCTCGCAGGTTTCACGCAGCTCGCCCTCACCACCGCCCCGGTCATCGCGTTGCTGGTCTGGCTCCAGCGATCCGACCGGCGTCGTATAGAAGCCGGCCAGCTCCGGGCCGACATCCACCACGCCGCCAACCGTGCGCTCGGCGGCGAGTCACTGCTCGCCATCCGCGTCGACCATCCCACACCGTGGCGGCGGGGCCACGTGCACCTCTCGGCGCCGCTGGGCTACGAGTGGCTCGTGGGCGACGTCTCCCCCGCGGTGCTCTCGCGCCTGCCGGACCGCTACGACATGGTCATCCACTGCGGAGGTGCGGCATGAACACCCGGATGCTCGTGGTCGTCTTCGCCGGTCAGGAGGCGACGGCCATCCAGGGGCTGCCGGCCGTGCTGGCAACGGCCCGGTCCGATCGCCGGTCGGTGCGGCTGGCGTGCTTCCGGCCGCTCCCGGCTCCCCGCGTGGATCGTCACGATCGGGTCGTCGCCGACTGCGATCGCGAGATGGCGCGCATCACCGAGACGACGACCACCGCCTTGACGTCGACGCTGCGTCAGCGCGGCCTTGACCCGGTCGAGATCGTCGTTCGCTTCGGCGCGCCGGGCCGCGAGGTCCTGCGCGAGACCGACGCCTTCACGCCCGACCTGGTGGCGTTCTTCGCGCCGCCGGCCCTCGCGCTGGTCTCGCGCCTTCGAGTGTGGGCGCTCCGCCGCCGCGTGGCTCGCCGGCAGGCACGCCTCGTCCTAGTCGAAACGCCAGCCGTGGGTCGCCGTCAGCTCGAGGCCACGCCCGCGCTGGCACTGCCCTGACCCTCGCGATCGCGGCTTGACCGCACGGTGGTGGCCGTCGCAATATCGCACGGCACACCACTCTGGCCGCTCTTCGGAGGACACGGCATGGCAGCACGGCGTACGGGCGTGAGCACGGGGACGGTATCTCGCCGCGACTTCCTCCGCACGGCCGCCGCTTCGGCGGCGGTCGCTTCGTCGGCCGGCCTGGGAGGCGTCCGGGTGGCGCTCGCGCAGACCGCGCCGAAGAAGGGCGGCACGCTCCGGGTGGGCTTCTACATCGAGGCCGCCACCATGGACCCGCACCTGTCGGGCAGCAAGATCGACCGGCAGGTCTATCACAACATCTACGAGCCGCTGGTCACGCTCGACGTCAAGCTCGGGATCAAGCCGGGGCTGGCCGAGTCCTGGCAGCAGCCCGATCCCAAGACGCTGATCTTCAAGCTTCGCCAGGGCGTGAAGTTCCACGACGGGACCGACTTCAACGCCGAGGCCGCGAAGTTCAACTTCAACCGGATGAAGACGGAAGCCAAGTCCGTCCGCAAGGGCGAGCTGGCCAACGTCGACTCGGTCGACGTGGTCGACGCCTACACGATCAAGCTCAACCTCAAGAAGCCCGACGCCGCCCTGCTCGCCACGCTGACCGACCGGGCCGGCATGATGGTCTCGCCCAAGGTCGCCCAGGAGCGCGGCGGAGAGCTCGAGCGCAACGCCAAGGGTGCGGGCACCGGACCGTTCGAGTTCGTGGAGTGGGTGCGCGACGACCACCTGCTGATCAAGCGCAACGAGGCCTACTGGAACAAGCAGGGCGGCCCCTACCTCGACCGCGTCCGCTACCGCCCGATCCCCGACGACACGGTCAAGCTGCAGAGCCTGCAGGCCGGCGAGATCGACGTGATCGACTACGTTCAGCCGCGCGACGTGGCGGCGGTGAAGGCGGACAAGAATCTCGTCGTCGTCGACGTGCCGTCGCTGGCCGACTTCGCCTACCAGCTCAGCCACACCAAGCCGCCGTTCAACAGCAAGCCGCTGCGCCAGGCGGTGGCCTACGCGCTCGACCTCGACCAGATCGTCAAGGGCGTGTGGCTCAACGTCGGGGTGCCGGCGAACGGGCCGATCCCGCCGACGAGCTGGGCGTACGACAAGTCGATCTCCCCGATCAAGCGCGACGTGGCCAAAGCCAAGGCCAAGCTGGCCGAGGGCGGCAAGGCGGGTGGCTTTGCCTTCACGCTCACGACGAACAACCTGCCGATCAACGTGCAGGAGGCCGAGGTGATGCAGGCCCAGCTGGCCGAGGCCGGCATCCAGATGAAGATCAAGCTGGTCGACAGCGCCACGCTCATCTCGGACGGCAATGCCAAGAACTTCGAGATGATCAGCTATCAGTGGAGCGGCCGCCCCGATCCCGACGGCAACGTCTACCAGTTCTTCAAGACCTCGCCCGGCACGTCGCTGAACTGGTCGGGCATCTCCAATCCCAAGCTCGACGCGCTGCTCGATCAGACCCGCGAGGTCAGCAACCACGCCGAGCGCAAGAAGCTCTACACCGAGGTCACCAAGATCTTGCAGGACGAGCTGCCGATGGTCTTCATCGTCCATCCCATCGAGCCCAAGGCCTTCAACCCCAAGGTGCAGGGCTACGAGCCGATTCCCGACGGGATGATGCGGTTCAAGGACGTGTGGCTGCGGTGATCCCGGGCTGATTGCGCCCGGCCCCTGATGGGCCGACTCGTCCTCCGCCGGCTGGGCGCAACCATTCCCGTCCTGCTGCTGGTCACCGCAGGCGTCTTCTCACTCCTGCATCTCACGCCCGGCGATCCGATCGACGCGATGATGGCGGAGTCCGTCGACGCCACCGTGAAGGAAACGCTGCGCCGCCAGCTGGGCCTCGATCAGCCGATCCCCGTGCAGTACGCGGCGTGGATGAAGCGGCTGCTGCACGGCGACCTCGGGCGCTCCATCCGCAACGGCGAGCCGGTCCTCGAGAGCGTCGGCCGGCGCATCCGCCCGAGCCTCGAGCTGACCGCGCTGGCCATGACCATCTCGCTCGTGATCGCGTTCCCGGTCGGCATCCTCTCCGCCTATCGCCACAACGGCCCGGTCGACCGCGTCGGCACCTCGTTCGCGCTGTTCGGCATCTGCATGCCGAACTTCCTGCTGGCCCTTCTGCTGATCTTCGTGTTCGGGGTGACGCTGCGCTGGCTGCCGATCTCGGGCTACCTGGATCCGCTCGAGGAGGGCTGGAGCGGGCTCCGCTCGCTGGTGCTGCCGGCCGTCACGCTGGGGCTGGCGCTGGCCGCGGTGGTCACGCGCACGCTCCGCTCCAGCATGCTGGAGGCGCTCACCGAGGACTACGTGCGCACCGCGCGGGCCAAGGGGCTCTCGGAGTGGGCCGTGCTCCGCGGCCACGTCCTGCGCAACGCGCTGATCCCGGTGGTGACCGTGCTGGGCCTGCAGCTCGGCACGCTGATCGGCGGCGCCGTCATCACCGAGTACGTCTTCGCCCTGCCCGGCGTCGGCCGCCTGGTGGTCGACGCGGTGTTCGCGCGCGACTACCCGCTGGTGCAGGGCGTGGTGCTCCTGATCGCGCTCGGCTTCATCGCCAGCAACCTCCTGGTCGATCTGCTCTACGGCCTGATCGACCCCCGGCTCCGGCGTGGCTGACCGCCGCTGGAACACGCTGCGGCGGGCCGCGCGGGCGCGCCTGGCGCCGTTCGGCGCCGTGGTGCTCCTCGGGGCGCTCGTCATCGCGGTGGCCGCACCGCTGGTGTCTCCGCACGACCCGCTGAAGCAGAACCTCGGCAACGCGCTGGCCAAGCCGAGCCGTGTCCATCTGCTGGGCACGGACAACGTGGGCCGGGACGTGCTCTCGCGTGTGATGTGGGGCACGCGCGTCTCGCTCGTGGCCGGGTTCGTGTCAGTCGCGCTGGCCCTGCTGACCGGCGGGCTGCTCGGCCTGGCCGCGGGCTACACGGGCGGACGCGTCGACGGGGTGCTGATGCGATTGATGGACGCGGTGCTGTCGTTCCCGGCGCTGGTGCTGGCCCTCGCACTCGGCGCGGTGCTGGGCGCCGGCCTCACCGGCGTGCTGATCGCCCTGGCGGTCGTCTACACTCCGACCTTCGCTCGGCTGATGCGCGGCCAGGTCCTGAGCATCACCGCCCGCGAGTACGTGGACGCGGCCCGCGCGCTCGGCGCCAGCGGCTGGCGCGTGGCGTGGCACCACGTGCTGCCGAACGCGACCGCCCCGATGGTCGTCCAGGGGTCGCTGAGCGTGGCCTTTGCCATCCTGGCCGAGGCGTCGCTGTCGTTCCTGGGCCTCGGCATCCAGCCCCCGGCGGCTTCATGGGGCAGCATGATCAACGCCGGACGCGGCTATCTGCAGCAGGCGCCGTGGATCGTGTTCGGTCCGGGCACCGCTTTGTTCGTGACGGTGATCGGGCTGAACTTCGTGGGCGATGCCGTCCGCGACGCCCTCGATCCGCGCGCGTAGTCCTCCCGTTCAGCGCGCGCTTAACAATTCTTAACGTCTCCGACACTTGCATCCCGAACTTCGGGTGTTAAATGAAGGTATGGCTGGGGTCGAGATGGCCGTCACGCGCGTCCTGCTGGTGGACGACGACGTGGAGCTGGCCGAACTGGTGGGCGAGTACCTCACGCGCGAGGGCTTCACGCTCGACGCCGAGACCGATGGCACCCACGCTCTCGACCGCGCGGTCTCCGGCGACTACCAGCTGACGGTGCTGGACGTCATGCTGCCCGGCATCAGTGGCTTCGATCTCCTGCGCGGCATCCGTGCAACGTCGCAAATGCCGGTGCTGATGCTCACGGCACGCGGCGACGACGTGGATCGCATCGTGGGCCTCGAGCTGGGCGCCGACGATTACCTGTCCAAGCCGTTCAATCCGCGCGAGCTGGTGGCGCGCATCCGGGCGATCCTCCGCCGGACCCAGACCGAGGCCCACACACCCGGTGAGCGCGCCGCGGAGACGCTGGGCCTGGACGACGTGGCCATGGATCTGGGTCGGCGCACCGTCCGGAGAGCGGGGGCGCCGGTCGAGCTGACCGCGGTGGAGTTCACACTCCTCGAGCTGCTGCTGCGCGCGGCGGGCGCCGTCGTGCGACGCGACGAGCTCGCCCGCGGCGCCCTGGGCCGCGCGCTGCTTCCCTTCGACCGGAGCATCGACGTCCACGTGAGCCGGCTCCGCAAGAAGCTCGGGCCCCGTCCGGGCGGTGGCGAGCGAATCGCCACGCTGCGGGCGGTCGGCTACCTGTACACCTGCTGATGATCCGCGGCGTCTTCCTGAAAATCCTGCAGTGGTTCTGGGTCTCGCTGGTCCTGGTCGCCGTCGCGCTCGAGCTCACCATCACGGTCACCACCACGCCGTTCGAGGAGCGCGTCCATCGCTTCAGCGACAACGCGCTGACCGGCCACGCCCGCGAGGCTGCCGCCCTGCTCGACCGTGGGGGGGTCCCGAGCGTGGATCGACTGTTCGCCGACCTGCAGCACCGCACCGGCATCCACGCCGTGCTCTTGAAGGCCGACGCCACCGAGGTCGGCGGCCGACCGCTGGGCGCCACGGCGGCGACGGTCGCGCGGCAGGCGCTCGAGAGTGGCCAGACCGAGATGGAGGCCGACGGGCAGACGGCGGTGAAGGCGCGCGCGGTGACCGCGGCCGACGGCCGCCGCTACGTGCTCGTCGCCACGATGCCCATCGGGCTGCTGAGGCTGCTCCACGACGCGCCCTCCGCCCAGCTGCTCCGTCTGCTGGCCGTCTTCCTCACCGCGGCCGCTGCCTGCTACGCCCTGGCCCGCTACGTCGCGCGCCCGCTGGCCACCCTGCGCGCGGCCACCCACGAGCTGGCTCAGGGCAATCTCGCGGTGCGGGTGACGCCCAGGTTAGGCACGCGCCGGGACGAGTTCGCCGAGCTCGGCCGCGACTTCGACGCCATGGCCGCGCGCCTGGAGGGGTTGATGACTGCCGAGCGTCGGTTGCTGCGCGACATCTCCCACGAGCTGCGCTCTCCCCTGGCCCGGCTCAGCGTCGCCCTCGGCCTGGCCCGCCAGCGACCGACGGAGGACTCGCCGGTGCTCGACCGCATCGAGCGCGAAGCGGATCGGCTGAACGCCCTGATCGGTCAGCTCCTGACCCTGGCGCGGCTGGAGAGCGGCGCCCGCGAGCCGGCACGGGAGATCGTCGAGGTGCTGGCGATCGTCCGCGAGGTGGCCGAGGACGCCGACTTCGAGGCCCGGGGGCGCCGGCGCGCGGTGCAAATCGTCGAGGCGGCGGACGCCACGGTCGTCGGCGACGGGGAGCTGCTGCGCAGCGCCGTCGAGAACGTGGTCCGCAACGCGGTTCGTCACACGGCCGAGGACACCACGGTGGCGATCGTCGTGCGGCGGCTGTACGAGCACGGGGTCTCGCGCGTGCGGATCTCCGTCCGCGATCACGGCAGCGGCGTGCCCAAGCAGGCGCTGCCGTTCATCTTCGAGCCGTTCTACCGCGTCAGCGAGGTGCGCGAGCACGGAAGCGGCAGCGTGGGGCTGGGGCTGACGATCGCGCACCGGACGATCCGCCTGCACGGCGGCACCGTCAGCGCGGCCAATGCGTCGGACGGCGGGCTCATCGTCGACATCGATCTGCCCGCGCACACCGCGATCTCGCGCCGGGCGCCTCTGGTCGCCCGCGTCTGACCCTCGAATACGTTATACTGCCGCCACCAGTTCCTCGGAGGTGGCACCGCCATGGCGATAGCGCCGCAGGTCACGACCGAGCCCATCCCCACTGCCGACTACGCGCGTCTGGAAGAGAGAATCCTGGCGCGGGATCAGCAAGGCGCGAGTCAAGCGCTGTACGGCCTCATGAAGCAGGGACGGCCAATCACCGAGATCACGCGGGAGACGGTGCGCATCCACGCGCCCTACACCAACGTCCCCTTTCACCAGCGCCTCGACGACGGCGTGGTGAAGTTCGTCAACAACGACCACTGCCTGCTGAGCGAACGGGTCGGGTTGCATCTTCGCACGATGGTCCGGCCCGAGCTGGCCTGGCTGCCGATGGCCCAGACCGTGTGGTACATGCCGACCGGTCTCGATCCGTGGAACCAGCTCCTCGGCAAGGCGCCCGGGCACTACACCCGGCTCTACGAGCTCGCGGTGGACAAGGACCCGCCGAAGCCGCAGGTGCACTGGCCCGATCAGGACCCGCTGGCGACCGAAGGCCCGATCCGCGAGCGCCTGAACCACTGGCTCACGCTCGTGCAGCGCGGTGAGGTGCTGCACTCCTATCGCGTGTTCCTCGGTCTCATGGAGGACGCCCCCAACCGCAAGGCGGTGCTCGCCCACCTGGCCTTCGCCGGGCTCATCGACGTCCAGGACCGCATGCTGCACAACCGCTCCTACACGACCGGTCACAAGTCGTACCGCGCGCGCGCGGCGATCGAGCTCGGCAACGCGATCGGCTGGGACAACGCTCACCACGTCCTGTACGCGAGCGTGCCCGACATCGCCGTCGGCCCGCGCTGGTACTCCACCTACGAGATGGGCTGCAACGTGGTCCTGAACCTCCTGGAGGGCAAGGACGCCGAGCAGCTCCGCCAGGACAGCCCGCTGACGCCGGCCGAGGAGGCGCTGCTGGTCGACGCCATCACGCGCCAGCGCGAAGTGTCGGCCCTCGAGGCGGTCGTGGCGCTGCTGCGCGGGGGCCGGAGCCCGCGACGGATCCTGGACGCCATCCAGGTCGCCGCCGCCCAGGTCATCCGCGAGACGGGCGCGCCGAACAACTACTCGATGTCGCAGCACGGCTTCGAGTATTGCAACACGCTGGCCTGGTTCTTTGACACCTTCGAGCATCCGCACCGGCTCAAGCTTCTGTTCGTCGCCGCCTCGTTCATCAACCACGGCGCCGAGCACCAGCGCGACACGCCCGACAACGGGCCGCGCACGATCACGGTGCCGCCCGGCGTGGGCGGGCTCGGCCCGCGCCAGCTGCTCGAGCGGCTGGAAAAGACCCTGGTCGCGCTGCGGCCCGACGAAAGCGTGGATCTGACCGCCGCGTACTTGAAGGCCGGCTTCGACCGGGCGCCGCTGGTGCAGACGCTGGCCACCGCCGCCTGCAAGACCGGCAACGATCCGCACAACCAGGAGCTCGGTCTGTGCACGCTCGAGAGCTACCTGAGCTCCCAGGCTCACGATCGGGAGCGCCTGCTGCTGGCCAGTGCCAAGCACACCGCCGGCCATCGCAAATACGGCGACGCGCTCGAGTGTTACCGTCGCTTCGCCGAGGCCTTCGACCTGCGAGAGGACTGAGATGCCCTACGACCTGCTGATCAAGAACGGCGTGCTGATCGACGGCTCGGGCCAGCCGCGTCATCACGCCGACATCGCCGTGCGGCACGGCCGCATCGCCTCCATCGGGCGCATCCGTGAGGCAGCGCGCGAGGTCATCGACGCCGACGGCATGGTCGTCGCCCCCGGCTTCGTGGACGGCCACACCCACATGGACGCGCAGATCTTCTGGGATCCGCTCGGCACGTCCTCCTGCTGGCACGGGATCACCAGCGTCGTCATGGGCAACTGCGGCTTCACGCTGGCGCCTTGCGCCGAGGCCGACAAGGCCATGGTGGTGCGCAACCTCGAGCGTGCCGAGGATATCTCGGGCGCGGCCATGGCTGCCGGCATCCGCTGGAGCTGGACGACGTTCCCCGAGTGGCTCGACACGCTGGAGGCGCTGCCCAAGGGCATCAACTACGCGGGCTACCTCGGCCACTGCGCGCTGCGCACCCACGTGATGGGCGAGCGGGCGTTCGAGCAGGCGGCCAGCGAGGATGATCTACGGTCGATGGAGCGCGAGCTACGCGACGCCATCCGGGCGGGCGCCATGGGCTTCACCACCACCCGCTCACCGATCCACGAGACGCCCGACGCCCGGCCGGTCGCCAGCCGCCTGGCCACCTGGGACGAAGTCCGTCGCCTGGTCGGCGTGATGGGCGAGCTGAACGCGGGGATCTTCGAGCTCGCCGGTGAAGCCGTCGGCCGCGAGCTGAGCGATCCGGCTGCGTTCCGCGAGTACCACGTGCGTCTGCGCGACCTGGCCGTCGACACTGCACGCCCGGTCACCTGGGGCATGTTCAGCCGGCTGGAGGCGCGCGAGGTGTGGCGCCACTACATGAAGCTGCTCGACGAGACGGCGGCGGCCGGCGGGCGGATGTTCGCCCAGGTCCACAGCCGCGGCCTCAACGTGCTGCTGTCCTTCAAGACCCAGATGCCGTTCGACAACCTGCCCACCTGGAAGCCGCTCCGCGCCCTGCCGCTGGCCGAGCAGCTGCAGCGCCTGCGCGATCCCGCGACGAAGCGCATGCTGGTCGAGGGCACGCGCGAGACCCCCGACAAGCGCGCGCTCGGCACCGAGGCGCGGCCGTTCCCCTACGAGTGGATCTTCGTCTACGACCAGGTGCAGGGGCCGCACCGCACGGTGGCCGAGATCGCGCGCGAGCGCGGCGTCGATCCCGCCGAGGCCATGATCGACCTCGCGCTGGAGAAGAACTTCGAGCGCTTCTTCGTGCATCCCGTGGCCAACGAGATGCAAGAGGACGTCCTGGAGATGATGCGCAACCCGCGCGCGGTGGTCACGTTCTCCGACTCCGGCGCCCACGTCTCGCAGATCGTGGACTCCTCGCTGCAGACGCACCTGCTGAGCCACTGGGTGCGGGACAAGCAGGCGTTCACCCTCGAGCAGGCGGTGCGGATGCTGACGCTGGTGCCGGCGACCCTGTGGGGCTTCGCCGATCGGGGGCTGGTGCGCGAGGGCTTCGCCGCCGACCTGGTGGTCTTCGATCCCGACACGATCGCGCCGGAGATGCCGGAGGTGGCCCACGACCTGCCGGCCGGCGCCCGCCGGCTCGTGCAGCGCGCCCGGGGCATCGCCGCCACCGTGGTCAACGGTGAGGTGCTCCTGCGCGACGGCAAGCACACCGGGGCGCTGCCCGGTCAGCTCCTGCGCGGCCCCCGCGCGCGGAGGGCGTGAGCCGGCCCGCGATGCGCCTGGCCGGCAAGGTCGCGCTCATCAGCGGCGGTGCCCGGGGCATGGGCGCCGCCGAGGCCCATCTGTTCACGCGTGAGGGCGCCCGCGTCGTCATCGGTGACGTCCTCGACGACGAAGGACGCGCCGTCGCCGCCGCGGTCACGGCCAAGGGCGGCGAGTGCGCGTTCGTCCATCTCGACGTCACCCGCGAGGATTCATGGCAGCAGGCGGTGGCGGCAGCCACCGGGCGCTTCGGCAAGCTCGACATCCTCGTCAACAACGCCGGCATCGGGGGCGCGGGGCGGCTGGAGGACACCACGGTCGAGCAGTGGGATCGGGTGATGGAGGTCAACGCCAAGGGCGTCTTCCTCGGCACCAAGGCCGCGATCCCCGCCATGCGCGCGGCCGGCGGCGGCTCGATCATCAATATCTCGTCGCAGCTCGGCCTGGTCGGCATGGACAACAGCAGCCCCGAGTACCAGTCGTCCAAGGGCGCGGTGCGGCTGCTCACCAAGCTGACGGCTCTTCAGTATGCGAAGGATCGAATCCGCGCCAACTCGGTGCATCCCGGCCCGATCATCACGCCCATGACCGAGAAGCGCCGCGCCGATGCCGCGAACTACAAGCTCATGGTGTCGCGCATCCCGCTCGGCCGCTACGGCGAGCCTGACGAGGTCGCCTACGGCGTGCTCTATCTCGCCTCCGACGAGTCCGCCTACGTCACCGGCAGCGAGCTGGTGATCGACGGCGGGTGGACCGCGCAGTAAGCTCCGGTCGCCACTCGATGCCGTCGTACCTCCTCACCAACGTGCGGATTCTCGACGGCACGGGGCGCGAGCCCTTCGCCGGCGCCGTCCGCGTGGAGGGGCCGCGGATCGCCGAGGTCACCGCGGGCGCTGCCCCGACCGTGCCGCCGGGTGCGGTCGTGATCGACGGCCGCGGGGCCACCCTGATGCCCGGGCTCATCGAGTCCCACGCCCACATCGGCCTGGGCGACATGAACGGCTACGACCTGACGCGCCTGCCGCCAGAGGAGAACATGGTCCTCACCGTGCGCAACGCGCGGACGATGCTCGACTGCGGTTACACGAGCGCGTTCTCGGCGGCGGCGCCCAAGCCCCGGCTGGACGTCGTCCTCAAGCGCGAGATCGAGGCCGGCCACGTACCCGGCCCGCGCCTGCTGGCCAACGGTCCGGAGATCACCGTCAGCGGGGGGCTCGGCGACACCAACCTGCTCCACCTTCCCCACTACGAGACACCGACCTTCGCGTGGGTGGCCGACGGACCGGACGAGATCCGCCGCGTGTGCCGCATCCTGGCGCGCGAAGGCGTCGATCTGCTGAAGCTGAACCTGTCGGGCGACCTCGGGACGTCCAGCTATCCATCGGACCAGACGCCGATGACCGAGGGCGAGGTGGCCGCGGCCATGGAGATCGCGCGGGCGGCGAGGCTCCGCGTGGCGGCGCACTGCCGGAGTGCCGAATCCGTGATGATGGCCCTGCGCCACGGGATCGAGGTGATCTATCACGCCAACTACGCCGACGAGCGCGCGCTGGACGCGCTGGAGGCGGCGCGCGACCGCATCTTCGTCGGCCCGGCGCTGGGCCTGACCTACAACCTGAGCCAGGCCGGCGGCCCGCTGGGGATCCCGCGGGCGCGCGCCCAGGTCTTCGAGCGCGAGCTCGAGGTGTCGATCGACGCCGTCGCCGGCTTGCGCAAGCGCGGCGTCCGGGTGCTCCCCGGCGGCGACTACGGCTTCCCCGCCACGCCGCACGGCACGTACGCCCGCGACCTCTGGCTCTTCGTGAAGGTTCTCGGCTTCTCGCCGATGGAGACGCTGGTGGCCGCCACGCGCCTCGGCGGCGAGCTCATGGGGATGCCCGGGGACCTCGGGGTGGTGAAGGCCGGCGCGCTGGCCGATCTGCTGCTGGTCGACGGCGATCCGCTGGCCGACATCGCCGTGCTACAGGACCGCAACGCGCTCCGCCTGATCATGAAAGACGGCGTCCTGCACAAGAACGCCTGACGCGCCGCGCCCGGCTCGTCAGTGAGACGTCGTCGTCACTCCGACATCTTGAGCAGCAGCCCCGTCTGACGCGCGCGCTCGACCGCCGCGCGGAAGGCCCAGTGGGCGAGGACCGCGTAGACCGCCGACAGGATCAGGCCGGTGGTGATCGGCGCCGTGAACTCCGAAGGGAACCCGAAGTGCGAGCGGTAGGCGTCGAGGAAGTACGTGAGCGGGATGGCCTCGGCGATCACCGCCACCGGCCGCGGCAGCACCGAGATCGGATAGTAGATGCCGGCCAGCACCAGCACCATGTTGACGCTGGCCCAGGCGAACGCCTCGGCCCGATTGCCAAACAGCGTGATGAGCGCGCACACGGCCACCCCCACCACCCAGGCGCTGAGAAAGCAGCCCAGCAGGAACACGGCCACCGGGCCCACCCCCGCGGCCAGGACGTTCAGTCCGAACACCCAGGCGCCCATGACCGCCAGCAGGATGAAGATGACGAAGCCGCGCACCATGCCCACCAGCCAGGCGCCGGCGGTGAGATGCCGCACGCCGATCGGCGCCATGAACTGATGCTTCACCGATTTCGACCAGACGTCGAGCAGCATCGCGTAGGCGACCTCGAGCTGGCAGACGTTGATGACCGACAGCGCGATCGTGCCGACCAGCACGAACGTCCCCTGCTCCGGGGTCAGGCCGAGAAAGCGCGTCATGAGCCCGATCGACAGCACGCCGACCACCGGCCAGAACAGGAGCTCGAAGAAGAAGAACACGTTGCGCATGCCCATCAGGGCGTTGCGGATCACCACCGCCCACGCGGCTAGGAGCTCAGCGCGCCAGCTCAACGAAGACCTCCTCCAGCTCCGGCTCCCTTACTTGAAGATTGCGCACCTCCACACCCTCCGTCTGAAACGCGCGCAGCAGCTCGGGCACGCGCTTCTCGGCGTCGTCCACCGTGCACTCGATCCAGCCGTCCGTCTCCACGCAGCGCAGCACGCCGGAGGCCTCCGCGAGCCAGGCCGGCTTCACGTCCAGACGTAGCGCGATCACGTCGCCCAGGCCGATCTGCCGCTTGAGCGCGTCGGCGGTGCCGTGGGCCAGGATGCGGCCGGCCTTGATGAACCCGATCTCGTCGCACAGCTCCTCGGCCTCGCGCATGTAGTGGGTGGTGAGGACGATCGTCATGCCCCGCTCGCGCCGCAGCGTCGCGATGTGCTGGCGCACCCGCACCGACACGTCAGGGTCGAGGCCCAGCGTGGGCTCGTCGAGGAACAGCAGCTCGGGATCGTTCACGAGCGCCTTGGCCAGCGCCACGCGCTGCTTGATCCCGGTGGAGAGCTCGTTGTACTGCGCGCGGCGGTACGGCTGAAGCTCGTACTGCTCGATCAGCCCGTCCACGCGCCGACGAAGCGCCTGACCGTGGAGGCCGTAGAGCCGCCCATAGAACGACACGATCTCGTCCACCCGGAGGCTCCACAGGAACGAGGGCCGCCCGCTGGCCATGTTGATCCGGTGGCGCAGGCTGGCCGCCTCGCGCACCACATCGTGGCCGAGCACGCGGACCTGGCCGCCGTCGGGCGTGAGGAGCGTGGCGAGGATCGAGAGCAGCGTCGTCTTGCCCGCGCCGTTCGGCCCCAGCAGCCCGAAGATGGTGCCGCGCTCGACGGACAGGTTGACGCCGCGCAGCGCGACGGTCTCGCGCCGGCGCAGCCAGCCCGAACGGAACGTCTTGGTGACCTCGCGGGCCTCGATGGCAAGCGAGGGCGCAGAAACGGGGGGCATGCGTTGAATGGTACCATGCGGCGGATGGCCGACCCGGGCGCCGAGGTGGCCGAGGCTAACGCGCGCTTCTATCGCGCCTTCGAGGCGCTCGACGTGAGCGCGATGGACGAGGCGTGGGCGCACGGCGAGCACGTCAAGTGCGTGCATCCGGGTTGGCCGCTGCTCACCGGCTGGGACGCCGTGCGCGAATCGTGGGCGCGCATCTTCGAGAACACCGAGGAGATGCGATTCACCATCTCCGACGTGCAGGTGGTCGTGAGCGAGGATGCCGGCTGGGTCACCTGCACCGAGAACATCCTGTCCGAGGTCCAGGGCCGCGTCTCGGTCACCAAGATCCTGGCCACCAACCTCTTCGAGCGGCAGCCGGGCGGCTGGCGGATGGTCCACCACCACGGCTCCCACATCCTGACGGCCGGCTAGTCCACTCGGCGGCCTAGGCTCCGGCGCGGCGGAGCAGCAGCAGCGAGCCGCGGGCCTCCACGAGCGAAAACGTCTGCACGGCTCCCTTGCTCGAGCGGAAGACGACGCGCGCGCCGTCGCGCTCGGGCTTCCACTCCAGCAGGTTGCGTTCCGAGCCCTCACCGATGTCGACGAGCACCCACTCGCAGTCCTCCAGGCGCGCCGGGAAGATGTAGACGCGCGGACGGTGCGCCAGGTGGGGCACGATGCGCTCGTCGCTGCCCACGACGACCCGCGGGGGAACCCGCGCCACCAGCGCATGCACGTCGCGGGTGCGGGCGTCCGGCCACCAGCGGCTCAGCATCAGATCGTTGACCGTGCGCGCGGTCAGCGCCACCGAGATCAGCAGGCCGAGCACGATCGCCGCCCGCGCGGTCGCCGGACCGCGCCAGGCCGCCAGCCGGCGGAAACCCAGCATGGCCGCCAGGGTCAGGAACGGCAGCATGTAGACCATGTACTGCGTGCGGTGATGGAACAGCACGTCGTCCCGGCTCAGCAGATTCGTCGCGAGGGTGGGAAGCAGCGGGACGAGCGCCAGCGGGGCGAGCAGCGGCAGCAGCGCCCAGGGCGCGAAGACGGCGGCCAGGTACCGCAGGCGCTGCGGCGACAGCACGCGGCCGAGGACCTTGAGCGGGTTCGACAGGATGCCGAGCGCGATGCTACCCACCGAGCCGCCGAACTCCTGCCAGCGCTCCAGGTGCGAGTACGCCTCTCCGCGGAAGAACGGAATCACCCACCGGGTGGTCACGAACATCCACCCGAGGCCCAGCGCCGCGAGCCCCACGCCCGTCCACGGTCGGCGCCGCGCGGCCAGCGCCCACACGCCGAGGCCGAGGATCGGCAGGCCCGCATCCTCCCGCGCGCACAGGGTGAGCAGGACCGCGCCCCAGAAGAGCGCCCAGCGCTCGGTATCGAAGAAGTAAAGGGCGGCCAGCAGCAGCGGAATCGCCATGGCCTGCGGGTGAAAGTCGCGGATGTTGATGCCGTGCAGCGAGGGATTGAGCAAATAGAGCACGGCCAGCAGCGCGGCCGCCCCATCGTCGTCGAGCAGCCGGCGGCCCAGCCCCCACACCGCGAAGGCGCCCGCGGCCAGCGCCACGCACTGCACCACCAGCATGACGATGACGCTCGGCAGTAGCCAGTAGAGCGGTGCCATCAGGTAGAGAATGATCGTGAAGTGATCGCCCCAGCCGTGCAGATCGGGCAGCGACGACCACGGGGCGCCCACGTTGGCGATCGCCCAGACGATCTGGTCATAGAGTGCGAGATCCACCGCGTGGGTGCGCAGATTGAAGTGACGGGTCACCGTGACGAACGACATCAGCACGGAGTAGGCGACCACGCCGCCGAGCACCCAGCGCCGCGGCACCCGCGGGCTGAGGGCGTACGGGCGGACGAGGTGGCGAATGGCGGCCACCGCCATCGCCACCACCAGCGGGATCTCCGCCCGATCGAGCCGCACGCCGAAGGCGGGCCGAACCCCACCCGTGACGATCAGGACCGCGGTGATCGCCAGGAGCACGGCAGCGAGCGCATCGAGCGCCCGGACGGCGGGCGTCGGGCCCGCGCCGGCGAGCGGGACGGCCGACGTCATTCCAGCCGGTTGCTGTAGAGCCATCGTCCGCCAGCCTGCGCGATGAGATGCACCGGTGCAAGCGTCTTGACGACGCTGCGCGACGGCGCCACCGCCGAGACGAGAAAGCAACGCTCCGGTCCCTCCCACGCCGCCTGCAGTCGGGGCGGGTCCCAGAAAATCTCGCGAGCCTCCGGGAACGTCGCGCCGAAGGCGAGATTGGATTGCCGCCCGTGCACCAGGGCCACGGGCCCCGGGATCCGCAGCAGCAGCGAGGCACTGTTCTGCAGCGATCCCTCGTGGACGACGCGATCGCCCGGCGCGCGTCGTTGAGCCAGGGCCTCGGCGAGCGGGCGCACCGAACGACTGCGGGCGAACTGCGTCATCCCCTCCCCGGCCATCGGCAGGAATGCGATCATCGCGGCCAGGGCCACGCCGACGCCCACCGCGGGCCAGCGCCGCGCGGCCGCGATCGCCATCCCCACCGTCGCGATGGCGAACACGACCACGCACTTGACCAGGATGCTCACGTACGGCTCGAGCGGACCCTGCGGGATCGCCTCCCCGCGGGCGGCCAGGTTGCGGGCGGCGACGTCGACCTTCACGAGCGCGGCATCATGCAGCGGCAGCCGACCGGCGGCGGCCAGCGCGAAGGCCACGGCGAGCACGGCGAACAGGATGCAGATCGGCACCATCAGCACGCGGGGGGCGGCGGCGCCAGGTATCGCCTCGATCGAATCGTCCCAGGCGCGCGCGGCCAGCAGCGCCAGCGCGGGGAACGCGGGGAGGCCATAGTGCGGAAGCTTGAACGACGACAGCGTGAAGAACCCGAGCACCAGCAAGGCCCACAGGGCGAATAGCATCCAGAGGCGGGCCTCGGCATCCGCCCACGGCCGCTTGAACGCCCGGGCCACACCCCACGGCAGCGCCAGCGTCCACGGCAGGAACGCCAGGACGTTCACGGCGAGAAACTCCAGCGCGCTCAACGGGACGTCTTCGTCGGGGAACACGCGCTGGCGCGTGAAGTTCAGCAGGTGGTTGTCCACGACCGTGTACCAGAGGAAACCGGAGTTCCGCATCTCGACCGCCACGTACCACGGCAGCGCGACCGCCAGCAGCAGGAGCACGCCCCACCACGGCACCCACGCCCGGTAGGGCCGCTCGCGCGTGAGCCACACGAACAGCGCCACCACCAGCAGTGGTCCCAGCGCGCCGAGCGCGTCCTTGGTCAGCGCGGCCAGGCCGAGGGCGCCGTAGAACACGGCCAGGCCCCAGCGCCCGCCTCCGCGGTAGGCCACGACGAACCCGGCAAAGGCCAGGACGATCCAGAGGATGAACGCGAGGTCGGGCTTGACCTGCCGGCCGATCAGGAACACGCCGAGATTCGACGCCACGAAGAGGGCGGCCAGCAGGCCCACCCGTGGGCCGCCGAGCATGACGCCGATGCGCCCGGTGACCGCGGCCACGCCGAGGGCCGACAGCGCCGGCCACATGCGCGCGGCCGCCTCGCTCGGGCCCACCGCCCCGAACGACAGCGCCATGAGCCAGTAGGGCACCGGGGGCTTGTCGAAGTAGCGGACCGAGTCCACGCGCAGCGTGATCCAGTCGCCCGAGGCGCGCAACGATTCGGCGACGGCGACGTGAAATCCTTCGGGAGGATCGAGGAAGGGCGCGGCTCCCAGGCTGACCAGGTACATGAGGCCCACCGCCAGGAGGGCGAGGCCGAAGGGAATCCGCAGCACCCCGTTACGTGACCCGCACCACCACGTCGGCCGGCAGCCGCCCCAGGAAGTCAGCCAGAGCCTGCTCGACATAGCTACGGTCGCGCGACTCCAGGGTCACCTTCACCTTGTATTCGGGATTGGAGAACTCGGGATACGAGCCGAGCTGGAGCAGTGGAAAGTCGCCGAGTAGCCGGTTGAGAAAATCGGCCAGCGTCCCCTCGCCGATGGTGACGAACACGTTACGCAGGTGGATCGGCTGATCCCGGAACCGCTCGCGCAGGGCCTCGAACTTCGCGCGGAAGATCTCGGGGACGCCGGGCAGCACGTAGACGTTGCGCATGAGGATCGTCGGGAAGCGGACCGTCTCGCCACCGACCAGCTCCGCGCCGTCGGGGATCTCGGCCATCCGGAGCGCGGCCTCGGTGACCTTGCCCCGGTAGTAGCGCTCGAGCAGCTCGACCAGATAGGGGTGGCGCACCACCGGCGCCCCCATCGCGCGGGCCACGCCCTCGATCGTCACGTCGTCGTGGGTCGGTCCCACGCCGCCCGAGGTGAAGACCATGTCGAACTTCCGGCTGAAGGTCGCGACCTCCTCGGCGATGAGCTGCACCTCGTCGGGGATCACGGTGATGCGGGCCACGTCCACGCCGAGCGCGCGCAGCTCGCGACACAGGTAGGCGGCGTTGGCATCTTCGATCTTGCCCGACAGGATCTCGTTGCCGACGAGGATGATCCCGGCCGTCTTCGGCATGCCGGAGGGAATTTTACGCTAGAATGCGCAACGACGCATGACCCACTCCACCATTCCGGTGCGCCTGCACGGGTGGGCGCTCGTCCTCGGCGCATCGTCCGGCTTCGGCGCGGCCACTGCGCGGGCGCTCGCCGGCGCGGGACTCGACATCTTCGGCGTCCACCTCGATCGACGCGCCACGGTGGCCAACGCCGAGCGCGTCGCCGCCGAGGTCGAAGCGCTCGGTCGCCGCGCGCGCTTCTTCAACATCAACGCCGCCGACCCCGACCGCCGGGCCGAGGTGGTGGCGGCGATGGCCAAGGCCGTGGCCGAGCACGGCGGGACCGGGAGCCTCCGCGTCCTGTTGCACTCGCTGGCCTTCGGCACCCTGAAGGCCTACGTCACCGACGAGGTGGGTCAAGGGGTGACCGCGTCCCAGATGGAGATGACCCTCGACGTGATGGCCCACTCGCTCGTGTACTGGACCCAGGACGTCGTGAGCCAGGGCCTCATGGGTCCGGGCGGCCGCATCTTCGCGATGACCTCGTCGGGCGGGACCCGGGCGCTGCCCTTCTACGGCTCGGTGTCGGCGGCCAAGGCCGCGCTCGAGTCGCACATTCGCCAGCTCGCCGTGGAGCTGGCCCCGCGCGGCATCACGGCCAACGCGATCCGGGCCGGAGTCACCGTGACGCCGGCCGCGCAGAAGATCCCGAACTACGCCAAGCTCGAGAGCGACGCCCTCCGGCGCAATCCGTCCGGCCGGCTGACCACCACGGACGACGTCGCGCGCGCCATCGTGGTCCTCTCCCATCCGGACATCGCCTGGATGACGGGCAACGTCATCGGCGTCGACGGCGGCGAAGACATCGTCGGGTGAGGGACTACCTGCTGGCGGTCTTGCTGGGTATCGTGGAGGGCCTGACCGAATTTCTTCCGGTGAGCTCCACCGCGCATCTGCGAATTCTCCAGGCGGCACTCGGCATCGACCTGGGCGATCCCTACTGGAAGACCTTCTCCATCGTCATTCAGCTGGGCGCCATCCTCTGCCTGCCGGTGTATTTCTGGCAGCGCCTCGTCGGGCTGCTGCGCGGCTTTCCCCGCGGCGTCCGCGGTGATCGGACGGCCCTCGACCATCCGCTCACCCTGACGCTGATCGCCTTCGTGGTGACCGCCATCCCCTCCTTCCTGCTGTCGAAGGTCATCGGCAAGCACCTGGAGAGCCTGCGGGTGATGGCGCTCTCGCTGCTCGTCGGCGGGATCGTGATGTGGGTGGTGGACGCTCGCTACGAACGGGCGCGGCGGGCGTCGCGCAGCGGCCGCCTGACCGCCACGGTCGATACGATGTCGCTCGCGCAGGCCGTCTGGATCGGGGCCTGTCAGATCCTGGCCGCGGTGTTCCCGGGAACCTCGCGCTCGATGGCCACCATCACCGCGGGCGAGCTGGCGGGCATGACCCGGCCGGCGGCCCTCGAATTCTCGTTCCTGCTGTCGATCCCGACTATGGCCGCGGCCACCCTCTACGATCTGTTGAACTCCCTCCGGCCCGCCCAACCCGACGCAAGGGTGCTGGGCGCGATGCCCGGCGACGCGCACTCGTGGATGGTCCTGGCCACCGGCTTCGTCGTGTCGTTCGTCGTCGCCTACGGCGTCGTCGCCTGGTTCATGAGCTGGGTGCGCCGCCACGGCTTCGCGCCCTTCGCGGTCTATCGCATCGTGCTGGGCACCGCCGTTCTCTGGTGGGCGAGCCGGATGCACTGAACCACCGGGCCAAGGGTCCCGAGGCGGCGTGCGCGGGACCCTGATTCTAGGCGGGTCGGACCCGATCGGGCACGGCGCGGGCGAGGCCGCCGAGCAGCCGCTCGCGCGTGACGGGCTTGGCGAGCAGCACATCCACGTGCGGGGCCTCGGTGCCGTCGAGCTCGTCGGCCCAGCCGGTCAGAAGCACCACCGGCACGGCCCGTTGTGACTTCAGCTCGGCGGCCAGAGCGATGCCGGTCATGCCCGGCATGCCGAGGTCGGTGATGACGACGTCCACCGGCTCGCGCGCGAAGAGCTCCAGCGCCTCGCGCGCCGAGGCCGCGGTGATGACGGTGTGCCCGCCGAGCGTCAGCATCGCCCGGATGACGTCGAGCACCTCCGGCTCGTCCTCGACCGCCAGGATGCGCATGGGCTCAAGCGTGGGCAGGAAGGCCGGCGTCCGCGCCCCCTCGGCGCCGAGGGCCGGGAACGACAGCGTGAACGTCGTGCCGGTGCCCTCGCGGCTCTGCACGGTGATCGTGCCGCGATAGCGGTGCACGATCTCCTGCGCCAGGCTCAGCCCCAGGCCGGAGCCGCCCTCGCTGGCCCGTGTGGTGAAGAACGGCTCGAACGCCAGCCGCTGCACCTCGGCGCTCATGCCGCGTCCGGTGTCGGCGATCGAGACGATGGCCCGCTCGCCGTCGCCGCGCACGTGCAGCGAGAGCCGGCCGCCGGCGGGCATGGCCGCCAGCGCGTTCTCGAGAATGTTCAGCAGCGCCTCGCGGATCTCGCTGGCCACGGCCAGGATCAGCGGCGCCGGGTCGGCCTTGAGGTCGATATCGTAGCGAATGCCGCGCCGGGCGGCCTCGTTGTCCCACTGCGGGCGCGTCAGCGCCAGCAGCTGCTCGAGCACGTCACGCAGCTGGACGCCTTCGGGGCCGCGGACGCGCGCCGGCCGCGAGTAGTCTTGCAGGCGTCGCACGGTTTCCACGCTGTCGGAGGCGCCCTGGTTGATCACCCGCAGCGCGTGGCTCAACTCCTCGCGCTCGATCGGCTCGTTGGCGGCGAGGCGCTCGAGCAGCATCTCGGTCCAGCCCAGCACCGGGGTCAGCCGGTTGTTGATGTTGTGGGCCACGCCGGCCGCCAGCGAGCCGAGCGTGCGGAACTTCTGCTCGCGGATCAGGCGGAAGCGCAGCTCGTGCTCGTGGCTCACGTCGCGGAAGACGCCGATGCGCTGCACCGCCCCGTCGGCGGCAGTCGCCGTCGACAGCGTCACCACCACCGGGCGAGGATCGCCGGCGCGCGTGATGAGCAGGACCTCGCCCTGCCACGACGGGCTCCGCATCTGCGCGGTGAGCGCGGTCACGTCCTGGGAGGTCGCCAGCATCTCCGTCCAGCGGCGACCGCGGAGAGTCTCGGCGGCGAGACCGACCATCTCCGCGAAGGCCCGATTGGCGAACACCACCCGGTCCTCGCTGTCGGTGACGACCACGCCCTCGCCGATCCGCCGCACCACGTCGGCCAGCTCGCTGGTCTCGGCCTGCAGCCGGGCGTGCTCGATCGTCACCGCAATCCGGTCCGCCACGATGCGGAGCAGCCGCTCCACGCGCGCATCGGCCGGCCGCGTTCGCCGGGCCACTTCCAGCACCCCGATCGGCGTGCCGCCGACGATGAGCGGGGCGACCATCAACGACCGGAAGCCGCCGGCGCGGATCGCCGGGCTGGTCACGCGGGGATCGCTCGAGGCGTGCTCGGGAATCAGCACGGGGGCCTGGGTGCTGAGGGCGAGGGCCGCCACGCCCGCGCTGGCCGGCGTGGGGACGCGGCGCAGGTCGTCGCCGTCCAGCCCCGTGGACGCACGACTGCGCAGCTCCTGGCGTGTCTCGTCGAACATCCAGATGGCGGCGGCATCGGCGTCGAACACCCCGACCACCACGGCCACCATCTTGTCCAGCAGCACGTCGGGATCGACGACCGACAGGGCGGCCTGGGCGATCTTCTCGAGCGCCTGGATCTCGGCGGTCCGACGGCCCAGGAGCCGCGCCGTCACCAGTGTGCGGGTACGGGCGAGCAGCTCCTCGGGCAGGAAGGGCTTGGTCATGTAGTCGTCGGCGCCGTCGCGTAGCCCACGAATCCGCGCCGATGGGCTCGACAGAGCGCTCAGGACCAAAATGGGCGTGCTCGCGACCTCGGGCCGACCGCGCAGCCGCTCGATGACCTCGTAGCCGCTCATGCCGGGGAGCATCAGGTCGAGCACGATCAGGTCGATGTCGGGCGTGCGCTCCAGCGCGGCCAGCGCGGCCTCGCCGGTGGTCTCCGACTCGACCTGGTAGCCCTCGCCTTCGAGCAGCTCGCGCAGCAGTACAGAGGTGTCGCGGTTGTCCTCCACCACCAAGATCCGCGCGGCCTCGGTGCTCACCGGACGGCGACCCCGTAGTTCTGCAGCGTGACGGAGACGACCCGGGCCAGCGCGTCCGGCGTGAACGGCTTGGTGAGGTAGGCGTCGCAGCCGGCGTGCAGTGCCGCCTCGCGCTCCTGCGGCCGCGAGAGCGCCGACACCGCCACGATGGGCACGGTCGCGGTGCGCGGGCTCTGGCGCAGGCGTCGGGCCACTTCCCAGCCGCTCACGCGCGGCAGCATGAGGTCGAGGAGGATGAGCGCCGGCGGCCGCTCGGCGGCCTCGCGGACGCATTGCTCGCCGTCGTCGCACATGCGTGCGACGCCGCCCAGCATGTCCTCGACGACCACCCGCATCAGCTCCTGCGTCTGGGCCTCGTCCTCGACCACCAGGATCTCGCGGCCGGCCAGGAAGGGCTCGATGGTCACGACCTCCAGCGGCCCGGTGGTCTGGCTGACCGCCGGCTCCTGCGTCATGGGCAGCGTGAACGTGAATCGGCTGCCGCGGTTCTCCCCTTCGCTCTCGGCGCGCACCACGCCGCCGTGCAGCTCGACGAGCCGCCGCACGATCGCCAGCCCCAGGCCCGAGCCGCCGTGGCGTCGCTGCAGCGGCGCCTCGACCTGGTAGAACGGATCCCAGATCCGCGCCAGCTCGTCCTTGGGGATGCCGACCCCGCGATCCTCGACCGACACCCACACCTGGTCGCCCTGCTGGCCCCCGTACACGCGCACGAGTCCCCCGGCCGAGCTGAACTTCACGCTGTTGCCCACGAGGTTGACCAGCACCTGCTGCAGGCGCGACGGGTCGGCGTTCACGAGCGGCAGGTCGCCGGGGACGGCGTTCTCGATCTGGATCTGCTTGGCCAGCGCGGCCACCGCCACCACGGCCGTCACCTGGTCGACCACGTGGCGGACGGCGGTCGGTCGCGGCTTCAGCTCGATGCGGCCGGCCTCCAGGCGGGAGACGTCCAGCAGATCGTTGATGAGATCGCTCAGCCGTTGCGCGCCGCGGAAGATCGCCTCCTGATGCTCGAGCTGGCGGGGACTGAGCGGGCCGTGGACCTGGCGGGTGAGCAGCCGGCTGTAGCCGATGATCGCGGTGAGCGGCGTGCGCAGCTCGTGGCTGACCATGGCGAGGAATTCCGACTTCAGCTGATCGAGCCGGCGCAGCTCCTCGTTGACCTGCGCCAGCGCCCGCGCCTCACGCGCCTTCTGCGCGTACCCGGTCTCGTACTCCTGCACGAGGCCCGCGGTCTCGATGAACACGCTGTAGCGGCGGCGCAAGAGCAGGAACGTGACGGTGACGGCCGCGGCCAGCGCATCCACCATGATGAGCGTGGCCGCCGTCGATGGGTCGGCGGGGATCGCCGGGACCGCCCACACCCTCACCGCGGCCACCAATCCGATGGCCACGAACACCAGCGCGAAGACGATACCCAGCGGCTCCACACGGCGCGACACGCGCCGATGGATGGCGCGCATGATGAGGGCCGCCACGCCCAGCGCAGACGCCGCCAGTACCAGATTGGCGAGACGGTACAGCCCTTCGGCCGGCGGGATCATGACGGCTCACGCTTCCTGCCATCCATGATATACACGGCTCGAACGCGGGGACCACGCGGCAACTGCGGGGCGATGTGAAAAGTTTTTCCTAGTCCAGGTCGCCTATTTCAATCCGAGCCAGCGCAGGAATCACGTCGTTGAAGGCCGACAGACCGTGGCCGGCGGCGACGTAGGCCACGGGGGACTCAGCGCGAGTCGAGGTCGAAGAGGCGGCAGGTGTTGGCGCAGAGCTGGGACATCGCTTCGTCGATCGGGCGGTTCTTGATCTTGGCGACCTCTTCCGCCGCCCGCGCGGCCAGCCACGGGCCCGACGGCAGCGAGGTGAATTCGCCGCCGTACTGCCAGGGCGCGTCGCTCTCCACCAGCAGCGACTCGAGTGGTACGAGCTCGACGAGATCACGGTCCCGCTCGCGGTACACGACCTCCGGGGTGACCGACACGAAGTAGCCGGCGTCCACGATGGCGCGCGTGACCTCGGCCGGGGCCTTGTGCCAGTGAAAGACCGCCCGCTCGATGCCGTGGCGCTCGAGCGCATCCAGCGCACCGACGGCGGCGCCGTGTGGCGCGTGGAGCACCACGGCGAGATCGTAGCGGGCGGCCAGCGCCAGCATCCGATCGAGCGAGGCGCGGCCGCGTGTCATGAGCGTGGCGGGGTCGGCGGCTCCTTCGAGCGAATACCACGGCAGTCCGACCTCGCCGATCGCCGCGAGCCGGGACTGGTTCGCGTGCACCTGCTCCTCGACCTTCTCCAGCTCGACGTCCCCCAGCTCGGGGCGGTCGGGATGAAAACCCACGCACGGGTAGATGGCCCTGGGCAGGGCCGCGCCGGCCGCCAGCGTGAGCTCGTTGCTGGCGGCGTCGCAGCCGACGGCCACGATGCCGTAGACGTCGTGGGCCACCGCCAAGCGGACGGTCTCCCGCACGTCGGCGAAGGCGGCATCGTGCAGGTGGCAGTGGCTGTCGATGATCATCGGGCCGGGCCTCCTGTCAGTTGCCGGCGACGACCATCCGCCCGATCAGGAGCGTCGGGGCGACGGTACGGTCGCGCAGGACCAGGTCGTTGCCGATCCCCTCGATCGCCGCTAGCATCTCGAGCAGGTTGCCGGCCACCGTCACTTCCTCGACCGGGTACGTCAACTGGCCGTTCTCGATCCAGAGTCCGGCCGCGCCGCGCGAGTAGTCGCCGGTCACACCGTTGACGCCGAAACCAATCAGCTCGGTGACGTAGAACCCGTTCTTGACCGAAGCGATCAGCGCCTCCGGCGTCGACGTCCCGGGCAGCAACATGAGGTTCGTCGTCGACACGCCGACGCCGCTGCCGTCGCGGGCGGCGTGGTGCGTGGACGTCAGGCCGAGCTTGCGCGCGCTGTAGCTGTCGAGCAGGTAGGTCTGGAGATTGCCCTCGCCGACCAGCACTGTCCGGCCGGTCGCGAGCCCCTCCCCGTCGAACGGCCGCGAGCCGAGCGCCCGCGGGATGGTTCCGTCGTCGACGATCGTGACTGCGGGCGCGGCGATGCGCTTGCCGAGCCGGTCCAGCAGGAACGACGCCCGGCGATAGAGGCTGGGCCCGCTGGCCGCACCGGCCACCGAGCGCACCAGGCTGGCCGCCGTGTCCGGATCGAAGATCACCGGGACCTCGGTCGTCTTGACCTTGCGCGCGTTCAGGCGTCGGAGCGCGCGCCGGGCGGCCGTGCGCCCGATCGCCGCCGGCGCCTCGAGGGCGGAACGGTGGCGCGCCGCTGAGTACCAGTAGTCGCGCTGCATCACGCCATTGTCGGAAGCGACCGGTGACACGGACAGGCCGAACGAGGACGTCGCGTAGCCCTGGGCGAAGCCGTGGGAGGTCGCGTAGACGTAGCGGGCCCGGCGATCCCAGTATTCCGCGCCCTCGGAGTTCGTCATCCGGGGATCGGTCTCGAGCGCCGCGGCCTCGGCTTGCCGGGCCAGCTCGATCTTCGCCTCCGGCTCGAGCTCGTTGCCGTCGGGATCCTCCAGCTCCAGATCGGGCACCGACGTGACGAGCTGGTCCGGATCGGGCAAGCCGGCGTGCGGATCCTCGGCGGTCACCCGCGCCAGCGCCGTCGCCTCGTCCACCACCCGCTCGAGGGACTCGCGCGAGAGATCAGAGGTCGACGCGGCCGCCGAGGCGCGGCCGGCGAACACGCGAAGCGAGAGCCGCTGCTCGCGCGAGTGCTTGACGGTGTCCACCTGCCCCAGCCGTACCGATGCCGAGAAGTGTTGCTCGTCGATCAGGAACCCGTCGGCGGCGGTAGCTCCGCGGGCACCGGCCCGGCGGAGCACGTCCACGAGCAGGCCGGCGCGCGAAGCTCCGTCGCTCACACCTGGGTCCCGCCGACCGTCATGCCGTCGATGCGGATCGTGGGCAACCCGACGCCGACCGGCACCGACTGGCCGTCCTTGCCGCAGGTGCCGACTCCCTCGTCGAGCTTCAGGTCGTGACCCACGCGGCTGACGCGCGTGAGCGCGTCGGGGCCGTTGCCGATCAGGGTCGCCCCCTTCACCGGCGCGGTCACCCGCCCGTCCTCGATCAGGTAGGCCTCGCTGGCCGAGAAGACGAACTTGCCACTGGTGATGTCCACCTGGCCGCCGCCGAACACGACCGCGTAGAGGCCGTTGGGAACGGAGCGGATGATCTCCTCGGGGTCGTCCTGGCCGGCCAGCATGAACGTGTTGGTCATGCGCGGCATCGGGGGATGCGCGTACGACTCGCGGCGGCCGTTACCGGTCGGCGCCATCTTCATGAGCCGAGCATTGAGCCGGTCTTGCATGTAGCCGGTGAGGACGCCGTTTTCGATGAGCACCGTGCGACCGGTCGGCGTGCCCTCGTCGTCCACGTTGAGCGAGCCGCGCCGATTCGGGATCGTCCCGTCGTCCACCACGGTCACCAGCTCGGAGGCCACCTTCTGGCCCAGGCGCCCCGCGAAGGCCGACACGCCCTTGCGGTTGAAATCGCCCTCGAGGCCGTGACCGATCGCCTCGTGGAGCAGGATCCCCGGCCAGCCCGGTCCGAGCACGACGGTCATGGTGCCGGCCGGCGCCTCGACGGCTCGCAGCTTCAAGATGGCCTGGCGCGCAGCTTCAGCCGCGAAGCGCGTCCAGCGCTCCTCCTCGAGGAAGAAGTCGAAGGGCACGCGGCCACCGCCGCCCCAGGAGCCGATCTCGCGCTTGCCGTTGTCCTCGGCGATCACGGTGACGTTGAGCCGGGTGAGCGGCCGCACGTCGCCGACCGTCCAGCCCGAGGCCGTGGCAAGCAGCACCACGACTTCTTCGGTGGACAGGCTGGCGATCACCTGCTTGACGCGAGGATCCGCGGCCCGCGCGGCCGTATCGACACGGCGCAGAAGGTCGAGCTTGCGCTCGAGCGCGGTCACGATCGGTGGCTCGACCAGCGTGTAGAGATCGTGCGGCCGCCCGCGACCGGCCACGGCGAGCGTGCCCGAGGTCCCGGCGCGATCCGCGATGGCGCGCGCCTGTCGGGCGGCCTCCTCGAGGTTGCCGAGCGAGATCTCGTCGGTGTGGGCATAGCCGGTCCGCGTGTCCGCCTGGGCCCGGACGCCGGCCCCCTGGCTGACGTGGCGTGAGGCCTTTTTGACAACGTTTTCTTCTAGAACCAGCTCTTCATTGACACGGTACTCGAGGTAGATATCCGCATCGTCGACCCGCCCGACGAGGCTGCCGCCGAGCAAGCGTTCCATGAGTCCTGGGGTGACGTTGAAGCGATCGGCGAAGAAGCGCTCAGGCTGCGTGCGAACGAGATCGTTCATGCGATTCGAATGTCTCCCGGTTGAAGGCGCCCAATCCTAACGCGGTGTCTGCCACGTCCCAAACTTTTCGATCTCTTCCATTGTATCCGCCCGGCGAAGGGATCAGACGGATTGAAACGTCTGAATTATTTCGTGAATGCGCCGCAGTCCGTGCATGAGCGACGGGCCCGGCGCCAGCACGTCCTCGCCAGGGATCTCGTGGATCTGCCCGGCGGCGACGGCGGCAACGGCGCTCCAGCCCGGACGTGCCGCAATCGCGGCCGGATCCACCGGCTTGCCGCACCACGACGCCAGGATGATCTGGGGATTGCGTCGGACGACCTCCGCGGGCGAGACGACGCGCTCCCGGGCGCTGCGCCCCTCGCGCAACTCGGCGAAGACGTCCTGGCCGCCGGCGATCTCGATCAGCTCCGACACCCAGCGGATGCCGGCGACGAGCGGGTCCATCCACTCCTCGAAGTAGACGCGCGGCCGATCGGGCCAGCCCGCGGAGTACTCCCGGTACTGCTTGATCTCGTCGCGGATGTCCTGCACGAGCGAGCGCGCGGCGTCGGCTGCGCCCAGCGCCCCGCCGATCGTGAGGATCGCGCGCAGCACGTCGTCGAAGGAGCGCTGGTTGGTGCAGAGCACCGCCACGCCGGCGGCGATCAGCTCGGCGACGATATCTTTCTGAAGATCCGAGAAGGCCAGGACCAGGTCGGGCTCGAGCGCCAGGATCCGGTCGGTGCGGAAGGTCGTGAACCCGCCCACCCGGGCGCGCTCGCGCACCGCCTCGGGACGACGCGCCGTGCCGGGCACACCGACCACCCGGTCGCCGGCGCCGACCAGGAATGCGATCTCGGCGGTCTCGGCGGTCAGGCAGACGATGCGCTGCGGAAAGTCGATCGCGGTCTTGCCGTACACGGCTCTCGCTCAGCCAGCGCGGACCCGTCGCTCCACGTGGGCGAAGTGGCTCAGCAGCAGCCAGCCCGGGAAATCGCGAGCGAGGTCGCGAGCCCCCTCGACGCGGACCCCCCCCGACTGCACGGCCTGCGCGAACGTCGCGTGACCGGTCCATACCCGGGTGAATGTGGCCGCGTCGGCGGTGACCACGAGGTCGACGTCGAAGCCGGGGTCCTTCAGGCACACGTCGGTGCCGGCGCGCTCGAGGACCAGCCAGCAGGTCTGGAACCCGCGGCACCGCGCAGGGAACTTCCGGAACTCGAAGCGGACGACGACGCGTCGGGTCGGCAGCCGGGCCAGGTCGATGCGCCGGCGGACGTTCCACATCAGCAGCGGCAGGTCGATGTTGTCGGGGTCGAACTGCGTGACGCCCCAGCGCTGGCCCCACTGCCCCAGCCGCTCGAGCACCTCGCGCAGCTCCTCGGCCGAACGGGTCGGGCGATACTCCCGTCCCCGGCCCCGCGCCAGCGGCGCGCTCTCGATCACCCCGGCGTCCTCCAGCTGTCGCAGGCGCTGGCTGAGCAGGGTCCGCGAGATCAGCGGCATGCCCTGGCGGATCTCGCTGAACCGCCGGGCCCCGAACAGCACCTCGCGCAGGATCAGCGGCGTCCAGCGCTCGGCAAACGTCTCGCACGCCACGGCGATGGGGCAGAACTGGCCGTAACCCTTCATGGTGCCCTCGACTCTAGGCACCCCCGCCCGACCCGGCAAGTCCATTTTTTGGGCTTGGCGTCGTCCGGCTGGGCTGCGATGGTGGCGTCCTCGAAGGAGGCTCGCCATGCACGCCGACAGCGCTCCCTCGGCCGCGCTCGGACACCCGACGGACTGGGTCGCGACCGTTCGCGAGCTGGGCCCGCGCTTCGCGGCCCGTGCGGCCGCCCATGACGCCCACGACAGCTTCGTCGCGGGTAACTACGCCGAGATGCGCGAGCGCCGCGTCTTCTCGGCCGGTGTGCCGGCTGAGCTGGGCGGCGGCGGGGCGTCCCATCGCGAGCTGTGCGATGTGCTGCGCACGCTGGCGCACTCCTGCGGCTCGACCGCGCTGGCGCTCGCGATGCACACGCACATCCTGGCCAGCACCGTATGGCGCTGGCGCCACGCCGGAGCCCCGGTCGATGCGTTCCTCCGACGCGTGGCCGCCGAGGAGCTGATCCTCGTCACCAGCGGTGGCTCCGACTTCTTGGCCGGCTCCGGCGTGGCCGAGAAGGTAGAGGGCGGCTATCAGATCACCGCGCGCAAGGTCTTCGGCAGCGGATCACCGAGCGGCCACGTCTTCATGACCATGGCGATCTACCAGGATCCGGTCGAGGGTCCCACGGTCCTGCACTTTCCGGTGCCGCTCGACGCGCCGGGCGTGAAAGTCGCCGATAACTGGCGAACGCTGGGCATGCGCGGCACCGGATCGAACGACATCGTGCTCGAGCGCGTCTTCGTCCCCGACACGGCGATCGGAGCGCGGCGGCCTCCCGGGCGCTGGAACACGGTGTTCTTCGTGATCTACACCATCGCCTTCCCCCTCATCTACTCCGCCTACCTGGGGGTGGCCGAGGCCGCGCGCGAGCTCGCGGTGCGCGAGGCGGGGCGGCGGCGCGACGACCCGGTGGTCCAGGCCACGGTGGGTGAGATGGACAACGAGCTGGCGGTCGCGCGCCTGACGGTGGGCCACATGATCGACGTGGCCGACACCGACCGCATCGGACCCGCCGAGACCAACGAGATCCTGATCGGGCGCACGCTGGCCGGACGCGCCACGATCCGCACGGTGGAAAAGGCGATGGAGGTTGCCGGCGGTAGCGGCTTCTACCGAGCCCTCGGCCTCGAGCGGCTCTTCCGCGACGTGCAGGGTGCCCGCTACCACCCATTATTGGAGAAGCCACAGACTCTCTACACCGGACGCTTTGCTCTCGGCCTGGACGTGAACGGGTAAGCCGAGTGGGTCTCGCATCACCACAAGGGAGGCGCTCATGAAGACCAACCTCAGATGGATCAACGCAACGCTTGGAATTCTCATCGCGATGCTGGCCGTCGCGCCCGATGCTGGGGCCGATGGGGTCACGGATGCCAACGTCAGGGCCGCCGAGATCACGTCGATGATGGCCGGGACGCCGCCGGCCGTGCGGGCGATGGCCATCGTCCAGGTCTCCGTCTACGAGGCGGTCAACACGATCACCGGACGCTACCCGCCGCTGCGCACCAAGCTCACCGCCGCGCCGGGCGCCTCGGTGGACGCCGCCGTGGCGGCGGCGACGCGGACCGTGCTGCTGAAGCTCGTGCCGGCGCAGCAAGCGGCGATCGAGGCGCACTATCAGGCCGCGCTCAAACCGCTGCCGGACGGGCGCGCGAAGACCGACGGCATCGCCGTCGGCGAGCAGGCGGCGACCGCCGTCCTCGCCTCCTGCGCCGACGACGGCGCGATGGCGCCGAACACCTACCGGCCGCACACGGCTCCCGGCGTGTACGTGCCCACGATGTTCCCGGCAGTCCCCCACTGGGGCCGACGCAAGCCCTGGGTGATGACCAGCGGTGACCAGTTCCGCCCGGGCGCTCCGCCGAGCCTGACCAGTGACACGTGGAAGCGGGACTTCAACGAGATCAAGACGCTCGGCGGCAAGACCGGCTCCCAGCGGACGCCGGAGCAAACCGCCATCGCGCAGTTCTGGGAAGCGACGCTGCCGGTCGTCTACTGGCCGGTGGCGCGCTCGGTCGCCGCGGTGCCGGGTCGCGACCTGAGCGACAACGCGCGCCTGCTCGCGCTGGCCGCGATGGCCATGGACGATGGCCTGATCGCCGTGTTCGACGCCAAGTACACGTACAACTTCTGGCGGCCGGTCACCGCCATCCGCAACGCCGAGGGTGACGCCCGTGACCCGGGCTGGACGCCGTTCATCGACACGCCGATGCACCCCGAGTATCCGTGCGCCCACTGCATCGTGTCCGCCTCGCTCGGCGCCGTGCTCGCCGCCGAGATCGGCTCCGGCCCCGCGCCCAAGCTGAGCTCGGCGAGCTCGACCGCGGGCGGAGCGACGCGCACGTGGAACAGCGTCGACGAGTTCGTGGCCGAGGTGGCCGTCGCCCGCATCTACGACGGCGTGCACTACCGGAACTCGGCGGAGGTCGGCACCGCGATGGGAAAGAAAGTCGGCGAGCTCGCGGTGACGAAGATCCCGCGCGTCACCCGCTGACGGGCGGCCGAGGGGTAGCCGCTACGGGCGGCTACCCCTCGTAGACCTCGCGTCGCGCGATGCCGCGCTGGAACGACAGGTACTGCTCGCGCGTCATCGGGGGCCGCGCGGACTTCAGCACCTCGCGGGCCCCGGTGGCGCCGTCGGCCAGCAGGTCGACGACCATCGAGGCCAGGGCCTTGGCGGTGCCGAGGTAGGCCAGCGTCTGATCCACGATCTGGTAATCGGCGCCATGGCCGGAGCCCGTCGCGCCGCCCATGTAGGGATGCAGCACCGGCATCACCATGCTGAGGTCGCCCATGTCGGTGGAGCCGGTGCGATGGCCGATCTCGCGGTAGTGCTCGGCGCCGACCAGCGCCGCCGCGTTGTCCCGATAGAGCCGGGCCATCGAGGTGTCGCAGGTCATCGGCATGTAGCCCGGGAGTGTCTCGATCTCGACCTTGGCCCCCAGGGCCAGCGCGCCGGCCCGGAACGCCCGGTCGACCTTCTTGTTGGCGTCGAGGATCGCCTCCACGTTCCGCCCGCGCACGTAGGTCTCCAGCCGCACCTCGCCCGGGATCACGTTCACCTGCGAGCCGCCGTGGGTGATGATCGGGTGCACGCGGATCGTGTCCTCGTCGCGGAACGTCTCGCGGAGCGCGTTGATCGCGGCCAGCGCGATCTGCGCGGCGTAGAGGGCATTGATGCCCTGATGCGGCGCGCCGCCGGCGTGGGACGCCCGGCCGACGTAGCGGATCGTCTTGACGATGCAGCCGTTGTTGGAGACGGGCACGCCGGTCTTGCCGTCCTCCGGCCGCGACGTCATGTGGATCATCATCGACAGGTCGACATCGTCGAAGTGACCGAGCCGCAGTAGCTCGGGCTTGCCTCCCAGGAATTCCAGCCGCCCGGCCCGGGCCTGGGCCACGCGCCACTCGACATCGCCGTACTCCTCGGCGGGAACCGCGAAGAACACCACACGACCGGCCAGGTGGTCGAAGGCCTTGGTGTCGAGCAGGCCCATGGCCGCCCCGAGCAGCCCGGCCACCTGTGCGTTGTGGCCGCAGGCGTGCGCGGCACCGGTCTGCGGGTCGGCGACCGGGTGGCCGCTGACGACGAGGGCGTCGAGCTCGCCCAGCAGCGCGAAGGTGGGACCGTCACCGCCGCGGCCGGCCACGTCGGCCCGGACCCCGGTGAGCGCCAGACCGCCCTTGGGCGACAGGCCCAGACGCCCCATCGTCTCCTCGACCAGGCGGGCAGTCTTCACTTCCTTGAAGCCGAGCTCGGGGTTCCGGCGGATCGTTTCGCCGAGACCGACGATCTCCTCGGCGCGCTTGTCGATGGCTTGATGAATACGCTGCTTCAGCTCGGCTTTGGTCACGGTTTCCTCCCTGGCGCGCCGGGCGCAGACCCGGATTCTATCGCAAGCATCCGGGGGACGCCCGGCGCGGGGCAGGAAACGCCGGTCAATCGCTACGCGGTGGCCGAATGGGCCTCCACCATGGCGCCCGCCTGCGGGGACATCTGCAGACGCCGGTAGGTCTCCTGCATCGGCTTCTGCATCTCGGCGAGGTGGCTGATCATGCTGGCGAAGACCTCGGCTGCGGCCTGGTGCTCGCCGCGGTAGTACTGCACCTCGGCCTGCAGGATGCCCAGCTCCCGCCGCAGCTCACCCACTTCCTGCCGGAGACGGTCGCTCTCCTGATCCGCGCTCTCCAGCCGGGTACGAATGCGATCGCGATCCTCCAGATAGGCCGGAATCAGCCGGCCGATCAGGTACTGGCTCTCCTCGAGCCAGCGGTCAACGCGCTGCCGCTCATCCTGCGTCTGCTCCATGGGGCCCTCCGGGGGATGTGAGTGAGCCATTCTTGGGTGCTCGCCGTTCTCAGGCGCGCGCCGAACGACCGCGACGCCGCACGACGACAGCGCGAACTCGAGATTCTGGCCGGAGTGCGCCGCGCGCCGCCGGTCCACGCCGCCAGGCGGCGTAAGGGTTCCGCCTGTGCCGCGCCGGTCCAGGCGGACTTCCGTGTGGGGCTCGCCGGCGAAGCGCCGGCTGAGGTACTCGAAGAGCTTGGGGTCGGAGCGCGCGACGACGACCAGATACTCGGGGTGAGCGTCACCGCTCGGGGGCGCCGGTGACCGCCAGTCAGGGTCGTCGATCAGTGGCAACAGCGATCGAAGCTCCAACGGCCGGCCGCCTCCTGCCCTGAATTTCACTCGAACGAACCGCTATATATAGGTGTCGCGCGGGACTTTATCAACAAGATCTGGAGTCGCGCAAGCGGAAAAGGAGCACTCGACCCGCAAGCTCGCAGTGAGAGGATGAGACACCATGGACTACCACCACGTCGTCGAGGCCGCCGGGGTCGTGAGTCTGGGACTGATCTTCTATTCGTACGCGTTCCGCTGGTTCGAGGCGGGGCCGGTCGCGTGGCGGCGGTGGCGGCCCGTCGTCACCGGGCTGGCGTTCGGGGTGCTCGCGGTCGTGATGATGATCTCGCGCATCCAGGTGGCGCCGGACCGCTACGTGGATGCGCGCGCGGTGCCGATCGCGCTGGTCACGCTGGTGGAAGGCTGGATGGCGGGAGGACTGACGGCCGCGTTCGCCGTCGCGTACCGCATCTACCTCGGCGGCAGCGGCGCCTTCGCCGGCGTGCTCGGCATCGTGGCCACCGCCGCCGCCGCGGGTGTGGTGCGCGCGTGGGCCCAGCGGGACGGACGCATCGGCCTGCGGCACTCGCTGGTGCTGAGCGCGATCGTGTGGGTGGTCATCGCGATCTCGTTCCTGTCGCTCGGCGAGCGCGGCGCCATGCTCTTCGCGCCGCTGTGGCTGCCCTTCCTGCTGCTCAGCCTGGTGGGGATCGGCGGCGGAGCACGGCTGTTCGCCGACGTCGCGGCCAGCCACGCCGTCGAGGCGGCGCGACGCGACGCCGCGCAGCTGCGCGCCGTCACGCTGCTGGCTCGCGCGGCCGCGCACGAGATCAACAATCCCCTCACCGCGGTCATGGGCGGCCTCGGCCTCATCTCGCGCAAGCTGCCGGCGGGCAGCGAGGAGCAGGGCTGGATCAAGACCGCGCGGGAGGGCTCGGAGCGCATCCGCGACATCGTCGCGCGCATGAACCGCATCACGCAGATCGAGGAGACGGTGGAGGAGGGCGCGCTGCCGCCGATACTCGACATCCGCAAATCAAGCGAAGCTTGATTGATTATCTATATGGGGGGCCCCGAAATGGCCCCCCAAGCCCCCCACGCTCCGCGCCCCGGCGGAGCCGGGGCGCGTCGCGAGCGTTGTAGTCACAGACCGGGCCCCGCTCAGAGCGCCCGCTAAGCCGTGGCGCACCTGTACCTCAGGCCAGTGCTTTCAGGAAGGTTCGGGTGACTTCGGCAGGGGAGTCGGCAGTGAGGATTGCGGAGATGACGCCGACGCCGCGTGCGCCGGCGGCGCGCACTTCTCCTACTCGCGCGGGGGTGATCCCGCCGATCGCGACGACGGGAATGCCCACGGCTCTCGTCACCGCGGCCAGCCGCTCGAGACCCTGGGGAGCGCCGTACTGTCGCTTGGACGCCGTATCGTAGACCGGGCCGAAGACCACCCAGTCCGCACCCGCCGCCTCCGCAGCCCGCGCGTCGTCGAGAGAGTGCACGGAGGCGCCGATGCGCAGACGCGGGCCGGCGACCGCCCGGATGTCGTTCACGGTGAGCGAGGTGTGGGTGCGCTGCACGGCGTCGGCGCCCACGGCCAGCGCGACGTCGACCCGATCGTTCACGACCAGCTGGGCGCCGTGCTCGCGCGTCGCCCCCCGGATCTGGCGGCAGAGCGCCGCCAGGTCTCCGGCACCGAGGTCCTTCTCGCGAACCTGGACGGCCGGCAGCCCGGCCGCCAGGCACTCCCTCACCACCGTGACCAGATCTCGCCCGCGCGTCTGCGCGCGGTCAGTGACCAGGCAGAGACTCAGCTCGTCCAATCGGGCAGGCCCTCGAGCGGCGAGGACGCGGTGGCGTAGAGCTTCTTGCCGATGCGTCCGGCCTTGTAGGCCAGCCGGCCCGCTTCGACCGCGAGCTTCATCGCCTTGGCCATGGCCACCGCGTCGTGGGCGCCGGCGATCGCGGTGTTCATGAGCACGCCGTCGCAGCCCAGCTCCATCGCGATCGCCGCGTCGGAAGCGGTGCCCACGCCGGCGTCGACGATGACCGGCACCGTGACCGTCTCTAGAATGATCTTGATGTTGTACGGGTTGCGGATGCCGAGGCCGGAGCCGATGGGCGCGCCCAGCGGCATCACGCAGGCGGCGCCGGCGTCCTGCAGCTTCCTGGCCATCACCGGGTCGTCGTTGCTGTAGGGCATCACGATGAAGCCGTCGCGCGCCAGCGTCTTGGTGGCTTCCAGCAGCCCCTGCACGTCCGGGAACAGCGTGCGCTGATCGCCGATGACCTCGAGCTTCACCATCTCCCCCAGCCCCGCTTCGCGGGCCAGGTAACAGGTGCGCACGGCCTCGTCGGCGGTGTAGCACCCCGCGGTATTCGGCAGGAGCGTGTAGCGCTTGGTGTCGATGTAGTCGAGGATCGACTCGCCGCTGGGCAGGCTCACCCGCCGCACTGCCACGGTGATGATCTCGGTCCCCGACGCCTCGTGCGCATCGCGCATGACGTCCATGGAGGAGTACTTCCCGGTACCGACGATCAGTCGGGACGTGAACTCCTTGCCCCCGAGAACCAGATTGGTGTCGTGCATGACTCTATCCTCCCCCCATCGGACGGACGATCTCCACCTTGTCGCCCTCGGACAGCGTGACCGCCGTGTAGGTGCTCTTGGGCGTGATGTCGCGATTGACGGCGACCGCCGTGTACTCGCGCTTGACGTTCAGGAGCGTGAGCAGGCCGTCCACGGTGGTCCCGACCGGGATCTCCATCGACTTACCGTTGACGCTGATCGTCATAGACACGAACGGCCGCGCCCCTTTCACGGGTGCGGCCGTCTCGATCCACCGTCTCCGCCGTGTTCCCTTCGCTGGAATTACCCAGAGCAGGTTCGAGGGGTCCCGGGCCGCACCCGGTTCTCAGGAATCCTCCCCCCACGACGACGAAAGTGAGTATACACCCGCCGCCCCGACCGTGAACCGCGGCTAGGCGGCTCCCTTCAGCGTTGCGACGAGGAGCTCGCAACTCGGCCCGAGGTCGGCCGTCATCAGCTCGAAGCAGGGATGGGCGCTGGTGATCCGCACGGCACCGTCGAGCCCCTCGCCCGGGTGGGCCAGCGGATTGAGCGTGTTGGCGTAGAGCCGCGCCGCACCTTCGGCCGCCGTCAGCCGGCGCACCGACGGGCGCGTCGTC
>Ga0111539_10000680_pt1 | contig 44027 bp, 28 predicted proteins | sample RhiMethybrSRZTD1_FD_79667 | JGI IMG/M metagenome (GOLD analysis project Ga0111539, IMG submission 79667) | Populus rhizosphere microbial communities from Tennessee, USA - Rhizosphere MetaG P. TD hybrid SRZTD1 (version 2) (version 2) | ecosystem: Host-associated > Plants > Roots > Rhizosphere >... | reverse complement strand
GCGCCGCCGACGCCCTGGACGGTGGCGGTCGCGCCGTGGGGCATTCCGTCGTAGGTAAACGTACCGCCCGTGACCGTCACGGTCGGCGTCGCCGGGCCGATCAGTATTGCGGTGTCGCGCGTGGCGGACTGGTAGTTCGTGTTTCCGGGATAGGTACCCGTGACGGCATAGGCACCGGCGTTCACCGGCGGCTCGGACGAGGCGTTGTACGTGAATGTCAGGCCCGGAAGCTGCGCGCCGCCGATGCCTGTCACCGTTCCCGTCGCCGGGTGCGGCTGGCCGTCATAGATGTACGCGCCGCCCGCGACCGTTACCGTGGGTACGGCCTTGTTGATCGTGATCGTTCCCGAACCGGATGCGGCGTTGTGATTCGCGTCACCAGCGTAGGTGCCGACGATGTTGTACGTGCCACCGTTGACGGGCGCCTCGGAGGCCCCGTTGTACGTGAACACCGGAGAACCGAGCAAGATCGGGCCGCGCATCACGCTGCCCGTCGCCGGGTGCGCGGTCGCGTCGTACGTGAAGGTTCCACCCGTGACGCTCACGGTAGGCGTCGCTTTGTGGATCGTAAACGTCCTCGACAGCGTCGCGGCCTCGTAGAGGGCGGTGCCGTTGAACGTCAGGAGGACCGTATACGTACCGACGTTCACCGGCGGGTTCTCCGACCCGTTGTAGGTCAGGCCGTCGGCCGGGAAGAAGTCGTCATCGAAGCCATTGATCAGGTAGCCCGCTCCGTGCGACGCGCCGTCGTAGACGGCGTCCTGGACGAACAGCTGCATGCTGACGACCGACTTGGTGATCGTGAGCGTCTCGGTCGCCGTACCCGCCAGGTAGTTCGCATTGCCAGGGAACGTGGCCACGATGGTGTACGTGCCGGGCAGCATCGGAGGATCGGGCGACCCGTCGTAGGTCACCGTCGGCGTCGCGATGACGATGTTGAAACGGTCCTTCACCTTGCCGACCACCGCGTGCGGCATGTCGCTGTACGCCCATGTGCCGGCGCCCTCGATCAACACGTTCGGCGTGGCCTTGTTGACGGTAATCGTATTGGTGGCGGTGACGGTGTTGTAGTCGGTCGTGTTGGTCGGCGTGAACGTCACCGATAACGTCCGTTCGCCGGCGGCCAGCAACGTCCCCGACGGCGGCGAATAGCTGAACGTACCTGGCACGCTCGCCGTTGCGTTCAACTGCGTACTGTTCACCGGGAAGCTGTACGTGATCGGCGCCGGCGCCGGCCAGGTGATGACCGGGTTGCCCTTGCCGACGAGCACGTCCGGCTCGGTGTACTGCCGGACGTACTCGGCATCACCGGAGAACGTGACGCCGGTGAACTCTTCGAAGAGGCCGCGCGGCGCGTTCTTCAGCGGCGCGTCCCAGTGGACCCGTCCGTCACCGTCGGTCACGCGAGTCGCGTACGACGAAGAGTACGGCCACGCGCCGACCTGCGACAGCAACTCAATCGAGCGGCCGACGACCGGCATGCCCTCCTCGTCGACCAGCTGCACATCGAATGCATACGTCGGCGATCCAAACGACGCCGGGATCGGCTCCACGATCTGGAACGTCGTCTTCTTCGGCACGCAGGCGCCGGCGTTCCCTGCCAGGAAGAGTTGCTCGACCTGAAGGTCGTTCAGCCCGTTCTGGAAAAGCTGCACCTCGTCGAGAACGCCCTTGAAGAAGTCGGCGTTGTTGTCTGCGCCGCCGATCGTGGCAGCGTAACTCTCGGTCGCGTAGACGATGCCGATGTTCGTCGCAGTATGCGCGAGGCGCCCGTTCAGATAAGTCTTGACCACCGTGCCATCGAGCACGACGACGACATGGCTCCAGACGTTGAGCGGGAGCTTCACGCCCGTATCCTGATAGGAGAGCCCGGACGGCTCGGTCTTCCTGAATGCCCAGGCGATGCTGCCGTTCGCGAGGCGGGCGAGGCTGTAGCCTTCGCGGCGGCGAATGATCGTGCCCAGGGTGTTCGCGCTCGGCTTCACCCACGCCGCCATCCCCCATTTCCTGATGCCACCCAGGAAGTTGTAGGAGAAGGGCGTCTGCAAGTACCCATTCGCGCCGGCGAACTGGTACCCTTGCCCGACGATCGCATCCACGTAGACATCGGAGGTCAGACCGACGCGTGTCGCGCCGGTCGTGCCGTTGCTTCTGGTGTTGAGTGTGTTCCCTTCCATCCGCCACCAGCCGACGTTGTCGGGAAGCCCCGGCGCGCAGACGCCGGACCCGACTGCGTAGTCGACCGAGGCCCACCCGGGGTTCCCAGCCCGATCGGTCATCGACACCCAGAACGTCTGATAGCCGGGCGTCGACGTGTCGACCGGGCCTCCGTTCGTGCCGCCGACGCACGAGGCAACGCCGGACAGCGCGTCCGAGCAGGTGAACGCCGGCTGGACGACCTCGCCAAGATCGTAGAGCTGAGGCGCCGGGCTGGTGATCGTCGCCGTCGGCGCGGTGGCATCGCGTTTCACGGAGGCCGAGAGCGACGACGTGCCGCCTTCGCTCGTCGCCCTGCAGGTGAACGTCGTGCCGGGCGTGTCGGACGCGACCACGGTCATATCGCAGCCCGTCGTCGAGGTCACGGGCGTTTCCGGATCCCACCAGGCCCAGCCGAGCGTCACGTTCGTGCGGAACCAGCCGTTCTCGTTCGGTTCGTCGCTGAATCCGTACCAGAGCTGCGGCGGCGAGGTGTCCGTGAAGCGGAACGCGGCGTCGAGCCAGGCATTCCTCGAGCTCGGGTATGGCTCGAAGATGCCGACATAGACCGTCGCCGGCGCGTGGGGCGGCGTGGTCGCGACGAGCGTCGTGGAGCTGACGAACTCGATCTCAGTCGCCTCGAGACCGTTGAACACGACGCGCATATTCGGCTCGAAGCCCGTGCCGGTGAACGTGACCCGAGTGCCACCGGTGTCTGGACCCACGGTCGGCGAGATGCCCGTCAGCGAGAGTCCCGCAAGCTGCGTGAAGCGGACGCTCTTCTCGAAAATCTTGATCGTCGCGGTCCTCGGCGTGGGATCCGGGTTGGCCTGGTTCGCTCTGACCTTCAGCGTCCCGCTGCCCCACCCCATCGGCGGCGTTTCGAAATCGGTCCACGGCTGCCACTCGTGCCAGTCGATCCACCACGGCGTGTGCTGCTGTGTGATGACGTCGTAGGTGGCCGCACCTCCAGCGCCGCCCGATACGCTCTGTTCTTCGGGCGTGATCTCGAAGTGAACGGCTGCATACACGCGATCGGCATCGGCGTAAGCATTGGGCGTCAGGTTGAACGCCTGCGACACGAACGCGACGAGCGACCCATCGGCGGAGATCTGGGGCTGAATGCAGCTGTGATCGGGATCGGTGCCGTCCGGCTTGATGCTGACGCGCGTCGCCTTGTTCAGGAAACGGTCGACGACATACGTATGGGTCGAGTTCGGCGGCGGCGCTACCTCGACGTTCATGGCCGCGGACTGTACCGCGACGTACCGGCCGTCCGCGCTGAGCGTCGGCCATTCGGTGGGGCCGCTGCCGGGCACGAGCACACCGGTGGCGTACGGCAGCCAGCCGACGTCCACCCGCTGCAGGTTGAATGACTGCGCGTCGTAAACGTAGACATCCCGGACGTTGTTCGTGTCGTCGAACGGCGCCGGGGCCAGCATCGGGTCGGCCGAGGCGAACGCGACGTAGCGGCCGTCGGGGGTCATCGAGATCCCCGGCGAATCGATCGGATGCGCGGACTGACCGCCAGTCACCGGCACGTTCAGACGCCGGGTGTCGCGCGACTGGCGGTCACGCCGGAACACGTCCCACATGCCATTGGTGTCGCCGGGCACGAGGTTGCTCGCCGCCGATCGAAACGCCACGTACCGCCCGTTGTCACTCACTTCGGCATTGGCGCTCGGAGCGTTCCCGGGGATGTGACCCGGGGCGCCCTTGGGCGCGCTGACGATCTGGAAAGAGTTCGGGCTGAGAGGACCCGGCTCGTCGTAGATGCCGTTCCCATCCGGGTCGCGATCCTTGATCACGAGCTGCGGAACCCCGGCTGGCACGCCCGGCGCCAGGTTCGTCGCAGCGGTTCTGAACACCACGAATCGGCCATTGCCGCTCAGCACCGGCTCGTCGCTGTCCGCGTTGCCGAACTCGCCGGTATCTGGCGACTTGGACAACACCGTCCACGCGAACGTGTCCAGGTCCATTGCCCACACGTCGCAGACGGGGGCGTAGTCAGGTCGCATCCACGGTTCGCACACGGTGAACGCGACGTGCCGCCCGTCGGCGCTGAGGACCGCGTCACGGAGCCCAGTGGTGTCGGTGCCGGCAAAGAGCGGACGCGTGTCGCTGAGACGGCGGTCGCGAAGGTAGAGGGTGGGACCGTAGTTGCCAAGCGACGGCGCACTCGCGGTGAAAATCACGTAGCGTCCGTCGCCGCTCACGGCGTGGCGCGACATCTGGCTCGGACCGTCTGCGGGGATCGGGGGGTTCAGGTTCGGCGGCGGATACTCGTTCCTGCCGCTGACCAGTTCGATCAGCCCGTCCCACCGCATCGCCGGCTCCTGCGCCTGGACGGGAACAGGGCCGCGACTCGAAACGGCAGTGACGATTAACGCGCCGCATAAGAGGGCCTGCTTCGCGCGGCTCCGCCGACACACACTCATGGGTCCTCCGCACACGTACGCCTGGGAAATCGACTGGCTGGGTTGGGAGTGCAGAGTGCCTAGGTCATGCCATCGTCGAAGCAGACCGTCGAGGAGCGGCTCGCGACCCGAGCCGACGGACTAGCAAGGAGTTGTGGCGGCTGCCCGAATGATCACGGACTGAGTCGGGCTCGGGCTGCACGGGGTTGCGCGCCGCCGGGAAGTGCCGGATTTGAACACGCCCTTACAGGAATCGCCCGTGAGAGCGACAGGAGGCGCTGGCGTTCGCCTTGGCCTCCTGCCGCCCAGCCCGGGGCATTACGCGGGGGTAATCTTTGCGGCGGCAGCGAAGGGCTGATCGGCCTCGTGCCGGCGCTGCACTTACGTGGCCAGATCCGCCCTGGGCTCTGGCGCCGAAGCGTCGATGTCCATCTCCAACGCGTGCCTGCCAACGTTCTCCATGAACTCCGGTACCTGCAATTGGTTGTACAGGTTCTGTGCCGCCACGGGGTCCGTGACCCACATCGCTGCCACCGGTTTGACGTCGTTTGGGTTGGAGACGAGTGAAATTTGTCCCGGATTCCTCAGGGCATCGACGACCTTGTCGGCGACATCAACGGTGGTCGTCTCGCCAAAGGCCGGATGACCAGGCAGGTCAAAGCGGTCCCACATGCCATCCCCCTTGGTGAAGCCAGGATTGATCGCGGTGGCATGGACGCCGGTGTTCCGCAGCTCGGTCTGCAAGGTGAGATTGAACAAGACGCTAGCCCCCTTCGTGGCGGCATAGACGGCCATGTAGGGAAGCGAGGCCATCCCGGCGATCGAACCGATAGTGACGATGTGGCCGCTTCGCCGTGCAAGCATGTCCGGCAGGATGTCATGGGTCAACTCCGCGCCGGCGATGCAGTTGGTCACAAACATCCTGGTGATGTCACGCTTGTCGCGCAGGTGAAGAGGTCCGCCGCGAAGAACACCAGCGTTGTTGACGAGGATGTCCAGCTCACCCAGCCCCTGCTTTGCCGCGGGAAGAATGCTGTCTCTGTCCCGCTGCCTCATGAGGTCTGCGGGAATGACAGTGATGGTCACCCGGTAACGGTTGCGCAGCTCTCCGGCGAGCGCCTCCAGTTTGTCCCGTGACCGAGCACTAATCGCGATATTGATACCCTGCGCCGCCAGGTGCGCCGCGATTTGTGCGCCGATTCCGTAAGACGCGCCTGTCAAGAGCGCGTTCTGACCTTTGAGGGGACTCTCCCGGTCGGCCTGCGGGAAAAGCACCCTGAGACTGACAGGACTGCTATCGCTCATCTGCCCTCCTGGTGGGTACGCAAGTTATCGATCTTCATCCTTCGGAGCCATTCAGAGTTCTTTGCTGGTTGAAACAACCCGGATCGCCACAGACGAGCACGCTACTCCTGGGACCGGCCTCTCGCTTGCCCGTTTTGACTTGATTGACACGCCCTGCCATCACGCCACCGCTCCTCCATTCGCCAGCGCGGCGATGGTGTCCCACTCGAGTGGTTTCGCCGATAGCGTCCCGGCGATCAAATGCTTCTTGATCACGTCGGTGCGTTCCGGCCGCGAGGCGATGTGCCAGAAGCGATCCGGGTCGTTGAAGCTTCCGGTATAGAAATCGGCCACAGCCTGGTGCCGGGCCGCCGCCGCGAGGAGATCCACGACATGCGGTGCCGGCGGCATCAGCCTGGCGTTGCATGCGTCGCTCACCGGCAGGGCGTACTCACACATCCGCCGCGACGCCCGGGCGCAGAAGTCTTCATCGAACACGGATGACTCGCAGATCGCTGCCCCTGCGACAAATGCGGCATGGGACGCCTTGTTGGCGCCCTGCCCGGTGACCGGGTCCATGGTGATGTGCGCGTCGCCGAGCGCGAGAACGGTGCGGCCGTTCGACAAGCGCGCATACCCGCGGCGGACGACCGGCGTGATCGCGACATAGCCGATATCGAGCGGACGGGCGACGGCAAACCGCTTCGTGTCGATCCGTGCGTAGACGGATGGCGCATAGTCCCGAAGCAACGCCAGCACGGTCGCCTCGAACTCGGACCGCTGCTCGTCGAAGCGCGACCTGTGGAACCTGCTGAGAACGGCGAAGGCGCCGCCGCGCGCGGCCTCCATCCCCAGCGCCGTCAGGCCTGGTTCGAACGAGAAGAGCGGGAAGTCGAGTATCTCGCCGTGACCACGGTTGACGATGGCCTGGAACGCCAGCGGTTTCGGATACGCAATGCCGCGAAAGAGCGCGGCGAGAACAACGCGTTGAGGATTCTCGAAAGGCGAGTGTTCCGGCAGTCGTGGAAACAGTTTCGACAACGCGCCCCGGCCCGACGCCACGACGACGAGGTCGTGTCGGGTAGAGAGCTCCTCGACGTCGCCAGCGTCGAGCGTGCGAAAGACCAGCGAGCCGCCACGCTGCGCGAACTCCTCGAGCAGACGCGCCCAGTAGATGCGCATGTCGACGACATGCGTCGACGGATTCAACGCTCCCGAGAACGTGAGTGGCCGAGGGCCGTTGACGGTGACCACGAACTGCTCGAGATCGGGCGCGGCAGCGTCCCAGAAGTCGACGCCGAGCGCACGTTCACGCGCACGAGTCGTTCCACTGCGGCACACGACATTGGTGATCCGCGCCGCGAGGTGTTCGGCTGGTGTCTTCGCCGAGTAGATTGTGGCGGTCACGCCGTGCTGTCGCAGGAACAGCCCGAGATGGGTCCCGCCGACTCCGCCCCCGATGATCCCGATGTCTGGCATTACATGCCTCGCCCCTCAGTGCCCGTGTGTTCGGCCCGAACTGGTACCGCAGCCTTACTTACGTGACGGCGAGCCGGCGCGCGCCGCGGGCGGTCCCGTTTTCTCCCACGCCTCGGCGGCGAGTCCGTTGAGGTCGTACACGACCGCGCCATCGCGCAGCGTCAATTCACAGCCGAGTCTTCGCGTGCCGCCGAGGCGACCTCCCCGCTGATCGAGGAAGCCGAACTTGCCTTTCTCGAGGCGCAATACCGCGATGTCGGCCGGCGCCCCGACCGACAGGTTTCCCAGCTGTTCGAGCTTGATCTCTTTCGCCGGGTTCCATGTCGACCTCACGACGACATCCTTGAGCGGCATCCCGAGGGCGAGAAACTTGCTCATGATGTTCGTCATGTCCTTCATGCCGGCATTCATGCTGGAGACGTGCAGGTCGCTCGACAGGGAGTCCGGGTAGTAGCCCTCCTTGAAGGCCTGCACCGCCGTCTGCCACACGAAGCTGCCGCCGCCGTGCCCGATGTCGAAGATGATCCCTTTCTTCTGCGCCGCGAAAATCGCAGGGTTGACCTTGCCGTCGATCAACTCGCCGCGGCCGCCGCCGGCATACGCGTGCGTGTAGATGTCGCCGGGCCGGAACACGCGCTCGAACAACTCTTTGATCGTCCGCACGCGCGCGCTTCCGAAGTCCACCATCACTGGGATGTCGGCGATCGTGCCCGCTTCAACAGCCCGCTCGTACGGCGTCCATTCCGGCCCGTTGAAGTGCGCACTCTTGACCCCGACGATGACACCCTTGTGCTTCAGCGCCAGGTCGGCCGTCGGCTTCACTTCCATGTCCTCGAGGTTCTGCTCGACCTTGCCGCCGCCCATCCCGTGGCCGACGATGTTGAGGAACGCGACGATGCGCGTCTTGGATTTGTCGATGATGCGGGCCTTGAAGTCGTCGAAGTTCCGCCATCCCGAACTGCCGGCGTCCGCAACCGTGGTCACGCAGCTTCGCAGGGCGAAGGCGTCGATCGGCACGCCGAGCGGACCGCCCGCGTACGCCGTCCCCTTCTCGCCGTGATACCCGTGCACGTGGATGTCGACCAGGCCAGGGGTGACGTAGAGGCCCGCCGCATCGACGGTTTTCGTTGCCTCCGTCGGCGGGATCTTTGCGGCAAGGGCGGCGATCTTGCCGTCCTTGATGGCGACATCGCGAACAGCATCGATCCCGTTCCTGCCGTCGATGACGTGGCCGCCCTTGAGGAGCAGGTCGTAAGACGTCTGGGCGCTGGCGAGGCGCGCAGTGCTCAACGCCACCAGAATCACAAGGGCACGCGACATCGTGCCTCCTCCATTGCTCGGCAAGCCGGCGAGGCTGTTTCAGGTTCCCGACTTCGTGATCGGCGTTACCACCATCTTCCGGAACGACACGCGTGAATGATCGCCCTGAATCATGATGGGGCCCGGCGCGAGCTCGTCGTTGTCCAGCGCGCCGCCGGTCATTGCCGGAAGAATCGCATTGTCGTGAATCCGTTTCCCGTTCGCCGTGGCGGTCAGCCGGTTGCCGACGACGATCGCTTCGAGCGACTGCCATTCTCCCGCGGGTTTCGCGGCATCGGCGTCGGCGGCCTTCCAGCCGTAGATGGCAAGGAATCCCTGGCGGCCTTGCGTCAGCGGGTTGCCGGGACCGAGAGCGAGCTGAAGCTCGTAGCGGCCGCGCAGGTAGAGACCACTGTTCTGCTTTTCATCGAGCTTGAACTCGGTCTCGATCTTGAAATCCTTGAACTTCTCCTTCGAGATCGGGTTGTAGGTCGGCGGCTCGTTCGACAGGATGCCGTTCTCGCTCTTCCAGCCGCCGGATTTCTCGGCGGTCGCGCCCGTCCACACCTCGAGGCCGACGCCGGGGCCGACGAGTACGATCGGTTTGCCGTAGTCATGGTTGCCGTTCGCGTTCGAGGCTGACCAGGCCGGCTGACGGGTACCAACCCACTGGATTTCCTTGGCGGGTGGCGCCGGCGGCTTCGCGCTCGCGGCTCCGCCTCCGGCCGGGGAGGCGGCCGTCGCGCCCGGGGACGACGTGGGCGCGTTGCAGGGCGCAGGCACGTGGTGACCGATCAACTTGCCGTTCTCCAGATGGGCGCGATAGATCGGCCCGCATTCAACGACCGGACTTTCCGGGAGGCCCTCGCCACGCCCGTAGCGGAACACGAGTTCCTTGCCCTCGACACGTATCCAGGCGAGCGGCGTCGCATGCGCGGAGCGATTGAGGAAACGGCCTTCGAGTTGATCGCCTTTCTGTGTGACCTCGAGCCAGTACATCTTGTCGCTGTCTGCACCGGTGCCGCGAAGGTTCCATCGTCCCACGAACGAGTTCTGACCTTGCTGGGCGACCGCAATCGCGGATGAGACGGCGAGCAACGCAGCGACCGTGAATTTGATCCGCATGGGAACTCCCTGTCCTTTCAGCGTTCATCTTCTCCTGGGCCGTTGGAGAAAGGGATGGGCCGACCTTTCGGGTTCACTGCAATAGGGGGTTTTTTCGGTTGATTAGGCTACTACAACGTTCTGATCCGTACGTTCCGGAACTTGACGGTTCCAGCGCCGTACTGAAGGGCGAGCGGTCCATCGACGTGTTTGGTGTCCTTGACGTCCACGACCTTCGCGCCGTTGAGCACGACGGTCAACTGCGGACCTTTTGCGGTGATGTCGTAGGTATTCCACTTCCCGCCCGTTTGAATGACACTGCCCGGCTTCGCCACATCGACGATGCCACCGGTGCGGTAGCTCTGATCGGGCCGCTTGTCGAAAATGTTCACCTCGTAGGCATTCATCTGGTTGATCGTCTTCGGATCGGAACAGCGGAGGAAGACCCCGCTGTTGGCGTCGTCCGAGACCCAGAATTCCAGCGTGACTTGAAAGTCACGATAGGAGGCCGGCGTGACGAGAAAGCCGCTGCCCTTGTCTGCCTGAACTGCACCGTCAACCGCTGCCCAGTTGGCGTCGCCGACGACGTTCCATCCTTTGAGGCTCTTTCCATCCAGCAGGACCGTCCAGGCGGCGGTAGCCTGACCCGCTGCCGCGGCCAACGATTGAATGGTCAGGAGCCCTGCGAGGCAGAGCACCAACGTACGCAGAGCTGTCCAGGCCATGTCCGCTCCTTTCAGTGTTGGTGTTGACGGTCGCTCGATTATCCGCGGAGAACCAATGCCCAGACGCCGCGGCGCCGATCGTCGTTGCGCTGACGGAGATAGAGAGCGGGTGTTATGCTAACCGCGAGACACTCCTAAATGTAAATGCTTCATCTCGTCTCTAAAGGATCCGGTCGAACATCGCCGACGGCCTGACCGCGTTCGCGCCAGATCAGCGGCCGGTCGTGGCCCACTGCCCCGCACTCGGAGGACCCATGCGCACGCGCATTGCCGCTCTTGCCGCGCTTCTCGCAGTCCTGCTCTCGATGACACCGGCCACTGCCATCACGAAAGGCGGCGTCCCGGACGCCGGAGAGCACCCGATGGTCGGCCAGCTGGTCTTCTACGTCCCCGACGCGCTGCCGTCGCCCTACGGCGCGGACCAGCCGGGCGGGTGGTTCAGCTGTTCCGGCACGCTCCTCAGCGGGACGGTCGTCGTGACGGCCGGCCACTGCACGTTCGCGATCGGCCTGGACAGCGTGTCGACGACGACCGAGGAAAACCGCTTCACCGCGGAAGGCGGTAACGGCACCGGCGGCAACGACGTCTGGTTCAGCCTGAATGAGGACGACGACCACTGGGACGGCTGGCCGCTGACCTTCGACGACGACGGCAACCTCAACTTCCCAACCCAGCAGGCCCGCTACGAAGCCCGCCGCGACTTCCTCAACGGCAACCCGCTCTGGGTCCGCGCCACCTCTTTCCCGCATCCCGAGTACGACGACCGCGCGTTCTACCTCCACGACGCCGGCGTCATCGAGCTCGATGAGGCACAGCCGGGCCCGTACGCGACGATCCCGACGACCGACTACCTCGAGAGGTACGCGGGCCGCCGCAACGAGCACCGTTTCGAGGTCGTGGGATACGGTCTGGAGCGGGCGCACCCGATCTTCGAAATCGGGGGCGACACGAGGATGAAGGCCGAGCCGCGGCTGCTCAACCTGGTAAGCAACCCCAGAAAGACGTACATCCAGCTGTCGAACAACCCGGTCACTGGCGGCACCTGCTTCGGCGACTCGGGCGGGCCGACGTTCGACAATACGAACTCGCGGCTCGTTGTCGCCGTGACGTCATTCGGCTACAGCCCGAACTGCACCGGCGTCGGCGGGGCGTATCGCCTCGATCAGCCCGACGACCTGGAGTTCCTGGCGAACCACGGCATCACGCCGTAAACCCGCCGTCATGTGATTCGTTCTCTTGGCTAGATGTGCGAGCGAGATGGAGAGGGCCATCGCGATCATCGATTCGTGAGCCGGGCGCGCCTGCGCCGCTGGCGGCTTGAACTGGCCGATCGAAAAAAGCTCACTCTGCGCAACTGCTCAGCTGGCAACCCGGCGGCACTGTTGAAGATTGGAACCCACGCTTCATTCGCGAGAGAATACCCGCCTTTCTCGTTCCAATCAGCCGGGGATCACCATGGAGCCAACGGCGCAGGTCACACTGCTGCTACGGGATGCGAAGAACGGCAACGGCGAGGCCCTCCATCTGCTGATTCCGATCGTCTACGACGAACTGCGTCGGCTGGCTGCCCACTACCTGCGCGACGAGCGGGCGGCCGACACGCTGCAGCCCACGAGCCTGGTCCATGAGGCCTACATGCGGCTCGTGGCGCAGGACACGCCGGAATGGGAATCCCGGGCGCATTTCTATGGCGTCGCCGCCCACCTGATGCGCCAGATTCTCGTCGATCATGCGCGGCGACATCGCAGCCAGAAGCGCGGCGGAGGCGTGGCGCCGGTGCCGCTCGAGGAGGTCTTCGCCTTCGCACCCGGCCGGAGCGACGACGTCCTGGCGCTCGACGACGCGCTCACCAGCCTCGCCGCAGTCGACGAGCGCAAGTGCCGCATCATCGAGCTGCGGTATTTCGCCGGCTTCAGCGTCGACGAAACCGCGCGGGCGCTGAACGTCTCGGTCGGCACGATCGGGCGCGAACAGCGACTGGCCGAGGCGTGGCTGCACCGCGAGCTGTCCAGCAATCACGATGAATGCTGAACGCTGGCAGGCGATTGGCGAGCTGTTCGAGCAGGCCCTGCCGTTGCCCGCCGGCGAGCGAACGGCGCTCCTGGACGACGCCTGCGGGGTTGACGAGGAATTGCGGCGCGAGGTCACGTCGCTGCTGGCGAGCCACAACGCCGGCGGCGGTTTTCTTCAGCATCGGATCGAGAAGGCGCTCGCGTCGTTCTATGACACCAGCGTCTCCGGCACACAGCCGGTCCGCGTCGGTCCGTACCGGTTGATCCGGGAGCTCGGTCGCGGCGGCATGGGGACCGTCTTCCTCGCGGAGCGGGACGACGACGAATATTACGCCCAGGTCGCGGTCAAGCTGGTCCGACCGGGCATGGACACCGAGTTCATCCTCGCGCGCTTCCGGCGCGAGCGCCAGACTCTTGCGCGCCTGCAGCATCCGAACATCAGCCGTCTGCTCGACGGCGGCACGACCGAGAATGGCCTGCCCTACTTCGTCATGGAGTACATCGATGGTCCGTGGCTGACGGCCTTTGCCGCCGATCGCCGAATGCCCGTCGACGACCGGCTCCGGATGTTTCTCGACGTCTGTTCGGCGGTCGATTACGCGCATCGCAATTTCATCATTCACCGCGACCTGAAACCCGGCAACATCCTCGTCGATCCGGACGGCGTCCCCAAGCTGGTCGACTTCGGCATCTGCAAGGTGCTTCGAGCCGGCGCGATCTCGGCCACGGATAGCGCCGTCGCCCCGATGACGCCCGACTACGCCAGCCCGGAGCAGATGCGGGGTGACGCCGTGACGCCGCTTTCGGACATCTACTCGCTTGGCGCCGTGCTCTACGAACTCCTCACCGGCACCTGCCCGCGCCGGTACGGCAGGCTGACGCGGGTCGCGATCGAACAGATGTCGCAGGCCGGGATTGCCCTTCCGAGCACCGTGGCTGGGGATCAGGCGGTCGCGCGCCAGCTCAAAGGCGACCTGGACAACATCCTGATGCGCGCGCTCGAGACCGAGCCAGAGCGGCGGTATCAGGGGGCCGCCGAGCTCGCAGAGGATCTCCGCCGGTATCTGCACCACGAACCGGTGCAGGCGCGGCCGCAAACCGTGCGCTACCGTGCGTTCAAATTCGTCCGGCGTCACCGCGGCCATGTCGTCGCGGCAGCCGGGGTCTTCGTCGCCCTCTCAGCCGGACTCGCGGTATCGGTACACGAAGCGCGAATGGCCAGCTCCCGCCAGCAGCAGGTCCGGATAATGGCGGACAAGCTCGTGTTCGACGTCCACGACGCCGTTCGCGATCTTCCGGGATCGACGAAGGCCCGGGCGGTCATCGTACAGACCGCGCTCCAATACCTCGACGCCTCGGTCACATCCGTTCGCGGCGACGGTCCTGCGGAGAAGGAGCTCGCCAGAGCGTACCGCCGGCTTGGCGATGTGCAGGGCGACTTCCGTGGTCCCAATCTCGGCGACTCATCTGGCGCACTGGCCCGATATCGCCAGGCCATCACGCTGCTCGAGGCCGCCATCCGCAAGGCCCCGGGCGATGCGGACGCGGTCGCGGAACGCCTGGTGTTGTATGACCGCATCGGCACGCTTCACGCCTTCACGGGACAGCTTAGTGATGCCGTGCAGACGATGGAGGAAGGCATCCGTTTCGGCCGGACATACGCGGGGTCCAACCACACTGACGTGCGAACCGCACTATCGGCGTTGCACCTCGATTGCAGCGACGCGAGACGAAACATGAACGACTATGCGGGGGCACTGCGGGACGCCTCCGAAGCCCTCCAGCTGTCCCAGGGTCTCGCCGCAGAACGGTCCTCGGATCCTGATACCAGATACTCGCTCGCCAACGCCTACGCCGCGGTCGGCATGGCTGAAAGCGGGTTGAATCAGCTGGACCAGGCACTCGCCCACTTTCGGCAGGGAACGGCGGAGATGGAGACACTCGTGGCATCCGACCCCCGGAACGTCTCATTGAAGATCTACCTGGCACTGGTCAATCAGTACCTCGGTGATACCTACACCGCTGCGGCAGACGCCGGACGCGCCCACCAGGCGTACCTGAGATCCGCAGACGTCGCCGTGTCCGGAATGAAATCGGGACACGCCTCGTTGCACATTCTGTTCATTCACGCGAACCAACGGCTGGCGTTGAATGCGGTTGCCCGCGGGCGCCGGGGTGAGGCGCTGGAGTTCGCGGGACGGGCGCTGCACGCCGGCGAGGACCCGCCGGGCTCAGGGCCGCTTCGAGCGCTGCCGCGAGGACTCTCCGCGATGGGGCTGACCTACGCGGCTCTCCTGCAGAGCCCGTTGCGTACGGCGAGCGACCGGAAGGATGCCCTGTCGTGGCTCGGCAAGAGCCTGGACGCCTGGCGCGCCACCCGGTCGGAGCCGGGATTCGGCGAACCGCATCGACGCGAGATGCACGACGTCGAACTGGCGCTGTCGCGCGCGCAATCGCCGACTGCTCGGATCTCGCCGATCTCGCGATGACCCCTCGGCAGCGTCAACTCGTTCGCCACAGCTTCGAGGCCGTGCGTGACCTTTCGGAACCGGTCGCCTTGCTCTTTTACGGCAGGCTCTTCGAACTGGACCCATCGGCCCGGCGGTTGTTTCACATCGACCTGGCCGTACAGGCGCGCAAGATCATCGACATGCTCAGGACGGTGATCGAGTCACTCGATCAGTTCGATTCGATCCGCCCGAAGCTTGCCGCCCTCGGTCACCAGCATGTCGGCTATGGCGTCAGACTCGAGCAGTACGAGACGGTCAGCACCGCCCTGATCTGGGCAATCGGTCAAGCCCTCGGCGCCGACTTCGATCCGGCCACCCGCGAGGCATGGACGCAAGCCCTCGCCGACGTGTGCGCAGCGATGAAAGAGGGGACAGAGGAGACCTAACAGTTCTTGAAAGAGCGTCGCCGACAAGGGAAAAGGCAGAAGGGAGAAGGGAGAACGCTTCCGTTCTTCTCCCTTCTCCCTTCTCCCTTCTGCCTTTTCCCTTCTGCCCTCTCCCTTCTGCCTTCTCCCTTTTCCCCCCGTGATCGTTTTCCCCCTCCTTTTGCGCCCTTAGGAGTGCTGCCGCCTTGACGGCGGCCTCAAGGAGTTCCAGATGAAACGCTCGATGGCATCCTCGGCGCAAGTGCGCCTGTTCGTTCTGGTCGTGCTCGTCGTTGTCGTTGTTCTCGGGGGGGCTGGCGTGCGCCGCGTCTGGCCGGCGGGCCTCGTCCATGCTGCAAACATAGTCAACTTCATCGCTACTGACGACGTGGGACCGTGGTTCCAGTGCGTGGGGGCCGGTTGCGTCAATGCCGGGACCCAGTCGCTTGCCGTCGTCAATCCGGGCACCGACGTCCAGATTACGGTCGGCAAGGAGAGCGGCACGGTGCATACATTTACGAGCCTGATCTACCCGGCCAACGCCCACCAGATGCCGTTCGATCAGCCGGCAGCATTCCGGGCGGACAGCAGGAGCGTCACGCTGACCGATCCCGGCCTCTACGTCTTCGTCTGCAAGGTCCATCCGTTCATGCTCGCGGCCACGATCGTCGACGACCCGGCAACCGAGGGACTGGATCTGGGTGAAGACGTCTCGCTGGTGAACGGCATCACCGTGCCCACGAGCAGCGACCTGGCGACCAGGCTGCTCCGGGCGTTCTGGCTCATCACCAACCCGAAGAACTACCAGGATCACAACGCCGCCACCAATCCATCGATGACATGGACGATCAACTATCCCGCGGGCGTTCCCGTCCGGATCTCGGGCGGCGCGGTCGTGGACCTGAAAAACACGCTGGAAGCGCGCTACGGAAACCACCTGCCGCTGGCGGCACCGTTCAAGCCGGCGCAGAAGGGTATCGGCGAGGTCTGGATCGACACCGAATACGAGAACACGGCGGGCAAGACCAAGCCCGGCACCGCCACCGCCGTGGATGTCAGTTCCTGGACAGTCACGAAGAAGGTGGCGCTCCCCGAGATCAACATGAACAATCCCCATAACATGTGGACCGATGTCGATCAGAAGCTGATCTACCAGACCCAGTGGTTCGACACGAAGCTCACGGTGTTCGACCGTACCACCGGCAAACTGGTCAGGAACCTGGAGGTCGGTGAATCACCTGGCCACGTGATGACCCGCGTGGACACCGATCAAGTGCACGTCAGCATCAACGGTGGAGGCGAGGTCGTCGAGCTCAGCCCCGGCGCGAAAGGAATCGATCGCCGCATTGCCACGCAACACCCTGGAGAAAAGCAGTCGCAGCCCCACGCGCACTGGATGAGCCACGATGGCCACATCATGGTCACACCCAATTCGAACAGCAACGACTCGACGCGCGTCGACATTCCCTCCGGCGCGATCGCCGACAAGACCGCGACCGGTTTCCTGCCGATCGCGAGCAGCATCATGCCGGATGCCAGCAAGTACTACGTCTCCAACTACGTGGACAGCACCATCACCTGCATTTCCATCGGGCCGGCCGCGTGCAGGAGCGGCAACGCGCTGGTGCCCACCAAGACCATCAACCTGCTCCTCGGAGGAGCCTCGCTTGCCAACTACGATCCCGTCACCGGCGCGGGATTCTCGACCTCCGGAGGCCTGCCGATCCAGACCCCCGTGAGCCCTAACGGCAAGTTCGTCATCACGGCCGCCACCCTGACCGGGACGATAACGATCATCGATACCGCGACCGACGAGCTGGTCAAGGTTCTGCCCTGCAGTGCCGGATGCCACGGCGTGAACTTCGGCGCCAAAAAGGGAGGCGGGTACTACGCGTATGTCGCGAGCAAGTTCTCGAACGACTTGATCGTCCTCGATCCCGATCCGAACGACGACGGGAATGCTGCCGACGCGAACATCGTGGGCCGCGTTCTCCTCACCGTCGACGAAGATTCGGATGCGAAGACCGACGACACCGTGACCGCAAACGCCGGGATGGGCGGACAGGGAGTCCTGGCGATACCGCTCGTCTACAACGGCTGGGTGCAGAAGCTGCCGCAGGGTTGGAAGAAACAGCTCACCGAGAAGCAGGTGAATCCCATCAAGTGAACCCTCCTCTGCCCTGGGCCTGACACCAGCCGTCACGACCCTCGACGCGAAGCCCGCGCACGCACGGCACGGGCGCAAAAACCAAACAGGAGGCAAGGAGTTCAGGCTCCTTGCCTCCTGTCAGTGTTTCCGGCCACCCCCACCCCCATTCATCTTTTCGGTGATCGATTCCATCGGCGTTTTGCGCCCGTGTGGGTGAAGGCGGACGCCAGGACGTACCGCACCACAAGGAGAAAGAACGTCATGATTGGACGAGTCATTCCCACTGTCGCAGCGTTGCTGCTTGCCGCCGCCCCCTGCGCGTTCGCCCAGGTCGAGACGGTAGCCCAGTTCAACCCCTCATTGCTCGAGACGCCGGAAAGCATCGCCATCGATCACCACAACAACAAGTACGTGAGCCTCGCGCTGACCGGCGAGATTCGCAAGATCGCCGCCGACGGCAGCCAGTCCACGTATCGGATGCTGCCGCTCGGCGCGCCGCCGCTCACCTTCTGCGGTTCGTTCTTCGCCGGCCTGACCGGTCTCACGTTCGACCAGCACGACAATCTCTACGCGAATCTCGCGTCCTGCGACCCGGGCAGCCGCGGCGTCTGGAAGATCCCGAACGACGGACAGCCGGCCACACGCATCGGCGCGCTCTCGCTGCAATCGCTGCCGAATGGCATCGTTCATCATCGCGACTTCGTCTATGTCGCCGACTCGGTGATCGGCGCGATCTGGCGCGTGCCCGACACCGGCGGCACCGCGCAGGTCTGGGCGGCCGGACCGGAACTGGCGCAGCTGCCAAACGGTCTTCCCGGACCGAACGGCCTGAAGCTGTTCGAAGGAGAGCTCTACGTCTCGAATCCCTCCCAGAGCACTGTCGTTGCCGTGCGCGTCCAGCCCGACGGAACGGCGGGTGCAATCAGGACGCACGCAACCGGCATCTTCTGCGACGACTTCGCGTTCGACGTGCACGGCAGCCTGTATTGCGGAACCGATCCGTTCAACACGGTCGTGCGCATCGCGCCGGATGGGTCCCAGGAGACCATCCTCACCGCTGCCGACGGCCTCGACGGCCCGACCGCGCTGCTCTTCGGCCGCGCCGCAGAAGGCTTCGACCTCTACGTCACGAACGCCGCGTTCCCGTTCTTCCAGGTGCCGCCGCCGCGCCTTCCCAGTCTCCTGCGCCTGAAGCTGCAGGTTCACGGATTCCCGCAGCCATAGCGGCCGCGCCGCTTGCCCGCAACCACTCGCTGCCCGCGCGCCGCGCGACGAGGATCGACCCATGCGCCGCGCTGCGCGCGGAATAGCCGTCAGGGAAGTGACCCGGTAGCGGAGAGCGACTTCTAACAGGCTGCTGAAAAGCGCCGCCTGAAGGCAGAAGGCAAAAGGCAAAAGGCAGAAATGTTTGGAGCTCTGCCTTCTCCCTTCTGCCTTTTGCCTTGTCGGCGATACTTTTTCAGCAACCTGCTAAAACCGATACTGCAACACGAACTGCATGGTCCGACTCCCGCCCTTGCTCGTAATCAGGCCGAACGAGCCACTGGTCGGGTTGCTGTTCGCGCCGCCGAGCGTCGGGTGATTCAGGACGTTGAATGCCTCCCAGCGAAAATCGAACGAGTGATTGCTCATGAGGCGGAACCTGCGCAGTACGGACAGGTTCCACTCCCAGAAGCCGGGGTTTCGCAGCCCGTTGCGAGGCTGTGCGCCGAATGTGCCTGGAGCCGGCTGCGCAAATGCATCCTTGTTGAACCACACCGCCGAATCGGTGAACTCGGTTCGGGTCACCTGATTCGGGTCGCTCACCTGGTTCCAGAACTGGTCTCCGCTGCCGGGACCGACGCCCGCGTTATCAGCACTGTGGCGCACCGAGAACGGCGACCCCGATTGCGCCTGGAAGATTCCGGCAACTGACCATCCGCCGAGCACCGCTTTGATCGGTCGCGGACCCGGCGGCATCGGGAGCTCGTAAATGGCGTTGGCGACGAGCACGTGCGGACGGTCGAGATCCGAGCGGCCCCAATACCCCGAGTCGTCGTACGCGTCGGGCAGCAGCTCGATTTCGCCGGAGCCGTTGTCGTAGTTCCGTGAAAACGTATAGCCCACGCCGAACTGCAACCCGGCAGAGAGGCGCCTGTTCGCGCTGATCTGCAGCCCGTCGTACTTCGTCCTTCCAGAGTTCTCTGCCAGGCCAACAATGCCCATACCTCGATAAGGGCGAAGCGCGTTCGGGTTGACCCCGGGATTCGCCTGAATGGTCCCGGGCTGCAATTGATTGATGTTGCGCTTGCGCTGGTTGTTGTACCCGCGGCGTCCGACGTACGACACTTCGACGGAGAGTTGAGCCGGAAGCTGCCGCTGGACCGTCACGTTGCCCGTCCACGCGCTCGGATGTTTGAGCGTCGTCTCCTGGGCGGTGATCGTGAACGGGAAAATACGCCGTTCGGCGCCCCCTGGCGCGTCTGCGCTGCCGTTGATCACGGTGAACTGTTCCATGAACGGCGGCTGGCCCCCTTGCGCAAGGTCCCGGTTGATGCCGGTGCGGTTGAAAAACTTTCCGACCCCAGCCCGGACGATGGTTTTCTGGTCGATGGTGTAGGCGATGCCCAATCGCGGTTGAAAATCCCACTTGTGGGTCTCTGCGAGACCGTCCGGCAGCCCGTGATACAGCTGCTGGAAATCGGCAAGGAACGGAAACCGGCTGAGCGCGGCTTCCTCCGGGCCGTCGCCAGGCAACACGATGCCGTTATACCGGTCGCCGCTGACGATGAAACCGCCTGCACGATCCACGACGGCTGCCCGCGCAGGGTCGTAGAAATCCGGATGGAACATCGAGATCGTGTTCCACTTGCTGTGCCACGGCTGCCAGATCGAATGCCGCAGACCGGCTTCCAGGCTCAATTTGGAGTTGGGTTTCCAGCTGTCCTGGACGAACCAGTCGAACCCGGTGCCCACGAACGGGGTCATCGGCTTCGCGCCGAACTCGGAATAATCGTTGAAATTTCCCATCAACGCGTTCGCGATAGCGAGACCGGTCGCCTGAGGATGTCCCGTGTCCAGGAAGCGAAACGCACCGTTCTGGTTGTTCGTCGCTGGGGCGGATGCCGTGGTCGCGTGGATCTGGTCGCGCTGACCTGAAAGTTCCAGGAACACTCCCGACTTCAACGTATGGCTGCCGACGACCTTGGTCATGGTGTCGCTCATGGCGTAGGTATACCCCGCCCAGTAGCCCGGATACGGCCCGTTGTCCAGCCCGCTCAGGCCGGTAATGCTCAGGGTTGGCAGCTTCTCGGGATCGAACTTCGAGTCGGCGGGAAACAGAAACGGATAGCTCACGCCGTATGTGCTGCGCTGGCAACGTGCACCGCAGGCCGGATCCGAGTTCGCCTCGCCGAGGCCATCGGACGATGCCGACACGGTGACCTCATTCAAGAAGGTTGGCGAGATGGTGCTCGAGACGGTCGCCACTGCCGTGCGATTTGGCCTGGACCACAGCTCGACGAATCGGCTCGAACCGAGGACGGTGTTGAAGTGAAACGGAATATGCGTCGCCCGTACCGCAAGGTTGGTGTGGTCGCTGATGCGGTAGTCGACCCGGACGGTATCCTTGCGCTGATTCTGCCAGGACTCGAACGTGTCGATCCAGTTGGCGGTTCCCTGACGAAAACCGGGGATTGGCTCCGGATAGACGTTGAGAAGCGCCTGCCCCTGCGGGCTGATGCGGTTCGCCGGAATGATGTTGTTGGGAAAGGGCTGCCGTGTCACCGGATCGGTCACGACCCGCGCCCGCCCGAAGTACGGATTTGCCGGATCGAGGAGCTCACTGAAATCGCCGCGCCGCATGGCCATCGACGGCACCGTCAGCGTATTGGTGACTTCCTGTCGCCGGCGGGCCCACTCTTCGCCCCAGAAGAAAAACAGCTTGCTGCGGTCGGTGTTGAACTTGCCGGGAATGAAAATCGGCCCGCCCACCGCGAAGCCGTACTGGTTGTAGCGCTGCGACGGAGCCGAGGACGACAGCCGCGGATCCCCGCTTCGGTTCCGCGACCAGGTGTTGGCGTTCAGCGCGTCGTTCTGAAAGAGCTCCGTCGCCGTGCCATGGAAGTCTCGCGACCCCCCTTTCGTCACCATGCGCACGATGCCCGACGACGCGCGCCCGTACTCCGCGGAATAGTTCGTCGTGAGTACCTGTACCTCCTGGACGGTGTCCACGTGCTGCGCGCCGAGCATCGTGTCCTCGGTCGAGCGCGTGCGGTTGGCGACTGCGCCATCGACGGTGACCAGCACGTCGTTGGCGCGCCCGCCGCTGATCGACTGAATGCCCGTCCCGATGCTCGTGCCGCCGAAATTCCCAAGCGAACCGCCGACGACACCCGCCTGCAGCCGGGCAACGAACACGGGATTGCGGCCGCTCAACGGGAGTTGCTGAATCTGCTGCTCTCCGACGGTTCGTCCGAGAACGGGGCTTTCCGTCAGGATGGCAGCAGCCTGCACTTCGACGGTATCGCTCAGACTACCAACCGTCAGCGTCACATCGACGCTGATCCGTGCGGCGGCGCTGACGCGGACTCCTCGTGTGGTGTACCGACTGAAGCCGGTGATTTCAGCGGCGAGATCGTAGGAACCAACCAGGAGGCCGGGGAACACGTAAAAACCTTCGCTGTTGGTGACCGCGACTCGCTGCTGCCCGTTTCCCTGGTTCGTCGCCGTAACCGTCACACCTGGAACGATTCCACCCGAACTGTCCCGCACGAAGCCAGAGATTTGGCCGGTATCGAATTGGGCGCGTGCGGGAGTTGCGATGACGAGGAGGGCGAGCGCCGTCGCCCCGCAAGTAAGAAGAGCGCTTCGATATCTCGGAGACACGCCGTACCTCCTTCTGAACATCCGTCGGCTATTCCACGACTACAACCTCATGATCCAGAATCCAATCGATATCGATTGTGGCGGCACCGTCAGACACGCGCACGGGTCGTTCGGCCGCGGACACGAGCGACCGGGCACGCGGCCGGGTGAGTTGCGACGGCAGCCGGGCGGTGACCTTGAACGGCCCGACGCGAATGAGCTCGTCGACAGGAGCCCTCCATGTGGCCTCACTCGTGAGATTCACGATGTGAAGAATCATGCGGCGGGGTTGCTCGTACAGATGGCAGTCAATCAGTCCGGTGCCGTCCACGGACAGCGGAATATCGTCCCGTGCCGCCCAGCGGACGACGTTGGCGAGCAGCCTCGAATGATCCGGGAGATGTTCCCGTGCGTACCGGCGATCGATGTCCGCCGGCATGAACGCGACGCGCCCTTTGCCGCGCTCGGAGAGCACCAGGCCGGGGATGTCGCTCGTCGGCTGGCGCATCCACGCCGTTTCGGGCGGATACGTGGGGAACGGCGGCACGAACGTCAGCGGCACGACCGCATTGGTCTCCACCTTCAATGGCGTCAGCGTTCCACCGAAGGGCAACAGGTCGGTCTCCTCGAATCCGCTCAGCACGGCGTGCCGATCGCCGCTCGCGCGCGGCTCGTCTCCCGCTTTCGGGCCATCGATCCGGGCGCGAAGCTCCGGGGTCAGCCTCAGATAGGTATGGCCGCTCGGGCTCGGAGCAAATGCGCCACTCGGATCCCCGCCGCCTTCGCGCGCCGTCGACGGAGACGATCGGGCAGCGCCGCTGTCGCGATGGCACGCGAACAGATCGCCAAGCGCGAAATCAGGCCGTGCGTCACCCCATTCGTTGTAAAGGCTGGTGGAGCCCGTCGCCAGAAGCGACCCGCCGCTCTCGACGAAGCGCCGGATCGACGACGCCTGCGCGTCCGAGATGGCTCCGACGTTGGGAAGAATGAGCAGCTTCAGGCCGCCGCCCTGCTGCTCCACGTCATCGAGATGAATCGGCAGGTACGGAATGCGGGCGCGGACGAGCGCGTGCATGAAGCCGGTGTATGGCGCGTCGACGAGATCGCCAGCGTTGTTCCGGCCGAAGAAGTCCGTGTTTCGCTGAGACCACCCGACACCGACACTGGCCACGGGGGTCCGGTTGATCAGATACCGTTCGTTCGCCTTCCACCAGCGCATGACCGGCTCGGCGGTCTTGTACATCCGCCGGTCCTCATGGTAGGCGCCGACGTGATGCCACCACGGCTGAATCCCACCGGCAATTCCCGCAATCATCCACATCCGCGCTTCGGCGGCGGGCTTGCTCGCCACGCGGTAGTAGCCGGGCCCGGACTGATACATCGCCATGGACTCAGGCGCGAGCTTGTCCCACCCGAGCAAGGAATGAACGCGCTTCCCGGTGTCCCCGTTCTGCTGAAATCCCGTGTCGTCGTCACGCCGTTGATGGTCGAGCATCATGATGTCGGCGCGCTTGCAGATCTCTTTCAGATCTCTGAATGACTGGGCCTGGGACGTCACCGAGCCGCTGTTCATGCCCGACCAGATACAGTCGGGCCCACCCGCGGCGCGAGTGATGCGGTTGTTCAGTTCCCACAGCTCGGTCCTGCGCGCGTAGCTCCACATGATCCACTCGCGGTAGACCGGGTCCTCCCAATCGGCCTTGCGCGGAAGGGGCGTGCCGGCCTTCTCCTTGAACTTGCGGGTGCAGTTGGCGCAATAGCAGATGCTGTTACGGCCGAGACCGGCCCAGCTGTTGTCGGTGAACCCGTCGGGATGCGAGCGCTCGATGATTTCGCGAAGGACGTCAGGGAGGTACTCGTCGTAGTACGCACTGTTGATGCACGCGACGTACTTGTCGGCAGCGCGGTACGGCGCCCCGTCGGCGTTACGCGCGAACCAGTCAGGATGAGCGTTGAAAAAATCCTCCGCGGCGCGGTTCGAGTCCATTCGCGCCATTACGAACAGTCCGTCGTCGTGCGCGGCCTTCGTCAGCTCGCCAAAGAGGTCGCGGCCGTTGAGAAATTCGGCGCGATGATGCAGCGGAAACTTGCTCGGGTAGTAGGCGACAATGCCACCCGCATTGATGATGACCGCCTGGGTGCCGGTGCGCTTCCAGTAGTTGCGCCACCACTCGATGTCGTAGCGGGTGGGATCCTTTTCCGTGATGTTCGTCTGACCCCACAGGTAGGCGCGCCGATACCACGGCAGCTTCGTTGCGCTGCCCTGGTCACCTGCGCCGAGCGCCGATACGAAGGATGGTGTCGCCGCAAGCGTCGCCGCGCCGGCAGCGGCGTCCCTGATGAATCGTCGTCTTGTTACGTGTTCCCGCTCAGTCACGTCGGTGTCCTCAAGCCCGCTTGACAGTGTCGCGAACCGCACGACCTGCAGCGCGCAGATTCTCGAGCCTCATCTCGGAATATTTCCGCGACAGGATGATGCCGTGCGCACCCCCTTCGAAGGTCGCCTTCACCGCGCCATAGACGTCCTCCGGGGTCGTCTTCTTCTCTTTTTCCCCGGTCGGAATGTCAATCTCGATGCCAGGCCAGATTTTCGTCTTGCCTCCGCCGACACCGGCAACGGCGCGACGTGTCTCACGGCGGACATACTCGGCGGAGAGTCCCACGGTCGGCAGCTTGTCGAACGGCGCTTCGGAGCTGTACTGCTGCAAGCGATACGTGAGCTCGGTCGTCTGGTCGATCGTGAGATCCGCAAAGAGCGTCGAGTTGATGTTCTGGATGTACCGCGCCATGCGTGGGCCGCCGCTGTTGTGGTACATCACCACCTTCAGGAAATCCGAGAACTGCGTGAACATCTGGTAGTCCTGCTCGGCGCGATAGAACGGCGCGAAGGAGTTGGTGTGCCAGATGTGCCAGCCCATTGGCTTCCCGGGCGCCACCTCGTGGGCCTTCCGGTACATGGCGCGGTAGGTATCGCGGAGACCTTCGTTCCAGAGCCGCTCCCAGCCGAGCACTTCCGGATGCTCGACGAGGATTCGCCAGAAGGTGACGAACGCACCGTCGGGAGATCGCTCCTTGCCCTTCATTCCCGAGAGCCATTTCTCGAGCGAGAGGTATCCCTGCCTGGCCCGGTCAGGGTTGATACCTTCCTTCTTCGCGGCTGTCAGGCAGTGCGGACAGAAACAGCCGACGGTCGACGGTGACGGCCCGCCGCCATGGCTGGCGCCGAGCGCGTTGTTGAGCGGCCCCTGCCGCTCGCTGCCGAACATCAGGCCATCGACTTCGTACGATCGCAGGTAGTCTTCGGTGAGTCCGAGCCAGAAGTTGAGTGTGTTCGGGTTGCGGTAACAGACGCGCGCCTGCGGCTGGCCGTGCACATCGACCTCGAACGCCTTGTCGAGCCCGGGCACGCCCTTGCGGAACACGTCCTCGTACCAGCAGATCACCTTCATGCCGCGCGCATGCGCCTTCGGCAGCACGTCGGCGATCACGTCGTACCCCGGATGATCGGGGGCCTTCTGCGGCTGAACGCTGGTGTTCTTGTAGAACTGCGGGTGCGGCGTCGCGAAATTGCCGCCGTGATAGTTGTCGTCGTACTCCTGCTTGCCGTGATCGGGTAGCGGGCTGCCGCGAGGCTGGCGGCCCCCGATGCCGCGGCCGTAGGTGAATGTCGCCAGGAACAGGGTGTCGACGGTCCCGAGCTCGCGCAACGTGTCGAGCACCTGGTCGGTGCCTTCGTCGAGAAACGACACGGCGCCGACTTGAATGCCGATCGGCCCTCGGCTTTGCTCGGGACGAGCTTGAGACTGTCGAAAGGTCGGGCGGTCCGACGCGGGCGGCGGCGTCCATCGGAAGATCCCGAGACCGGCTGCTGCCGCCGTCGAGCTTTCGAGGAATTCGCGTCTGTTCATCGCGCACCTCGCGATGCGGATTCAACTCCGGTATAGGCGAGCTGTCAAGACAGCGCTCGGGTGCGGAGCGCTGTCCCATCCAAAACTCAACGACGTCAAGGCTCGAGTGCAGCAGCTCCGGTGCGGCCGGAAAGCTTTCGTTCGAGGATGCTGATCAGCTGAGTCGCGATGCAGACTCCGCAATTGCGTGCGTCGTCAATGTGGCGACCTCGGGCAGCGCCGCTTGCGTAGTGTAAGGACGGTAGAAGTATTGCGCGAATTCTGTGACGAATTGGTGAAACCCGCCATTCATGGTTCCGCAGTTCGCAGCCCGCAGTCCGTCGTAGGACGAGTTATGGCAGGTGATCGAGTCGAAGGGCCTGAGGCTATCGAGTCGAGGAGCTGGAGGCTATCGAGGCCACGGATTTAACACGGAGGCACGGAGTTCCCGGAGACGCACGGAGGTTGATCAGCTTCGAAGGATTACCTGGTCCGGCGCTGGGCGCGCGCCTTGCGCGCGCGAGGGAGGGAGACCGGTGGGCAGTATCGCCCCCTTCAATTGATCGTGATGGTGGTCACCTGCGTCGCCTGCTGGCCGTCCTGATCGCGTACGGTCAGATTGAACGTGAACGTTCCCCTTGCCGTCGGCGTCCCTTCGATCCGGGTGCCGTTCGAGGCGCGGATGACTCGCAATCCAGGGGGCAGTGCGCCGCCCGTGATCGACCAGTTGTACGGCGTCCGGCCGCCGGACGCGAACAGGTTCTGGAAATAGAACTGCCCCAGCGTTCCGGACCTGGCCGTCGGGCCCGGCAGTGTGATCGCAAGGGTCACAGCCGCGTTGATCCTGATTGTGAAGGTCCGGGTCGCCGTTTCGGCGCCATCATCGACGCGCACGGTAAAGGTGCTCGTTTGAATCCGGGTCGGCCGGCCGTGGATGAGGGTCGACTGAACGCCAAAAAAGCTCTGCATCTGCAGACCGTCCGGCAGGGAGCCGGCCACGAGACTGAATCGATGCTGCTCGGTCCCGGATCCGCCGGTCGTGTTGATGGACACCGCGTAGTCGGCTCCGACGTTGCCGTCCGGGAGCGTCGATTCGAGGAAGGTGAGGGGCGACGAAGAAGGGGGCGGTGGCGGGGGTGGCGGAGGCTCGCCAGACGCATTGAAGGTAGCCGTGACAGTCACGCTGCTGTTGATCTGAACGGAGCAGGAGCCAGTTCCCGTGCAGCCACTGCCGCTCCAGCTGGCGAAAACGGATCCCGAGGCCGGTATTGCAGTGAGTGTCACTGTGGTTCCGCCCGAGAATGACCGGGAACAGGTCGTTCCACAACTGATGCCGCTCGGACTGCTGGTCACCGTGCCGCTGCCCGTGCCATTCCTAGCGATCTGGAGCGTGAACGTACCGCCACTGCCGCTGCCGCTGGCGTTCAAGCCGCCTGCGGCAATCTCCGCAGTCTGGCTGGGACGGGTCGGCGGATCCTGGCTGCCGCACCCGGACATCAGCATCCACAGCGCAATCAATCCGGCCGTCGGTCGTCGTCGCATACTCGTGCTCTCCTCGCTCGCGCCGCCGGAATGCAGGAGACGATCCCTCGTCCGGCACGCGATGGCTGAAGCCGGAATGAGAGATTTCCGGACTAGATTCAGTCCGCCTGGCTACTCGTAAGGTCGGGCTGGTTACGAACGCCGTAATGGCTTTCGCTTCGCGGGTCGGCATGAGCGGACCCTGACGCTCAGCGCGCCCGCTCCGGCGGGCGGCGCCCTCGTTACGTTGGGGATCGATCGCGACTATCCCGTTTCACGTGTAGCGGTTTTCCGGGGCAGGTCACGATAGAATTCCGTCCTCCTACCGGCACCGCATGAACATCGGTCCATACCGGGTCCTCGCCAAGCTGGGCGAAGGCGGAATGGGCGAGGTGTATCGCGCGCGCGATACGAAGCTCAATCGCGACGTCGCGCTCAAGGTGCTGCCCGAGGCATTCGCGAACGATCCCGATCGGCTGACACGATTCCAGCGCGAAGCGGAGACGCTCGCGGCACTCAATCACACCAACATTGCGCACGTGCACGGTCTCGAGGAAGTCCCTTCGACACGCCCGGGGCAACCAGCGGTGCGTGCGCTGGTGATGGAGCTCGTCGAAGGCGACGACCTTTCGACGCTGATCGCTCGTGGGCCGATCCCCCTCGCCGAGGCCAGTCCGATCATCAGGCAGATCGCGGAGGCACTCGAAGCCGCACACGACCTCAATATCGTTCATCGCGATCTCAAGCCCGCGAACATCAAAGTCCGCGCCGACGGCGCCGTCAAAGTGCTCGACTTCGGCCTCGCCAAAGCGCTGACGCCCGAGGGCGCCAGCGCGACGGCGGACGCGACGATGACCTCGCCGGCAATGACAGGCCTGGGCGTCATCCTCGGGACGGCGGCATACATGAGTCCCGAACAGGCACGGGGCAAACCCGTCGACAAACGCGCCGACATCTGGGCATTCGGCGTGGTCGTGCTGGAAATGCTGACCGGCCGCCCCGTGTTTGCCGCCGCCACGATGTCGGACACGGTCGCCGCCGTCTTGACGCGCGAGCCGGACCTGACCGCGCTTCCGGCGGATACGCCCTCGTCCGTGCGACGTGTGCTGAAGCGCTGTCTCGAACGGGACCCGAAGCTTCGCCTGCGCGACATCGGAGAAGCCAGGATTGCGCTGACGCACCCCGGAGAGGAGCGTCGAGACCGGCCGGGGTCCCGGGCGCCGAACCCCTCGCGTCTCGCGATCGGAGCGCTGTCTGCCGCGCTCATCCTGGCGCTCATCGGTCTCGTTGCGACGATCGGATCGAATCGCTCGTCATCGACGCGGCCGGCGCAGGGAGTGATGCGTTTTCCAATCCTGGTGCCGGACGGAGAGGTCGCTGCCGAAGTGAAGATCTCGCCCGATGGGCGGTCTGTCGCGATCCTGGCTGTGGGTCCGCGGTCGGCAATCCGTATCCGGCGGCTCGATTCGTCCGAGACGACGCTGCTCCCCGACACCGCCGGGGCCGGGTCCGTCTTCTGGGCGCCAGACAGTCATGGCATCGGGGTCATCGGCCGGGACCGGAAACTATGGAAGGGGGATGTGTCTGGCCGGTCGTTGGCGGAATGGTCGAATGGCGCCAATGGGGACATCGAGGGGGGCGGGACGTGGAGCGCCGCTGGCGTCGTGCTGTTCGGGACGGGCCGCTCGATTCACCGGATGCCGGAGTCTGGTGGACCCACGACGGAGGTCGCCCTGGACGACGGCCAGGCGCCGAACGCGTGGCGCGGCAAACCGCAGTTCCTCCCGGATGGGAACCATTTCCTGTACTTCGTGAGTGGGTCCGGCGGGCCGGGAGAAATTCGGGTTGGTTCGCTCGACTCGAAACAGACGACGCTCGTCGGCCGCGCCGAATCCGCGGCGGTCTTCTCGCCCGAAGGCTACCTCGTGTTTCTTCGGGGCACGACGCTCGTCGCGCAGAAGTTCGACCCGAAGACATTCGCGCTGTCGGGCAGCGCGGTCGACATCGCCCCGGATGCCGCACCGGGCATGCTCAGCAACGCGCCGAGCTTCGACATTTCCGGCAACGGCATCCTGGCCTACCTCCGCACGCGTGCCGGGTACGACGGCAAACTGGCCTGGTTCGATCGATCTGGCACCGAACTTGGCGCGGTGCCTCGAGTTGCCGGGGTCGAGCCTCTGAACCCGTCGTTGTCCCGGGACGGAAAACGGCTCGCGATCAACCGGATGGATCCGGTCACCGGCAACTGGGATATCTGGACGATCGACCTCGATACCGGAATCCCCACCCGGCTGACGACCGATCCGGCCCAGGACGCCGACGCGGTGTGGTCCCCGGACGGGAACGAGATCGTCTTCGTGTCAAACCGAAACGGCGGGTACGGGCTCTATCGCAAGAGCCTGACGGGCAGCGGAACGGAGGAGCGCATTCTCACCGCCGGCTCGGAGCCGCGCGCCACCGACTGGACGCGCGATCGAGCATTCGTCGTCTATGAAGTCGATGGAAACGTGATGGCGCTGCCGATGACAGGATCCGATCGCACGCCTCGTCCCGTCGCCACGAGTTCCTTCCAGGAGTACGGTGCATCAACGTCGCCCGACGGCCACTGGATCGCGTATGCCGCAGAAGACACTGGAGAGTTTCAGGTCTACGTGCAGCCCTTTCCTGACGGCGGACCAAAGAAGCGGGTGTCGAGCGTCTTCGGTATCCACCCGCGATGGCGCGGAGATGGCCGGGAGCTCTTCTACTGGCAGCCTCCCCTCGGGCTGATGGCGGTGGAGCTCCGTTACGACGCGGCCGGCGTCCACGCGCAGGCGCCGAAGCCTCCGCTGCCGCCGCACATCAACATCCTCAATCTCATCGACCATCGGCATCACCATGCCATCGGCGCCGACGGCAAGCGCTTCCTGCTGCGGCAGGCCGCAAGTCCACCCGCTCCGCCGATCACCGTCATCGTCAACTGGACCGAGGGGATCACGAGTCGCTAATCCCTGATCCCGGGTCCCAAAGAGGTTGACTAGCGCGCTGCCGGCAGAATGTGGTCGAAGAGAATCTGCACCGGCGCCGCCCATTGCGCGTTCGAGTTCTCCGCGGTGCTGACGACCACGAGCTGTCGATCGGGAACGGCGAGGATCCATTGGCCGCGCGAACCCGATGCGACGATCACACCGCCGGGCAATCCCCACCACAGATAGCCGTACGTCGCCGGACGGCCGCCGAAGTTGTTGACGACATCTTGCAGCGTCTGCGTACTCGAGCGCATCCACTGCTCGGAAACCACCTGCTGTCCCTGCCAGCGCCCGCCGGTCGCGGCGAGCGTCCCGATCTTGGCCATGTCGCGCGGCCGCAGATACAAGCCGCCACCGGTGTGCGGGAGCCCATCCGGCAGTCCGCGTTCCCAACGTGCGCCCTGAACACCGAGCGGCGCGAACAGGTTGGCGTCGAGCCACAGGTCGACGCGCGCCCCGGTGGCGCGGCCGACAACCGCGCCGAGCAGGATCACACCGCCGCTGACATATTCGAACCGTGCGCCAGGCGGCTCCCGCATCCGCCAGTCGAGCATGAATCGGATCCAATCACACGAGCAGTTGTTGATTCGTTCGAGTGGTGACCCGGCGTATTGCTGCTCCGTCCAATCCAGTCCCGTCCGCATCGTCAACAGGTCACGAACCGTGAGCATTTGCTTGTTCGCGTCGAAAGCGGCAATCGGCTGGTAGTCGGAAAACCAGGTGGTGACTGGATCGGTGAGCCGCAAGGCCCCGCGATCGATCGCGAGTCCAGCGGCAAGCGATGCGATGCTCTTGGTCACCGACTGCAGCGTATGGGCGGCGCCGGCCGTCCACCCATTGAAGTATTCCTCGACCACCAGGCGATCGTTTCGGGCAACCAGCAGGCTGTTGACCCGGCCATACTCGCCGCGCCGGATCCGATTGACCGCGTCGGTGAGACGGACGGTATCGAGGCCCTCGGCGTCGGCTGTCGAGATGGGCCACTCCGCGGTCTGGGCGACGGGCGTCAACGTTGTATTCGGACTCCCCCCGTCCGAGGGAGCCGTCGGCGACGAGCTGCCGCAGGCAAGTGTCGAGCACAGCACGGCGACGCTCGCCAGACCTCTCGTCGCCGGCCGACCGATCGTCGCCATTTTCTCCGCTCCCTGAAGCTGAGCGCCGGCCCTCATGAGCAGGTGCGGATTGTAGCCTTACCTACCGGGGTCGTCCGCCGAGGGGCCGTAGATGGAGGGGACGCGACCGCCCATCGGCCGGATGTACACGGACAGCTGACCGCGATGATGAATGGCGTCGAACAACCCGAGCCAGAACATCTCGCCGAGCGGGAGCTCGAAGAGCACGCGGCCATCCATGACGAACTGCGTGGTTTTCTCATTCCATGTCTGGTCATCCACTCGTTCGAGAGCCGGCGCCAGCTCGCCGTGGGCTTTCTCGTAGGCGCGAATCATCTCATCGAGGCTCAGCAGGGGTTCCGTCGGTTGCCAATCGATCTTCCCGGTCTCCAGCAGTTCAGGCCAGCACCGCTTCTCCTCCACCTGCAACCAGATCAGCTCCGCCGCTGAACGGGTGACGGGGTCGGGGCGGTACGCCAGTTTGTCAGCAGGGACAGCTCGAAGGACCTTCACGAACGTGGGATATTCCCGGCGCCAGCACCTGATGAAGAATTCGCGATTGGTCATGATTGGGGGGGTGCCACAGGCGGGAAATTGACCTGCCGCAGGAGCGCCTGGAATCTGGGCTGCTCCCGCAGGCTGTCCCAGTCCCACGCGACCTGAAGATGGACCAGCGGCGCCTCGTGTCGTTCACAAGCGCGCTCCAGCCAGCCCAGGGCCCGATCCTGTGCTCCGGCGTGCGCGTACAAGCGCGCGATGCGCAGCGCAGGCACATGCTGGTGGTCGGCGCTTGCCGCCAGCGTCTCGGCCGCGCGCTCCATCGCCTGCGCGTATCCCGCCCCATCGCCCTCGAGCGTCAGGATGCTGGAAAGGCGCTCGTCGCCAAGCACACGAAAGAACGTCCGCGCCGCCCGCAGCGCGTCGGCATACTCGGCCTTCTTGTAGAAGGCACCCCAGAGGCCGAGGTGGGCGGCAGGGTAATTGGGTTCGGTCTCGAGCGTCTGCGTCAGCTGCGCAATCGCTTCGTCGTAGCGGCCGAGGTACACGAGATGCCAGCCGTGAAAGCAGCGGAAGAGAAAATTCAACGGATCGAGTTGGCGCGCGCACATCGCCTCCGCCTCGGCTTCGAGCGGGCGTCTCATCGAGAAGAGCAGATCCGCATAGAAGAAGTGCGCGTCGGCGTGGTTGGGATCCAGCTGAATGGCCCGCCGGTAGGACTGCTCGGCGCCGCGCCAGTCCCATTCGGAGTGCAGCTTGACGCCCGCCAGAAGCTCGTGAACTTCTGCAACGCGGTCATCGAGCTCGAGGGCTTTCATTGCAGACGCCCTGGCCCGCGCCATCGCCTCCCGGGACGGCACCATTCCACAGTCGCCGCGAGACAGCCAGACGTAGGCGACGCCGGCATGAGCAAGCGCATAGTCGGGGTCTTTCTTCAGGGCGAGCTGAAAATAGTCGAACGCGATGTCGAGGTGCTCGCGGGAGAGCTTGTACCAATGAAAACGTCCCCTCAGATAGTCCTCATAGGCGTCCGAGTTGACCCGTCCGGCCCGTGCCAGGCGACGGCCTTCTTCAGGCGTCACGGTCACGTGAATCTGGGCGGCAATGGCACGCGCGATCTCGTGCTGCAACAGCAGAATGTCGGAGAGATCTCGCTCGTAGCAATCCGCCCAGACGTGGCTCTCGTCGGACACCTGTATCAGCTGCGCGGTGATGCGGACCCGCCCCGAATCGCAGCGCACGCTTCCCTCGACCACGTGGTCCACGCCGAGTTCCTTGCCGATCGTCATCACGCGCTCGATCGTCCCCTTGAATCGCATCACCGACGTGCGCGCGATCACGCCCAGCCGATCGGGCGACAGGCGCCCGAGCTGGGCAATCAATTCCTCGGTCATGCCGTCGCAGAAGTACGCGTGTTCGGAATCCGCGCCGAGACTGGTGAAGGGCAGCACCGCGAGCATGATCTTCCGTTTTGGTGAGGCCAGCCGGTGGGGCTGTCGGCTCGCCCGCCAGGCGTCGAGCTCGGAGCGGTAGGCGTAGACGGTGCTACGACCTTTGTGGAGATGCCGGTAAACCGGCAGTTTCTCCTGCGCCTCCCAGCGGAACAAGGTGCGCACATCCCGATTGAGATGCGCGGCGATCTCTTTCCAGGAATCCAGTCGGTCCCCCGCAGGGGACCGAGACGGACCGAAGCCGTGAGAAGCGTGAAGCTTCGCCATGTATCTGCCGCCGTTGCAAGGGGATAGGCAGGAGACTCTAGCACATCCATTCCGCCGGAGCCCTTTCCGGACCGAATACGACATTACGTGACATTCGGCGGATGCCTGCTGTTGTCGCTTTCGCCCGGTGACACTTCAGCAGACGCTCCCCTGACAAACACGAAGAGCTTCGCGGGGGCTTTCGATGGTATTGACTCGATTCGTTCCGATCACCTGTGTCTTCTTCACGGTTCTTGTGTGTTCCATGACGGCGCAGCCCACGTTTTCCGACTGGTCCGCGCCGGTCAACCTCGGACCCGTCATCAATTCTTCTGACAATGAAGCGGGCGCCACGCTGTCCAGGGATCGTCTGGCTCTCTACTTCGCTTCCAACAGACCTGGCGGATTCGGCCTCGCCGACCTTTTCGTCTCGCAGCGAGCCAGCGTGGAGGATCCCTGGGGGCTGCCGGTGAACCTCGGGCCGGTCCTCAATTCGGCCGCTGAGGACACGAATCCGAACCTGTCCCGCGACGGACACTGGCTGTTCTTCATGAGCCGGCGCGAGGGCAGCCTCCCGAACCTCGCTGGCGTAGTAGGTTTTGACATCTGGGTGTCGTACCGCGAGCACGTCCACGACGACTTCGACTGGCAGCCGCCGGTGCACCTGGAGCCCCCTGTGAATTCACCCAGCTTCGATCAATTCCCCTTCTTCCTCGACAACGACGATGTCGGCATACCGCAGCTCTTCTTCACTCGGACCACTCCGACTGGAAACGACATCTTCGTCAGCAATCTGCTGCCGGACGGGGCGTTCGGGCAGCCGGCGCTGGTGTCGGAGCTCAATAGCCCGCTCAGCGACGCGGGAGCCTCAGTGAGGTTCGACGGGCTCGAAGTATTTTTCTTCTCGAGGAGAACGGGCGGGTTTGGCAACTCGGACCTGTGGACGGCGACGCGCAGCACGGCAAAGGATCCCTGGTCGACTCCAGTAAATCTTGGTGCGTTGGTGAACAGCGTCGAATTGGACTTCGATCCTCACATCGATTCATCGAGGGAGACGCTCTATTTCACGTCTACTCGCGCCGGGGGACTCGGCGGTCAGGACTTGTACGTCACCACTCGCGCGAAGCGAACGCCATCGAGGTGATGGACGGTAGGTTGCCGGTTTGGTGAGAAGGATGGGGGGAACACCCGCGTCGGGCCTGTTCCCCTTCCTGCTCCCCCAGCGAGGGCTCGGCTCAATCGCGCGGTACAAAGCTGTACGTCCCCTCCCAGTGCCAATTCTCTGGGTCCTCAGTCGTAGGCGGTGAGACACGGACGGTAGCACTGAACCACGTGAACGTCCCGGTCCCGCCCGAGAACGTGCACACTCCGCTGGCGAGTGAGCAATTGCCGAACGCTTTGTTGTTGCCGGACCCCGGCGGATCGAGGACGACGTCACTGCCCGAAAGAGTAAAAAGTTGATCAGGCTGGAGATAAACGATCCTCGAGTCGACCTCGATGGCTTTGACGTTCGAGGATGTGATCCTGCAGAAGGAGCCGGGGCCGCCGTTGTATCCCGAGCACTCCTTCGCCACATGGAGATCTCCGGTTCGCGGGGACGCCGACAACTCCGGGGCGACCGCCACCGCCGCACTCGCGCTTGGACTGGTCGGAACCCCGCGTCCGTCGCCACATCCAACGGCGGCTAGCGCCCCGCCACAAAGACACGCGATAACCACGAATTTCATACACCCTCCCCCGGGTTGTGCCCGTTTGGTTACTGCCGCCAATGCCCGGCGCACTCGAGAGCGCCGTCGATAGGAGATCGCGCAAGGGGCGTCCATACCGGGTCAATCCTGCTGGTGCTATGCTTTTGGCTTCGATCCAACCAATTGAAAAAGGCTCCGATGGGCTCGCCTCGCGACGTCACGGCCCTGCTCGGCGACTGGAGCCGCGGCAACCGGACCGCGCTCAACCAGTTATTGCCACTCGTCTATGCGGAGCTCCGGCGCGTCGCGGCCCGCCAGCTTCGCAGCGAACGGGCCGACCACACGCTGCAGCCGACGGCCCTGGTGCACGAGGTGTTTCTCCGGCTCGTCGATCAACGGCAGGTTGACTGGCAGAATCGGGCGCATTTCTTCGGTGTTGCCGCGAACGTCATGCGCCGCATCCTGGTCGATCACGCCCGTCGTCACGGCGCGACCAAGCGGGGCGAGGGTGTGCGCTGTCTGTCACTCGACGAAGCCAGCGACGTAGCCGCGTCCAACGGGATGCCCGTCCTCGAGTTGGATCACGCGCTCGAGCGCCTGGAAACCATCGACGCCGAACTGGCCAGGATCGTCGAGCTGCGTGCGTTTGGCGGACTCACGATCGAGGAAGCGGCACATGTCCTGAGCGTGTCTCCATCGACCGCCAAGCGCGACTGGCGCACCGCAAAAGCGTGGCTGACTCGCGAGCTCGGCTCCGACCTTCGACCGTGAGCGACGAGCGATGGCTGCGCGTGAAGGCGCTGTTTCAGGCCGCTGTGGAACGGCCGGCCGAAGAGCGCGACGCCTTTCTGGCCGCTGCGACGGGTGACGACGCGGCGTTGCGTCGGGAAGTCGAGTCGTTGCTGGCGTCGGACACTTCGGGCGTCAGCTTTCTCGATCGGCTGCCCGTCGCCAGTGCGTGCGTGCTTGCGGATCCGCTCGCCGCGCCACCGCCCACCTTCCTCGCCGCTGGTCTTCGCGTCGGGCCCTACGAAATCGTCGCCCCGCTCGGTGCGGGCGCCATGGGCGAGGTGTACCGCGCGTCCGACACGAAACTGAATCGCGTCGTCGCCCTGAAGGTGTTGCCCGAACGGTTCGCTCTCGATCCTGACCGCTCGGCGCGGTTCACGCGCGAAGCGCGGCTGCTCGCCATCCTCAATCACCCGAATATCGCCGCGATCTACGGCCTCGAAGAGCAGGCCTCTTCGACAGGCTCAGGGGAGGCGGCCGTGCAGGCGCTGGTGCTGGAGCTGGTCGATGGACCGACGCTCGCCGACCGCATCACCCTCGGGCCGATTCCGCTGGACGAGGCGTTGCCCATCGCGCGCCAGATTGCCGAAGCGGTGGAAGCGGCGCACGAGAAGGGCATCATCCATCGCGACCTCAAGCCGGCGAATATCAAGATCGACCGCAATGGTGTGGTCAAGGTGCTCGACTTCGGGCTGGCGAAGGTGTGGGACGGCGCTCCACAGTCTGAGCTGTCAGGGTCATCAAGGCTGACGGCAACCGATCTCCGCGGGCCGACTGTTTTGGGGACCCCGGCCTACATGAGCCCGGAACAGGCGCGGGGCCAGTCGGTGGACCGGCGGACAGACGTCTGGGCGTTCGGCTGCGTGCTCTACGAAATGCTCACGGGCCGCGCGCCGTTTGCCGGCGACACCATCTCCGACACCCTCGCCGCGATTCTCGAACGCGAGCCGGACTGGACGATGCTGACGGCCGACACGCCTGTACCGATCCGCAGATTGCTGCGGCGGTGTTTGGAAAAGGATCGCAAGAGACGACTCGATTCGGCGTCCGATGCTCGACTGGAGATCGAAGACGCGATCGCGTTTCCAGCTGCCGAAACGCTCGCGCTTGCGGCGACGCCGTCTCGTCGCGTCACGCCGATGGCGGTCGCGGCGCTGGCCGGCCTCACGGTCATCGCCGCCCTTGTCGCATGGATCCTGATGCGGCCCGCGCCCACAGCTCCGGTGCTGCCAGCGCGGTTCGCAATCGTACCGCCGCCCGGATTTCCGCTCAACGTGTCAGGCGTAGCTCGCGACCTCGCCATATCGCCCGACGGCCGCCGCCTCGCCTACCGCGCCGGAGGGTCGAATACCGCCGGCAGCCCACTGATGGTGCGTGCGATCGATCGGCTCGATGCCCAGCCAGTGGCGGATGTCAATAATGCATTGGCGCCGTTCTTTTCCCCGGATAGCCGGTGGATCGGGTTCTTCGAGAACACGGAGCTGAAGAAGGTGTCGATTACCGGTGGGCCCGCTATCACACTCTGCCAGTTCAGCGGGATACCGCTCGGGGCAAGCTGGAGCGACGACAACACCATCAGCTTCGCCACCAGCACACCGGGCACCGGTCTGTGGCGCGTATCGGCGGACGGCGGTGAGCCAACGATCGCGACGACAGGGGACCCTGCACAGCATGAGGGTACCTATTCATTTCCGTCGGTGCTACCGCTCGGACGGGGCGTCCTGTTCACGGTTGCGCGGGCGAGCCAGGCGGACAGCTCGGTCGCTGTCCTAGACCTAAAGACCGGACAGCGCAAGACGCTCATTCGGGGAGGCAGCGACGCCCAGTACGTGGAGACCGGTCATCTGATCTTTGCAGCGGCTGGCGCGTTGCGCGCTGTGCGGTTCGATTCAATCCGCCTCGAGGTGCTCGGCGATCCGGTGACGGTCGTGGAGCGCGTGATGATGAAGCCGACCGGCGCAGCCAATTACACTGTTTCGCGAGCGGGCACACTCGTCTACATCGCTGCTGGACTGAGTGAGATGACGGCGCCGCGCGCACTGATCTGGGTTGATCGAAAGGGGCATGAAGAACCGACGGGAGCGCCCGTGCGTGCCTATGGCACGCCGCGCCTGTCGCCTGACGGGACGCGTGTGGCGGCTGAAATCTACGATCAGAGTACCAACGACATCTGGATCTGGGACTTCCCGGGGGAGACGCTGAGGCGCCTGACCTTCGATCCCGCCGGAGACGGCATGGCGGTCTGGACGCCCGACGGCCGGCAGATCATTTTCCAGTCGCGCCGTACAAGCGTGTCGAGCGTGTACAAGCAGGCCGCCGACGGCACCGGAACCGTCGAGCGGTTATCGACAAGCGAGACCCCTCAGTGGTCGACGTCGATCTCGCCGGACGGGACCTGGGTCGCCGGCTTTGACCTGCTGCCCAGGACAGCCCCCAACGTCATCTTTCTTCCCCTGTCACGCGCCGTAGGGCGACCGAGTTCCAACCCAGCGCAGCGTGTCAGCCAGTCGCCGATGGAACCACTCGCAGAGACCAGGTTCCAAGGGGCCATGGCCGCCTTTTCTCCGAATGGTCGGTACATCGCGTACCAGTCGGATGAGTCAGGCCGCCTCGAGATTTACGTCCGGCCATTCCCGCGTATCGACAACGGCCGGTGGCAGGTCTCGACGGCGGGCGGCACCCGCCCCGTGTGGGCGCGCAGCGGCCGCGAGCTCTTCTATCTCGACGCGTCGAATGCACTCACCGCTGTGCCTGTCGGTATCTCAGGACCGACAATCAGCATCGGTACTCCTGCCAGGCTGTTCGACACCAGGTATGCCGAGCCAAATCCGTCGCGCCATTACGACGTGTCGGCTGACGGCAGGCGATTCCTCATGCTCAAAGCCAGCGAAACCGGCGATCCGAATGCGACGCCAGTCAGCATGGTCCTCGTCGAGCACTGGTTCGAGGAGTTGAAGCAGCTCGTGAACGGACGGTGATACGGCCGAAAGGCCGGATCGAAGCCGTTCCGCCTCATTGATGAAGCAATGACGTCGAGCGATTGTCTCGTCGCCGGGTCCGCCTAGCCTGCCCACCACCCGAGTGCCGCCCCGGCGATGATCAGCCAGGCTGAATTGATTCGCCAGAAGGCGAGCGTCATGACGCTGACAATGGCGATCGCGACAGCGCCCCTGTCAACGAACGTCGCCCGGGCAAGTTGCCAGAGAACGACGGTCATGAGCGCCAGCGAGGCAACATTGACGCCGTCCAGCATGGACCCGGCGATCGGCGACCGCCGAATCAGCGGCACCAGCGGGCCGCTGATAGCGACGAAGATGAAGGCCGGCAGAAAGATCCCTACCGTGGCCACTGCGGCGCCGGGCACACCGGCGAGCACATAACCCACGAACGTTGCCGTCGTGAACACCGGCCCCGGCGTCACCTGCCCCACCGCGATGGCGTCAAGGAGTTGCGCTTCGGTGAGCCATCCCAAGCGCTCGACGAGATCGGCACGCAGAAATGCCAGAAGTACGTACCCGCTCCCGAACAGGACCGCGCCCGCTTTGACGAAGACCAGGAAAAGTCCGGACAGGCTTACCGGTGCAGCAGCGATCGCGCCCAGTGCCGCTGTGGCCGTAACAGTCCTCGGTCTCGACAGGACGACAGCCAGCCCGAGACCCGGCAGGGTCCGGCCGCGCACAAGAGGAACGGCCGCCATCGCGACGGCTGCCCCGGCGAGCACGATCAACTCGTGCAGACCGGCCGCGACGGCAGCGATCGCGGCGGCGCCGAGAAGACCAAGGCCGACGGTCTTCACCGCCGTCTGCGCCAGCCTCCAGAGCGCCTGACACACAATCGCAATCACGACAGGCTTCACGCCCCACAACAATCCCGCCGCTGCTGGCAGGCGACCGAACCGGATATACAACCACGCCACGGCGGTCACAATCAGGGCGGCCGGAAGGATGAACGACACGCCCGCGGTCAGCAGGCCCCGCCAGCCTGCCCGCGCCTGGCCGATGTGAATCGCAAGCTCGGTCGAGTTCGGCCCGGGAATGAGGTTGGTCGCCCCGAGATAATCCAGGAACTGTTCATGGTTCAGCCAGCCACGACGACGGACGACTTCATCCTCCATCATCGCGATGTGTGCCACGGGCCCGCCGAATGCGGTGGTGCCGAGTTTCAGGAACAGGCTCGCGAGTTCGCTGAGCACTGTCTCGCGAGTTTCAGGATGGGTAGAGTTCATCGGGCGAGGTACAGCCTCGTCGGCCAGGACGAGCCCTTGATAAGATACCGGCGCAGGAGGTCCGCATGAAACACAGGTTCGCCGCCATGCTGCTTCTCACAACGACGGCGGGGATTGGTGTGGCGGCCCAACAACAGGGTTCCCCGCTGACGCCCGATCAGCAGCAGCAAGTCTCGAACATGCCGGCGATGTCCGAAGACAAGCGAGTCAAAACCGAGAACATCGACTCGGTCATGTCGATGGGCGACACCACCTCCTGGACGTCCGCGAGCCGAAGGAGATCGAGGAGCTCGGCGGGTACGAGGGGGCCATCAACATTCCCGTGACGCAGCTCGAGAAGCGTCTCGGCGAACTGCCGAAGGACAAGACCATCCTCACCGCTTGAAACGGCGGAGGCCGAGCCGCGCGTGCCGCGGCCATACTCGAGAAGAACGGATTCAAGGTTGCCGGCTTCTGCGGTCTGAAGGGGTACCAGGGGTCGAAGGCCAGGCCGCCCAGGAAGTAGCGCATCGGGGAGATGCATGCCGCCTGAGGCGCGCAGGCTCATGGCGTCCTGTCGTCTAATCTTGATCGCATGGACCACATCCTGCGCTGGCTGCGCTCCATTTTGCTCGGCGCCGAGAAACCGCCGGACCTCGAAGAGGCGCACTACCCGCGAGATGCCAGCGGCGCGCCAGATCTCACGTGCTTCACCCGCCCCGTCGAGCACTATACGCGTTACATCGACGATTACCTCGAGTCACTCGAGGCGCCGCGCGCCGCTCCGCCACGTGCTCGGGAATGGCAGGTCTACGAGTACCAGAAGTACGTGTTCGGCCAGTGGGGCCTCATCGCGCGCGGTTCCTCGGAAGCACTGCCGACAGTGCTGCGACTCCTGCGCCACCGCATCCCCGAAGGGCGACAGGCGGCATCGGGAGTGCTCGACGCATGGTCGGACGGCGGAACCGCGCTGGAAGAATCGGCGCTCGCAGCTGCCGAAAAGGAATTGGCCGGCCCTGACACCGACATCGAGACGTTGAGCACGCTGATTGGAATCCTCGGTCGCGAACGGTCTGAGGCGTCGCTGCCATTGCTCGCGCGTGTGTTACGCGATCCCAACTCCAGAAACGGGGACGTCGACTGGTGCTCCATCGAGGCCATTGGCGACATCGCCGGGCAGAAGTTCGTCAGGGAGGCGGAAGCGAAGCAAGCGGCGGAGCGCTGGCTTCAGCAGCGCGGCCTGTAGCGGAGGCCGCACTCAGCGATGTTCAAGCACCTGGCCGATCGGATGACGTAGTCCGGTGGCGGGTTCCGGCAGCGCCCACGCGTACAGCCACCCGCCGACGGGCGTCAGAATGAACTGGCGCCCGTCGAGCTCGTAGGTCATCGGCGCTCCGCTCATGTTGCCGCCGGGATTCACGTGCCACAGCATCTTGCCGGTGGCCGCATCAAGCGCCACCAGCCGTCCTGACTCGTTGGTGAAGACGAGGCCTCCAGCTGTCGTGAGGATCCCGTTGCCGCCGGCCCCGCCCGATCGGACCCGACTCCAACGGATTTTTCCGGTCTGGTAATCGATCGCGAGCAGCATGTTCTCGCTCCACAAGCTCGTGCTGCCGCCGCCCTGGTGGTCCTCGACCTTGCCGGTTTCCGGGTCCGGCATCAGATAGCCGATGCTGAATCCGTGGCTGGCGTTCACGTAGAACAGCCTGGTGTCCGGGCTGTAGCTCGGCGAGTACCAGTTCGTCGTCGTCCCTTCGAAGAACGCGCCGTCGACCGTCGGCTCGACGTCCTCCCTGGGAATCGGCTGCCCGCGCTTGTCCACGCCGGCGGACCAGTTCTGCGCGCCGTACGGAACGGTGATCAGGCTTTCGCCGGTTGCGCGATCGAGGAGGAAGAAGTAGCCGCTGCGGCTCGCCATCGCGATGAGCTTGCGCGGCCGCCCCTGATAGTCGGCGTCGATCAGAATCGGCGTCTGGTTCGCGTCGCGATCGTGCGTGTCGTGCGGCGACGTCTGGATGTACCACTTCAACTTGCCCGTATCCACGTCGAGCGCCACGAGCGAGCACGTGTACAAGTTCGCGCCCTTGCGGACGTTCCCCGCGTGCACAGGATGCGGATTTCCCGTGCCCCAGTAGGTCAGGTTCAGCTGCGGATCGTAGACGCCCTGCACCCATGTCGCGCCGCCGCCGTGCGCCATGATTTCCTGGTTTGGCCAGGTCTCCGATCCGGGCTCTCCGGGTTTCGGAATGGCGTCCCAACGCCATACGAGCTTGCCGTCGGTCAGATCGCGTGCTTCGAGGAACCCGGGCATGTCGAGCTGATCGCCTGACATGCCGACCAGCAGTTTGTCTTTGACAACGAGCGGCGCCGCGCTGATGTAGTAGCCGAACTTCCAGTCCGCGACCACGACTTCCCAGTTCTTCGCGCCTGTCTTCGCGTCGAGCGAGATCAGGTGCGCGTCCGGCGTGCCGAAGTAGATCTGGTTTCTGAACAGCGTGACGCCGCGGCTGGCCAGGTGGTCGCCGAGCGACGTCCGTGAGAAGTGCCAGATTTCCTTGCCCGTGCGCGCATCGGCGGCCCACACGTTGTCTGGCACCGAGAAGTACACCACGCCGTCCACCATGAGGGCCGTGGCCTTGATCGCGGTGCGCGTCTCGAACGCCCATGCGCGCGTCAATGAGCCGACGTTGCTCGTGTTGATCTGCTTGAGTGGACTGAAGCGCTGCCCCGTGTAGTCCCCGTTGTGCTGCGGCCAGCTCGACCCCAGGCGCTCGAGCAGCATCGCCATATCGACGCTCTGAGCCGAGCTCTGTGCCCACAGCCCGGCAGCACCCGCCAAAGCGAGCAGCAACTTCTTCATTTCAGTGTCACCAGATACGCGAACATGTCGTGCATGATGACGTTCGTATATTTCGGGAGCAGCTCGAGATGCTTCGCCAGCGGATCGGTGACCTGCACCTTGATCGACTCCGACGGCCACGTTCGCTGCGGGCCATCGGCCTGCTTGATCACGACCTCGAACGCGTCCTGCCGCACCAGATCGCCGGTGAACCGCGCGCCGCTGGCCTCTGTCACCGTCGCCTTTTTCGCCACGCCCGGCGGATACATGAACCGCGCCTGCAATTCGATCGGCGAATACTTGCTCGCGACGCCTTTGAGGTCGCCGTCCGCCGAGTGACACGTGGCGCACTGCCCGGCGCCGTTGAAGTACGCCTTGCCGCGATCCGCGTTTCCTGTC
>Ga0111539_10000678_pt1 | contig 44080 bp, 43 predicted proteins | sample RhiMethybrSRZTD1_FD_79667 | JGI IMG/M metagenome (GOLD analysis project Ga0111539, IMG submission 79667) | Populus rhizosphere microbial communities from Tennessee, USA - Rhizosphere MetaG P. TD hybrid SRZTD1 (version 2) (version 2) | ecosystem: Host-associated > Plants > Roots > Rhizosphere >... | reverse complement strand
TGACGCTGGCCCCGCTGGTCCGCAGGGTGACGCTGGCCCCGCTGGTCCGCAGGGTGACGCTGGCCCCGCTGGTCCGCAGGGTGACGCTGGCCCCGCTGGTCCGCAGGGTGACGTTGGTCCCGCTGGCCCGCAGGGTGACGTTGGCCCCGCTGGTCCGCAAGGCAACGCTGGCCCCGCTGGTCCGCAGGGTGACGTTGGCCCCGCTGGCGCGCAGGGTGACGCTGGCCCCGCTGGTCCGGAGGGTGACGTTGGCCCCGCTGGCGCGCAGGGTGACGCTGGCCCCGCTGGCCCGCAAGGAAACGCTGGCCCCGCTGGTCCGCAGGGCGACGTTGGTCCGCAGGGTCCCGCCGGCGCGACCGGTGCTCAAGGCGACGTCGGTCCGCAGGGCCCCGCCGGTCCAACCGGCGCGACTGGCGCGACGGGTGCAACCGGACCGCAGGGCGCAACGGGCGCGACGGGGGCAACCGGCGCAGCTGGCCTCGCCGCTCCGTTCCGCGTCCTGATCGCGTCGGGCTCGACGAAGTGGACGAACATGCCGACCGGCGACAACTTCTTCCACGAGAGCAGCGCCTACTCGCAGTTCGCCGATCTCTCCAGCTACACCCAGGTCCGCATCCTGGTGAACCGCCAGGGCGGCAGCGGCTCGGCAAACGCCAAGCTGGTGGCACGCTACAGCACCAACTACTCGACGACCGTCGGCAGCTTCTCCAACATCGGCACGAGCGAAGTGTCGGTGAACATCAACAGCAACAACACCTTCGTCGCCTCGAGCTGGATCAACCTGGCGAACGCCGCCAAGACGAACGTCTACCTCGCGATCGTCGGAACCGGCGCTAGTGGCAACCCCGATCCGGTGTTCGGGGCAGTCGTGCTGGAGTTCAAGTGATGAGAACGCTCCTCCTGCTGCTCGCCAGCGTCGCAGGCGCCGCCGCATCCGCGGTCGCGCAGGATCGCGCCGGCGTCGCCTACAGCAGCCCCACCTACTTCCTCACAGCGATCGACCTCGGCTCGGGCGAAGAGGCGGACAGCCCCGCGCACAAGCTGCGGCCGGTGCTGGGCACGGGCGTCGTTGCCGAACCGGACTCGGCATCGGCGACGTACTTCCTGCGCGGCGGCTTCCCCGCCATGCTGTCCTCCGCGACGCTCGGCGCGCCGATGTTGGCTGGCGTGGATCCGTTCTTCGTCGGGCAGGTGGGCTCGCCGAGCGCAGTCGTGGCGGGCTACGACCTGCTGCCCGGGGGTGCGCCCACCGTCACGATTGGCGGGCAACCGGCAACGGTCACGCAGTGGACCACAGACCACGTGACCGTGGACGTGCCCGACCAGTCCGTGCCGGGGTTCCAGCCGGTGACGCTGACCAACGGCGTGGGCATCGCGCAGCTCGAACGCGGGGTCGCGGTGCTGCCGCTGCTCTTCAATCGCGAACCCCTGAACCTGGCCACGCCGGTGCACTCGACCCTCGTCGCCACCCAGGGCGACGTCGCGCTGCTGGCGCTGTCGTTCGGCCGCCTGCCCGGGCCGGTGCCGGCGCTCGGTGCACGCTACGGCCTGCTGCTCGACCCCAACCTGTTGATCACGACCGCGTTGATCACCGTCACCGAAGCCGACGGCACGTTCGTGCTGCAGGCTCCGCCGCTGCCGGTCGTCGGCCAGCTGTACTACCAGGCGCTGGTGATCACCACCAACCCGACCTACGCGCCCTGGTCCTGGACGAACGACGTCACGCTGTGATCGCCGATCGCCCACCACGCGCCTAGACACCGCGGGGCGGCTGCGTTTCGCGGGCGTGCGTCGGTGCCATAATCCTGCCGTAAGGGATTGCGCGTCGATCCTCGGCAGAGTGCTGTGCCGCATGCTGCCGCGCATCTCGAGTCCGGTCCTGAAGAGGATGATTGCCGCCGAGATGGAGGCACTCGGCGGGCGAGCGCGGGGCTCGCCACACGACGCCAGCGCGGCGATCTTCGAAGTAGAGCGCCCCTCCGGGCTCGGCGAACGGATCGGCTGATGCCATCGACACGCCGCGTCCGGCTGCCGTGGCTCGCGCTGCTGCTCGCCTACTTCGCCGTGCTCGGCTGCCGGCCGCTGCGCATGCCCGACGAAGTCCGCTACGCCGACCTCAGCCGCGAGATGCTCGACAGCGGCGACTGGGTCGTGCCGCGATTGCTGCGCCTGCCCTGCTTCGAGCAGCCGGTCGGCGGCTCTTGGCTGAACAACACGAGCCAGCTCGTGCTCGGCATCCCGCCGAGCTCTCCGCCGTTCGCGATCCTGATCGGCAACGCCATCGTGGACGGCCTCGACCGGGGCCGGAGCCTCGCGCTGCAATGGTTGTCGCGCCCGACAGCCTTCGCGAGATTAGCGGCGCATGAAAGACGACGTGGATGCCATACATGAAACACACCCACTACATCAGGCAGAGCTACTTGTTCTGCAAGTATCGTAATTACGTGCTTGGCATCCAGAAGTACATAACTGGAAGAAACGTCCTGGAAGTCGGCCCAAACAAGGGCGCTCTTTTCGCGCAGTACTATCCACAGACAAAGAAATATACGCTGCTCGAGCCCAACAGATACTTTGAGGCCTTCTACATAAGGCTTCAAAGGAAGCACGCGAATCTGCACTACAAGATCGGCGGGTTCGAGGATTATGTTGCTGATGAGACCTTCGACACGATAGTAATGATGGCCGTGATATCTCACATACGATTGGATTCGCAGGCCATATTCAACAAGATTGATGCCTTGTTGAACAAGGGCGGCTTCCTGATCGTCGAAACCAACAATACAAAGAGAAACTTGGCTGTGTTCGATCTCCTGGATCGCAACTACGAGAAGGTCGAGGCCAAGGCTTCTTACAGTGGACTCATGAAGTGGCTGAGGATCGATTACAGGACAGTATTGATCTACAAGAAACCATGAGCGGCAACTTCTGACCAATGCAAATCAAGAAGCTGCTCAAGAGGAACTACACTACCGTGGACGACGGCAAGAAGGAGGTCGTCAAGGTGGTTGTTACTCCGTTCCGGTGGCTTACCAGACTCTGTTGCAGGCATGAAGCACGATGTCTCGCGAAGCTCGCGGAGCTTGGGTTCAGGAACGCGCCGAAACTCATCTCCTCGACCGCCAACAGCTTCACCATGGAGAAGGTCGAGGGGACATACTTGCGCGGTCGCCAGCCCATCGACGAGCAGCTCTTTCTTCGCATCATGGAAGTTGTTCGTGAACTGCATGAGTTGGGATTTGCACACGGGAATCTCCGTCCGAACAACATCCTGATCAGACAGGACAAAGAGCCAATCTTGATAGACTTCGAGACATGCTGCCAGAGAATCACCCCACTGTTCCACTTCGCCAGGTTCCGTGACCACTTGAGGTTGCACTGGTTATGGCAATCACGTGTCGTGCGGTCCAATCCGGAAATGGTAAGGGCAAGATTCCCCCGATACGTGGTGTGGGCGATGTTCGTCATCGCGCCAATCACCAGGTTTGGTGGTGTCTACACGTCTGTGAGGAGGTGCTTGAAGAAGTCTCTCAGAACCAAGCGACGAGGCACGCCAAAACCGGGCTCTCCTCACGTTCGTGTGGGCGCCTGAGATTGGAGGGCGTGACTATCCTGCAGAGGCCGCCAGCGCGCTCGATCAGCCTGCTGCGCCACAACGATCTGATGCGGCAACTGGATCGTGATGCCGGTGCAGCGCAGTTCGATCATGGCGCGCACGGCGTCGGCGGAGTGAAAGCCGTAGGCCTGCCGGGTCGCCAAGCGAGCCTTGGTGTTGAGACCCTCGGTGCGACTCGTGGTGTAGCCGGTCTCGAAGTAGGCGATTGGCTTCGACTCGCGCACCATTGTCAGTCGCTGCAAGGCCTTCATGACGGTTTCGGCATCGCACCCCCTGGTTCGCCGGTTCGCCAACGAAGTGCGTCTTGACGGCGCCGAGTCGCTTCCGGAGCGGGACCACGTCGGCGTCGCTGCTCGCGCACGAGAAAGGACGCGACGCCAAGGTCGTCGTGGACGGGTAGGACCACTTGCGAACCTCGACCATAAGCCTGCCGTAAGGGAACGCGCGTCGATCCTCGGCAGAGTGCCGTGGCGTATGCTGCTGCGCATCTCGAGTCCGGTCCTGAAGACGATGATTGCCGCAGACATGAAGGCACTCGGCGGGCAAGCGCGGGGCTCGCCACACGACGCCAGCGCGGCGATCTTCGAAGTGAAGCGCCCCTCCGGGCTCGGCGAACGGATCGGCTGATGCCATCGACACGCCGCGTCTGGCTGCTGTGGCTCGCGCTACTGCTCGCCTACTTCGCCGTGCTCGGCTGCCGGCCGCTGCGCATGCCCGACGAAGTCCGCTACGCCGAGATCAGCCGCGAGATGCTCGACAGTGGCGACTGGGTCGTGCCGCGACTGCTGCGCCTGCCCTACTTCGAGAAGCCGGTCGGCGGCTATTGGCTGATCAACACGAGCCAGCTCGTGTTCGGCCACGGCAACTTCGCGGTGCGGTTCCCGTCCGCGCTCGCGAGTGCGATCACGACGCTGCTCGTCGCGGCACTCGCCCGCTCGGGCACCGGCGACCCGCGCAAGGGCTGGCTCGCGGGTCTCGTCTACCTGTCGAGCTTCATGGTGTTCGGCGTCGGCACCGACTGTGTGCTCGACCCGATGCTGACGATGTGGTTGACCGCGGCGCTCGGCGCGTTCTGGCGCGCGTTCCAGACCGCTAGTCGCGGCGCGCGCTGGTCCTGGTGGTCGGTGTTCGGCGCGCTGTGCGGCGCGGCCTTCCTGACCAAGGGCTTCGTCGCGCTCGCGGTGCCGACGGTCGCGATCACGCCGCTGATGCTCTGGCAGCGCCGCTGGCGCGAACTGCTCGGCTACGGCGCATGGTCGGTGGTCGTGGCAACGGCGGTCGCGGCGCCATGGGCGCTGTCGGTGCACGCGCGCGAACCCGATTACTGGCGCTACTTCTTCTGGGAGGAACACGTCCGCCGGTTCGCGTCGAATGACGCGCAGCATCCGCAGCCGTTCTGGTACTTCCTGCCGTTCGCGCTGGCGATGACGCTGCCGTGGACCGGCGCCGTGCCCGCTGCGCTGCGCCTTGGCTGGCGGCACGGGGTGCGCGCAGGCGGTCCGTTCGAGCGACTGATGCTGCTCGCAGTGCTGGCGCCACTGCTGTTCTTCTCGCTCGCGCAGGGCAAGCTCGCCACCTACATCCTGCCGTGCTTTCCGCCGTTCGCGATCCTGATCGGCAACGCCATCGTCGACGGCCTCGACCAGGGTCGAAGCCTCGCGCTGCAATGGTCGGCGCGGCTCATGTTGGGCCTGTCGAGTGCGGGCCTGCTGGCGGTGCTCGGTCTCGTGGTGTTCGACCCGAGCCATCCCGACGTCGCCGGCCAGACCGGCCCAGTCGTCGCGGTCGGCCTGCTGCTCGTGATGTGGATCGGGATGTTGGCGCGCACGCTGCGGCGCGGCACAGGCCACGTCGCAGCGCTGGCGCTGCTCGCGCCGAGTCTGGCCGTCGCGATGCAGTTCACCTGGATGCACCCCCAGGTCACGTCGAGGATGCCGCAGGACTACGTGCGCGAGGTAGTCGCGCGACTGCCGGCCGATTGCACGTTGGCGAGCTCGAGCGTCAAGCTGTCGCCGCTGCTTTCGTGGGAGTCCGGCCGCGCGCTCGTGGTCCTCGTCGGCGGTAGCGGTGAGTTCACCTATGGGCTCGGCTATCCCGAGGGCCGGAACCGCCATTTCGGCTTCAGCGCGTTCCCGGCGTGGCTCGCGGCCGAGCGTCGCGAACGGCCCGTGGTGCTGTTCGTGCAGGACAGCGTTGCCGACCGTCCCGAGCGGTTTCCCGCGCCCGACCGGATCGAGCGCAGCGGGTCCATGGCGGTGCTGTACTACGACCGCCGCGTCGGCTGAACGGCGCGCCATGCCTCGACGCCGCACACTGGCCCCTGACGGGCGACAGTTCCCTCGCGGCCCGGCACCTGGCCCTCGACCATTGGCGCGACCGGCAGCACGTCCGCGTCGGGCAGCAGCGTCGACAGTGGCACGAACCGCCAACCGCGCTCGTGCGCGCGGTCGAGGAAGTCGACGAACAGCGCGCGCCGCGCGATGCCTTCGACCTCGGCGTGCACGGCCAGCACGTCGAGCCGCAGGGGGTCGAGCCGCGCGAGCAGGCGCTCGTTGTAGTTGGCGTCGGTGACGCCGTCGCGGCCGATCCACTCGTCGTATGTCGGCAACGTGACCGGGATCTGCGGCCGCTGCAGCGTTTCGCCGCGGACCCGCGGCAGGAAGATCGACTCGCCGCGGCAATCGCTCTGGTATGCGAAAGGGAACGCCGCCTGCGCACGCAACGCCGCATCGGTGCAGCGCCAGCCCGGCGCGGCCGCAGCAGTCGGTGCCGCTCCCGTGATCGCGGTCAGCGCCTCGACACCGCGCGCCGTGATCGCGGCGACCTGCGGCGACGACAGGCGGTCGACGCGCGCCTGCCAGGCGTGATGATCCCAGGCGTGGAAGCCGATCTCGTGGCCGGCCAGCGCCGCCGCGCGAATCGCCTCGGCGCAGCGCCGGCCGATACGCGGCCCGGGCCACAGCGTACCGCGCAGCACGATGTCCCAGCCGTACAGGCTGGCAGCATCGCTGCGCAGCATCTTGCGCAGGAAGGCCGGCCGCAGAAGCCGCCACAGGTGGCGACCCATGTTGTCGGGACCGACCGAGAAGAAGAACGACGCTCGGATCGAGCGCGCGGCGAGCACACGGCACAACGCCGGCACGCCGTCGCGCGTGCCACGTAGCGTGTCGACGTCGATGCGCAAGCCGACGTTCGGGTTCGCTGCGTGCGCGATCTCCTTGTCCACCACCGACTCACTCGGCGCCGGCGAGACGAGGCGGTCGCGCGAGGCGCACCACCTTGTCGACCGGTTGGGACCGGACCACCGATCCGGGCCGCGGTTCCTCGCGCCGTACGAAGTCGCGCAGGAAATAGTCGAGCGTCGACGCGACCGACTCGCGCGCGCCGATGCGCGGTTGCCACGCGAGCAGCTTCTTCGCGTTGGCGATGCTCGGCTTGCGGAACTGCACGTCCTGGTAGCCGTCGCCGTAGTAGCTCGTGCTCTCCACCATGCGGAAGCCTGCGAACGGCGGGAACCGATCGCGCAGCGGGTGTCGTTCGAACGACTGCACGAGCAGTTCGGCGAGACCGCGGATGCTGAGATCGTTGTCGGGGTTGCCGATGTTGAAGATGCGCCCGTCGCAGACCCGGCCGTCGTTGACGAGGATCCGGTGCAGGCAGTCGATGCCGTCGCGCAGATCCGTGAAGCAACGCTGCTGTGCGCCCCCATCTATCAGCAGGATCGGCGTGCCCTCGACGAGGTTGAGGATCAACTGCGTGATCGCGCGCGAGCTGCCGATGCGGGCGGCGTCGAGACTGTCGAGCCGTGGACCGATCCAGTTGAACGGCCGGAACAGCGTGAACCGCAGCCCCGCCTGCTGGCCATAGGCCCAGATCACGCGGTCGAGCAGTTGCTTGCTGCACGAGTAGATCCAGCGCTGGCGGTTGATCGGGCCGAGCACGAGGTTCGAGTGATCCTCGTCGAACACCTCGTCACGGCACATGCCGTAGACCTCGGAGGTCGACGGGAACACGACGCGCTTGCCGTACTTGACGCAGTAGCGGATGACCTTGAGGTTCTCCTCGAAGTCGAGCTCGAACACGCGGATCGGGTTGCGCGTGTACTCGATCGGCGTGGCGATCGCGACGAGCGGCAGCACGACGTCGCACTTGCGCACGTGGTACTCGATCCACTCGCGATGGATTGCGATGTCGCCTTCGTGGAAGTGGAAGTCGGATCGGTCGCGCAGGCCGTCGAGGTTGTCGGAACGGATGTCCATGCCGTGCACCTCGTGCCTGCCGCCGTCGAGCAGCCGTTCGCTGAGGGCGCGGCCGATGAAGCCGTTGACGCCGAGGATCAAGACCGACTGCTTGCGCGCCTCCGACCGGCACTCGGATCGTTCGCCGATGCGGCTGCCGGGCACGAGGTTGATGTCCAGCGCGAGCTGCATCCCGGTCGTGTAGACGCCGCCCTCGGCCTGGCCGAACTCGATCTGCAGCGCGCCTTCGCCGCACGCGACGACGAGCGGATCGATGCCCAGCACCGTGCCGGGCACCGCCTCGGCGCAGCCGCCGACAACGGTGCTCCGCCAGACGAACACCTTGCGGCGCGCGCACTCGGTGAAGGCGCCCGGATAGGGGCGCGTCACGGCGCGCACGAGGTTGTGGATCGTGCGGGCCGGGCTGTGCCAGTCGATGCGCCCGTCCGCGGGCTTGCGACCACCGAAATAGCTCGCCTGACGTTGGTCCTGAGGCGTGCGCGGGCTCGTGCCCGCCGCGATCGCGGGCAGCAGTTCGTCGAGCAGCAGACCGGCGGCGACGTTCGCCTTGCGCATCAGGGTCGAGGCCGTGTCCTCGTCGTCGATCGCGATCGCGCGCTGACCGACGATGTCGCCCGCGTCGGGCTTCCCGGTCATGTAGTGCAGAGTGACGCCGGTCTGCCGCTCGCCGTGCACGAGCACCCAGTTGATCGGCGCGCGGCCACGGTACTTCGGCAGCAGAGAGCCGTGCAGGTTGAGGCACCCGGCCTTCGGGATCGCGAGGATCTCGCTGCCGACGAGATCGCGATAGTAGAACGAGAAGATCACGTCGGGCTGCAACGCCCTGATCCGGTCGACCCACAACGCGTGGTTGATGTCAGCGGGCGCCTGCACGGGCCAGCCGTTGTGCGCCGCGAACTCCGCGACCGAAGCGAACCAGACGTTCTCGGCCGGGTTGTCCTGGTGCGTGAACACGGCGGCGACGTCGAAGCCGTGGCGCTGCAGCGCACGCAGACCCGTGACGCCGATGTCGTGGTAGGCGAGGACGACTGCTCTCATGACCGCCCCCTCGCGAGCTGCGGTGCCGCGGGTCGCGGGCGCGGCGTCTCGTCGCCGGGCGGCTGGTCGAGCAGCCGCGTCTCCCCCACCGTGCGCTCGACGAAGAAGCGAGGCCGGGCGCGCACGTCGATGTGGATCCGGCCGATGTACTCGCCGAGCAGGCCGAGCGCGACGAACTGGGCCCCGAGGAAGAAGAAGGCGATCGCGAACAGCGTGAACACGCCGTCCGCAGCCCACGCCGGCCCATTGAGCAGTCGCAGCACGAGCAGCAGGAGACCGAAACCCACGCCGAGCAGCGAGAGGACGCCACCGACGATCGTCAGCATGCGCAACGGGGCGGTGGTCATCGTCGTCATGAGGTCGAACATGAGGTGGAACAGCTTCATCACGCCGTATTTCGACGTGCCCGCCTTGCGCTCGTCGTGCCGCACGTCGATCTCGCTCGTGCGCGTCGCGAAACTGTTGCCGAGCACCGGCACGAACGTGCTGCGTTCGGGACACTGCAGGATCGCTTGCACGACCGTGCGGCTGTAGCTCCGCAACATGCAGCCGTAGTCGTGCATCATCACGCCGGTGGCACGCTTGACCATGTGGTTGATCAGGTGCGACGACAACCGGCGGAACAGCGAGTCCCGGCGGTTCCGGCGCACGCTGCCGACCACGTCGTAGCCCTCGTCAGCCTTCGCGACGATGCGCGGGATCTCTTCGGGCGGGTTCTGCAGGTCGGCGTCGAGCGTCACGACCAGCGCGCCGCGGGCATGGTGCAGCCCGCAGATGACGGCGCTGTGTTGGCCGTAGTTGCGGTTCAGGAATACACCCTTCACCTTGCCCGGGTACTGCTCGACCTTTTGGGCGATGCGTTCGCGCGACGCGTCGCTGCTGCCGTCGTCGACCAGCACGATCTCGTACTCGCGGCCGAGCCGATCGCCGGCGAGCACGCAGCGGTCGATCAATTCAACGACGTTGTCCTGCTCGTTCCACACGGGGATCACGATCGAGACCGAGCTGTTCATGCCAACACCTCCTGGATCGCGCCGACCACGCGCTCGACGTCGGATCGGGTCATGTCCGGGAACAGCGGCAACGACACGACGCGTTCGCTGTTCCACTCGGTGGCGGAGAGATCGGTGAGCGGGCGCGCCGCGCGCTCGCGGTAGAAACGGTGCTCGTGCACGGCCCGGAAATGGATGCCGGTGCCGATGCCGCGCTCCTTCAACGCCGCCATGAAGTGCTCGCGCGAGATGCCGGTCGCATAGGTGTCGAGCCGGACGATGAACAGGTGCCAGGCGTGCCGGTGCGGCCACGGCGGGACGGCGAGCGGGATCACGCCCGGCACACTGCGCAGCCGTGTGCGATACTCGTTCGCGAGCTCGCTGCGGCGCGCGATGAACGACTCGAGCCGGCCGAGCTGCACGAGGCCCAGCGCGGCGTTCATGTCGGGCAGGTTGTATTTGAATCCCGGCTCCAGCACTTCGCTCTGCGGTGCACGGCCCTGCGTCTCGCGACCATACGTGTCGGAGCCCAGCCCGTGGAAGCGCAACCGGCGGATCCGTTCGGCGAACTCCGCGTCGTCGGTGCAGACGATGCCGCCCTCGCCCGAGGTGACGTTCTTGATCGGGTGCAGGGAGAAGATCACCGTGCCCGTGCGGCCGATCGGCGCGTCGCGATGGCGCGTGCCGATCGCGTGCGCAGCGTCCTCGATCAGCGGAATCGAGCGCTCGCGCGCCAGCGCGCGGAGCGCGTCGAGATCGCACGGCGCGCCGGCGTAGTGCACCGGCACGATCAGCTTCGTGCGCGCCGTGATCCGTGGTTCGACCGTGGCGCGCGTCACCATCAGGTGGTCGCGGTCGACGTCGGCGAACACGGGCACGGCGCCGAGCAGCGTGATCAGGTTGATCGTCGACACCCACGTCATCGACGGCGTGATCACCTCGTCGCCGGGGCCGATCCCGAGCGCGAGCATCGCGAGGTGCATGCCGGCCGTAGCCGACGTGACCGCCATCGCCGCGGTCGCGCCGACGAGCCTCGCGCAGTCGTCCTCGAGTTGGCGCGCGCGCGGGCCCGTGGTGATCCATCCCGAGCGCAGCACTTCGACGACGGCGGCGATCTCGGCTTCGCCGATGGCAGGGCGCGAGAACGGCAGGAAGGGGCTTCGGGTCAGCGCGGTCATCTCGCGTTGCAGCGTAGGGAACGCGTGTGGGTCCCGTGCAGCGTAACGGCGGGTTTTCTATCGCTGCGCGTCGCGCCGTCCCTTACTGCAAGGTTACGCGCAGAGCCGGGTTCGCCGAGGTCGACCGCGACCACCTCATGGTGACAGCCGCCAGATTCGTTCCACCTGGTCACGGGCGTCTTCGATCGTGGCTTCATCCCGACGATGCGCCTCTCGGTACTCCCGCTAAGCACCCGCCATCGTCCGCAGCGCACGGGACGGCGACAAGGGAAGCAGGCATCCACCCGCCGCGCGCGATCGACGCCTCCGCGCACCAGGTACCCTCGTGTCGGGAGCGGCCGACAACGATTGTCGCAGACACTGTGATAAAGCCCCTGATGTTCCTCGATCACTTACGGCGATCTACTCGAGTTGCAGCGGCGGTTGCGCGTCAGCCGCCGAAGCATGAGGCATGCTCGCGAACGAATTCGGGGACCGTTCGAGGCGGCCGGCCGGTGAGATCGGCGATGGTGCGGGTGATCGTCACCGTCTTGCCGCCTGCACGCTGGTAGGCGCCGATCGCGAGGATGCTCTCGATGACGGCCGGCGGCACGCCTTCTCGAGCGCGCCGCGCCCGCGCCTGTCCTGGTGACTCGTCAACGAAGCGCACCGGCTTGCCGATCACGGTAGCGATGATCTCTGCCGCTTGCCGGTAGGACACCGCTTCGCTTCCTGTCAGAACGTACTTCTTGCCGACATGTCCAGGAGTGGTGAGCGTCACGACGGCAACCGCTCCGACGTCGCGGCCATCGACGTAAGGGATCTTGCCGTCTCCGGAAGGGGAATAGATGGCCCCATCCTTCTTCACGTATTCCGCTTGGGCGAGCAGATTCTGCATGAAATGGTGCGGACGCAGCATCGTCCACGCCAGGCCCGATTCCTGCAGTTCCTTCTCGACGTGGTAATGCCATCGACCGATCGGCGCCTTGGAGTGGTCCGAGGCGGCGAACGCCGAGACCTTCACCACGTGCGTCACGCCAGCGGCACGCGCGGCTGCAATGGCGTTGTGCTGCAACTCCACCATGTCTTCGAGATAATGCGTGAGCAGGAACAACGTCTTGGCGCCATCGAACGCCCCGGGCAAGGTCTCGGGTTTGCCGAGATCCCCAGCAACCCATGTGACACCGGGCATCTGCTGGACCTTCTTCAAGTCGCGAGTCAGCGCTCGCGCAGGCACTCCGGCTCGGGACAGTCGCCGAAGTACCTCGCTGCCAATCAAACCGGTACCGCCAGTCACGAGAATCATATGCAGGCCTCCCGAGGCTCTTGTCAGCGCATCAGCACGGCGTCCAACGACGACGCACCACCACCGGAAATGACGCAGGCCGCAGCCATCGCGATGAAAGCGAGGTTTGCCTCGAAGCCGTGCCCCTTCCCTGGAGCAAGCTCCCAGTTGATGAAGAAGCCGTGCGGCCAGTGGACCTTGGCGATCGCGCCAGCCATCATCGCGATGATCGCCAGCGCCGCCAGGCGCGTGCACAAGCCCAACACGAGGCCGATACCGCCAAGCAGCTCCAGAAAGCAGGCCGCATAGGCAACCGGAAGCGGTAATCCGATCGAGACGAAGTATCCCGTCGACCCCTTCAGCCCATAGCCGCCGAACCAGCCGAACACCTTCTGCGCTCCGTGGGCGAAGAAGATGACGCCCAGGATGACGCGGACGACCGTGATTCCCCAGGATGGGGACGTCGCAAACAGCATTTCCATTCTGTCCTCCTGGAACGGCGCGGACCTCGAGATCGCTACTGGAGAGAGAGTAGCAGAACCCCTCGAGAATCTCCTGGTTCTTGCCTTCGGCAGGTTTTCGCGGTGACGCCGTCGCGTTCAGAACACGAACCGCGCTTCAACACTCACGAAGTGGACCGTCTCGTCCACAGCCGCGGCGCGAACGAACGTGCCGCGCCAGAACGTCGACCAGCTGAGCGTCATGTCGAACGTGCGGTCCGGCGCGAACTCCAGCACGACGTCGACCTGCGTTCGCAGCTCGGCGTATGGCAGCACGCGCAGCCACGTGTAGTCGTGGTCCGCGTTGGGCACGCTGCCCCACAGGTCGTTCTCGTAGCCCTCGTACCTGGCCCTGAGCTCGGCGCCGAAGGTCAGGTGCAAGTCGGCCGCGCTCACATGCTCCGCGATCGGGGCACCCAGGAGCAATAGAATGCGCGACGATGGCTTTGATCCAGCAGCACGACCGCTCCCTTGGCGCGAACGTCGAGCACCCTTTCACGTTGGGTGTGCGACACCCAGAGTCAGCGGACGGCAAGAAGGGCTCCATCGCACCGGGCCAGCCCGCCGATCTCGCCCTGCTGAGCGCCGACTACTTCGCGATTCCCGAGGAGCAGATCACGAGGCTCGAATCAGTGCTGACGGTGGTCGAAGGCCGCGTCGTCCACGGAAGCGGCGACTATGGATACTGGCTCCAGTGCTCCCGCCGGTCAGCCCGTCCAGGTCGCCCGTACGCAGCTACGGCCGGCAGCCAGTGTCACCTGCGGCGGCTCCACGGATGGAGCGCTCCGCGAGCGCGCGCGCCAGACATGAAGGACGAGGAGGCCTGCTCGAGCGCGGGGCTTTCGGAGGCCTCGGCTGCGCTTGCTTCAAGTTCTGAATACCGACACCCACGCCAAGGAGGCCATACCGCGAGGAGCAGTCAAGAGCGCGCTCGCGCGCACGTGCGATCTGGCTGCGGAACGGGCAGCCTGTGTGGCTGCAGGTACCGAGCGGCATGCCCCGGCAACCGACTTCGGGACCTGCGTGTGTTTCTCGTTCTCGATCCAAAGAAGCGCTGATGGCATCGACAAACACTTCCGCCTGGAGCCCGTTCCGACACCTGTCCTTCACTGTGCTCTGGGCGGCGATGCTGTTGTCTAACATCGGTGGTTGGATGCACGACGTCGGCGCCGGCTGGCTCATGACGACGCTGAACCCATCGCCGCTGCTCGTCTCGCTCGTCCAAGCCGCGACGACATTGCCGGTGTTCGTACTCGCGTTGCCGGCAGGCGCCCTCGCCGACATCGTCGACCGGCGTTGGTTCTTGATCGCCGCGCAGCTGTTCATGACGTGCGCGGCGCTCGCGCTCGGCCTGCTCGTCGCGGCTGGCGGTGTGACACCTGGCTCGCTGCTCGCGTTCACGGTAGCAATGGGCATCGGCACGGCCATGGTCAACCCGGCCTGGCAGTCGCTCGTGCCGCAGCTCGTCCCGCGCGAAGACCTCGCCTCTGCGGTGGCGCTGAACAGCGTCGGCGTGAATGTAGCTCGGGCGATCGGACCTGCGCTCGGTGGCCTCGCTATCGTCGCGCTCGGGCTGGCATGGCCGTTCTTGCTGAATGCGTTGAGCTTCGTAGCGGTGATAGGAGCACTACTTTGGTGGCGCCCGTCGCCGCGCGCGAAGCACCAGCTACCCGCGGAGGCATGGTTGGCTGCGATGCGCGCTGGCATGCGTCATGCTCGCGCGAGCCCGCCACTCAAAGCGACGCTCGTGCGCGCTATCGGGTTTCTCGTGTTCGCGAGCGCATATTGGGCGCTATTGCCGCTGATCGCGCGCGAGCTTCTGCGCGGCGGCGCCGAGCTCTATGGGGTGCTGGTCGCATGCATCGGCGCAGGCGCCGTCGGGGGCGCAGTTCTAATGCCGCGCGCACGTCGTCGCTATGGCCCCGGCCCGATCGTCTTCGGGGCATCGGTCGTCACGGCATTGATGCTGTTGTCGTTCGCGTTCGTGCACATCGTACCGTTGGCAGTGGTGACGTGCGTCGTGACCGGCGCTTCCTGGATCGCGGCCGTGACGGGCTTCAACGTGTCGGCGCAGATGGCGCTGCCGGATTGGGTGCGCGCGCGCGGCCTGGCCTTCTACAGCGCAGGATTCTCCGGCGCGCTCGCGCTCGGCAGCGTCCTGTGGGGGCAAGTCGCGGCGGTCGTTGGCACGCCCACAGCTCTCGCAGTGGCGGCCGGCGGCGCGCTCGTTGCAGCGCTGTTCGGCGCACGCGTGCCGCTGCTCGCGGGCGGCGAGCTGGATCACACGCCGTCGTCGCATTGGCCGCAACCCGTCACCAGCATGGATGTGGCTGGCCATCGTGGCCCTGTGTTGGTCTTGATCGAGTACCACATCGAGGAACGCCGGGCAGCTGACTTCCTCTCGGCGATCGCCGAGCTGGGTGCTGCGAGGCGGCGCAACGGTGCATACGGCTGGGGTGCTTATGCCGACGCCGAGCGGCCCGATCGAGGCGTCGAAGTGTTCTATGAAGACTCCTGGCTCGGGCATTTGCGGCATCACGAGCGCATGAGCGTGGCCGATCGCGAGATCCAGCAGCGTGTGCTGGCCTTCCATCTCGGCGCGTCGCCGCCGAGCGTTTCACATTTCTTGTCCATGGCAAGCGTGGCGCGCCACCAGTAATAGGGCGGCGTCGAGCATCGACGGGAGACGGCAACCGCTCCCACGTCGCGGCCATCGACATAGGGAAGCTTGCCGTCTCCGGAAGCCGAGTAGATGACACCCTCTTTGATGACGTACTCGGCTTGGGCGAGAAGGCGAGTGCCAGCAGCATCCACGGCATCACGGCGCCGCTCAGCGTCACGATCGCGAGTGACCTTGCCTGGCCTGCTCGTGGCCCAGGCTCCTAAACCACAAAGCAGGGGCACCCCGGCGAGTCGCCCTCGGTCCCAGGCTGCGCCGGGCCGGATCGCTGTTGCAGGGAAGCCACCTGCACGGCGCCTCCGAACTTCGCCACCGGCGACCAGTCCGGGAAGACTGGCAACGGCGGAGGGGCCAGCGGGTCGAACGGGCTCGCGGCGTGCACCACGCGTCCGCCGAGGATCGTGAGCACGGACTCGATCCCGCGGATGCGATCTGCCGGCACGCCGAAGTAGTCCTCCGAGAGCACGGCGAGGTCCGCGAAGTAGCCCTCTCCGATCCGTCCCTTGCGCCCGTCCTCCTTGGAGAACCACGCACCCGCCGCGGTCAGCAGGCGCAGCGCCTCGTGCCGCGACAGCCGGTTGGGCGCGGGATACAGCTCCGTACCGCCCACCGTCTTGCCGGTGACGAGCCACCAGAGGCAGGTCCACGGGTTGTAGCTCGCGACCCTGGTCGCATCGGTGCCCGCGGAGAGCGGGATCCCGGCCTCCAGCATCCGCCGCACGGGCGGCGTCGCCTGGACTGCGTCACGGCCGTAGCGGTCGATGAAGTACTCGCCTTGGAACGCCATGCGGTGCTGGATCGCTATGCCTCCGCCCAGTGCAGCGACCCGGTCGATGTTCCGGTCGGAGATCGTTTCGCAGTGATCGAGATACCACTGGAGGCTCGAGAGGGGGACGTCGCGGTGCACCTTCTCGAATACGGCCAGCGCCCTGCCGATCGTCTCGTCATAGGTCGCGTGGAGGCGGAACGGCCAGCCGTTGCCGGCGAGGTGACGGACCACAGCCTCCAGCTCCGCCTCCATCTCCTTCGGCATGTCGGGCCTCGGGACCCGGAAGTCCTCGAAGTCGGCCGCCGAGTAGACGAGCATCTCGCCCGCCCCGTTGAGCCGCAGTGAGTCGTCGCCCTGGTAGAGGCGCGCCATGCGTGTCCATCCAGCGAAGTCCGCGAGCTCCTTGTTCGGGTTCTGCGTGAACAGGCTGTACGCGATGCGGACGGTCAGCTCGCCCCGCTTCTTGAGCTCTTCGATCACGGCATAGTCCTGCGGGTAGGCCTGGAACCCGCCGCCGGCGTCGCAGCAGCTCGTGACGCCGAGCCGGTTGAGCTCGCGCATGAAGTGGCGCGTCGAGTTCTGCTGGTGCTCGGGGCCCAGCGTCGGGCCTTGGGCGAGCGTCCTGTACAGGATCGCCGCGTTTGGGTTGGCGACGAGGAGTCCGGTCGGCTCGCCGCGATCGTCCCGTTCGATGACCCCGCCCGTGGGATCCGGCGTGTCCTTGGTATACCCCACCGCGCGCAAGGCGGCGCGGTTCAGCAGTGCCCGGTCGTAGAGGTGCAGGATGAACACCGGAGTGTCGGGAGCCGCCTCGTTGAGCTCCCTGAGCGTGGGGAGCCGCTTTTCAGCGAACTGGAGTTCGCAGAACCCTCCGACGACCCGCACCCACTGCGGTGCCGGCGTGCGCGCCGCCTGGACCTTCAACATCCGCATCGCATCGGCGAGCGACGGCACGCCGTCCCAACGCAGCTCCAGGTTGTGGTTCAACCCCCCGCGGATCACGTGTATGTGTGTGTCGACGAGCCCGGGCACCACCGTGCGCCCGTGCAGGTCCACGATCCTGGTCGTCGGCTGGCGCAGGCGCATGATCTCGTCCGCCGTTCCGACCGCTGCGAACCGGCCGCCCGAGACGGCGACCGCCTCGGCGAGCGGCCTTGCCTCGTCCATGGTCGCGAAGCGGCCGTTGTGGAGGATCAGATCGGGGTCGTCGGTGGGCGCGCCTCCGTCACTCCGTGACGAAGCGCAGGTCGCGGCGGCCATCGGCGAGGTCGCTGCTGTGCCGATCTCGAGGCTTCTCCGTGAGTCGGGGTCCATGCGAGGGCTCCTTGTCGACCTTAGCCATGGCGAATTCTCGTTTCCATCCCGGCGGACGTTTCCTGCAGGCTCCGGCAGCGAGAGAGTCGAAACGGCGTTCGCGCTTCCTGCCCCTGATCCGTTCGGAATACCCGGCTGTCTCGTGCACTTCGCGGTGCCGAGCGTGAAGCCAGCATCGCGAGGACTGCGCGTGCAGGGCGCGAATTGCTTGTGCGACTCGAACCGCGCATTGCCAGGGGCTCCTTGAACCCGTACGCTCGGCGGGTTGGTGCTGCTCTGGGGTTTGTCCGCCGCGGCGCTCTCAGTGCGGCACGAGGCCGATGCCGTTGCGCACGGCCTGCGATCGAACCCACTCACTTTGGAGAGATACTAATGACCAGTCACCCCCTCCCGACTGTTGGCCTCGGCGCCGTTGTCCTTTGCATGCTCTTCGCCCACATGGGCTCGCAGCCTGGTGCTCCGGTCCCGCAGCAGCCGGTGCCCGCTGCTGCATCCACCGCCTCGACTGTGGGTGTGGGCAAGGGCAGCTACGAGCTGCTGACGCCGCAGAACTCGATTCTGCTGCTGATCGACCACCAGCCGCAGATGATCTTCGGCGTGCGCTCGCACGACCGGCAGCTGCTGCGCAACAACGTCGCGGCGCTGGCCAAGGCGGCCAAGGTGTTCAAGGTGCCGACGATCCTGACCACGGTCGCGGCCGAGTCGTTCTCGGGGGCGCTGATCCCCGACATCCGCAACGTGTTCCCCGACCAGGAGATCTTCGACCGCACGAGCATGAACACGTGGGACGACGCGCGCGTCAAGAAAGCCATCTCCACCTCGGGCCGCCGCAAGCTGCTCGTCGCGGCACTGTGGACCGAGGTCTGCCTCGTGATGCCGGTGCTCGAGGCGATCCGCGACGGCTACGAATGCTACATCGTGACCGACGCATCGGGTGGCACCAGCGAGGAGGCGCACAACATGGCGATCACGCGGCTCACGCAGGCCGGCGCGATCCCGGTCACCTGGCAGCAGGTCATGCTGGAATGGCAGCGCGATTGGTCCCGGCAGGAGACCTACGAGCCCGTGACCGGCATCGCGCGTGAGCACTCCGGTGCCTACGGTGCGGGAATCGACTACGCCCACACGATGTTCGGGGCCAAGGAAGGCGCGAAGCCGGCCAAGGGACACTAACCGGGGCGCAACACCATCACTTCACCATCGAGGAGGTCGACGATGTCAGTTTGCAAGACCACAGTGCCGGTGTTCCTCGGCGCGCTGCTCGCCGCCGGCCTCACCGCGCAGGAACACGCGGACCTGGTGCTGACCGGCGGCCGCATCGCGACGCGCGCGGACGGCGAGGGCTTCGTCGAAGCGCTCGCCGTCAAGGACGGGCTCGTGCACGCGGTCGGTACCGACGCCGAGATGCGCAAGCTCGCGGGTCCCAGCTCGCGTGTGGTCGCCCTCGGCGGCCGCACCGTGATCCCGGGCCTCTGCGACTCGCACCTGCACGCCGTGCGCGGCGGTCGCTTCTACAACCTCGAGCTGCGCTGGGACGGTGTGCCGACCCTCGCCAAGGCGCTCGCGATGGTGCGCGAGCAGGCCGCGCGCACGCCGAAAGGCCAGTGGGTCCGCGTCGTCGGCGGCTGGTCGCCGTTCCAGTTCGCGGAGCGGCGGATGCCGACCGTGGCCGAGCTCAACGAAGCGGCGCCTGATACGCCGGTGTTCGTGCTGTTCCTCTACAGCAAAGCCTTCCTGAACAGCGCCGGCGTCGAGGCACTCGGCATCAAGCCGGACACCGTGCCGCCGCGCGGCGGCCGCTACGCGTTCGCCGACGGCGGCGCCGAGTTGCTCGGAGAACCCGAGCCGACGATCCTCTACCAGACGATCGCCGCGCTGCCGCAGATGTCGGCGGCGGACCAGGTCAATTCCACGCTGCACTTCTGCCGCGAGCTGAACCGGTTCGGGCTCACGAGCGCGGCCGACCCGGGCGGCGGTGGACACTCCTTCCCCGAGGACTACGCCGCCTGCAAGCAGCTCGGCGAGCAGGGGCGGCTGCCGCTGCGCATCGCCTGCTACCTGTTCCCGCAGAAGCCGGGCCGCGAGCTCGACGACTTCCGCGCCTGGACCGAGGGCAACGCGGCGCCCGGACCGGAGCCGCGCGTGCAGACGGGCGGTTTCTGGCTCGCGGGCGGCGGTGAGCTGCTCGTCTACCCGGCGAGCGACTACGAGAACTTCCTGGCGCCGCGCCCGCAGCTCGAGCGCAGCATGGAGCTGCAGCTCGAGGCGGTCGTCACGCAGCTGGCCGGCAAGGGCTGGCCGTTCCGGATCCACGCGACCTATGCGGAGTCGATCGACCGGATCCTCGACGTGTTCGAGCGCGTGGACAAGAAGCAGCCGCTGCGCGATCTCCACTGGGCGATCGACCACGCCGAGACGATCCGCGCCGAACAGATCAAGCGGATCGCGCGCCTCGGCGGCGGGATCGCGATCCAGGACCGCATGGCCTTCGCCGGCGAATTCTTCGTCGACCGCTACGGCAAGGACGCCGCCGCGACCGCGCCGCCGCTGCGTTTGCTGGTCGACTCCGGCATCCCGCTCGGCTGCGGCACGGACGGCACGCGGGTCGCGGGCTACAACCCGTGGCTCTCGCTCTACTGGCTGGTCTCGGGCAAGACCGTCGGTGGAACCGAGCTCTACGCGCCGCAGAACCGGCTCACGCGGACCGAGGCGCTGCGGCTCTACACGGTCGGCAGCGCCTGGTTCTGTGGCGACGAGAAGCGCCGCGGCACGCTGCGGCCCGGCCAGCGCGCCGACTTCGCGGTGCTGTCCGCCGACTGGTTCACGGTGCCGGAGGAGGCGATCCGTTCGATCGAGTCGTTGCTCACGGTCGTCGCGGGCAAACCCGTGTACGGAGCCGCGCCGTTCGCCGACCTTTCGCCGGAGCTGCCCGCCGTGAGTCCCGCGTGGTCGCCGGTCGCCGAGGTGCGCGGCTACCACGAGGCATCGGCGGGCCGCCGGTGACCGCGGCGGCGCCGTGGCAGACAGGCGGATGCCCGGCCGGGTGATCCTGTTCGCTCTGACCGCGGCGCTGCCGGCGCAGCAACAGGCTCCGCCGCGCGAGCCTCCGCCGTTCCGCAAGTGGCGGTACGACGAAGACTACTCCTATCTGCGCGACGAGACGGCCGCGACCGGAAGCTGGTGGGAGGCGCTGAAGTACATGCCGCACGGCGAGAGTGACCTCCACCTGACCCTCGGCGCGGAGCTCCGGGCCAGGTACGAGGCCTACTCGAACGACCTGTGGGGCGGCGCGCCCGTTCCCGACCACGACTACCTCTGGCTGCGCGCGCTGCCCTACGCCGACCTGCGCGCCGGCGAACACTTTCGCGCCTTCGCGCAACTCATCTCGGCGGTGGAAACCGACGACGAGGCCGGCAAGAGCCCGCCTGACGAGAACCGCAGCGACGTCCTGCAGGCGTTCGCGGACTTCGTGCTCCCGCTCGGAGACGTCACGCTCACCGTGCGCGGCGGCCGGCAGGTGCTCGTCTACGGCTCCGAGCGGCTGATCAGCGCGCGCTACGGGCCGAACGTCCTGCGGGCCTTCGACGTCGCGAAGGTGCTCTGCGAAGGCAGCGGCTGGCGACTCGATCTGCTGGGCGGCCGGCCGGTCGACCAGAAGACCGGAGCGTTCGACGACTCGACGAGCGACACCGAGACCCTGTGGGCCGCCTACGCGACGGCCGACCTGGGGCCCGACAGCGCCGCGGGCTTCGACCTCTTCTACATCGGCTACGAGAACGAAGCTGCCGCGTTCAACCAGGGCGCCGGCCGCGAGACGCGGCACACGTTCGGCACGCGCTGGTTCGGCGACGACGGCGTCTGGGACTGGAACTTCGAGTTGTTCGGCCAGCTCGGCACCTTCGCCGGCGGCGATATCCGCGCGTGGTCCATCGCCTCGGACAGCGGCTACACGCTGCGCGACACAGCACTGCGGCCGCGGCTCGGCCTCAAGGCGAACATCATCAGCGGCGACAACGACCCCAATGACGCGGATCTGCAGACGTTCAACCCGCTGTTCCCGAACGGCAAATACTTCGGCGAGATCGGTCTGCTCGGTCCCTACAACCTCGTCAACCTGCAACCGTCGCTCGCACTGGAGCTCGCCAAAGCGTGGAAGCTCGAGCTCGCCAGCGTGTTCTACTGGCGGGAGAGCGAAGGCGACGGCATCTACGACAACGGTGGCAACCTGCTGCGCGGCGACGGCGGCAGCGGCGCGCGCTACATCGGCACGCAGTTCGACGTCCTGCTGGGTTTCAAGCCGGACCGCACGTTCGACGTGACGCTCAGCTGGTCGACACTCTGGCCCGGCGCGTTCATCCGCGACACGGGGCCGGACGAGACGGTCTACTTCGCGAGCGCCGAGCTGCGGTTCTTGTTCTGACGGCGTCCTGTCCGGAAGGTCAGTCGAGCGAGACCGGCTCGAATTGGCCTCTTGGACGGCGACGGCAGTGGAATTCGCCCGGCGCGTTCTCGCCGAGCGGACAGACTCGTGGCGCGACTCGGAGCGCAGGCTCGTTGCTTTGCAGAAGGAAATAAGGCCGTCAGGCCACGCGGCGATAGCTGCGCAGCATCCCGCCGAGTCGTTCGTCGACGACCACGTCGCCGTCCATGGGCGGCTCGGAGGTGCTCGCTGTGAGCACCCTGTTGCCGAGTCCTTGGTGTGGACGCTCGAGATGGGTAATGCGCAACGAACTCGTTCAGCGCCCGCCGCAGATGGTCGGAACCGAACAGGATCAAACGCTCCAGACACTCGCGCTTCACGGACTGTACGAACCGCTCGGCGAGCGCATTCATGTTCGGTGCATGGAAGGCGGTGGTGACGACTTCGACGCCGGCATCCTTGAGGATTCGGCGGAACTGCGCGGTGAACTTGCTGTCGCGGTCGAGGATCAGGAACTGTTTGTTGCTCAGGCACCCGTCGACGCCGTCGGTGAGGTTGCGCGCGACCTGCGCCATGAACGCGCCGTCGGGGTTCGTGTTGACGCCCGCGATCTCGACCATGCGGCTCGCGTGGTGCAACACGAAGAGCACGTATGCGTGACGAGCCCGCGCGCAGTCCAGACCTCCACCGTGAAGAAGTCGGCGCCGGCGTTACCACGAGACGCGCACGGGGCTCGAGCTCATCAATTCGGGGAAGGTGAGCAGATCTCGATGACCTCCTCCATAAGCGTGCCGTAAGGGAACGCACGCCGATCGGCACAGTGCCAGTGTCGTGCGATGCTGCCGCTTCGCACCTCGCCTCCCGTGCTGGAGTAGGAAAGCCGAGGGCTCACCAGTCGGTTTCACTTCCGCGAACGCGATCAATTCGGGGAAGGTGGGATCTCGATGACCTCCTCGATAAGCGCGCCATAAGGGAACGCGCGCACATCCTCGGCACATTGTCGTGCGATGCTGCAGCCTCGCACCTCGCCTCCGGTGCTGAAGACGACCACCGCCGCAGAGCTGAACGCACTCGACGGGCAGGTGCGGGGCTCGCCGCACAACGTTGGCGCGGTGATCTTCAAGGCACTGCACGGCCCCAACAGACCGATCCGCGACGAGGCAATCGAGGCGCGGAGCAAGGCGCGCTTGCCGGTTCACGATACCGCCCTGCATTGATGACTGGCACCGATCGACCATCCAAGAATCACGGGCCGCGGGTCTTCCTGATCCGCCATGCCGATTCATCGGGCGGCCCGAAGGACCCGGACCGCGGCGGGCCGCTGAGTGCGCTCGGCCGGCGCCAGGCCCAGGCGCTCGCGCGGCGCATCGCACACTGGCAGGTGGATGCGATCTTCTGCAGCGAGATGCACCGGACCGTCGAGACCGCGAACGCGGTGCACGCGTACCACCCGCAGGTCCCGCTGCACGTCGACGCGAGCCTCCGCGAACTGTCGCCGCGGAAGATCGCCGCGTACGAAGCGCATGATCCGGCCCAGAGCGATCTCGTCGCGCGCATGGAAGTCGCTTGGCAGATGATCGTCACGATGCCGTACGAGGTCGCGGTCGTGATCATCCACAACGGGCTGATCAAGTATCTGCTCGGGCGGACGATCGATTACGGGCCGTCGCTCAAGCCGCGTTTCCACAGCTCTCACACGGGGATCACGGCGCTGCAGGTGCGCACAAACGGCCGGGCGCTCGTGCAGTTCTTCAACGACACGCATCACCTGACCCCGGACCTCGCCACAGCGCACAAATCTCCGTGGATCGAGGACCCAGCGACCGGACACTGGCGCTTCCTCGTCGAGACCGACGAGGAACCGCAAGGCGATGACTGACGCGCCGACTGCCGCGAACTCGACACGCTCCGAACTACGGGCGTCCCGGCAAGCGGCCCCTGGAGCCTTGCTCAGTCACAGGGGGTCCAACAGTCCCCGGCTCGCAGACCCTGAACCGTCGTGCCCGAGAGCCTGCCGGCGTTCACGCTGTTTGCGCAGGACGTCTTCCTGGATCCGGCGTCGCGCCGTTCTGCACGGCCCACAGGTTGTCCGTGCCGCTGGTGCGATGAGAGCGCTGCGGTTCGACCAGCGGCTTGTCGCAGACCAGACTCACTTGTCGCCGTCTCTGTTCTTCGCGAGAGACTTCTTCACCCAATCGGGCCACTCGGGCTCCTTGACCTCGGTGCCATCCGGCCGCAGCTTGACCGGAGCTGGTTTGGCGTCTGCCTCGCCCTTCGGCTGGATCTCGTAGACGACGACCGGGCTCTCCAGCGCGACGATCCGTGGACCCGCGCGCGTTTCGGACTTCGTGACCGTCTCGACCGCGCCGCCTGGAACGGCCTTGGCGATGGCGGCCGCAATCTGGCTCGGCAATGCATCTGCCGGGATGGCTTTCCTGTAGGCAATGACCACCCCGTCCGGCGTGGCGTTGAACTCGTGCTTGACGCCATCGACAAAGAACTCGACCTCGTACCAGAGCATCACGATCGTTTGCGTCGAGGAATCGACGTAAGGAACCTCCTCGACGAGATCGAAGACCATGTTCGGGAACACTTCGCGCATCGCCTTCACGGCCTTCGCGGCCAGTTCGGGGATCGGGCCGTCCTCGGTGCGCGCGTTCTTGTCGACCGAGGGTGCTGTGCCTTCGCCTGCCTTCTTGGTGTCGAGCACGGTGCCATCGCCGGATACCGTGACGCTCATGGTCCCGGCGTCGCCACGCACTCGGGCGACATAGCTGACTTGCGGCGACGCCAGCGCCACGAAGCGCACGACACCGAGCGTCTCGAGCTTGGTGATCTTCTCAGCGCCGCCAGGCGCGACTTTGTTCATGCCGTTGCCGACCGTCGTCGGAAGGTCCTTCGGTTCGACGGATCTGCTCGAGCGCATCACGACGCCGTCGGCCGAAACGTGCAACGTCCACTTCACTCCCGCCACGAGCACACGCAGCGTCCAGATGCCATCCGCACCACCGAGACCAAGTGACCGCGGCTTCCCCACGACTTCTTCGAGCACTGCGCCTGGGCAGGCCGCGAGCGCCGCCGCAACCGCTTGCTCGGATCCGGGTGTGACAGGGGCCGGCTGCTGGGCCCGCATGACATGACCGAAGACCACCACGCACCAACAGAGGGCGCTGCCAAACCCGCACGAACCAGGATGGAGTGTGTTCATCATTTCTCTTCTCCGGAAGGGCAGCGTTTCTCGAGTTGCAGTCCACGAGGCGGAGTCTCACGAATCGGTCTCGTTGCGCTGCATCATGCTAGCGAAGAGGACGACGTGAGGCGTTTTCCAGCACCGAGATCAGCCGGATCGGCCTCAATGCGTGCCGATCACGCCGGCGCCGGCGTTGGTAGCCACGAGTCCGGCCGGGTTCACGCCGACGTCGGCAACGAGACCCTGCACATAGAAGGGCAGCCCCGCGATCGCCGGGTTGTTCGGGATCGCGATCGTCCAGTCGCACACCCCGTTCTGGCCGGTGAGCAAGAACGAGAAGTCGAAGCTCACGTAGCCCGTACAACCCGGCATGCCGATCACGGCAAGGGGCAGCGGCAGAGTCAGCGGAGGCCAGGTCGTGTTCGAGAAGCCGAAGATCGCGAGAAGCGGATTGACCGCGGCCGGCGGCAAGGAGGTGAACCGCAGGTGCAGGTCCTGCCCGAGAATCGGCGTCTCGCCCGGGAGGGCAGCGAGCTGCGGCACGCCTGCTGATCCAGCGCAGCCGGCGCCGAAGGATGCGAACGTCGCAAGCGGCCCCACTGGCTCGTCCCACCATTCGAGGTCGATCGGGCTGCCCTCGTTCGGGTTGTCGCCCGCGGCGACTACCGCGAGGATGCGATCGGCAGGTGTGCCGGGTCCTACGGTGACGATCCGGTCGAGGTTGCAGCGACCCGAGGCGCTGAGCCGCACAGCGCCGCTGCTCCAGGTGCCGGAGGCGCCCGGGCCCGAGTACTTGAGGTAGGCCACGGCGCGATCCTCACCGCCGTCGGCCAGCGTGAAGAACACGTACAGGTCGCTGCCGATCAACTGGACCGGTGTGTGGTCGTCGCCGCCGAACGGGCGGTTGCCGGCGCCCGACGGCGGCTGTGTCCCCGTCGACCAGGTCTCCGTGGCGATGTCGAAGACCCGCAGTCTCAGGTCGCCTGCGCCGTTGGTGGTGCTGTTCGTATGCAGCAGGTAGACGTAGCCGTTCGCCTTGTCGACGGTGAAACCCCAGTCCTGGTCGTGGCAGCCCGAAAGGTTCACAGACTGAGCCGGGCCAAAGCCAGCGGGCTCGTTCACAACCGAATAGCGAACGTCCCTGTTGCTCGTCTTGTACCAGAGCACGAGCGCCTTGCCGCTGCCGAGGCCGATCACGTGGCACGAGAGGCTCTCGCTGGCCGAGGAATCCGCGAGGGTGCGGGCCGGCTGGAACGACGCCACGCTGTTCGGATTGGTGGCACGCCGTGCCCACACCGTGCCGCCGTTGTCGACCACGCCGGCGAGCCAGACGTGATCGCCATCGTCGACGCCGATGCCGTTGGCCTCGTTGCCGAAGTTGGCCGTGACCGGCTGCTCGGCGTCCCACGAGATGGTCGTGCCGGCGATCGTGCCGCGGCGAAGGTAGCGCGTACCCGGTCCCTCGTGGTTGCCGAGCAAGAGGAACACCGTCTGGGTGCCGCCGATGTTCTCGACCCAGGGGCGATGGCGACCGTCGTTGGTCACACCGGAACACGGTAGGCTGGCCGGCGACGACCACGCGCCGCTGCCTGGCCAGTGCCGATAGAACAGCGTCGAGCCGCTCTGAGCACCGGACACCGTGTAGAAGGTCCAGTAGTTGGAACCGTCGTACCAGAGCCGCTTGTAGTCGCCGACGCGAAGTTCCTCCGACAGGCCGTCGGCTCCAAAGTGGTTGCCCACCGAAGTGACAACGTGCGTGCGATCGGCAGGCGCGATCGTCACGCGCGGGTAGCCTGCCGTGGATGGCGGCACGCCGACACTGCCCCAGATCAGGCGGAAGTGCCACGTGCCGGTCGTGGGCCAATGGCACTTGATGGCGAAGTCCATCTCCAGACCGGTTTCGAAGGGCGCGATGAGCTCGAGCCCCGTGCGCGTCTCGTGGTAATGGCCGAGAGTATTGCCGGCGGGCAACAACAGGCTGCCGAGGAGGCTGCCATTGGTCGCGGCGCCGTCGACGCAGAGGAACGGTTCGCCCGTTCTGCTCGACTGCGATGCGATGTCGGTCCAAGTCACCTGGTCGGCGCTGTATTGCAGCTTGACGATCTGACTGGAAAGGTCGTTGCCGTGAGTCTCGGCCAACAGCACGCGCAGCCGCATGCTGCCGTTCTGCAGGAACGCCGAGCCCAGCGCCGCGGGAGCGTTCAACGCCGCGAGCGGGACCATGGCGCCATCGGGGGCGGCGTCGTCGTAGAATCGCCAATCCGTCTGGATCACGCTCTGCGCTGCGATCGGCGAAGTGCTCGTGCCGAGCGCGAACAGGAGCGCAGCAACAGGGATTGGGATCCAGAGGCGAACAGACGTCATTGTCGAAACACTGAGGCTGACTTCCTCGTCCGTGGCGAGTGCCTGCATCGCGAGGTGCACGCCGGCCGTCCGCGCTGTGAGTCCCGCGCGTGCAACGATGCGTCTTCCATCAGTCTATCGCTGCGCACCGCACGGGCCCTTACCACAACGTTATGTGCGGCTGCGCGGGATCGACGGATCCGCAGTGGGCCGCAAGATGCTCGCGCGGGCCGGCGGTAGCAGCGTCGGTCTGCACCACCAGTGACGCAGCTGTCCACGCCCGAGGGGCGAGCAGGCTCACCGATCGGTTGCCGGTCGCGGGACCTGCGCACCATGCAGCTCAGCGACCATGGCCGCGGCCTGGTCGAGCGCCGCAGCCATCGCCGCCGCGAACGAAGCCGGCCGCCGGTCCGCGGCCGGCACGACGAGGTCGATCGTGCGCGCACCGGCTGCGGCAGAAACCGCGAGGCGCACGTGGGCCTGTGGCGCTGCCTGCAGGTCGAACTCGAACACTTCGACGTCGATGGCCAGAGGCCTCGCATCCGGAGACCGCACGCTCGGGCCGAGCAGACGTTCGACGGCGGCCTCTACGAGTTCGCGCGGATCGGCAACCCAGCTGTTCATGCCGTCGAAGGCCACCTCGCGCTCGGCCACGCGCACGACGAACTCGCGACCCAGATGGCTCGCCGCGGTCACGCGCAGGTCGCAAGCGACCGCTGGCCGCGGTGACGCACCTTCCTTGTGCGTCGACGGATCGAAATACCGAACCGGCGGCGGCGGCGACGACGTCGAAATACACGCCGGCAGCGCGAGCAGCAGCAGCGCTGCGGCCGGAAGCCGACGAGGAGACGCGGACCGTTTCACTTCTGTCCCTCCAGTGGACGCTGCAGCGGACCTCGCCCGCGCAGCAGCGCTTCGGGGTCGCGTTCGAGCATCGCGGCGAGCCGCTCGACGGCCAGCAGGGTTTCACGCAGTTGCGGCAATTCGCTGCGCAGGTCCGAGCCGAGCCCCGACAAGGACCCGGCCGCGCTCTTCACGCTGTTCGTCGTCTCGGCGAGACCAGCCGCGTCGATCTGCTTGCGCAACGCACCCGCGACCTCCTGGACCTCGCGCAGCGTGGAGGCGAAGGCCCCGCGTTCGTCGCGCAAGGAGGTCGCCGCGTCGCCGACGGAAGCGATTGCCGTCGTCGCCGCGGCCACCGTGCCGTGCTCGCGCAGCGAGATCAGCTGCTCGTCGAGGTGCGTGAGCACCGATCGGAGCTGGCCGGCCAGCTCCGGAATGCGTGCCGCTTGCAGGTCGCCGCGCAGCTGGTCGAGCACTTCGCGAGCCGAGAGCGCCACGAGCGGCAGCTCGCGCAACACTTCGCGGCTCGCATCCTCGAGACCCTTCGCGGCGCTCGGAACCGTACGCAGCGTCGGTTGCTCGGTCGGGAACGGCAACATCTGCGGACCACTCGACGGGTCCGGAAAGAAATCGACCTGGATGAACGCCGTACCCGTCACCCAGGACATCACGACCTGCGCCCGCAGGTTCTCGGGCAGCGGATACTCCTCCTCGAGCATGGTGACGTCGAGCCCGAGGTCCTCGAGGTAGGTGTCGTAGAGCGAGGCGCGCACTTCGAGGTGCTTCTTGTCCTTCGCGACGCGGATCCGTTCGACGACCCCGATCTTGACGCCGCGGAACTTGACCGGGGAGCCCTCTTCGAGACCCGTCAGCGCTTCGTCGAAGTAGGCGTAGGCCGTGTGGTAGGAGCGCTTGAGCTCGCTCATGCCGACGACCGTCAGCGCAGCCAGCGTCGCCGCGCTGCCGGCGAGGACGAACAGCCCGAGCTTCCAGCGGTTCGCAGGTGCGGTCACGTGGACCTCGCGAGCGGCGTGCGCCGGAAGAAGGCGAGCACGCGCGCATCGTTCGAGCGCTCGGCCAGGTCGCGTGGCGCGCCGCGCGCGATGATGCCGCCGGCCGAGAGGTCCAGCATGATGCACTGATCGGCGACCTTGAAGATGCTCGGCAGTTCGTGAGTCACCAGCACGATGGTAACCATGAGCCCCCCCGCAAGCGTCAGGATCAAATCGTCGAGCTCGGCGGCCGTGATCGGATCGAGACCGGCCGACGGCTCGTCGAAGAACAGGATCGGTGGATCGAGCGCCAGCGCGCGCGCGATGCCGGCGCGTTTGCGCATGCCGCCGGACACCTCGGACGGCAGATGGTGCGCGAAGCGTTCGAGCCCGACCAGACGCAGGCGTCCCATGGCGACTGCGACGGCGGCCCCCGCGGACAGCCTGGTCCACTTCTGCAACGGCAGCAGCACGTTCTGCAACAGCGTCAGCGAGCCGAACAGCGCCGCGGACTGGAACAAGACGCCGAACGAGGGTGGCGTCATCGCGCGCGCCGGCGGCCCGATACCGGTGAAGTGCACGCGTCCTTGCAGCGGCTCCTGCAGGCCGATCAGCGTGCGCAGCAGCGTCGATTTGCCGCTGCCCGATCCGCCGAGGATCGCGAACACCTCGCCGCGCTGCACGTCGAACGCGATCTCGTCGAGCAACACTTCGTCGTCGTAGCCGATCGCGAGGTCGCGGACCTGGAGGACCTTCGGCATTCACCACCCCAGCATCGAGAAGATCCACGTGAACACCGCGTCGAGCGCGATGATCACGAACAACACGACCACGACCGCCGAGGTCGTCGATCTGCCTACGCCCGCAGCGCCGCCGCGTGTTGCGAGGCCGCGCTGGCAGCTGATCAGTCCGATCGCGACCGCGAACGCGACGCTCTTGAGCAGGCCCGTGCCGACGTCGTCGAGACCCACGGACTGCTGCAGGGACTGCAGGTAGACGACGCTCGGCTGTTGCAGATAGGTGACGGCGATCGCGAGTCCCCCGAGCGTGCCGATCAGGTCGCCGAGGATCGTCAAGATCGGCAGCACGAGCGTCAGCGCGAGCACGCGCGGAAACACGAGGAAGCGCTGCGGATCCTGGCCCAGCGTGCGCAACGCATCGATCTCCTCGTTGACGGTCATGGTGCCGAGCTCCGCCGCATACGCGGCGCCCGACCGCCCCGTGACGAGGATCGCCGTCATGAGCGGGCCGAGCTCGCGCACGATCGAGAGGCCGACGAGGTTGGCCAGGAAGTAGTCGCCGCCGAAGCGATGCAGCTGGATCGCACCTTGTAGCCCGAGGATCGCGCCGACCAGGAAGTTGATCAGCAGCACGATCGGGATGCCGTCGGAACCTGCGCGTTCGATCAGGCTGCCGAGGTCGGTGAGGTGCACCGTGCGCGGTTGCCGCACCGCGTGCACCATGCCGACCACGAGGTCGCCGCCGAACGCGAGAATGGCCTTGGTCGTGCGGATCGCGCTGTGCGTGAACTCGCCGATGTCGACGAGCAGCCCCGGTTGCTTCGGGATCGGGTGCTCGCAATCGCCGAGCCGGCTGCAGTCGTAGAGACCGAGCAGCTTCGCGGTCTCGCCGCGCGCGCCGACCAGGCGCATAGTGGCTCCCGCTGCAGACCGCTTCGCGGCGAACGCGGTCAGCAGCGCGGCCGCACCGCCGTCGAGGCGTTCGATGCCGCCGACGTCGATCTCGGTGGCTCCGTTCTGCGATCCCGTCGTGTGCAGCTGCCGCCACAACGCGGCGCCGTCGACGAGCGTCACTCGGCCCGACAAATGCAGCCGCAGGCTGCCTCCATCGTCAACCTTGCTCGTCAACGAAAAGCCAGGTGCCTGCATGCGGCGCTCGGCCCCGATCAGGTCTGCTGCTCCTTGCCTCTGGTTTTGCCCTTCGACTTCGCGGGCACCGCGGCCGGAACCGCCTTGGCTGCGCGCATCGCAGTCGGGCTCGCTGCCGAGGGTATGTTCTGGACCGTGTCTTTGAGGGCTGTGTCCTTCGGGGTTGGGCCTTTGGCGGTTGGAACCACGGCACGCCGCGGTGCGCCGATCAAGGCCAGCGTCTTCACGACGCTCGCGGCATCGATCGCCGCCGGACGCTGGTGCGCGGCGCGCACGACGTCGTTGATCGAAACGAGGCCGACCAGCACGCCGCGCGCATCGACGACCGGAAGGCGATGCACCTGCGCCTGCTGCATCGCCGAGAGCACGTTCGTCAGCGAGTCGTCGGGCCGGCAAGTCCGCAACTGACGCGCCATCGAGCCGACCACCGCGATCTCGTTGAGCGGACGCCCCTGGGTGTAACTCGCCATGCAGAGGTCGCGATCCGTCACCACGCCCACCAGCACGTTCGCGGCATCGACCACGGGCACGATCCCGCAGTCCTGCTCCCACAACACCCGGGCCGCGGCATCGAGACGGTCGGTCGTGCGCACCGAGCGTGGTTCCCGAGTCATCAGGTCGTTCGCGTTCATGTCCCGCGATCCTGCCCGTGCCCTGACGGCCGCGCGAGCTTTTTCCGTCGCGGCGATGCGCGACGCCGCTGGACCGCGGCACACTGTGCGCGTGGCCGACGCCGAACCGCCCGACCAGACCCCCGCGCGCGGGTCGATGCTGCACATCGGAGCCTGGGTCCTCTACGACCTCGCGAACACCGTCTATGCCGCGACGCTGACCTTCGTCTTCACGCCGTTCGCCACGAAGCAACTGGGCGGCGAAAGCACGCCGATCGGTCTCGTGAACACGGGATCCATGGTGCTCGCAGGGTTGCTCGTGCCGGTGCTCGGTGCGCTGGCCGACCAGACGGCCCGCACGCGTGGTTACCTCGCGATCGCGACACTGCTGTGCATCGCCGGCACCGCCGGTTTCGGTCTCGACCTCGGGACAGGCGTGATGCTGGCCTGCTTCTTCGTCGCCAACATCACCTACAACCTCGGCCTGCTCTTCTACAACTCGCTGCTGCCCGCGGTGGCGAGCGCCGGCCGCGAGGGCCGCGTCAGCGGCCTCGGTGTCGGCCTCGGCTACATCGGGACGATCGGCGTGATCGTCGCGCTGATGCCGCTGCACACGACCGATCGTGTGCGCTTCCTGCTGGCGGCCGGGCTGTTCCTGGTCTTCGCGCTGCCGTGTCTGCTGCTCGTGCGAGACCCGCGCGCGCCGCGGGCTGGCAAGCGCGGCACAGTGATGCGCCGGGCTCTTCGCGAGCTCGCCACGACGCTGAAGTCCCTGCCTCGACACCGGGCCCTCTTGTGGTTCCTGCTCGGCAACTTCTGCCTCGTCGACGTGCTGAACACCGCGATCCTCTTCTTCGCCACCTTCACGAAGGACGTGTTCTCGGCGGCGGCCCATGCGCACGGTCTGAGTCTGTTCGGTCTCGAGCTGGCCGGCGACGAAGGGCTCACGACGCTGCTCATGATCACGGGCGTCGTGCTGAACGGTCTCGCGTTGCCGTTCGGGATCGTGCTCGGCCCCTGGACCGATCGCGCCCCGCTCTCGGTGATGCGCGCGAGCGCGCTGGCCCTGCTCGGCGGGCTCGTCGGCGGCACGGCTTTCGGCGGCTCCAGTGCGCTGGGTTATCTCGCGACGCTCGGCGTGCTCGGCGCCTTCGGTCTCGCCGGGGTCTGGACCGCCGGCCGCAAGATGATCGTGCTGCTGGCGCCGCCCGAGCGGATCGGCGAGTTCTTCGGCCTCTACGGCATCACGGTGAAGCTCTCCGTCGTCGGCAGCTCGGTCTTCGCCCTCGTCCGCGACGCGTATGGCAGCAAGCCCGCGATGCTCGCGCAGGGCATTCAACTGTTGATCGGGCTCGGTTGCCTCGCGATGGTGCGCGTGCCGCGTCCGGACGCCGCGGCTGCCACGGCATGAGCGAGCACGAGCACGAACAGGAACCGCAGAAACGCACCAGCGAAGCGCTCTGGCAGCGGCTCGCCGCCGGCGTGTTCGCCGCGTTCATCTGGGGCGTCGGCGCGCTGCCGACCTGGCTCGCCTATGCGTTCGCCGACATGATGGCCGTGCCGTGGTATCTCTGGTGGCGCTGCAGCGACGTCCGCGGCAGGCGCAGCAAGGGTTACTGGCGCAACGTCGCGATCGCGTTCCGCGACGGAACCCCGCTCGGACCGGTCCGCCCGCGGCGACACCTGTGGCGCTGGTCGCGGCACATCGCGTGGCTCATGGTCGACTTCTGCCGCTTGCGGCGGATCGACGCGGCGAACCTGCGGCGGCACTGCGATATCACCGAGTTCGAACCCATCGCTACTGCCTACGCCGAAGGCAAGGGCCTCATCTTTGCGACCGGCCACGTCGGCGTCTGGGACGTCGGCGGCTACGCGGCAGCGCTGCTCGGCCTGCCGATCAACTCGGTGTTCCGGCCGAGCCCGCTGCCCGCCCTCAACCGTCTCATCGAGAGGCTGCGCACGGGCTCGGGCCAGAAGGTGCTCGCGCGCAAGAACGTGATGTGGACGCTGAAGAAGGTGCTGGCCGACAAGCACGTGGTCGCGATCATGAGCGACGGCGGTGGCAAACACAGTTCCGTCGTGGCCCCGTTCCTCGGCACGCCGGCGCGCACGGTCGCGACCCCCGCCGTCCTGCACCTGCTCACGGGTGCGCCGATCGTGGTCGTCGCGATCCTGCGCACGGGCCGCATGCGCTACCGGCTGCACGTCTTCGAAGTGATCAGGAACGCCTCGACCGGCGACCGGGAACGGGACCTCGTGGAGATCACGACGCGCGTCAATGCGGGCTTGAGCCGGGGCGTCGCCTTGGCACCGGAGCAATGGTTCTGGCAGAGCCGGCGCTTCCGGCATCGGCCGCCGGGCGAAGTCGCGGGTCCCGACGGCCTGCCGCCGCTCGCCGCTGCTGCCAAGGCGGCTCCGTCGCCAGCGCCTTGACCGAATCTTCACATTGAGGCACGACCTTCTTCACGGCAGCCTTCCACACTGCCACGAGTCTCGCACCCTCTTTACCTCCACCAGGACCCGGTCTCGTGAAGATCACAGCGCCCGTCCCTCTCGCTCTCGCCCTGCTCGCCGCCTGTTCCGGCAAACCCGAAATCGAAAACCTCGGCTCCGACACCATGGTCGAAGTGGCCGGTGCCTGGGCCGAAGCCTACGGCAAGATCGACGACAAGGTCGTGATCACCGTTGCCGGTGGTGGCTCTGGCACCGGCATCGCGGCGCTCATCGCGGGCGACGTGGACATCGCGAACAGCAGCCGCGCGCTGAAACAGAAGGAGATCGACGACGCGAAGAAGCACGGTCAGAACCCGGTCCAGCACCACGTCGGCTACGACGGCATCGCGATCTACGTGCACAAGGAGAACCCGATCGCAACTCTGACACTGGAGCAGCTCAAGGAGCTCTTCGGCACCGGCGGCAAGCTCACGAAGTGGTCAGACCTCGGCATCGATCTCGGCGACCCCGCTCGCGACCCCATCGTGCTCGCGAGCCGCCAGAACAACAGCGGCACCTACGAGTACTTCCGCGAGGCCGTGCTCGGAGGCGAGACGGGTCGGTTCAAGGCCGAGTGCAACAATCTGAACGGCAGCAAGGACGTCGTCGACTTCTGTGCCAAGACGAGGAGCGCGATCGGCTACAGCGGCCTCGCCTATGCGACCGACAAAGTGCGCATCGTGCCGATCGCGAAGAAGGCCGGCGATCCCGCCGTGGTGCCGAACAACGACTCGGTGCTCGACCGCAGCTATCCGATCTCGCGCCCGCTCTTCATGTACACGAACGGCGACCTCACCGTCCCCGCGGGCGTCGATCCGCGCGACCCGCGCGCGCTGAAGCTCGGCGAGATCAAGAAGTACCTCGACTGGATCATCAGCGACGCCGGCCAGCGCGTGCTGCAGCAGAAGGGCTACCCACCGCTGCGAAAGCTCTGAGCACCCGAGCCCCGCTACGGCACCCGCGATCCCATGGCACCCGAGGAGATGCGAGCCGACTCTGCGCGAGTTGCTCTGCTTCGGTCTCGACCGGACCACTTTCGCACGGTCCCATGTCCCCCTGCCCAGCGGTACCGCTTCCCCCCTGATCGAATCGCCGTGCCAACCCATTACGAAGAACGCCTGCAGAAGGACCTCGGCTGGATCCAAGACCTCGTCGGCATCGTCGGCCTCGCCATCACGAAGGCGATCGACGCCGCCGTCAGCTCCGTGCTGAACCACGACAAGGATCTCGCCGCGCTCACCGTCATCGGCGACTACACGATCAACCGGCAGACTCGCGAGCTGGACCGGCTCTGCCATGCGTTCGTGGCGAGGCATCTGCCGAGCGCGGGCCACCTGCGCTACGTCTCGGCAGTGCTGCGCCTCAACATCGCGCTCGAACGCATGGGCGACTACGCGGCGACCATCTCGCGCACCGCGGCGCAGCTGTCGTCGCGGCCACCCGCCGTGGTCGCACGCGACATCGAGACGATGTCCGAACACGCGCGGCGCATGCTGAACGACTCGCTGCGCAGCTTCCAGCAACGGGACGTAGGCATGGCTCAGGCCACTCTGGCCGCGGCGGCCCAGTTCGCGCAGTACTTCGACCGCGTCTTCTCCGACCTCGTCAAGGAGGGCGAAGCGCACAGCCGGCCCATCAACGACCTGTTCTCGTTGATGGCGACCTTCAACCGCCTCGAGCGCGTCATCCACCAGGCGAAGAACATCTGCGAGGAGACGATCTTCGTCGCAACGGGCAAGCAGAAGGGCGAGAAGGTCTTCAAGATCCTGTTCGTCGACGCGGCGAACAGCGGCGCGAGCCAGCTCGCCGAGCACTTCACGCACAAGGCCTTTCCGCAGAGCGGCAGCTACCGCAGCGCCGGTTGGGAACCCGCCGAAGACGTCGAGCCCGAATACCAGCGCTTCGCGCAGACGGTCGGCATCGACATCGCAAAGGCCTGGCCGACACCGTTGTCGACGCTGCTGGACCAGCTCGACGAGTACCACCTGATCATCGGTCTCGCCCCGGGTGCGCGCGAGCGCGTCGGCAAGGTGCCGTTCCACACGACGATGCTCGCCTGGGACATCGACACGAGCGGCGGTCCCGAGGCGGTCTACCGCCAGCTCACACCGCGCTTGCGCGAGCTGATGGAACGGTTGCGCGGGGAACAGGCGAGCTGACTCGTGCAGGATTCCTCCACCCGAGAACCTCCTGGAGAGAACGATCCGAGTGGCGCGCCATCGCTGGCGCACGCGCTGGACCGGCGCGACGCGGCCTGGTGGATCGACTGGGGGGCGCGCGCCGGCGTGTTCTTCGGCGGCATGTCCGCGATCCTGTTCATCGGCGCCATCTTCGTCTTCATCGCGACGCAGGGCCTCGAGTTCGCGATCCACCGCCTCTCGATCGGCGAACTGCTCTTCGGCCTCCACTGGGAACCCACGGTCGAACCGCCGCACTACGGGGCTCTGCCGCTGATCGCGGGCACGGCTGCGATCACGGCCGTCGCGATGCTCGTCGCGGTCCCGCTCGCGTTCTGCGCCGCGATCTACATCGGCGAGTTCGCGCGCGGCCGGCAGCGCGAGTGGCTCAAGATCCTCATCGAGCTGCTCGCGGCGATCCCGTCGGTCGTCTGGGGGCTGATCGGGCTGCACGTCATGAAGTCGATCATCCAGCAAGTGTTCCACGTGCAGGTCGGCCTCAACGTGCTGAACGCCGGCATCATCCTCGGCCTCATGGCGGCGCCGATCATCACGACGATCGCCGAAGACGCGCTGAAAGCCGTGCCCGATGCCCACCGCGAGGCCGCCGAAGCCCTCGGCGCCACGAGCTGGCAGGTCGTGTGGAGGGTCGTGCTGCCGCAAGCGCGCCCCGGCCTCTCCGCCGCCGTGCTGCTCGGCATCGGCCGCGCCTTCGGCGAGACGATCGCGGTGCTGATGGCGAGCGGCCATCGGCTCATGATCCCCGAGAGCATCTTCGACTCGGCGGCGACGATCACGGCGACGATCGCGGCCGAGCTCGGGGAAGCAGCCGTCGGCAGCGACCACTACCAGGTCCTGTTCGTGCTGGGCCTGCTGCTGTTCTTCATCACGTTCGCGATCAACCTGACCGCCGACTGGCTCGTGCGCGGCCGGAGGCACGCGTGAGCCTGCAGGCGGTGTTCCGTGCCACGCCGCACGAGGCCCGGAGCTTCACGGTGCAACAGCTCGTGCGCCTGCTGTTCCTCGCGATGACGCTGCTGCTGTTGCTGCCCGTGCTCGGCATCCTCGCCGTCCTCGTCGTCGAGGGTGCGCCGGGGCTGTCGCTCGACTTCTTCCTGACCAAGCCGCGCGACAACGGGGCGGCCGGCGGCATCGCCACGGCCCTCGTCGGCACGATCTGGCTCACCGCGGGTGCGCTGCTGCTCGCGCTGCCGCTCGGAGTGGCGGCCGCGATCTACCTCAGCGAGTACGCGCGCGACAACTGGCTCACGCGCACGATCAACATCGCGATCGTGAATCTGGCAGGCGTGCCGTCGATCGTGCACGCATTGTTCGGCGTCGGCGCCTTCGTGCACTTCATGGGCTTCGGCAAGTCGATCCTCGCCGCGAGCTGCACGCTCGCCGTGATGACGCTGCCCGTCATGATCGTCGCGACGCGCGAGTCGCTGCAGGCCGTGCCGAAGGCGTTCCGCGAGGCCTGCTGGAACATGGGTGCCACGCGCTGGCAGACGATCTGGCGCATCGTGCTGCCAAACTCGGGCGGCGGCATCCTGACGGGGCTCATCCTCGTGGTCTGCCGCGCGGTCGGCGAGACGGCGCCGATCATGTTCACGGGGGCCGTGTTCCTGCGCGAGCCGTTCCCGAACGACGTCTTCGACAAGGCCATGGCGCTGTCGTTCCACCTGTACACGGTGTCGACGCAGGTCACCGACGTGCCGGCACACGTGCCGTTCGCGGTCGCGCTGACGCTGATCCTCGTCGTGCTCGCGATGAATGCGCTCGCGATCTACGTCCGCATGCATCTGCGCGGGAGGAAGAAGTGGTGACCTCGACCAGCGTCACGCAACAACCACCCCTCGTGTCCGTGCGCGACCTTTCGATCAGCTATGGCGCGAAGGTCGCTCTGCGAGGCGTGGAGCTCGACGTCATGTCGAACGAGATCCTCGGCATCATCGGTCCGGCCAACGCGGGCAAGACCTCGTTCCTGCGCGCGCTGAATCGCATGGACGACTTCGTGCCGGGCATGCGCGTCGAGGGCTCGGTGAAGTTCGCGGGCCGCGAGGTGCGCGACATCAGGAACCACTACGCGTTGCGCCGCCACATCGGGGTCGTGTTCCCGCTGCCGGTCGGCCTGCCGCTGTCGATCTACGACAACGTCGCGCTGGCGCCGCGGCTCGCAGGCAGGCGCAAGAAGAGCGAGCTCGACGAGGTCGTCGAGCGCTGTCTGCGCCGAGCCGCGCTCTGGGACGAGGTCAAGGACCGGCTCGGCAGCCTCGGCTCGCTGCTCAGCGGCGGCCAGCAGCAGCGGCTCACGATCGCGCGCGCGCTGTCGCAGGATCCCGAGCTGCTGCTGCTCGACGAGTTCTCGATCGCGGTCGATCCCGTGACCACGATGCGCATCGAGGAAGTGCTCAAGGGGCTGCGGTCCGAGCTCACGATCGTGCTCGTGACCAACCTCGTGCAGCAGGCGCGGCGCCTCGCCGACCGCACTGCGTTCTTCCTCGGCGGCCAGTGCGTCGAGATCCACAAGACCGAGGACATGTTCGCGGGCGGCGTCAAGGACCCGCGCACGATCGACTACCTGGAGGGGCGATTTGGCTGAGCTGCACCCATCCGAAGTTGCGCCCGCCCAGGCGAAGCCCGCTTCGCCGCAGCTCGCGATCGAAGTGCGCGACCTGAATCTCTGGTACGGCAAGTTCCAGGCGCTCTACGAGGTCGACCTCGAGATCAAGGCGGGCATCGTCACGGCGTTGATCGGGCCGTCGGGCTGCGGCAAGTCGACGCTGCTGCGCAGCTGCAACCGCATCAACGAACGCCTCGGCTACGTGACGACGACCGGCACGATCAAGGTGCATGGGCTCGACATCTATGACGAGGCCGCTTCGCGCATCCAGGTGCGCCGTCACATCGGCATGGTGTTCCAGCGGCCCAACCCGCTGCCGCTGTCGATCCGCGACAACATCCTGTTCGGCCACCGCCTGCACCGCGAACGCGCGCCGGGCCGCGCCGCCGAGGACGAGATGGTCGAGTCCGCCTTGCGCGAAGTCCTGCTCTGGGACCGCGTCAAGGATCGCCTGCACCACCGCGCGACGGGCCTCTCGCTCGAGGAGCAGCAGAAGCTCTGCATCGCGCGCCTGCTGCCGACGAAACCCAGTGTGCTGCTCATGGACGAGCCCTGTTCCGCGCTCGACCCCGAGGCCACCTCGGCGGTCGAGGACCTGATCTGGGACATGCGCGGGCACTACTCGATCCTGATCGTCACGCACAACATGGCGCAGGCGCGACGGGCCAGCGACGAATGCGTGTTCATGCTGCTCGGGCGCGTCGTCGAGCATGACAAGACCGAGACGGTGTTCGTGACGCCTGCGCGCCAGGAGACCTCGGACTACATCGAAGGGCGTTTCGGCTGACCCGCCGTGTGAACGCTCGAGGTGCCGCCGCCTGTGTTCGAGGATCTGCGGGCCTACGGCGAACACCGCACACCGATCTGTTATCTTCGCCGGCGATGTACGCGTTCGCTGCCATCCCGTTCGTGTTGCTGACCGCCCGGCCTCAGGACCCACCCGAGGTGCTCGCCACGTTCAAGCTCGAGGGCAAGTCCGCCACCGTGACGCGCAACGACGTCGCGATCGAGATGGCGTTCCACCTGCGCCGCCAGCAGCGCGGCCAGCAGGCCTGCGAAGTGATGGTAGACACGACGCTCGCGCGGACCGCAGCCAAGAAGCAGAACCTGATGCCGACCGAGGCCGAGGTGCGCGCGTTCTGGAGCGAGTTGCAGAAGCAGCTGCGCGCGGCCGGCCAGAAGCCCGAGGACTTCGCCGCCGTGAGGAACACGAGCATGGCGCAATGGTTCGAGGATCTCGCGGTGCAGATCGCGCAGGAGCGCCTCGTACGGGCCGAGCTCGGCATGCGTCCCGACGAGAAGGTCAGCGGCGACATGCAGAAGCTCTGGCTGCAGGAAGAGCGCAAGAAGCACAGAGTCGTCACGGACCCCGACCAGCTGCCGCCGGGCACCGCCGCGCGCATCGACGCCGACGATCTGTCGATCGCCGACCTCGGCAGCCTGTTGCTGCGCACGAGCGAGGACCACGAGCGCGACGAATTCGTGCGCAAGATCGTCTACCTGCAGAGCCTCGAGACGCTCGCGCGCAGGGAAGGTGTGCAGTTGACCGACGCGGACCTCGACGAGGCCGTGAAACGGCGCCGCGACGATGCCGCGCGCGATCCGCGTTACCGCGGCATCCCGTTCGAGCAGATGATCAAGTCCCAGGGCTTCACGATCGCGGCCTTGCGGGAGCTGCGCGTGTTCCGCGCCCAGGTGCTGCTCGACAAGATCGCGCAGCGGCGTTTCCCGACCGCGGATCTGCTGGCGGAGCTCGAACGAAACCGCGCGGGCGTGCTCGAGCTGGTCGGGCCGCGGCGTCGGCTCGGAATCGTCTTCGTGCGTGCGCTCGACGTGGCGAACGCACTCGTGCCGCTCGACTTCGCCGCGGCGACGAAGCACCTCGAAGGGGTGCGGCAGCGGCTGGCCAAGGAAACGTTCGCCACCGTGGCCAAGATCGAGAGCCACGACCCGGCCAGCAAGATGAACGGGGGCGACGCCGGATGGCATCGCCGCCGTTCGGACAAGCTGCCCGAGCCCGTGCTCGCGGCCGCGTTCGCGCTCGCGTCCGGGGATTGCTCGGCTCCGGTCCGCGCCGAGGACGGCTGCTATCTCGTCAAGGTGCTCGAGGTGGAGCCGATGCCGACCGACGACTTCCTGGTCGGAGAGCTGCGCGAGTACCGCGCGCAGCAGCTCTCGAAGAAACTGCTCGAGGACGCCGACATCCAGGTCGCCACGAAGACTGCAGAGGCCGGCAGATGAAACCCTGTGTCTTCGAGGGTCAGGAGCGGCTGCGCACGGCACCATGTGCCGGGCGCTGGCTCACGCAGCTGCAGCTGTGGCGCCCGAACGACCCCGACCTGATCACGACGGGCGACGTCGAGACGGCCGTGATCCTGCTGTCGGGCACGTTCGATCTGACGGGCGGCTCGACCGCGTGGCCCGCGCGCGGCGCGCGACAGACGCCGTTCCAGGGCCGGCCGATGGCCGTGTTCCTGCCGAAGAACACGCCGTTCCGCACGCAGCGTGGTCAGGGCGAGATCATGCTCGTCGCGGCGCGGCAACCCGCTGCGCCTGCCGCCGGGCAGGGCCGCGGCGTGTTCGGCCAGAGCCCGCTGCTGCAGCTCGCGGGCAGCGGCAAGGCCTTCGATCCGACGACGGGCGAGTGGCGTCCGGCGGAGACGTTCCCGACGGCGGCCGAGTCGCTGCCGCCGCGCCGCATGCAACAGCTGCAGGTCGGCGCGTGCGTGGTCGAGCGCGTGTTCGCGAGCGACTACAAGGCGGCGACGCTGAGCGTCGACGAGGTCGTGCTGCCCGCGGGACAGAAGCTGGCGGTGGCGGACGTTCCGGGGCGACCGCGCGCCGACGAAGTGCTCGTGTTCGTGCGCACGGAAGCAGGCGCATCGGTCGCGCACGCGGGGCAGGCGTCGGCCGTGCGCGGCGACGCGGCGTTCTGCGTTGCGATGACAGGTGAGCCCGACGTGTCGATCGCAGCCGAGGGCGGCCCGGCCTACGTCGTGCTCGCCTACGCCGGCAAGGCGTGAACGCCCGACCTCACGACTTTGCCGGCGCGAAGCCGACCACCGTGACACCGACGCCATCGGGCAGCGCGAGCTTCGTGCCGAGCTTCTGGAAGTCCTTCGGCAGGTAACCGAGCCCCACGCGCCGCGCGTAGTCCGGGAGCGGCATCGCATGCATCACGCGGCCGACGGGCGTCTGGTCGTCGAGTTCGTGCAGCGCGACGGGCGTGGTGATCATCGGTCCTTCGGGCAGGTGCAAGAGGCAGAGTCTGCGGTTCACGTGCCCGTAGGTGTTGATGCGCGCGACGATCTCCTGGCCCGTGTAGCAGCCCTTCGTCGTCGAGCAGTGGTCCTCGAGATCGGCTTCGAGCGCCAGCGTCGACGGCTCGGTCTCGAGACCGACGCGCACGAGGCCGGCCCCCATGCGCAGGCACTCGCCGAGTTCCCGTGTGAGCGGCTTCCTCTTGCCCTCGTCTGCATCGCCCCCCACGAAGACAGTGCCGCCGTAGGTGCGCATGCAGGCCACGCCACGCCGCGCAAACCTCACGACCACGACACCGCGCAACTCGGCCTTGTTGTCCTGCTCGGGCACCTTGCTGGCTGCGCCGACCACCTCGCGGGGCCGCCCCACGGAAGCCCGCGCAATCGTGAGCTTCTCCGTGAAGTGGTAGCGCTCGAGCAGTGCGGCGAGCTGTTCCTCCTGTTCTTTCTGCGTCTCGAGAAAGAACCTCTCGGCGATTCGGAACACCAGGCACGTCGCGAGCACCTTGCCCTTGTTGTCGAGGAATGCCGCGGGCTTGACCTGCCCCTCCTTGAGCCCCAGCACGTCTTGCGTGCAGAGCCGCTGCAGGAAGTCCCCCGCGTCGGGACCGGTGATCTCCAGCAGTCGGAACGGCGCACTCGCGCGTTCGAAGGGTCCGGTGGCAAGGAGTTGAGCGGTGAGGGCGTCGGGCTTCATGGCGGTCTGGCTATCGACGGGAGACGAGTCCAAGAATGTGCCTTCATCCAGGGCTTTTTCGAGCCGATCGTTGAATGAGCCCCAATCCAGGTCTAGTTTGGCGGCTCCTTGCGGGCGGGTGAACGCCCGAGCCGGCCAGTAACGAGGTCTGCAAAGAGGCCGGCAAGAGGATCGACCACCTACCTGAATGCTCCGCATCTCGAAGAAAGCCGACTACGCAGTGTTCCTGCTGGGCGCGATCGCCCGGCAGGGAGCCTACCCCGGCGGCCCGGCCGCTGACACGGTGGTCAGCGCGCAGGAGATCGCGCGGCAGGCGGGGCTCAACAAGTCGGTGGTCGCCAACCTGCTCAAGGCATTCGCGAAGCAGGGTCTGCTCGAGTCGGTGCGTGGGCTCAAGGGTGGCTATCGCCTCGTGCGCGCCCCCTCCGAGATCTCGCTCGGTGAGATGCTCGAAGTCGTCGAGGGCCGCTTCACGCTCGTCGACTGCGTGTCGGCGACCGGTTGGGCCGGCCCGAGCCTCACGAAGGCCATCCCGCCGGCGCTGGCCCTCGCCCCGAGCCAGCATGCAGGCAGCGAGCATGGTCACGACTGCACGCTGATCGCATTCTGTCCGAGCAAGAACCCGATGCGTCTCGTGCACGAACGCATCTCGCAACTGTTCCGGCAGATCCGACTCGACGAGCTGTGCAGCATGACGGACGCGCGCACGAGCCCGACGACCAGCGAGCCGGCCCTGGCCCAGACAGCGACGCCCAACCTCGGATCCCCACGATGAAGTCTCCGGTCTATCTCGATTACAGCGCCACCACGCCGTGCGACCCACGCGTCGTGCAGCGCATGCCACGAAGTCTTGTCGTTCGGCCGCATCGATTCAGATTTTTTCGAGCGCTTGCCCATAATCCCCGCGCTGAATCTCCTGGAGCATCAACAAGAAG
>Ga0111539_10000676_pt1 | contig 44124 bp, 42 predicted proteins | sample RhiMethybrSRZTD1_FD_79667 | JGI IMG/M metagenome (GOLD analysis project Ga0111539, IMG submission 79667) | Populus rhizosphere microbial communities from Tennessee, USA - Rhizosphere MetaG P. TD hybrid SRZTD1 (version 2) (version 2) | ecosystem: Host-associated > Plants > Roots > Rhizosphere >... | reverse complement strand
GGCATCGATGAACGCCTGATTGTTGCCGACGTGGTCGGGATGGTGATGCGTGTTCAGCACGAACTTCACCGGCTGCGCCGCCACGGATCGGATCTCCTCCATGACACGGGTGAAGTTGTCTCCGCCAGGATTCTTAGTGTCGACGACGATCAGCCCTTCGGGCGTGACGCGAACGAGCGTGTTCGCGCCTCCGCCGGTTATCATGTAGAGGTTCGGCTTCAGCTGACGGATCTTCTCAACGGTCTGTCCGGCGGCCGGTCCCCGTCCGCCACGTCCACCGCCCTGCGGCGCCTGCGCCACAGCCACAACTGTCAAACAGACCGAGACGCACAGGACCTGGGCCGCGAGTTTCGTGATCATCATTTACCTGTCCGCAATTCTGCGATTAAGGAATCGACCTGCTGATACTGCAGGCAGCCAGCCGTCGGCGGGCTCTCGGGACAACCGGTCGAGCGCCAGCCGTAATCGTCCTCGAGTGTCTTGACGATCTGCGCCCGGCTGTTGCCCTTGGCAACCAGACCGGCCAGACGCGAACGCATCGCCTCGAGATCGGACTTGAACGTGACGAGGTCGGCCTTCCCGACGACAGGGCCGTGCCCTGGGATGATCGTATCGAAGTCGAGCCGCAGCACGCCGTCGAGTGTCCTCGACCAGTCGAAGAAGCTCCCTCCCTGCGCGTAGTCGACGTAGATCGGCACGCCAGGCGGCCGGGGCGGCGTGTCCGCGCGGGCCGGCGCGCGCGTCGACAAGAAGAGATCACCCGTGTGAATCGTCCTCAGCTCGGGGAAGTAGATCACCGCATCTCCGCTCGTGTGGCCACGCCCGAAGTAATACGCCTGCACGTCCTTGCCGCCGAGATGCACGTCGAGTTCGTCGGTGAACGTGATCCGCGGCAGGCCGATCGGCGTGCCGGGGGTGTCCTCGTAGTACGGCTGCTTGATGTGCGTGAGATTGGCCCGCACGTTCTTGTGCGCGATGACCTCGGCGATTGGCAGCATCTTGAAATCACCGCCGGCGTGATCGTCGTGCTGATGCGTGTTGATGACGTACTTCAACGGCCGCTCTGTGATCGTCTTCACCTGCGCGAGGATGTCGGCGTGATTGCGGTCGAACATGTCGTCGACGACGATGACGCCTTCGCTCGTGGCATACAGCGCTACGTTCCCGCCCTCTCCCGAGATCATGTAGAGGTCGCCCTTGACCCTCTCGTTCCGCAGCGGCCGCGGCACCTTGGGCGCCTGCATCGAGAGCGCCCAGACGCTCTGCAGGACGAACACGGCCCCAAACACGCTCAGCAACACCCGTCGTGCCATCACGCGATTATCGCGTTATGCGCCACCGAACGCGAAACATTGCTCAACGCGCCCCGCATAACGGGATAGCCGCGCGGAGCGCGGCCAAAAGACGCTGCTAACCGTTTCGCAGCGTGCGAAGCAGGGTCAGATTCATCGCGTCGAGCGGGTCCACCGTCACATCTCCTGGCCTGGTCGTCCTCGACGTCTTCTCAGTCTCGATCAGCATCGGCAGGTGTGAAAAGCGCGGGTCGTGCAGCAGCCGCGAGAACGGCTCCGTTCCGAGGCACCCGCGTCCGATGTGCTCGTGGCGATCGACGCGGCTGGCACACGGCTTCTTCGAGTCGTTCCCGTGAAATACCTTCAGCCGGTCGAACCCGACCACGCGATCGAACGTCTCGAACGTCTCCCGATAGCCCTGGTCGGACACGATGTCGTAGCCGGACGCGATCAAATGGCAGGTGTCGAGGCAGACGCCGATCCGCTTCGAGCCGTCCACGCGCTCGATGATCGCGGCCAGGTGCTCGAACCGGTGCCCGAGCGTGCGTCCCTGTCCCGCCGTGTGCTCCAGCAGCACCATCGTCCGGCGGCGCGGCCGCGCCTTGAAGGCCTGCCTGATCGCATCGCCGATCCGGCGAAGGCCCTCGTCGTCGGTTCCGCTGGTACACGTCCCCGGATGGATGACGACCCCGAGCAGGCCGAGGGCGTCGGCGCGGTCGAGCTCGTCGACGAACGCCGCGATCGACTGATCACGCAGCAACGGCGTCGCTGTAGCGAGATTGATCAAATAGCTGGCGTGAGAGACCACCGGCGCAATCGTCGTCTCGGCGAGCCGCGTGCGGAACGCACGCACCTGGAGCGGGTCGATCGGCTTGGCGCGCCACTGGTTGGCGTTCTTCGTGAAGATCTGCAGCGCCTCACACCCATGAAGCACCGCACGATCGACGGCCCTGGCGAGACCACCCGCCACGGACATGTGCGCCCCAATCCGCATGGTCCCTTCGATCGCCGACGCTCGCCGAGCTCCGCGATCGGTGCAGAATATCAGGATGCCGAATACATCAGCGACCCGGTGCTCTCCCGTGACAGCCGCACTCATCGCCGCGCTCGTTGCCTTGGGAACTGCGGTTGGAAGCTCAATCCTCGCGGCTCAGGGAAACCCGGAGGCGGCGAAGATCACGAACCCGGTGGCCGCCACGCCGGAATCGATTGCATCGGGCAAGCAGACCTACACGCGATACTGCGCGGTGTGTCATGGCGCCAATGCGGAAGGAGGGTCGGGCAGCGACATCAGTCCGCCGGCGCCGGATCTCACCGACAAGGAGTGGAAGCGCGGGTCGACCGACGGCGAGATCTTCTCGGTGATCAAGAACGGCGTGCCGCCGGATCTCAGCATGGAGCCGTGGGGCGACCGCATCAAGGATCCGGAGATCTGGAACTTGGTGAACTACCTGCGGTCGATCGCCAAGAAATAACGGGAAGCCTCAGGGACCAGGCCACAGAATATCTGCGACCCTAAAGGCCTGGGGCCCGAGGCCTGAGGCGTGGGGCCTCTCGATCACTGCAGCGTATACAGCGTCTTCGCCTCGCCGTTCTCGTCGATGCGGCTCTCGATCAACTTGACGATCTTGTCGCGGCGCACGATGATCGCCTCGATCTCGTCCTTCAGCAGGTTCTTCCCCATCACCTCGGTCAGCTGCGCGGCGGTGAGCGTCTTCATCTTGTCGAAGAGTGCGCGCTCGCAGCGCATCAGCGCCTTCGGGCTGAGCAGGTCCTTGCCGGTGCGGAAAGCGCGCGTGTGGTCGATCATCCAGAGCTTCCAATCCTTCGTCCAGAGCATGTTGCCCAGATTGCGATCGCGGTTCTGAATCAGCTCGTCGAACACCTGCATGACGCCCAGGTACGCGATCGAGCGCACCGGGTTCGGTCCGTACGTCTGCTTCTTCCTGCGATCGCCCTCTTCCATCATCACGTCGTCGAGCCACCACGTGACGGCAGCCGGCTTGCGCTCGACGACCCGTTCGACGGACATCGGCACGTTATCGAGTCCAAGCAGCAGCGAGAGCCGATAGGCCGCGATGTTGTAGCGATACGAGTCTTTGAAGTTCACCTCGGTGTGCTTCGGGTCGACCTCGAAGATCGCTTTCGCCTCGTCGACGTCCTGGACCTGCGCGTCGTGCGTCAGGCGCCCGTCGGACATCCGCACCTGCCTGGCCTTCGTGACGCCCTTGCTCACCCTGATCGTCGCAAGGATCTCGCCGTTGGCGAGAAACCGCTCCATCTCCTCGGGAGTGAGCGTGGGGCGCGACGCAGCCGTGGACGCCTCCTGCGCCAGACACGGCCAGGCCGAGACGATGAACAACACGCCGGCAACTACCATGACCCGCCTGATTGCCTGCATCGCAGCCTCCTGCTCTCGGTGGTTTCGTCGACGCTCTATTTCTTCGCGACCCGGACCCTGATCTCCGATGCCGTCATCGTCCCGCCCTGCTCGAGGTAGCTGATAGAGACGTCGTCACCGTTGTGGATGAAATCGGCGATGGTGGTCTTGCCGCCGGCAGCCTTCGTCGTCTTCGAAGCGCCTCGCGCGAGGACGTCCGTGTCCTTGGTAATTGCGAACGTCAGGTCTTTGCCTTGGGAGGCCAACGTGACTTGCGACAGGCTGACAGCCTTGACAGTCCCGTTCGCAATTTTCGCGGGCTCAGCCGCCGCTCCGTCTCCTGCCGTACTCACGGGGCGCACCGACAGCGCGGTCATGCGTCCGTCAGCGTCCTTGTAGTGCACCAGAACGGGATTTCCCACCTTCAGGTACTGGGTCATCGTCACGCCTGGCGTATTGCCGGATCCCACCGTCCGGGTCTGCCGCGCCGCCGCTTTGACTTCCAGCTTCGTGTTGCGGTCCACGACGAACGTCATGTTGCGGTCGCCAGACGAGATCGTGAGCGATGAATCCGAGACAGCGGTCACCGAGCCCCTGGCCTCTTTGTCTTGCGCATTGACCAGTGCCGCCGCCCCGAGGACCCCGATTACCGTCAGCCCCATCGTTACCGTGATGAGATGCCGTAGAGGTTGTGTCATGTCGGTCTCCCTGTCTAGTCTGTTTAGCGTTTGGCGTTCTTATACGCGCGACGGGGGGAATCGGCCATGAGCCGGCGCCGAGGCGCGAACGATCCCTTGATGAGCAGGCAAACCACAGTGGCTCAATACGTTGGGCAGACGAGTGCGGGCAGTCGTGACGGCGGAAAAATGGTAGGCTGGGCCAGGCATCAAGCTGATGGAGACCTCTAAAGCGGCGATCCGGCGGTTCGGTTCCTTCGAGCTCGACCTCGACGCCGAACAGCTGCGCCGGAACGGACGCGCCGTACGCATCCAGCCTCAGCCGTTCCGCCTGCTTTGTCTCCTGACGGCGCGTCCCGGCACGCTCATCACGCGCGAGGAGATCCAGTCTGAACTGTGGAGGGATGACACCTTCGTCGACTTCGAGCAAGGGGTGAACTTCGCGATCAAGCAGGTTCGCGAGGCCCTGGGCGATCGCGCGGAAAGCTCCCTCTACGTCCAGACCGTGCCGAAGCGCGGTTATCGCTTCCTTGCGCCGATCAGTTCGGACACGGCGGAGCAATCAGAGCCGCCGATCGGGGAGGCATGGGATCGCGCGCCACAGCTTCACCGCGCGCTGTGGGAGAACATCACCGACCTGCGTCTGGCCGAAGAGAAGATGCGCAAGCAGCAGCGCATCCTGACCGTCGCACTCGCCTGTGCTGTGGTTGTCATCGGCGTGCTGCTGCTGATGAAGTTCTGACGGGGCAGGCCACAGGGCCCAGGGCCCAGGCCTCAGTTCTACGCACTGAGTTCTGAACCTCGGGCCTGTGGCCTGGGCCCTGGGGCCTTCTACTTGTCCAGAGGGCTGTTCCTCACCTGGAACTTGAGCAGTTTGCTCGTCGTCCCCTTGCCGCCTTCCATATGGAACGGTGCACGGGTGGCGATCGTCGTCCAGATGCCCTTGCCCTTCCAGCCGGCTTTCGGGTCGTCGATGCGTCCGTCCATCCCCTTCGAATAGAAGCCCATCGGGTATGGCACGCGGAAGGTCAAGAACTTGCCATCGATCAGCGCCAGCAAGGCCTCTGAGCCGTTGCCGGTCGCAAGCGGCACGTTCTTGCCCATGCCCAGCATGTCGAAACGATCGACGAAGTTGTAGTAGGCCGTGTCGGCGCTCGCCGAATCGACCGCGCCCTTGTAGTTCGGCCCGGGCAGCGGATAGAGCGCCCAGCCCTCGGGGCAGTGCTGTCCGGTCGCGTTCGGCCCGTTGAGCGGTGCCTTGCACTTGCGGCGATCGAAGCTGGCGAGCTGACCGCTCGAGAGCACGGCCCACACCACACCGTTGCTGTCGACGTCCATGCCGCGAGGCGCGAATCCCTGGGCGGGCGCTTTCGCGTTGTTCCACGGCACTTCGTAGATCTCCGACAGCGCGGTCTCGGGTGGATTCGAGCCAAGTGTCAGACGTACGAGAGAGCCGGGCATTCCCGTTACCGAGCCCCACACCACCGACGGGTCCCCTGGGACCGGCGCGACGCCGTAGAACGGCGCGTTGATGCGCTTGTCCTTCGCGGGATCGAGCGGCGCGTCTGGCTCGACATACGCGTCGCGCTTGCCGTTGCCGTTGGTGTCGAGCACGAACACGGTCCAGCCCTGCGCCTTCTTCTCGTCCTTGGTCTTGTCGTAGATCCGCGTATCGAACCAGCCTTCGACGGGGCCGCCGCCGGTGAACCACAGCACGTCGTTGTCATCGAAGTTCAGGTGATGCGTGCCGAAGCAGGTGTCGATCGTCGTGACCTCTTTGGTCTTCGGGTCGTACATCTGCATCTGGCGTCCGCTCTGCTGGATCGGAAACGCCTTGGCCGACGGATGATCCGAGCCGGCCTGACAGAACGCGCTGGTCTGGTTCGGACGGATGCGGGCTGCGATCCAGACACGCGCCTGCTTGTCCATCGCGAAGCTGTGCGCGTTGGCCTGGCTCGTCCAGATGGCCTCTTCACCCCAGTAGGCCGACGGCTGAGCGGGCGGAGTGTTCGCTTCGCTCGGCGTCTTCGGATCACGGACGACGAGCTTGACGCGGGACGTCGTATGCGTCTTCGGATCGACGACCGGCATGTAGTCCGCACTCGCCTCGAGGGCGCCGTACACGGGACCGTTCGCGTTCACTGTCGGGTTGCGCTTGTCGCTCGCGATCTCGTCGTGCAGGTAGACTTTCGGATCGGCCCAATCCCACATCGTCACGACGACGTTCCGTTCCTTGCCCTGTGGCCGTTGCGGAGCGGCGGAGGGCAACTCGCCTTTCGAGATGCGTTCCGACCAGTCTGCCCACATGGCGAGCGCGCGCGGACGTCCGACCTGCGTGAACCTCGCACTCATGCCGCCGCCGGCCTGCCCTGACTGTATGCGTCGATCCCAGGCCGCCTGCAGATTCTCGAACCGACCGAGACCTTCCGGGATCTCACGCGTCGCCTTGTTGCCCATCTGATGGCAGCCGGTACAGCCATCGGTGTTGACGATGTTGCGAATCCACTCGCCCTGGCTCTTCATGTTCGGCGAGATGCCATTGCCAGACGGTCCTGTACCGGGGAAATCACTCTTCGGTGGCACCTGCAACAGCGACAGCCAGTACTGCGCGGGGTAGTACTCCGACGCCACGCGTTGGCTCGGCGCCGGCACCGCCGTCAACGCGACCTGCTTTCCAGGTGTCGACTTCGTCTTGGGCGAGTCGACGAGACCGTAGCCGCGCACCCACACGTCATAGGTGCTGTTCGGCAGATCCGGGATCAGGTAGCGTCCCTGATCGTCGGTCACGACGCTCTTGATCAGGCGGGTGGGGAGCGCCGTCGATTCGGCAATCACCCAGACACCCGCTTCAGGACCTTTCGGTCCGGTGACGACGCCGCCGATGTCGTCGCTATCGACGGCGACCGATCGCGGCGCAGAGGTCTGCCCCGCGCGAACGCTTACCAGCGCCGCAGCCATCACGAACACCGCAAGCGCGACGATCGAATACCGCAGATGACGTCTCTCACTCATGTGTCGCCTCCGCACGGAACCCGTCGTGCGAACTATACTGCTCTTCCGCGCCCCGACGGGAGGGAATATGGCCCTGGGCTCCCACGCGAAAGTGCTCGACAACGCCAAGGTTCTCGGACAAGCCGCGGCCGTCGCCTATCAGACACCGGCGGCGTGCGAGCGCTGGGCGGTTTCGCAAGGATTCACCCCCGGCACGCTCGAGGTCTTCGACGCCGACGACACCCAGGGATTCGTCGTGCAGAACGAGACCGATCTCGTGGTGGCGTTTCGCGGCACCGAGCCGAAGCGCCCGATGGACTGGCTGAGCGATGGCCGGGTGATACACGCGCCGTGGGCGCACCGGGTCGGTAAGGTGCACAAGGGCTTCTACCACGCCCTCGAGGCCGTGTGGCGCGACGGCCGCGACGTGCTGCCGAAACGGCTGGCCAATTGTGGCAATCGACGCGTCTGGATCACCGGGCACAGCCTGGGTGGCGCGCTCGCCGAGCTGTGCGCAGCCCGGGCGAGCTTCGATACAGCTATCACGTCCGTTCCGATTCAGGCCGTCTACACCTTCGGGCAGCCGCGCGTCGGCGACAATGAGTTTGCGGAGCTGCTGCATGACAAGATGGGAGTCAGCGTCTTCCGATTCGTCAACGACCGCGACATCGTGCCGCGAGTGCCGTTCTACGGCACGGGCTATCGGCATTACGGCGGCCAGATCTTCTTCGATGAGGCCGGGAAAGCCTCCAACACGGATTCGAGCGTGGAAACGATGAGCGCGGCCTTGAAATTCGCGAGGGGCGCGCTCAGTGGCGAGTCCCTTCAACAGATTGGCCAGCTGGTCGTCGATGTGGTCAAAGGCGAGTTCCACGGCCTGAGCCTCGACAGCCTCGAGCAGGCGTTGCGCAAGCGCTGCGACGAGATTCTCCAGAGCGGAATCGAGAAGGTCACCGACCACGACATGCACAACTGCTATCTCGACCGCCTCAAGGCGCCGCTCCCCGTGTGACCTTCGAGCCGACGCTCTTTCAGCCACGCTTCGCGAACGGGCACGTCCAGACGATCTACGCCTGGGCGCGGCGACGTGTGTTCCCCCGGTTGCCGCCGCCCGTGGAGCGCTTCTTCGATGTGGCGCCGGAGGCGCGCGTCCTCGCACACTGCCACTGGCAGGAGCGTCCGTCGAATCACCCGGCGATGCTGCTGCTGCATGGCCTCGAAGGCTCCAGCCAGGCGCACTACATGAGCGGCATGGCCGACAAGGCATGGGCCGCGGGCTGGAACATCGTCAGGCTCAATCAGCGCAACTGCGGCGACACCGAGCACCTGTCGCGCGGTCTTTATCATTCCGGTCTGACTCACGATCCGCTCTTCGTCATGCGCGAACTCGCCAGGACGGACGGGATCGACTCGTGGGCCGTCGCCGGCTACTCGCTCGGCGGCAATCTGACGCTGAAGCTGGCGGGCGAGGTCGAAGACACGTTCCCGGCACTGAAGGCGGTCTGTGCGGTCTCGCCGACGATGGATCTCGCCGTGTGCGTGAATGCGCTCGAACGCCGATCGAACCTCGCCTACGAGTTCAACTTTGTTCGTCGCCTCAAGGCGCGAATGCGCCGCAAGGCCAGATTGTTCCCGGATGACTTCTCGATCGCTCCGCTGTCACGCGTCTGGACGGTGCGCCAATTCGACGAGGCGTATACCGCACCGCATCACGGCTTCCGGGATGCGGCCGACTATTACCACCGCGCCAGCGCCATGCGTGTGATCGATCGGATTCGCGTGCCGGCGCTCATCGTCAGCGCCGAAGACGACCCCTTCGTCCCGTCAGATCCATTCCGCCACCCGATGGTGAGCAGCAACCCGTGGCTGACGACCATCCTGACGAGGCACGGTGGGCATTGCGCGTTCGTCGAGCACGGCGTCGCTGATTACGATGGGTACTGGGCGGAACGTGAGGTCGTCAGGTTTGCGACCGCTGCCGTTCGACGGGCTTCTGGCGCCACCGCTCCGCGTGCTCGACTGCCGATGACAGATACGGGCGCAGAATGGGCAGCCCCATGAGTGGAGGCAACAGCCCCCGCGTCGAGATCAGCACGCCCATCGCGGCCGCAGATTCGGGCTTCATATAACGCGCGAGGAGCACGACCAGCACGACGTCGCGTGCGCCGAGGCCGGCAATCGTGAACGGCACCTGTCCCGCCACGAGGGCGATCGCCGACAGGCTCGTGGAGACCGTGAACGGAACAGAGACCGACAGCGCGAAGGTGAAGAGCCAGATCTGCACAAGGTGGGTCAGCCACAACACCAGCGAGTAACCGACGATCCAGCGGCGACGGCCTCCAAGGCGTCGCAGCAACCCCGGCCACCCTTCGGCCAGATCGTGGAGCTTGCGGAGGCGCTTGTACGGCAACAGGCGCCGGGCGATCGTCTGCACGAAGCTGCCGGGCCATTCGAAGAAGATGAACACGAAACAACCCGCGCCGGCCCCCGCCAGCGCCGGCCAGAATGCGCGAGGCACACCGCTCACTTCCGGACGGCCGATCACCCAGCCGACGACACACCAGGTGATCAGCGCGAACAGATCGCACATCCGCTCATAGACCACGGTCGCGAGCGCGACCCCCGCGGGTGTGTCGCTGCGCGTGGCCAGAAAATACCCTTTCGCGAGATCGCCGGCTTTCGCCGGCAGGAACACGTTCAGCGCGGAGGCGACCAGCGTCAGCCGGAACGCTTCCCTCGTATCGGGCAGCGCGCCGCGCGGTGCCACCCAATAGAAACGAACCGCCCGGAGGTAGGTAATCGGCACGATCATGCCGACGGAGATCACCAGCCAGAGTTTGTCGGAGTGGAGCAGCGCCTCAACGACGAGGCGCACGTCGAGGCTCCGGTACAACGTGACGAGGAGCGCTCCGCTAACCAGGAGACTGACGATGGTCGCGATCGGGCGCGTCCTAGACAGGTTGGTTCTCCCCCACTCCCTCGAGCAGTCGGCCGATCACGCTCCGAACCTCGGCGCCGATCTCTGCCTCCGAACGCAGGTACGAGGCATCGTACTGTCGAAACCGACCGACCCACGCCGCATCGAAGAACCTTTCGAAGTCGGCGACGCGAAGCTCTCGCAGTGATCGGACCGGTGGGAACACGATGCCTGCCGCCGCAAAACCGTACATGTCCGATCGGCTCTCGGGGTACAGTCCGAGCCCTTTCACGACGACGGTTGGAATACCCAGTTTGAGCACGGGGAGGTGCACGTTGCTGTTCTCGTCGGCAATCACCCAATCGCATCGTCGTGCCACCTCGGTGAGCGTCGCGGACATGGGCGATTCCTCGACGCCCGACCCGTTGCCCAGCTCGCGGAGGTGACGCGCCTGATCGAGCCGGCTCGGGTGCCAACGAATCACGATGTGCCTGGCACGGAACACCTCGCGACAATCCTTGATGATCGCCGCCAGCGTGGGCCAGGCGATCGCCTTCGGGGTGAAGATGCCGATCACGGGCTCTTTCCGCTCGAGTCGCGTCGGGTCCAACGGCGCCGACTCGCCTTCGACACCGGCAAGCACGATGCCGCCGCGGATGGGACCTCTTCGCTGCCGCGCCCGCACGGCCGCTTCGCCCTCCAGTATCGACAGGCTGAAGTTCAGCGCGGGTGCGAACGGCGTGGGATACGCGTGCGACACGAAGATGCGCGGAACTTCGAGCGCCGACGCCGCGGCAGTGACGCCGACCTCTTCGGGGTTCGAGTCGCTGGACACGAGGATCGCACCGGGCCGGTGCTGTGCGAGGACGGCCTTCGTCCGCGCGTACCACGCGATGGCCGCTGCCGCCCGACAGGCGACGAGGAAACCGTACTTGCGGTCGAGCCGGTGAATGATGCGAAACGATTGCAGCAGATCACCGTAGGCGCGCGGCGACATCAGGTGGACCAGGCCGCCGAGCCCACCCCGAACACGAAGTCGGGTTCCGATCCGCTCGCAGTGCTCGTGTCCGACCCAGCCGCTGACGCGCTCGATCTGACGGCCCGCGTTCGCGTGTTTCGCCACGCCCAGAACCGACGCGGCCCTGGTTGGCGGGCTGATGCGCACGAAGTAGCCGAGGGCAAAGCTCGACACCAGCAGCGCCGAGGTCCGAGTTCCAGTGAACCGCGCATGGAGCCCATAAGCGACGCGGACCAAGCGCCGTGCTTGCATCAAGTTGCCGAAGAGGACCTGCCGGACGGGATCAGAGTCGGCCGCAATCACAATCCGCAGGGCTCGGAACAGAGAGACGTTCACGAATCGACGTCAAGAATAGCCGGACCTGCGGGTCAGGACGACAGCGACCAGTTCACGAATCGTGTATCGAGGACCATGCGCCAGAAGGCCAGGTGCGCCGAGATCAGGAGCACGGCGGCGATCGTCGTGTGTCGTGGTTCGCGCGCACAGAGCCATGCGGCCGCGTAGAAGGCTGGAAACGCCGCGACGACATGGCCCGTATCCACACCCAATCCCTGAACCGGCCAGAAGAAAGTGAGGAAAAGCAGCGACGGCACCGCGTAACACATCACCAGGAGAACGTGATCCCTGTGCGTCTTCCAGAGTGACACGGCCACCGCCACAAGCGGCACTCCGACCGCCCAGGCGGACACGAGGAGGTCACGAACGCCCGCACCAGAGAAGAGCGCCACGTTCAAGCGCCGGTCGACGACGTCGATGAACAGCGGACGCCAGGACCCCGATCCGCCGTGGCTCGTTGCGAGCCCCAGCTTGAGCACAATCACGTAGATCGCGATCCATCCCAGCCACGCCGCCGTGCCCCACGCCGCAATCCGCAACACCCGCTCGGCACGCGTCAACAGCGATGCGCGCGCGACGAGCGTGCCGAGCCACGCGCCCACGAGCGAGAGCAGACCGAATCCATGCAGCGCCGCGCCAAGGCCCGCCAGCGCACTGCCCGCTTCGAGTCGCTTGCTGCCTGTTGAGATGCCATGGGCGAGCAACGGGAAGGCGGCCACGTTCAGGGAGAGGTACGCAAAATCCCGATGCCCGAAGTACATCAAGGTCGAGGGGGCGAGCAGGGTGAGCGCGAGGTAGCGCACCACGTGGGGAGACCATCGTTCGACGATGCCGATCGCGAGCGCACAGAGTACGAACCACGCAGCGGCGAGGCGCGTCAGCGTTTTGAACGTTCGTTCGGGTGCATCGTCTCCAGCGCCGAACCTCGGGTAGATCTTCGCGAGCAGAGCCACGGTCAAATGGTTTTCGAACGGAACCTCGCCCCGTCCGATCGATCGCTCGAAGTTGCTCCGGTTCTTCGTGTACATGTTCGCATCGGCCATCCGCAGCAGCGTCGGCCGGAACGGAAGGGCATAAACGGCCACGGCCACGACGAACAGCGCGCCGATCGCGAGCGTCCGCCGTTTGCGTTCAGTGGCAATGCGGGCACTCCTCAAGAGCGCGCAGCCAGCGGCAATAAGACAGATGCTTTGAACCTGTACGAAGAGCCAGAGCGATTCGAAGCGGTTGTCAGTGCTGAACGGGAACGGCAGGAGACCGAGAATCGACGGTATCCGTGTCCCGACGCTCACGCTCGGGGCGTCCACGGCATACGTCGATCGATCGATGTAGTGCGTATCCGCGACGGCGGGATCGTTGACCAGACGGGCGACCGCGTCACGCGACCAGTCTCCGAGCTCGTACCGCCAGACCGAGTCTGCGTGATCGTCCGGCTTGCCATTGCGGAGATCGTGCCGCTGTTCCAGCGCGAGTCGCTCCGCGTCGGTTATCGTCGGCTGCCAGCGGACGGAGACTCGAGGCCGTGTCACGCTCACGGTGACGAGCGACGCCGTGACGACGAGCACCGCGCCCGCCACCATCCATAACCGGCGACCACGCATCGCAGGCGGTGGCGAGGACACGTCGTGTGACATTCCTTGCACGTGGGCTATGTTCCCTGAGCGAGCCCGAGGTGTTGCATCAGGAGCGTCGCGAACTCGGGTCCCTTTCCCTGCTCTTCGTGCTTGAAGTACACGAACACCTCCTCACACTGGGCCGTCTTCTCCCGGATCGACGCGGCCCATCGTGCGATGTCTTCCGGCTGGTAGCCTTCGTCGCGCAGGCGGAAGTAGGCGTACCCGGCGGTCAGTTCGACGGGAGTCGAGAGCTTCTCGCTGTCAGCGACGCACAAGGCGAGGTTGCGAGCCCGCAGACGCGCGTAGATTTCCTCGTCGAGCCATGAGGTGTGGCGGAACTCGAACGCGGCGCAGACGCGCGGCGGAAACGCGTCGAGGAACTCGTCGAACAGCGCCGTATCCTTTTTCAGATTCGGTGGCAGTTGAAACAGCAGCGCGCCAAGCTTGTCGCCGAGCGTGGCGGCGGTCTCGAGGAAACGGCGCAGCGGCTCGGCGCAATCGCGCAACCGGGAGTCGTGGGTGATACGCCGAGGCGCTTTGAGCGTCAGCTTGAACCGATCCGGCGTCGCCTTGTTCCAGCCGTCGAGAATCTTCTCGTTCGGCGCGCGATAGAAGGTGTAGTTGATCTCGACGGTCGGGAATCGCTCGGCGTAATACGGCAGCATCTTCGCCGACGGCAGCGTCTCGGGATAGAAGCTGCCTTTCCACTCGGGGTAGTTGTAGCCGGAAGTTCCAACCCAGAAAGACATGTAATTCAGAATGCAGAATTCAGAATGCAGACAAAGCCTACGGCGCAGACGCGAGATCGATTGTGGCGCAATTCACCGCGCGACGACGAGCCAGGTGTCATCTGCATTCTGCATTGTGAATTCTGCATTACAAGTCTTCACGCCTGCTTCGCCCACCTCACCAGCGTCCGCATGTCCGGCGCCTTGCCGTGCATCAGCAGGCCGACCTTGAACACTTTTCCGGCAAACCAAATCGTGACGACGGCCGCCGCGAGGCCGACGATCAACGTGAGCGCCACCTGCCACAGCGGCGGCGGTGTCGTCGATGCCAGACGGATCATCATGGCAAACGTATTCACGGGCGGCAGAAAGCTCATGACGATCGCAAACGTCGAATTCGGCTCTCGGCCGATGATTGGCGCGAACACCCACGGCGCCATCAGCGCCAGGATCAGCGGCGTCATCAGCGACTGCGCTTCGCGCATCTCGTTGACGGCGGCGCCGATGGCGGCATACACCGCCGAGAACAGGAGATACGAGACCAGGAAGAACAGCACCAGATACACAATCAACATCGGGTCGAGCAGGCCGATCAACGCCACGGACATCAAGACGAACAACCCCATCCCGATGTACAGCGCGAGCACGAGCATGCTGACCGCCATCTGCCCGAGAACCTTGCCGGCCATCAGCTCCGTCGGCGACACCGCCGACAGCAACACCTCGACGACGCGGTTCGACTTCTCCTCGATCGTCTGCGTCAGCAGCGTCTGCCCGCCGATCATCACACCAAAGATCAGGAGACCGCCAAACACCCACGGCAGCGCCTGATTGAAGATCCGGTTCGTCTGGCGCTCGGCGCCCGCCGTCACGGTTACCGAGGCTGCGCGGCGCACTTGCATCACCGCTTCCACTTCGGCGCGATCGAGGCTGCGTGCACGGATGCGCGCGCTGACGATGGCGTCACGCATCGCGTCGTAGAACTCGGTCTCGAGACGATCGTCGAGGTTCTCGGGCACGTACAGCTCGTAGCTGCCGTACTCCGAGTGACCATCCGACCGCGTGATGGCGTCGGGCTGCACGACGATGAGCGCCAGATGACGCATGCCGCCCGGTGCTGCCGGGGCGGTCAGCCAATCTTTCGCCGCCTGCAGATCGGCGCCGCTCTGCCGGTCGACAATCGTGAGCTCCGGAGGCGTTCCGACCGCACGCTCCAATGCCGCCTCCGAGCCGCCGGCCATCGTCCGGAACGCCTCGGGAGTGCTCTCGAGCACGCGCTTCATGCTGTCGAGACGGCGGCGCGCAATCGCGTCTTTCGACAGCGATTCGCCCAGCGAGCCAGCGACCTGTCCCGTTGGATCGATGACGGCCACTTCCCCGCGTACGCCCTGCGCTCGAGTGCTGACCACCCGCGGAAACACGACGAACAGCGCCGCGACGATCGCGGGCATCAACAGAAGACCGATGACGAAGCCCTTGTTCATCACCGCCGCGATGAATTCGCGGCCGGCCACGAGGCCGACGCGCCGGATGTCGACCGTCATGCCGGGACTCCTTCAGATCCCTCAGCCAGGCTGGCGCGCAGCGCCCGGTCGGCGTCCTGGTCGGCCGATCCGGTGACGATGCGGACGAACACGTCCTCGAGCCGCAGTCGTGCCAGCTCGATACGGGCGGGCGGCACCGCCGCCGCCAGGCGGGCCATGACATCGGACGGATCGGCGCCAGGCGCGACGGTGACTCGAAAGGCGCCGTCCGTGCCCTCGACACGGCCGACACCAGGGACGACGGCGAGCCGTCGTCGATCGGCAGCGACGTCGAGCGCCTCGAAGTGGATCGTGGTCGGGTCGAATTGCCGTCTCAGACCGGCGCTCGGCTCGTCCAGGACCTTGCGCCCCTGGTGGATCATCACGACGTGCTGGCACATCTCTTCGGCGTGCGCCATCACATGCGTCGACAGCAGGACGGTCGCGCCGCGGCGATGCTCCGCAAGGATGCGATCGCGCAGGATACGGACGCTCACGGGATCCTGCCCGCTGAACGGTTCGTCGAGAATGATCAGGTCCGGTTTGTGGATGACCGCCGCGAGGAACTGCACGCGCTGCAGCATGCCCTTCGAGAGGTCCTCACAGCGCTTCTCTTCGACGCCTTGCAGCCCGATCTCCGACAGCAGCGTCGGCAGGCGGGTAAGGGCGTCTTCGCGGCCGACGCCCTTCAATCGCGCCAGGTAGACGAGGAACGCGGCCACTTTCATCTTGCGATAAACGCCGCGCTCCTCCGGAAGATAGCCGATTCGATCCTTCGCCTCGAGCGCCGAGCCGCGACCGAGCACCGACAGCTCGCCGGAGTCTGGAAACAGGATCGACATGATCATGCGGATCATCGTCGTCTTGCCGGCGCCGTTGGGCCCGATCACCCCGTACAACGCCCCCTGCGGCACGACGAGATCCATCCCTTCGACCGCGACGGTCGATCCGAACGTCTTGCGCAGGCTCTTGAGTTGGAGTGCCGGAAAGGACACAGGCCGCATTCTGCCCTACTCGTGAAAATATTGTTACAGTGGACGCGATGCGGCTCTGGTGGGTTCTCCTCGTCGCCATCCTGGCCCCGAGCGCGTGCGGCGGCTCGCGCAACGCCGACGCCCGTCAGTACGAACTGAAAGGCCAGATTCTGGCGGTCTGGCCCGAGCGCAGCGAGGTCGTGATCAAGCACGAGGACATCAAGGGCTTCATGCCCGGTATGACGATGCCGTTCAAGGTGAAGGACCTCGCGCTGCTCGAGGGCAAGCAGCCGGGCGATCTCGTGACGGCCACGCTGGTCATCGGCGAGGTCAACGCCCACCTGTCCACGCTGACGAAGACTGGACGCGCCGCTCCGGAGGCACCGCCCCCGCCTCCGGCGGCCGACATTCGTCAGCCGGGTGAAGCGCTGACCGACGCGACACTCGTCAACGAGGACGGCAAGCCGACCTCCATCTCCTCGCTCCGTGGCCACCGCGTGGCGATGACCTTCATCTACACACGATGCCCGCTGCCCGAGTTCTGCCCGTTGATGGACAAGCACTTCGCCCAGGTGCAGAAGACGATTGCGGCCACGCCGTCACTCGCCGACGTGCGGCTCGTGTCGGTGACACTGGATCCGGCGTTCGACACGCCGCGCGTCTTGAAAGCGCACGCGCGACGGCAAGGCGCGGACCCGGCGCGGTGGTCGTTTCTCACGGGCGACCCGAAGGATGTCAATCAATTCGGATCGCAGCTCGGCATGTATGTCGAGCACAACCCGACGGGCTCGCGCGACATCACGCACAACCTCCGCACGGCCGTGATCGATGGTAACGGCCGCCTCGTGACGATCCACAACGGCAATTCGTGGACACCTGCCGAACTCGTTGCCGAGCTCACGTCGACTCCCGCTCCCGCGCACTGATCGCCAGGATCCACCAGTGCTGCCGATGACCGCCGAGGAGCGGCGCGTCATCGCCCGCCTTCGCACGCCGGCGGCGGTGCAGACATGGCTGAACGGCTTGCCCTACAACACCGAGAAGGGCGGCGAGACGCTGCGCAGCTTCCGCGGCGTCGTCGCAACCGGCACGGCGCACTGTCTCGAGGCTGCACTGGCGGCCGCCGTCATCCTCGAACAGCATCGCTACCCGCCGCTCGTCCTGAGCTTCGAGTCGATGGACCTGCTCGACCATGTGATCTTCGTGTATCGCACCGCGACCGGATGGGGATCGGTCGCGCGGTCGCGCGATCCCGGCCTGCACGGGCGCAAACCGCTCTTCGCCACGCCTCGAGCGCTGGCACTCAGCTACCACGAGTCGTACATCGATCTCACCGGACGCATCAAGGCATACGCGGTGGTCGACTTGCGTGTGCTCGGCACCTACGACTGGCGGCTGTCGCCGTCGAATGTCTGGAAAGTGGAACGGGTGCTGCTCGACTGGCCGCATCGGAGGATCGCCACGTCGAATCGCAAGACCGACGCGATGCGTCGACGCTATCGGCGATTCCTCGAGGCGCACGGATACAAGCCGTGGCGCTATTACAAGGGACGCGAGCGCTGGACCGCATTGCCACCCGAGTTCGCGACACGAGGCTGACGCCCGTCGAGACCGAGCGCTGCGATCGGGTGGTTACAGGACTAAAATGCCGGCATGGCCAAGTTGAAAAGCGAGGTCGAGGTCGAGTGCCCCTGCTGCCACTCCACGTTGGTCATCGACATCAACCTGGGCCGTGTGGTGCGGCATCAGGAGCCGGAGCGCGCGGACAAGCCGGAACTGAGCGAGGCGTCGCGGATCCTCGCCGCCGCGGAGGCGCGGCGCGAGGCACTGTTCGAGCAGTCCGTAGAAGCCGAGAAGGGTCGCGACGACGCGCTGGCGCGGCGCTTCGAGGAAGCGCTGAAGCAAGCCCACACCGAGCCGGTGACGCGGCCGGTACGTGACTTCGATCTCGACTAGTGGTATGTGCCGCCCAAATCACTCCTGGCCGCTCCGTTGTCGCGGCCAGCAGAACGCGCTCGAACGCTCGTTGTGATTGGTACTCATTCAGTGGATACACTCCACTAGTCGCACCGATCATGGAAGCGTTCGCGGCATGAGTCAGTCGACGTGGCGTACTCTGCGTGTCGCCACGTACAACGTCCATCGATGCCGCGGCCTCGACGGCCGCACCACTCCCATCCGGACCGCCGAGGTCATCCGGGCCATCGATCCCGACGTCATCGCGCTGCAGGAGGTCATCGGCGCCGGACCGGTGTCCATGGGACATGCCGCGGAGCTCGGCGCGCAGCTCGGTATGGGATGGGTGATGGCGCCAACCCGACACCGGCGAGGCAGTCTGTTCGGCAACGTCGTCCTCAGCCGGCTCCCGATCCGCCATCACGTCCACTACGACCTGTCGTGGAAAACGTGCGAGCCGCGCTGCTGCCAGCGTGTCGACATCGGCATGGGCGAGCACACGCTGCATCTGTACAACGTGCACCTCGGTACCGCGTTCCTCGAGCGCCGCTACCAGGCCGGGCGGCTCGGCGGCATCGTGCACGATCGGCGCGTCGGAGTGCCGAAGGTCGTCCTTGGCGACTTCAACGAATGGACGCGCGGCCTCGCGACACAAATCCTCAACGAGCGTCTCCAGAGCATCGATCTGCGGGCACACCTACGTCGGCGACGAACGTATCCGGGCGTGTTCCCGTTCCTGCATCTCGACCACATCTACTACGAGGGCTCAGTTGAAGTGGCGAAGGTGGATCTGCCGCGGACGCGGCAGTCGCTGATCGCGTCGGATCATCTACCCCTGGTCGCGGATCTGCGCGTGCAGTTCCATTAGGCCTAGGGCCGCCTCAAGGCGGCCCCACGTACGGCCGTACGCAGAAACGGCCGCGCGTGAGCGCGGCCGTGAACTCTGAACCGTGAACTGTCCCTAGCCTTCCTCTTCGAACTCTTCCTCTTCGAGCGGCAGAAAGCGAGTCGGGGGACGCAGAGCTTCGCGGTAGTCGTAGATCGGCAGGTCGCGCACGTGCAGCGACATCACGCAACCTGGTCCCTTCTCGTCGACCAAGACGGTGACGGGACTCCCCTCGACGCCGTCGCGGAACGTGATGCGACAGCCACAGGCGAGCCGGGCGTGCGTGAAGCCTTTCAACATGTCGCGATCATACTACAGCAGCGCCTTGATCTCCCGTTCGAACTGCTCCTTCGTGGCGATGCCCGAGTGCTTCTTGGCGATTCGTCCGTCGCGCCCCACGATCACTGAAACGGGGATGCCGTAGAGCGGGCCGAACGCGTCCTGCATGTCCTGATGGTCCTTGCCGACGAGCACCGGGTAGTTCATCTTGAACTCAGCCGCGTACGGCTTCAGCTTTTCGGCTTCGTCATCAATCGACACGCCAAGAACCGTGAGGTCGTCTCGATACTGGTCCTGCAGCTCGACGAGCGACGGGATCTCCGCTCGGCACGGCCCGCACCAGGTCGCCCAGAAATTGATCAGCACGACGCGCCCCTTGAACGAAGCGAGGTCAACCGCCTCACCGTTCATGTCCTTCAGCGTGAAGTGCATCGGCGCGACCTTGCCGGTCGCGAGCGCATCGTCCGGGTCGCCGGTGGCCGTCGACGACGACTCGTCGAAGTGATCGATGCCCGGCGCCAGCCAAATCAATCCCAGCGCGAGCGCGACGGCGCCCATCGCCAGCCACATCGCCTTGCGCGTGCGCCCGGGGGCTTCCCCGACGTCGTCGTTCTGTGCGCCGTGGCCCTCGCCGGTCGAACCCTCGAGCGGCTCCGCGCCAGAGGCCTCAGCGGCAGTCGGCTCGATTTCGGGATTCTGTGGCTCCATATCGTCAGTAGGCCTCACTCATCATGTATCGGGTCGCGTCAGGAAGCCCTTCAGCCGCCGCCGACGAGACTAGTACATAGGTTTTCTGGTTGCGTGTCCAGATGCGGGAGCGGTGCCCGAAGGTGACCAGTTCCGATGGTTGTCGCGCGACGCCATTCAACACGTACAGCGAGAGGTCGTGCCCATGTGCGCGGTACATGACATGCGGGACGACGCCGTCGGCGTACAGACACCGGCGCGCGCCAATGAGCTGCACCCCAGCGGCTGCAGACGACGGCGGCACGTGAATGGTCCAGCCGTATCGCGACGCGAGCATGCGCTCGACGTCGCCCGCCTCGACAGGTGACTTACCCGCGTCGCCCCACACCAGAAAACATTTCGAGTGATCGGCTGTCAACTGCGCCGCGAGCGCCGCATCCGAGCGTCGCGTCGCAATCGCCAGCAGTGCCGATGCCGTGAACACCAGCAATACGGCGCCAAGGACGCTGGGCACGAGAGTGGACCGCCAGCCAGTCATGAGTGAGCGCATCACGGGGGCCGCTCCCCGTGAGCTCGACGACCGAGTGGCGTGATCGCGCGCGAGCGCTTCACATCTCGAGCGCAATCCTGGCGGCAGCGGTTCGGAGCGCAGCCGCGACGACTCCTGCTGCAGGACGAGACGGCCGCCGCGCTCGCGCTCGGCGATGCGACGGCATGGCGGGCATGCGTTCAGGTGACGATCGACGTCGGCGTCTTCCTCGGGGGCGAGCTGCCGATCGACGTACGAGGGCAGACGGTCGATGGTGCGCTTGCAGTCGCTCTTCACAACTCGACACTCGAAACGCACAACTCGAGAAGCAGCGTCAGAGTCATGTGCCGTGGAGTCATTTGGCAACCGGCACGACGTTGCCCTCGTCGTGCTTCTTCGTCAGCGCGTCGAACAGCTGACGGCGCCCGCGCGAGATGCGCGACATCACGGTTCCAATCGGGACATCGAGCATCTTCGCAATCTCCGCATAGCTGAAGTCCTCCACGTCCCGGAGCCAGACCGCCTGACGAAACGCCGCCGGCAGTGCATCGAGCGCCGCCTGCACTTCCTGCCCCAACGCGTCACGCAACAGCAGACGCTCTGGGGTCTCGAGCTCGGCCGGGCCGCCTGGCTCCGCCGAAAGTTCATCGATCCGCGTGCTATCGACGTCGACCGTTTCGCGAGCCGTGTCTCGCACGCGATTCCTCCACGTGTTGTGGAGGATGGTGTACAGCCACGCTCTCAGGTTCGTGCCGCGTTCGAAGCGCTCCTCGAATCGGAGCGCCTTGACGACAGTGTCCTGAACGAGGTCCTCGGCATCCGCCCGGTTGCGCGTGAGCCGAAGCGCCGTGGCGTACAACGGCTCCAGGTGCCGCAGCACCTCGTCACTGAACGCGTCGGGGCCTGTAGACGGACGACGTCCAAACATCGGCGACACTCAGGCCCATAGGATTTAACCCGCCCGGCGCGACGGTTATTCCCGGCCCGGCGTCCAGTATAGCGACGAGGACACAGCTGACGAGGCCTTGTGAGGACACTTCGATCGGCGATCAAAGTATTGTCTGGCGCTTTTGCCTGAGCCCTTCGGTACGCCCTTTGCTCCTGCCGCGCCAATCCGCTGTTTGCGAGCACTGCGGGGACAGCGGTAAGATCGCGGCTCGCCTCACCGGTCCGTGCCGACGTCCTCGCCGGAGTACGAGGGAAGGGCCGATCCTGCAAGGAGACATCACATGGGCAACAGACCGTTGCTCCCCTGTGCCGCGGTGCTCGCGGCTGCCCTCGCCCTTGTCGCCGAACCTGCGGCCGCTCAAGGCACGCCGTACGTCCCGTACTTCGGCAAGAACCAGATCCGCTACGACAAGTTCGAGTGGTACCACTACGAGACGGATCACTTCATCATCTATTACTACCCAGAGATCGAACCGCACCTCGAGCGCATGGCGGGATACGCCGAAAGCGCGTATCAGCACGTCAGCTCCGAGCTGAAATACGACCTGGCTCACAAGGTCCCGCTGATCCTGTTCCAGACCAGCAGCGAATTCCAGCAGCAGAACGTCGTCCCCGGCGCGGCGCAGGAAGGCGTCGGCGCATTCGCGGAGCCGATGCGGCAGCGCATCGTCATGCCGATGGACGAACCGCCGGATCTGCTCTATCGGCTCATCGTTCACGAGCTGACGCACCAGTTCGACTACGACATCGTTCCCGCCTCGCTCGTCCGCCGCAACTCGCCGCTGTGGATTCACGAAGGGCTCGCCGACTACATGACCGGCGACTGGCGGCCGCAGGACTTGATGGCCGTGCGTGACGCGGCGGTCGCCGACATCATCCCGAAGATGAGCAAGCTGGAAGGCTACAGCGATGTCGGCGGCGCGCGGATGATCTACAACCTTGGCCACGCCATCTTCGAGTTCATCGAAACGAAGTGGGGCAAGGAAGGCCTGCGGCAGTATCTGTTCGCGCTCCGGAAATCGGTGATCGGCGGCGGCGAGGATGCTTACCAGGAAGCGTTCAAGATCACGGCCGACGATTTCGACCAGCAGTTCGACAAATACCTGAAGGAGCGCTTCAAGCCGTTCCGCGACAAGGAGCGCCCGGCCGACTACGGACGCAACCTCGCGCCGAATCCAGAGAAGACGCCGTATCGCGGCGCCTACACTGTCGAGCCGTCGCCATCAGGCGATCTGCTCGCCGTCTTCACGTCGAACCGACGCGATCGCGAGGGTGACATCGTGCTGGTGTCGCGCCGCGATGGCAGTGTCATCCGCAAGCTCACCAGCGGCTTCGACAAGGACAAGGGCTTCGAGTTCATCGTGACGCCCGGTGGCCGCTGGGTCACGGTGCGCTGGATTTCGTGGGCGCCCGATGGCGATCGCATCGCGTACTTCGCCCGCACCGAGAAGTCGAGGACGCTGATCATCCAGAACGTGCTGACCGGCGAGGTCGTGGACCGCGTCGAGATGCGCACGATCGACGAGCCCGAGTCGCCGCACTTCTCGCCTGACGGCAAGAAGGTCGTCTTCGCCGGCCTCCAGGGCGGCACCGGCGACATCTTCGAGGTCGATCTGGCGACGAAGCAGATCATCAATCTCACCAAGGACGAATTCGCCGACTCGAGCCCGACGTGGGCGCCCGACGGCAAGTCGATCGTCTACATCGCGCGCATCAGTCAGAACGAGAAGTTGTTCCGGCTGGATGTGCCGGGCGGCAAGAAGACGCAGCTCACATTCGGGACCCACGACGACGGCACGGCGCAGTTCCTGGATGCCGACACGCTCGTCTTCCCGTCGACGGCGACCGATCCGTCGCAGCCGATCGATCCCGACGTCGCGCGCAACGGCAAGATCTACAACGTCTGGACGCTGAGCCTGAAGACCGGCGAGCTGAAGCAGTACACCGACGCGGTCGGCGGCACCCTCTACGCCGTGGTGCTGCGCGAGGGTAACGGGCAGCCGCAGATCGGCGTGATCACGTATTACAAGGGCGAGTACGAGCTGCACACGCTCGACCGCCGCGACCCGCTCGTCACCGCAGCGTCATCCGATTTCGGCTCGCCCGGGGCGATCATCGACTTCCAAGCGCCGCTGTCGCATACGCTGGTCGCCGACAAGAAAAAGAAGAAGGGCACGTTCGAGAAGATGTTCATGGACGGCCGGCCGCCGGTGAACGTCGGCGTGACGAGCGGCGGCGACATCTTCGGCGGCTCGGCGGTGAACTTCAGCGACGTCCTCGGCGATCAGCAGTTCAGCCTCTATGCGGCGTCGATCTCGCAATACCGCACGCTGTCGTTCTCGTATCTGAACCTCGCGCATCGCTTCAACTACGCGCTGCAGGGGTACTCGCAAACACAGTTCTTCTACGGCAACCTCGAAAGTGTCTTCTACGATCCGATCTACGCGGGCTATCTGGATCGCGACCTCGCAGTCGCGACGCGCACCGTGCGTGGCGGCACCGCGTTCGGGATCTGGCCGTTCAACCGCTACCGCCGCGTCGAGCTGTTCGCCAGCATGCTGCAATACAACGAATCGTTCAACGATCCGGGCCTGCAGCAGGTCTCGTCGGATTACCAGTCGGAGCAATTCGGCCGCCAGTTGTTCCGCTCGGGCACCTACGTGCCGTTCGGCGTCAACTTCGTCCAGGAGACGACGGTGTTCCGCGAGTTCGGTCCGTTGGCCGGCAACACCATGCGCGTCTCCTACGAAGTCGCCCCGACCATCGGAAACACGCTGTCGCGGCAGACGGGGGATATCGACGCGCGCTACTACCAGCGCATCGGCGCCACGGGTCTGCTCGCGCTTCGCGCGCGTTGGTTCCACAGCTGGGGCGACGCACCCGACTTCATGTATTTCGGCGGCAACTCTGAGATGCACGGCTACGACTATCTGAGCTTCATCGGTGACACCTCTGGCTTCTTCAACGCCGAGTTGCGCTTCCCGCTGATCGAGGCGATGTTGACGCCAATCGGGATTCTGGGCGGCATCCGCGGCGTGTTCTTCGCCAACTTCGGCGGCGCGCACTTCAAGGACCAGCCCTTCACCTGGCTGTCGCGCGACTCGCAGGTGTACACGCCGATCGTGGCCTACCGACCAGGAGCGGACATCTACACGCAGGTACCGGTGTATGGCGAACCCCGCGTCATCGAAGGGCTCCGGCTCGTCGACTCACGGGCATCGTACGGCCTCGGCCTCGAGACGTTCGCGCTCGGCTTCCCGATTCATTTCGACTACTCGTGGAAGACCCTCCTGAACAAGCAGTGGGAGGACGCCCTGTTTGCCGCTTACGGCGGCAGCTCCTGGTTCCGCGAACCGAAGTTCACCGTCTGGATCGGCTACGACTTCTAGGAATCAGGAATCAGGAATCAGGAGGATTCAGGGAGCAGGAATCAGGAGGACCCAGGAATCAGCTAGAATCCGCGGCACTACGTAAAGCACCTGAACCATGCGGGTGGTTCGTCAGGGAGGGTGTATGCGGCGTGCATCGCGGATTCTGTTCCTGCTCGTTCTCGCCATTCTGACGCCAGTGATGGCGTTCGCACAGGCGTCGATCACCGGCGTCGTCAAGGACAGCTCGGGCGCGGTGCTTCCCGGCGTGACCGTGGAAGCCTCGAGCCCGGCGCTCATCGAAAAAACGCGAACAGCGGTCACCGACGGAACCGGCCAGTATCGAATCGTCGATCTGAGGCCGGGCACCTACGCGGTGACCTTCTCGCTGTCAGGCTTCAACACGGTACGTCGTGATGGCATCGAGCTGACCGGGACGTTCACCGGCACGGTGAACGCCGAACTGCAGGTCGGCTCGCTGCAGGAAACGATCACGATCGCGGGCGAATCGCCGATCGTCGACGTTCAGAGCGTCCGGCGACAGACGACCGTCGACGGCGACGTCATCGCCTCGCTCCCCACGTCGCGTTCGTACGGATCGTTGTTCCAGCTCGTGCCGGCGGTCACCGGCGGATCCAAGGACGTTCAGACGCTGCCCGCGCTCGTCGTCTTCGGCGGCCCGGGCGGTCGTGCGACGGAAGGACGATTGCAGGTCGACGGCCTCGGCGTCGGCGCGCCCTTGAGCGGCGGCGGCGTCTCCGGCTACATCCCCGACATCGGCAACGCGCAGGAAGTGACGTTCACCACCTCCGGCGGTCTCGGCGAAGCCGAGGTCGGTGGACCAACGATGAACATCGTCCCGAAGACCGGCGGCAACACGCTGAAGGGCACGCTCTACGCGGCCGGCGTCAACAGCAATTTCGTCGGCAGCAACTACACCGACGACCTTCGCACGGCAGGCCTGCGGACACCCGGGAGGCTGCTGAAACTCTGGGACATCAACGGCGGCATCGGCGGTCCGATTCTCAAGGATCGCATCTGGTACTTCGTCAACTCACGAGCCGAAGGCAGCTGGCAGTCGGTCCCCGGCATGTACCGGAATCAGAACGCCGGCGATCCGACGAAGTTCGTCTACGTCCCGGACACGTCGCGTCAAGCCGTCACCGCAGGCGACTGGAGAACAGTCAGCCTTCGTCTGACGATGCAGCCGACGCCACGCAATCGATTCAACGTGTTCTGGGACGAGCAGACACCCTGCCAGGGCGCCGCGTGGCCTGGCACCAACGAAGGCTGCCGGCAACAGCCCGACAGCGATTGGATTATCGCCGGCGCGCCGGGATCGGCCGGCACGTTCGGGCTCGCCACTGCGACCCAGTCGCCCGAGTTCTCCAACTACGCAGGCTATGGACATGCACGGCAGCGCGCGCAGCAGGCGACCTGGACGTCGCCGCTCACGAGCCGCCTTCTGCTCGACGCCGGGTTTGGCACGAATTACAGCCACTACGGTGGTCAGGAGATGCCGGGCAATCCCACGCGGGCGATCCCGAGAATGAGCGAGCAATGCGCCACGCCGCCAGCGAATGCGGTCCCGGGCGCGTGTGCGCACGGCATCCAGAACCTCACGTTCGGATCGCAGGACTGGACGAGCAACCAGGGATTCGTGATGACGTGGCGCGCCTCGTCCTCGTACGTCACCGGCGCGCACAGCATGAAGTTCGGATATCAAGCGGCGTATCACCGCGTCAACCAGAGCTACTTCAGCAACGACACGCACCTGATCTACCGGCTCAATCATGGCGTGCCGAACCTGTTGACGTTGGATCTGAAGCCGTTCAAGACCGGGCAGCGAACGCGGTGGGAAGCCCTGTACGCGCAGGAACAGTGGACGCGGGGCCGCATGACATTGCAGGGCGCGCTCCGATTCGATCATGCATGGAGCTATTTCCCCGACCAGCAGATCGGACCCGTCAGGTTCCTGCCGACGCCGCTGATCTTCGAGTCGCAATCCGGCGTCAAGGGATACAACGACATCACGCCGCGGGCAGGCGTGGCATACGACCTGTTCGGTAACGGCAGGACCTCGTTGAAATTCAACATCGGCAAGTATCTCGAAGCGGCGACCAACCACAACACCTACTCGTTGAGCAACCCGGCCGCACGCATCGCCGGCAGCCCGGTGCTCGGCGCGCCGCCGGCGGTCACGCGGCCCTGGACCGACTCGAATGGCAACTACGTGCCCGACTGCGATCTGTTGAATCCCGCGTCACAGAACCTGACCGCGAGCGGAGGTGACATCTGCGGGACCCTCAGCAACACGAATTTCGGCAAGCCGGTCTTCACCGGCAGCTTCGATCCCGAGATCCTCGAAGGCTGGGGCGTGCGTCCGAGCGACTGGCAGGTCGGCGTCTCGGTCCAGCAGGAGATCCTGCCGCGGGTCTCGGTCGAGGTCGGCTACTTCCGCCGCTGGTTGCAGAATTTCACCGTCATCGACAACCTCGCGGTCACGCCGGATGACTTCGACACCTTCAGCGTCACCGCGCCGCTCGATCCACGTCTGCCCGGTGGTGGCGGAAACGTCGTTTCCAATCTCTATAACGTCAAGGAGGCCAAGTCGGGCCAGACCAACAGCTTCACCACGTGGGCGAGGAACCACGGCGATCAGACGTCGATGTACAACGGCGTGCTCGTCAACGTCAGTGCACGACCGAAGAGCGGGCTCACATTGCAGGGCGGCGTCAACATCGGAAAGACCGTCGTCGACTCGTGTGCGATTCGCGCGCAACTGCCGGAGACGGCGTTGACCAACCCCTATTGTCTCGACGACCCGGGTTTCGTGACCCGCGTCACCGGTCTCGTCGCCTACACGGTGCCGAAAGTCGATGTGCTGTTGAGCGGCACCTTCCGGAGCGATCAAGGCAACCCGCTGGCCGCCAACTGGGTCGTGTCGAGCACCGAGGCAGCCAGGTCGCTCGGCCGTCCATTGTCTGGTGGTGCGCCGAACGTCACTGTCAATCTGATCGAGCCGGGCACGCTGTGGAGCGACCGCGTCAACGTCTTCGACGTCCGCGTCGCGAAGATCCTCCGGTTCGGCCGCACGCGCACGAACGTCGGCCTCGACATCTACAACCTGCTGAACTCGAGCGCGGTGCTGGCCTACAACACGTCGTACAACCCCACCGGCAACTGGCTGGTGCCGACCACGGTGTTGACGGGACGGTTCGCGAAGGTGAGCGCGTCGATCGATTTCTAGGAATCAGGAATCGGGAATCAGGAATCAGGAATCAGGCAATGCATCCTGATTCCTGGGTCCGACTACGATTTCTCGAGCCGCAGCTCGCTGTTTATCAGATCCATCGAGACGCGATAGGGCGCCAGGAACTTGTGGCCGACGATGCCACCCAGCTGGAAGCCGAGGAGCAGACTCGGCGCGCGCAGGTTGAGCACGACCAGCGAGAAGTTTCGGTACTCGATCGTATCGAAGTCCAAATCCACTCCGGGCATCAGGAACGCGTCGCGGTCCCAACCCGAGGTGCCCCAGACGCGAAGCGGAATGCGGCGGAATGGTGACTTCGGCAGGGACGCGGCCGTGTCTGCGCTGATCGAAATCACCTCGCCGCCGGTATCGACGACGAAGTAGGTCGGGTGCGTGTTGTTCAATTTCCCGCGCACCATCGCCAGGCGATGCACGCGCATCGGCAGGCGGATGTCATGGTCGACCGTCGGCAGCTTGCGGCCGATCGTGAGCAGCTTCTGCTGATAGTCGATCATCATCGACATCCCGATCGACAGCGGCGAGAACGACTCACCTTCCCGCTTGGGGATGCCGCGCAGGGCCGGATTCTTGATGAGCACCGGCAGATTGCGCACCTGCAGCGTGCCGAGCTCGAGCGACTTGATCATGGCGAGTTGCAGTCCGCGCAGGCCCACTTCGCCGACGCCGGCGCTCAGCGTGTAGGTGACGGGCCGGACGCGTTCGCGCGACGCCGTCTCGCGCGACAGCACCGTCTCCTCCGAGCCAGTGTCCAGGATGAAATCCTGTGGACGGCCGCCGTTCACCCGCGCTTTCACTACGATCTTGTCCCGCTGCAGCGTGAACGGGATCGTGTGCAGCATGTTGAGATCGGTGTCGTCGATGTCGATGGGGACGACGTCGCCGAACGACTCCAGGAACTCCACTTGCGCGCGCGCCCAGGCCGCCTTCTCGCTGCGGTCCTTGTTGGGGAGCAGGTTGATGTAGTTCTTGTAGGAGTTGGCGGCCTGCAGGAACCGGTGCTGCCGCTCGTAGATGTCGCCGACGAGCGCATGAATGTCGCCATCGCGCGGCGCGGTCGACACTGCGGCCAATGCGGTGTCGAGCGCCTCGTCGAGACGGTTCATCGTCGCGAGCGACCGCGCGACCCCGAAGCGGGCGCGCGAGGACTCGGGCGATCGCGCGAGCGCCTCGCGGTAGGCGCTGTCGGCTTCGTCGAAGAGGCCCACCGACCAGAGCGCGTCGGCATACAACGCCGTCGCATCCGCATCCTGCGGCGCATCGGTGTGAAGCTGCTCGGCTTCGGTGCGTGCCCGTTTGAACTCGGCGATCTTCAGCGAGCTGCGGACCAGCCCCTTCCGCGCGCGAGTCGCCAGCTCCTTGTCGGGCGTCTGCGACGCCTGCTCGAACGACTGGAGCGCCTCGGGGTATCGCGTCTCGTCGTACAGCAGCGAGGCGAGTTGATACTGCAGCTCCGCGTCGAGACCGCCCTGGGCTCGCAGCACCAGCGAACCGCCGGCGAGAAGGGTTGCAGCGCAAACGGCGACGACGTGCGTACGACGCGCTAACGGGAGCAACATCCGCATGGTCCCCACCCTTACTGGAACGTCCTTGAGATTTCCAGCGCGGGCCGCCCGTTGGCTCCATCCCAGCGCGCAACAAACGTGCGCCGGGGACCCCGGGGTTGGCCCGCCGAATCGCGGTCAAAAGGCTGTCGTATGTGTCACAGGTTCAGTTGATACATCCCACTAGATCTGTGGGCCCCGCAACCCACCTGGCTGTCAGCCGAAGAAGGCCGACCTCGGCTTACACCTTCTGGTAAAACTCCGCGTTCTTCGGGATGAATTGGCTCCACTTCTCCGGCGTTTCATCCAGCGCGAAGATCGCTTCGACCGGGCAGGCTGGCACACAGGCGCCGCAGTCGATGCATTCGTCGGGGTGAATATATAGCATGTCCGAGGACTGAAACTGTGGTTCGTCCTTGCGCGGGTGGATGCAGTCGACTGGGCACACGTCGACGCACGCCGTATCCTTGGTACCCACGCACGGTTCACAGATGATGTACGCCACGACGTTCTCCTTGGGTCCTTGCCGCCGACGAACAGGCAGTATAACTCGTCTGACTTGGGGCATTCTGGTCGCAACCGCTGCCCTTCTGCGCACGCCATGCACGGATTTGCGTGCGGACGCGTTCGACTCGGCTCAGGACAGGCCCGTCGACGTCGCTCAGGGCAGGCCCTGGCGGGAGGCACCGGAATATCTCGCGCTGTTCGCCCCGCGCACCCATCGCGACGCCTATCGCACGTATCGCTCCCCATTGGGCCTGGAGGAGACGCTCCGAGCGCTCCTGACCGAATCGGGCGGCGAACAGCCCGCCGGCGCGTGGGAAGTGCAGGCGGTCACGCCATTCGAGGCATTCGGGCGGACGGGCAGCTACAATCGTTGGCAACTGGCTGGCCTGTACGGGAGCCGGCGTGTGCGGGTGGCGCGGGGGCCCCGGCTCGATCAGGGGTACGCCGAGTCATGGACACTCGTCGCGCCGTATCCCGACCCCGCCTTGCGGCGCCTCGAGCCTGGCACGCTGATCATCGTGCTGAGGATCCCGCCGGTGTGACCCGGTTCCCCGTGGCGTCTGTCGATGCCGTGGGGTGATGACATGCGCATTGCCTCGTCGCTGACCAATCGCATCTTCATCGCGTCGACGCTGCTCTCCACGCTGTCGCTGGGGCTGGCGTTCGTCTTCGCGAACGCGCGCGCGTCGGACGAGGTCGAAGCCGATCTGCAGCACGGGCTGACCGAAGCGGCGGCCATGGTCGATCAGCACCGTGCCTATCGGACCGACATGTTCACGCGCATGGCGCGCATGGTGGCGGACTTGCCCAAACTGCGCGCGTCGGTCGACACGAACGACCCGCCGACGGTGCAGCGGGTCATCGATGAATACCGCGAGACCATCAACGTCGACGTGCTGATCGTGACCGATCCCAAAGGCCGCGTGCTCGGCTCCTCCGGGCGCGATACGACAGCGCTCCCGTATCAACCCGAAGCCGCCGACGACACCGATGAATTTTCGACGTTCCTGCCGCACGCGCGCGGCGTGCTGCAGATCGTCAGCGTGCCGATGCTGCTCGAACCCGAGCCGGTTCAGGTCCTCGGCCGCGTCACGGTCGGCTTCTTCATGGACGACGGCCTCGCCCATCAGTTCAAAGGGCTCACCGACAGCGAAGTCGCATTCGCCGCTGGAGGGAAGATCGTCGCCTCGTCGCTCGGTCCGGAGTCCCACCAGGCGCTCGTCGGCGTGCTCGGCGCGCGAACGCCAACGCCCATCACGCTGCTCGACCAGGAATACGTTGCGCTCGCGCGGCCGATGCGCGCCGACGATGCCGGCACCGGCCCGATCACGGTGACGATGCGGTCGCGGACCGAGCGCATGCGGTTTCTCAACGCGCTGCGACAGGGGCTGGTCGCCGCCCTCGTGGTGGCCGTGCTGCTCTCGACGCTCTTGAGCTACGCCGTGGCACGCACCATGACGCGGCCGCTCGCCGCCGTGACCCACGCGATGCGCGACGTCTCGGCGACCGGCGACCTCACAAGAAAGGTTCCGGTCCGGACTCGCGTCTGGGACGACGCCGATGCACGCCTGCTGGCGACCGCTTTCAACACGCTGACCGAATCGATCGGGCGGTTCCAGCGCGAGGCGGCGCAGAAAGAACGCCTGTCGTCGCTCGGACGCCTGTCGACGGTGATCGCCCACGAAATCCGCAACCCGTTGATGATCATCCGCGCGTCGCTGTCGTCGTTGCGGCGCGAGCACGTGTCGGCGACCGACCGGATCGACGCGGTGTCGGACATCGACCAGGAAACCAAACGGCTGAACACCCTAGTCAGCGACGTGCTCGACTTCGCGAAACCGATCCGCTTCGAGCTCGCGCCCGCCGACCTGAACGAGCTGTGCCGCGCCTCGGCGGCCGCCGCGTGGGCGGGACAGGCCGAGCCCGACGTGCAGTTCGAGCTCGACGCGACGATGCCGGCCGCGACCACCGACGCCGAGCGTCTCCGCACGGCACTGGTCAACATCCTGACGAACGCCCGCTACGCGGTGCAGGCCGCCCATGCGACCGCCTCGTCGAACGACTCGCGGCCATCGCCCGGCGCCGCTCGCGCCATCGCCGTGGCGACCGCCGTCCAACCCGGCGTCATCGTCCGCACGACTCATCGAGCCGAGCGCGCCAGCATCGTCGTTCAGGATCGCGGTACCGGCATCAGCGCCGACGATCTCGCGCACATCTTCGACCCGTACTTCACGACGCGGCGGGCCGGCACCGGTCTCGGCCTGCCGATCGCGAAGAACATCATCGAGGGCCTTGGCGGCACGATCACCGTGACCAGCCGACCAGGGCACGGCACCGAGATTCTGATCGAGCTGCCCCTTTCCGTCACTCAGAGCAGCGCCGTATGACCTCCAACCGGGGGGCGATCCTCCTTGCCGATGACGAAGAAAAGATCCTGAAGCGGCTTGGCCGCGCGCTGCGCGACGAGGGCCACGAGGTCGTCGAAGCGTCGAGCGCGCGGGACGCGCAGCGTCAACTCGGAGAGCGATCGTTCGACCTCCTCGTCATCGACAACCTGATGCCGGGCATGAGCGGGCTCGAGCTGATCCGAGAGGTCGCTGCCACTGTTCCCGAATCCGAGCGGCCGCAGATCGTCATGATGACCGCGCACGGCTCCACGCAAATCGTGCGCGAGGCGTTCAAGCTGGGCATCGAAGATTTCCTCGAGAAGCCATTCGAGGTCGAGGAGCTGCTCGCGCTGGCGCGGCGGGCAGTCAAGAGCCAGCGGCTGCGCACGCAGAAGCAGTATCTGCTCAGCGAGCGCGACGCCGAATTCAACCAGTACGGCATTGTCGGCCGCAGCCGCTCGATGCAGGATGTGATTCAGCGCGCCGAGCTCGTCGCCAACACCAAGAGCACCGTCCTCATCATCGGCGAAACGGGAACGGGCAAGGAGATGGTGGCGCGTCTCATCCACCATCGCAGCGCTCAACGCGACATGCCGCTCATCAAGGTGAACTGCGCGGCGATCCCGGACACGCTGCTCGAGTCGGAGCTGTTTGGACACGTGCGTGGCGCCTTCACCGGCGCGACCATGACCAAACGCGGCAAGTTCGCGCTCGCCGACGGCGGCTCGATCTTCCTCGACGAGATCGGCACGCTCAGCACCGCCGTGCAGGCCAAACTGCTGCGCGTGCTTCAAGAGCGCGAATTCGAGCCGCTCGGCGCCGAGCGGACGCAGCGCGTCGAGGTCCGCGTCGTGGCGGCGACCAACCGCGATTTGAAGCAGATGGTCACCGAGGCGAAGTTTCAGGAGGATCTCTACTATCGGCTCAACGTGATTCCGATCGAGATTCCGCCACTGCGCGATCGCCGCGAGGACATTCCGATGCTGATCGAACACTTCGTCGAGAAGCACCGGCAGCGATCGGGCAAACGCATCGATCGCGTCGAGCGCGGCGTCGTCGAGGCGCTGAGCCACTATGACTGGCCCGGCAACGTGCGTGAGCTGGAAAACACGATCGAGCGCGCGGTCGTCCTGGCGACAACGCCGACGTTGACGGAGCAGTCGGTGTCGCTGCTCGGCGCCACCTCTGCTCCCACGACCGGCCTCCCGTCCACGCGTCTGCACCAGAACCTCGAATGGGTCGAACGTGAGACGATTCGGCGTGCACTCGATCAGGCCGGGGGCGTGAAAAAAGACGCGGCCGAACTGATGGGGATCAGCCAGCGGGCGCTGAGTTATTACCTGGCGAAGTACCGTATCGATTGACGATGCGGATGAGGTTTCGACTCGCGTTGTGTCTTACGGGCGCGGTAAGCGATTGCGGCAGTCCCGCCCGTTTTCCGACATTCACCGAGTGTTACATGGAGGCACACATCTTGCTCCTTGCGTGTCAGAACCATGCGTAGCCTCGTTAGTACCCTCCTCGCCGCAATTTTTCTGTCAGTCTCGATCGGTGCCGCCCAAGCCCCCAAGGGCGGCAATCCGAAGGCAGCCGCGATGAAGAACCCGGTTGCCGCCACCGCCAACTCGATCACCAAGGGGCGCCAGGCGTACAACAGGGCGTGCCGGCAATGCCACGGGCCGGACGGGCTCGGCGACGGCCCGCTCGCGCCGAAGAACCCCAGTCCGGCCAACCTGTCCGATGCCGAGTGGCTGTACGGCTCGAGCGACGGCGAAATCTTCTCCATCATCTCCAACGGCGTCGGGGGAAATTCCGAGATGAAGGGCGTGCGAAGCGAGATGACGGCCACCGACATGTGGAACATCGTCAACTTCCTCCGCAGCATCGGTCCGAAGTCCGGAAAGTAAAGTGGGAATGAACGTGGATCAGTCGGAAGCGCGGCCCATTGGCTGCGCGATGAGGAGAGCCATGCGTAAACCCTTGCTCTACGGGGCCCTGGCGGTCCTGTACGCGATCGCTGTCGCCGGGTGCGACGAGAAACTCTCCGACCTGACCGGCCCGACGCCGAACCTCGAACCCACTTTCCGCAGCATTCAACAGAACATCTTCGAAGCTGGAGACCCGAGCGGACGCGTCCCGTGCACGCAGTGCCACAATGCGATTGGCAGTCTGTTCAACGGCCTCAACTTGACGAATGCGGTCGCGTACAGCAACCTCGTGAACAGGTCCAGCGTCGAGCGACCTGGCATCCTTCGAGTGGCACCGGGGGACCCCGACGCCAGCTATCTCATTCACAAGGTCGAGGGCCGTGCAGGGATCGTGGGCGGACGGATGCCGTTCAATGGACCGTTTCTGAGCGGTGGCCAGATCCTCGTCATCAAGCGGTGGATCGAGCTTGGTGCAAACAACGATTAGGAGCGAATCCATGCGTTGGACCAGAGTCCTGCTTGCTTGCACCCTGCTGGTCGCGGCGTGGCCCCAGACGACGGCGGCACAGAACGCCGCCGCGCCTGCACAGGCGCCCGAGGACGATCCGGACAAGGATCTGAACGAGTCGCAGCCCGACTTCACGTTGATTGGCCTGCCGACGACACTGCGCGTGCCGCGTTTCTCGAGCGCGTTCCGCGTGACGCACCGGTTTCTGCGACCACTCGGCGCCGGCGATTTCGGCGATCTCGCCGACGATTTCTTCGGGATCGACAACGGCGCCCAAATCGGTCTCGAGTATCGGTTCGGTCTGATGCGTGGCCTGCAGGTGGGTCTGCATCGCACCAGCGACAAGACGATCAAATTCTTCACCCAGTACAGCCTGCTGCAGCAGCGCGAGGGCGGGATGCTCGGCCTCGACGTGGTCGCCTCGATTGACGGCACCAACAACTTCAAGGACAGCTACACGCCCGCGATCGGGGTCGCGGTCTCACGTGAGTTCGGCAGCCACGGTGCCGTCTACGTCGAACCGATGTGGGTCAACAACTCGAACCAGCTGCCGAGCGAGTTGACTGACGACAACGACACGTTCGCCATCGGGCTCGGCGCACGCGTGCGCATCCGCCCGACCGTGTACCTCGTCGGAGAAATCTTGCCGCGAATCGGCTACGATCCGGGCGTGAACCACGCGTCCTTCGCCATCGAGAAGCGCGCTGGCGGGCACGTCTTCCAGCTCAACTTCTCGAACGGGTTCGGCACGACAATGGGTCAACTCGCCCGTGGTGGAACCAGCAACGATGACTGGTACATGGGCTTCAACATCTCGCGGAAGTTCTTCCGATGATCCGCCTCCGCCAGGTCGGGCGATGGCGGTCAGCCATGATCGCCTGTACGCTGGCCTGCGCGTCGCTGCTGCTGACGTCCTGCGGCGGTGATGACGGCCCGACTTCGCCGTCTGGCGGCGGCAGCGGCGGCCCGATTGCCGCGACGATCACCATCACGGCGAGCGGGGTATCTCCCAAGAACGTGACGATTGCGCCAGGCTCACGTGTCTCGTTCGTCAACAACGACACGCGCAGCCACCAGATCAACTCGGACCCGCATCCGACACACGGCGACTGCCCCGCCATCGACGATGTGTCGTTCATTTCGAACGGGCAGACCAAGACGACGGGTAATTTCACGACCGCGCGGGTGTGCGGCTATCACGATCACAATCTGCCTGATGTGACGGCGCTGCAGGGAACCATCACCGTTCAATAGCGCTGAACGCTATTTGAGAAATCCCTCGGCGCGTAATCGCTTCTCGACGAGCGAGAGGATGTGGGGCATGTTCGCCTCCGCCCAGCGCTGCCCGACCGCCGAGCTCTCCTGAGCCAACATCGGCATGACCCTGATGACTTTGCGGCCCACAGGCGTGGTGTAGAAATCGAGCAGGGCGCGAACTTCATCGTGCGTGAAGTGCTTGACGTAGATGTCGACGACTCTCGGCATCACGCTATCCGGGCCCTGGAAGATCCGTCCGAATTCGGTCGTCAGCACGTCTCTGATGACGATGAGGGCCTGTTGGGGTATGTCCGGTTGTGCCTGTGAGGCGTACTGCCGATCGATTTATCGGTCGTCGCTCACCCGAGCACAGCCAGAAGCTGGCGCGCACACGCGTCGATCACTGCGGGCGCGGCGTCCGCTCGTACCAGTCGTTGTGCAACGACCATTGGTCGCAGCGCAGACACGATGTGTAGACCCACTGATGACTGCACCCGGGGCAACGTCCCCGCGTGGTGAACGTATTCCACACGGTGCCGCAGGCATCGAAATACGGCTCCGGTGTGTCGAGCCAGAGACAGGTCCATCGGCTCGAGGCGCTCGGGCGCCAGCTGCATCGGGGACACCTGATGCCCTGAAGCGCTTCGTCTTCGTCCTCAGATCGTTGGTCGACGATCTGCTCGGGAACTTCGCGTTCTTTCAACAGTTGCAATGACATCAGCACTACCCGCCTGGCCTAGACGGCCAGGCCTACCCTGCGCGCGTACGACCATCTTCAATTATTCGGCCGTTTCGCCGGGTTTGAGCTCGAGGACGTGGATACCGCGCGGTTCGACCAGCGGCTTGAGCTCGGCCGGCGTGCCGGTCAACACCGGGAACGTGCCCCAGTGCATCGGCACCACCTGTCGTACGCCGAGCCATTCGCACGCGCGCGCGGCAGACGCGGGATCCATGGTGAACCGATCGCCGATGGGCAGGAACGCAATCTGCGGCGCATACAGCTCGCCGATGAGCCGCATGTCGCCGAATAGACAGGTGTCCCCAGCGAAGTAGATCGTGCGCTGATCTTCGAGATGGATGACGAACCCGGCAGGCTCACCCATGTACACCATCTCCCCGTTCTCGACGAATCCGCTGCTGTGCCGCGCGTCGGTCATCGTCACCGTCAGGCCGCTCACCACCTGTGAGCCGCCTTTGTTCATCGGCGCGACGTGCTGGATGCCCTTGCGCGAAGCCCACTCGCACAGCTCCGGCGCCGCGACGATGGGCGCGCCGCTTTCGCGAGCGCAGGCAATCAGGTCTCCGATGTGATCGGCATGACCGTGTGACGCCAGGATGACGTCCGCTTTCGGCGGCTTCTTGGCCGAAGGCGGGCACGCGGGGTTTTCCGTCAGCCACGGATCGATGAGCACCCGTCGTCCGCCTGGGGTTCGCAGCAAGAACGTTGCGTGACCCAGCCACGTGATGGCCAGCCGATGCATCTGAGGCGATTGTAAACAGTTTGGGCGTCAGGCCTCGGGCTTTGGGCACTGCGCATTGATTAAACTAGAGGAGATGTCCGTGGAAGCGCCCCTGCAGTTCGTGTCTCCCCGCGAGCCCAAGCCTGCGTGGCTCAAGGTTCGGGCGCCGGGCTCGGAGAACTATCTCCGGCTCAAGGGCATCATGCACGACCTGAAGCTGAACACGGTGTGCGAGGACGCGCGCTGTCCGAACATCGGCGAGTGCTGGCACCACGGCACCGCGACGTTCATGATTCTGGGCGACGTCTGCACGCGGGCGTGCTCGTACTGCGCGGTCGCGCACGGCAAACCGACCGAGCTCGATACGGCCGAACCAGGACGCGTTGCCGAAGCCGTGGCCCGCATGGGTCTCCGCTTTGCGGTGATCACCTCAGTCGATCGCGACGATCTGGCTGATGGTGGCGCCTCGATCTTCGCCGACACGATCCGCGCCACGCGCGCGCGGGTGCCGGCCTGTCAGATCGAAGTACTGATTCCGGACTTTCAGGGGAAGGAATTGTCGCTCCGTACCGTGCTCGACGCCAGCCCGGACGTGCTGAATCACAACATCGAGACGGTGCCGCGGCTCTATCGCATGGCGCGCTCGGGGGGGCGATACGTTCGCTCGCTGGAGCTGCTCGACCGGTCGCGACGATATCGCCCCGACATCGCCACGAAAACCGGCATCATGGTGGGCCTCGGCGAAGCGCATGACGAGATCGTCGCGGTGTTCGACGATCTCAGGCGAGTCGGCGTCTCGATTCTGACGATCGGCCAGTACCTGCGACCCTCACCCAGCCACGCGAGGATGGCGCGGTACTATCATCCCGACGAATTCGCCGCACTCAAGACCATCGCCCTCGACAAGGGATTCGTGCACGTCGAGTCGGGTCCGCTGGTGCGCTCGTCGTATCATGCGCACGAGCAGGCCGACGCGTTTCAGGCGCAGCGGCCGCCCACGTAAGAAATCCGATTTCGCTCAGAGTTCTCGGGCCGCTTACCAAAACTCTTCGCAGCCAGGTCGTCACACGACGGGCAGGACTGCGCAACGCATCACCGATGAGTGCGCGTCGGTTCACGGGCATCATGGCGGTCTTCTTGCTCATCGACATCGGCGGACACAACGGACACATATGAGCCTCGGCAACGGTGGGCATCCCTGTACGGTCTTGATCGGCTCAGAACCATTGGTTGCGGCGTGGAATGCCCGCGCTGGCAAGAGTAGTCAGGTAATTCCGCTGGTGCACACCGACGTGTCGCACGCGCTCGAGACCATTGGCTCGAAGCGGCCCGAAGTGGTCGTGATCGAGCAGGCCGTCGCGACCACCGGTCCCGGCTCGACACTGATGGCCCGCCTGCACACCGAGCGATTCCTGAGGGGCATCGACGTGCGGCTGCTGGCGCCCGATCGAGCCAACGATCTCATGTCGTCCGAACCGGGCGACGTGCACCCGCAGGTATGGCTGACCGTGCTCGCCGAGCCGCTGCCGGCGCGCCCCATGCGCCGAGCCGAACGCATCAAGACGGGCGAGAACGAAGGGGCGCTCGTCGACGGCACGCCGGTACGGCTGCTCGATCTGTCTGCGTCGGGCGCCCAGGTGTACTCGACGATGGTGCTGCGGCCGCAGCAGCGTGTGAAGCTCGTGCTCTCGCCGGAGCGCGGCTCGATCAAGACGACCGGCATCGTCGCGTGGTCGACGTTCGAGATGGCGCCGACGCCGCGCTACCGCGCCGGCATCGCCTTCGCCGCGGCAATCCCTGGTTTGATTGGGGAAAAGCGATAGCCGAGTGTCGATTGCCGATCTTTGCTTGCTGATTGGTGATTGACGACTGAACGCTCGACCGACCAGTCAACAACCATCAAAGATCGACAATCTCAGGTTCGACCGGTGGGGTTAGTTGCCCGCTGCCTGGCGCGTCTTGCGCTGCCGGCGAATCTTCACGAGCCCAAAGCCCATCACGGCAATCACGGCAAACATCCAAATCATCGTGCCCTCCTCCTGCGGTGGTCCTTTCGCCTAGCCGGCAAAGCACGTGCCGCGACACGCCCGCGGCAGCCGGCGCGCAACTGTGCGCAAATCAAACGCATTCGTGCCGTCATGCGATCGACCTCGCCCTGCGGCCGCACACGAAGTCTGTCATCGCATTGCAAGACCGACATGAACAAAGGCCCCAGGGCCCAGGCCCAGAAAAGAACGACCTGAGGCCTGATCTATGGGTTGACCTCGACGGTGCCGCCCGACGGCACCGTGTCCACGAACTGCCGCCAGGCTTGATTGGTCGTGACGCGGTTCTGCGCCAGCGCGGCCCCGTACCACACCGCAGTGCTGCGACGAGGCGAGGAATGCGCCCACATCCGCTGGACGGTCACGGCCACCCCGACGAGCGGCAGGCGGACGGTGAAATACGGCGGCAGCGCCGTTGCGCCGCGGGCGCTCTGCACTTCCAGCCGAAGCCCTTCGGCACTCACGTCCAGGATATGTGACGGCGCGCCGTTGACGACGGCGTCGAATCGATTGACCGGCTTGCGCACCGATCGTCGCAGCGGCCGATTGTCGAGAATGCTCATCGAGACGAAGCACCGCAGCATCGCCGCATCGATCGGCCGCGTGAGATACATCGTCTGGCCGTTGACGCTCTCTCCCAGCCGCACGTCGTCGCCGATGATGATGGCCGGCGCGTGTTTCGCGGCGGTCTGCGGGTGCAAACCACGGCGGAACGCGAAGCCGGCATCGGCAATCAGCAGCGAGAACGGCCGGTCGCGCATTTCGTCAGCGGCCGCTTGCGGCGTCGGCCGGCGCACCGGCTCGAAGCCGTCGGCGGACAGCCAATCGGCGACAGCGGTCGTTTCAGAGGGATCGGGAAGACAAACGATGACCCGGGGGCGATCAGTCACGGTGGAGCGGGCGTGCAGCCACCATGCCACGCAAAATGCTTGGCAAATTCGCCTGTCACCTCCGGCGCCAGCGCACGAGTCTGAAAGTCACGGTCGAGAACTGTAAGGCGCGCCCTTTGGGCGCGAGGTGCGGACGCGCCCTTTGGGCGCGAGGTGCAAACGCGCCCTTTCGGGCGCGGGGTGCAGGCGCTCGGCTTCGCCTCGCGAAGTGCGGGCGCGCGCTACGCGCGCGGGGCATGCGGTGACCCACACCTATGAACAAGGGACGATGCTGGGCGGATTCTGTCGACGAACGATACGATGCCTGACGACTCCGCACGTCGCGCAAAGCGCGCACGCACCTCGCGACCGAAGGGAGCGCTGCACTTCACGAGCAAGGCAGTGCCCGCACCTCGCGCGAAGCGCGCCCGCACCTCGCGAGGCGATTAGCCGAGCGCCTGCACTTCACGAGCGAAGCGAGTGCCCGCACCTCGCGACCGAAGGGAGCGCCTGCACTTCGCGAGCGAAGCGAGTGCAAGTGCAAGCTCTTACCTGAACACCCTCAGCAGCTTCGTCAGCGGGTCGAAATACCGATCGACCACCCGTTCCTTGAGCGGAATGATCGCGTTGTCCGTGATGTGGATGTGCTCGGGGCACACCTTGGTGCAGCACTTCGTGATGTTGCAGTAACCGATGCCGTGCTGCTCCTTCAGTTCCGGCAGGCGATCTTCCGTGTCGAGCGGGTTCATCTCCAGGTTGGCGGCGTAAACGAAGAACCGCGGGCCGATGAACTCCTCGTGCTTGTGGTGATCGCGCAGCACGTGACAGACGTCCTGACACAGGAAGCACTCGATGCACTTCCTGAACTCCTGGACGCGATCGATGTCGCGCTGGCGCATCCGCCAGGTGCCGTCGGCGGCGTCCGCGCGCCTCGGCTTGAACTTGGTGATGGCCTTCTTGACACGGAAGTTCCACGACACGTCGGTCACCAGGTCCTTGATCGCCGGAAACGCGCGCATCGGCTCGACGGTGACCGGTTCGAGCAGATTCACCTGGCTCAATCGCGTCATGCACATCAGGCGCGGCCTGCCGTTGATCTCCGCCGAGCACGACCCGCACTTGCCAGCCTTGCAGTTCCAGCGCACGGCCAGGTCGGGCGCCTGCTCGGCCTGGATCTTGTGCACGACGTCGAGCACGACCATGCCGTCGGTGATGTCGGTATGAAACGTCTGGAACGTGCCGTCGCCTTCTGGGTGCGTGCGCCAGATCTTGAACGTCGCCGTCTTGGGCATTGGGGACTCGTCTCCGCGGAGGCCAACCGCCGTCGCCAAGGCTCCGGCGGTGCGCCGTAGCTTCAGCGTAGGCGAAAGCGTCCGCTCTACCTGCATTGCGCGTCGCGCGTTACGACTTCTGCTCCTCGATCACTTCCTTCAGATGCTCGGGGATCGGCGGCAACGGCACCCGCGCCAGCTTCATGGCGCCGTCACTGCCCTGCTTCACCATGATGTTGAACGTGCCGTACTCCGCCACCTTGTCGGGATAATCCTCGCGGAAGTGGCCGCCGCGGCTCTCTTTCCGCTCGAGCGCCGACAGCGTGACCGCTTCCGACACGGCCAGCAGGTTGCGCAAATCGATGGCGGTGTGCCAGCCCGAGTGGTAGTCGCGGTGGCCGGTCACGCCGACGCGGGCGGCGCGCTGGTTGAACGCCTGGATGCGCTTGAGCGCTTCCGCCATCTCGCCCTGGTTGCGGACGATGCCGACGAGCGCCTGCATGGTGTCCTGCAGGTCGGACTGCACCTTGTACGGGTTCTCGCCGGTGGCGCCGCGATCGAACGGCGCGAGCACTTCCTGGATGGCTCGCGTCACGCGCGTCTCGTCGGCGCGCACCGCACCGTTCTCCCGCGCGAATTTCGCCGCGCACTCACCGGCGAGCTTGCCGAATACGATCAGATCCGACAGCGAGTTGCCGCCGAGGCGGTTGGCGCCGTTGATGCCCGACGCGCACTCGCCGCACGCAAACAGACCAGGGATCGTCGACATCTGCGTATCGGCATCGACCCGAACCCCTCCCATCACATAATGCGTCGTCGGCCCGACCTCCATTGGCTCCTTGGTGATGTCGAGATCGGCCAACTCCTTGAACTGGTGATACATGCTCGGCAGCTTGCGCTTGATGTGCGCTTCCGAGTCCTTGATCTTCTCTTTGATCCAGGCGATGTCCAGGAAGACTCCGCCGTGCGGCGATCCCCGGCCAGCCTTCACCTCTCGATTGATGCATCGCGCCACGTGATCGCGGGTCAGGAGCTCGGGCGGACGCCGCGCGCTCTTGTCGCCCTGCGTGTAGCGCCAGCCTTCCTCGGGATCGGACGCCGTCTGCGGCTTGTAGTTGTCGGGGATGTCGTCGAACATGAAGCGGCGGCCCTCGCTGTTCTTGAGCACGCCGCCTTCACCGCGGACGCCTTCGGTCACCAGAATGCCGCGCACGCTCGGCGGCCACACCATGCCGGTCGGATGGAACTGGATGAATTCCATGTCGATCAGCTCGGCACCGGCGCGATACGCCAGCGCATGGCCGTCGCCCGTGCCCTCCCAGCTGTTGCTGGTCACGCGATAGGCGCGGCCGATGCCTCCGGTCGCGAGCACGACCGCCTTGGCGGTGAACACATGAAACCGGCCCCGTTCGCGATCGTAGGCGACCACGCCGGCCGCGCGGCCGCCCTCGAGCAGCAACTCGACGACCGTGTGCTCCATATGGACGGTCATGCCGGTGTGCACGGCGTGATCCTGGAGCGTCCGAATCAGCTCGAGGCCGGTGCGGTCACCAACGTGCGCCAGACGTGGATACCGGTGTCCGCCGAAGTTGCGCTGGTTGATGCGGCCGTCCGGCGTGCGATCGAATACGGCGCCCCAGGCTTCGAGCTCGCGGACGCGATCGGGCGCTTCCTTCGCGTGCAATTCGGCCATGCGCCAGTTGTTGATGTACTGGCCGCCGCGCATCGTGTCGGCGAAGTGCACGCGCCAACTGTCGCGGTCGTCGTTGTGCGCCATTGCCGCGGCCATCCCGCCTTCGGCCATCACGGTGTGCGCTTTGCCGAGCAGCGACTTGCAAATAAGACCAACCGAGACGCCACTCGCGGCGGCTTCGATCACAGCGCGCAACCCCGCGCCGCCGGCACCCACGACGAGCACGTCGTAGTTGAAAGAATCGTACACCGCCATCTAGTGGTTCCGTCCTTCCGACAT